>Ga0123355_10001185_pt1 | contig 36248 bp, 36 predicted proteins | sample TergutEmb28metaG_3_FD_89872 | JGI IMG/M metagenome (GOLD analysis project Ga0123355, IMG submission 89872) | Embiratermes neotenicus P1 segment gut microbial communities from Petit-Saut dam, French Guiana - Emb289 P1 | ecosystem: Host-associated > Arthropoda: Insects > Digestive system > Gut ...
AATAGCTTTCAACGGGCAAGAAATAGCCAGATTAAGAATATTGATCTAAATGGATTTGTGCAGTTACAGGAGCGCCTTGGTATTATAGATACTCCGCACGGAGCCGGTAGCGATTATGATATTTTTGCGATTAGAGAAGAAATTGGTTTTGTATTAGAAAATATTCCGGCATTTAATCAATGGTTTAGAATCGGCTCTATGCGTAGCCAACAAGGCTTTGCGGCGATACCGAATATAGAAGGATTTAGTTTCTATTTAGAAGCGAACTCAGATGCAAGCGTATTAACAATAACACGAATAAGTTGGAGAACGGGTTTTAATTATTTCGATTTTGCGACAGAAAGAACTAGTCAGGATCATCAAAGAGGTGTTCATCAATTTCAAGTTATGCAGACAAAGTATTACTATGATGATGAAGGACGTGAAGTTGTTGAAGTTACAGTTTTTGATGTAGGAATTGCTCATGGTAACTATTATCCATTAAACCTACAGTATATCCGTAATGTCAGAGATACTTCGTTAACAAAAGTTAATGTAAGTTTTGCTTATCGATTGAGCCATGATGAAATGATTAATGGTCAGCCTAGAGGTAGTGATAATGGTGGAGCCGATATCAGAGGTTTAAATCCACTTGGTGATGAAATCAGCTTTTTATATCTTAAATACGAAAACCCTGAGGATACTTCTTTGTTGCATGTAAAGCAAATTAGACCAATTGCTAATTTATCTAGAATTCCACAAACAACAGCACTTATGTTTTATCATAAAACATTAACTAATTCTGGTTTTTTTGCTCAAACGCATGATTACTTAAATAATTTAGCTTCAGGCTTACCAGAGGAGACGCAACCGGCAGGGTTGCTTTGGATAAGCAGAGACCAAGAAAATATTGATATTGCGGAATCATTTATTCGTTCAAGTGGCTCTTCTAGAAATATTAATTGGTTAGCGACAGCCACTAATATAATAACAGAAACAGTACCGCAGCGAATTAATACAATTCAAGAAATAGATGGTAATGAACAACTATTTTTCAATGCCCTTTTTAGGTCAATCGCAAGCCTTGCGACAAGTATAGATGTTGAAGAAACTGAAACAGAAAACTTTTTAAGTCAGATGCTAAATAATCAGATGAATTTAACCGCAAAAACTAATATCGATACATTTATAATTCTGATGAATACAACCGCAATTAGCGATGTGCCGTTAATCGAAAACTGGGCATCAATGTATAACGATAGTGGTCTTAATAGTATTTTTAGCATAACGGTTCGGGAAATAACTTTAACCGGACCTCATGATCCTGCGACGATTGCGATGAGTCATTTAAGAGGAACGATTGATATAAGAGATGGCTATTTACGTTTTGATATGGATGCGGATATCTTAAGATTAAATTATCATAATAATGATTATTTTATTGGCTTGGCTTTAAGAAACAACGAAACCGGTAATCATGTTTTATTAAATCATCTTTATCAGGAAACTTTACTTCACTCCGGTGGCGGTTGGAATACAATGGACACAAGGGGAACAGCCAGTCTTGAAGGACTAACACTAACTGAAAATAGTTCATACACACTTGTTTATGTTTTAGTTAATGTTCAAACGGGAATTGTTTTTGAAACTCTTGTAAGTGCTAATCGCGTTTTTGGGTTTAGACAGGAATTAGATGGCTTTCAGATTCAACTTAGAAATAGAAACTTAATTGTAATAACATAATATAAGAAAAAATCCCTTTTTTTGGGATTTTCCTATTTTAAAGCTCTATGAAAGATATCGGACATTTCATTATGTTTACCACTCATAGTCACAATGGCATATCGACCATTAATTTCAACTGTGCCGAGCTTATCTAAAGTTTTACGTGTGTCTTTTGCTTTTGTTTCATCAGAGAATTCATAGATAGTCGCAGAGGAAAGTGAACCTGCTTCACTTATAACTGCAGCTCCTTTTACACCCATATGGATATAATCATTAAACTCACCCTTAGTCACAACATAACCATGCTCTTCATAAAGAGCTTTAATTCTTTGCATTTCAGGGCTTGCGCTACGGCATCCCGCAATATTAGCGATAGTCGCAACTAAAGCTACTATTCCAAATAATTTAACAACGTATTTCATCTTATTTCCTTTCTTGGTTTATTTCACTTATATTGTTTGATTTTTAAATTTTTTTATCACTGTTAGTCAATTATTTCTCTTTTTTTACATAACTGCTCTGGTTTTATGATATAATATTTTTCATAGAGAGTTTTTGCCTTTGTACCCTCTCTGTAAATAAATAAAAAGGAGATTTTTTAATATGCGAAAAAAAGAAGAATTGGCCGGTCTTAGCCAATTAGGTAAAAAAAGCGAATATAATTTTACTTATCAAAAAGACATTCTCGAAAGTTTTCCGAATAAACATCCGGGAAATGATTATATGGTGACTTTCGAGTGTTACGAGTTTACCTCGATTTGCCCGATAACCGGTCAACCGGATTTTGCGACAGTCTATATCAACTATATTCCTGACGAAAAAATGGTGGAAAGTAAAAGCCTGAAGTTATATTTGTTTAGTTTTCGTAATCAAGGTGATTTCCATGAAGACTGCATGAATATCATTATGAAAGATCTGGTTAGTCTGATGAATCCAAAATATCTTGAGGTTATCGGAATGTTTACACCACGTGGCGGTATTGCGATTTATCCGTTTGCTAATTACGGACGTCCTGGTACTGAATATGAAGCCAAAGCAAAAGAGCGACTCTTCCAAAGTCTTTCTGAACAGAAAGGAAGGAGAGTGCGCTAATGATTAAAAAAACAGAACATAATTTAATGATTTTATCGATAATTTTTATTGTATCGTTAATAATCGCTAATGTAACAGCTCCAAAATTAATGGATTTGCCTTTTAGAATTTTTACTGAATATCGGGCAACATTTTCCGTCGCAGTTTTTATGTATGCGATAACTTTTCTGGTGGCTGATATTGTTGGGGAGATTTGGGATAAAAAAACTGCCAAAAAATTGATTATATATGGTTTTTTTGCTCAAATTTTTGCGAGCATTCTAATTTTGATTGGTTTTGTTTTACCGGCATCAGAAGCTTTTGCGCATCGGCAGGATGCTTATCGGGAATTATTAGGATTTAACTGGTTGATTGTTATTGGTAGTCTTACGGCTTATATTGTTTCTAAGTGGACTGATGTTCATATATTCTTTTATATTAAAGCTAAAACTAATAGTAAACATAAATGGTTACGTAATAATGTCAGTACAATTTTAAGTCAATTTATTGATACAGTTATATTTTCTGTAATTGGTTTTGGTTTAAGCAATATTGTTGGTTTTAATTTCACATTATTAGATGTAATTGTCGCAAGCTTCTTAATTAAAGTTTTAGTTGCGATTGCGGAAACGCCATTTTTTTATTTTTTTACGGGTAAAGAAATGAAGTTTGGTAAGGAAACTGTTCAAGAAGGAGAATAAGTAATGAAAGAAAAAAGAGTAATACGGCTAGAAGCTTATTTAATATTGATTTTCGCTTTTTTATTAGCTTTGATTACTATGACATTAAGTGAAATAATCTGGCCAGAAGAAAGCAACATAGTTTTTACTGTTATAACAGCTTCAGTAATGATTGGTTCGTTCATAGCTTCTGTGCTTTTAAGATTGTTTTACCAAATCGAAATAAAGGAAATTGATTATAAAAGTTTTTTTTGTCAAATATTTGCTTTTTCTTTTCTTAATGTAATTGCTTTATTGCTTGTGGCGATTTATTCAGACGATAATAGTGCATTAGTTCTTTTTTCTATTCATTTTCAGTTTTTATTATTTACGTTTCTTTTCGCAAGTTTCTGGCACGCTTTCTGGCTTTATCGAAGATTAGCCTATAAACAAGATAACATTAACAACTCAGTATTTCGTATTTTAATGATAACTTCTTATATGATTATTGATTTCGGTATTCTTTTTATATTAATTACTTATAGTCTGCGCCCATGAGAGAGTTTAATTTGTTAGGCGATCTATTTGAATTCGCTGTTTGTTACTGCTTAAAAGACGCAGATGAGACTCTTGATTTATTTCTGGCATGTGGTTTAGCAGAAAAGTTTGAAAAAGAAGAATTAAAAAACTATACGGGACAATCACTCTTTTGTGAAATATATGAATTAAACGGTAGGTTAACGCCACCAATGACTTTGCGGTTCTTTTTAAGTAGCACAGAAGAATACTGGGCCGGTCAGCTTATTGATTATTATAGGAAGAAACATGGGATTTCGCTAAAAGAAATTAAGACAAAATTCACCTTTAATGATTTCCTTAGTTTATATAAAGAGTGGCATGAAAAAAGCTTTGAAGAGGCTGTAATGGCTTTAAAATACGAATAAACTATCGGCTTCAGCCGATTTTCTTTTCTTCAATTCGCATCTTCATTGACAAGAAATCTTAGATATGATATAATTTTTAGGGTCAAGAAGGTGTAATTATTGCCAAAATGTTTAAAAGAATATATCTGGAGATAACAGATATCTGTAATTTAGAATGCCAATTTTGTTTCGATAAAAAAGGCATTACATTAATGAGTTTAAAAGATATTAAGAATATTTTACCTGAATTAAAGTTATTCACAGATTATCTTTATTTACACATTAAAGGTGAACCAACTTCGCATCCTGAGTTTGCGGAGATCCTTGATGAATGTGAAAAAAATAAACTTCAGATAATTATTACTACAAATGGTTCTTATTTGAAACAAATAGGGGAATTACTTTTAAACCATTTAGCGATTAGACAGATAAACATTTCACTTCAAAGCATTAATTATCAGCGTAATATTGAAGAATATCTTAAAATGCTTGAAGAGTTTGTTAATTTGAATAAGAAAAAAATTATTAATCTCAGGCTTTGGACAGAAGAACAAAATACTAAGTTAGATAATTTTTTGAAAACAGAATATAATGTTTTATCAAATGAAATTTTCAATAAGAAAAAACTCAGAAATAATTTGTTTATCTCAAAAGAATCACCATTTATCTGGCCAAATACTAAAAACAAAATTATTAGTAATTCCAATTCTTGTCAGGGAACAATTACGCAAATCGGAATTTTAGTTGACGGAAGAATCGTACCGTGTTGTTTAGATTCCAAAGGAGTAATCAGCTTTGGAAATATTTTTACAAATACATTAAGAGAAGTTTTAGAAACAAATAACTTTATTGAATTCCGAGATAAGATCAAAAATCACAAAAAAGATCATCCCTTATGTATGAGATGCAATTTTTATAAAAGGAGACATTATGCTAAAAACGATTAATTTAGGACTGCAGTTTGGCGGTCGCAAACTCTTTGATGATGTAAACATCAGTTTTACAAAAGGGAATTGTTACGGTATTATAGGTGCCAATGGTGCCGGAAAATCAACATTCTTAAAAATTCTATCCGGAGAGATTCAATCAACTGCCGGATCGGTTATTTTAGACAAAAATACAAGAATGTCGGTTTTAAAACAAAATCAAAATGCTTACGATAATTATAGCGCAATCAAAACGGTTCTTTTAGGTCATGCAGAATTAATTAGAATCATGGAAGAAAGAGAAGCGATTTATGCTAAACCGGACTTTAATGAAGCCGATGGTTTAAGAGCAGCGGAACTTGAAGGTGACTTTGCGGAGATGAATGGCTGGGAAGCTGAAAGTGATGCGGCTACTTTACTTCACGGTTTAGGCGTTAAAGAACAGTATCATGAAACTTTAATGGCTGATCTAGATCCGAAAATCAAAGTTAAAGTACTTTTAGCCCAAAGTCTTTTTGGTAATCCGGATATTCTACTTTTAGATGAGCCGACAAATAATCTTGATGCGATGAGTGCACGCTGGCTTGAGAATTTCTTAATGAATTTTGATAATACAGTTTTAGTTGTTTCTCATGACCGTCATTTTCTTAATCGTGTTTGTACACATATTTGTGATGTGGATTTCGGTAAAATTAATATTTATCAAGGTAATTATGAATTTTGGTATGAGACCAGTCAGTTAGCGCAAAGACAAGCTAAAGAGCAAAATAAAAAATCGGAACAAAAAATTAAAGAACTTGAAGAATTTATTGCCCGCTTTTCTGCTAATCTTTCTAAAAGTAAACAAGCCACAAGCCGTAAAAAAGCACTTGATAAAATTGTGCTTAACGATATTAAACCTTCTAATCGTAAATATCCTTTTATTGAATTTAAACCAGCTCGAGAAGTTGGTAAGGAAATACTGGAAGTTAAGAATCTGACCAAAAAAGGATTTTTTGAGAATATTAGTTTTACAATTGGTAAAGAAGATAAAATCTGTTTCTTATCGGATAATTCACTTAGTATAACGATGCTTCTAAATTGTTTAGCCGGCATTGAAAAGGCCGATTCCGGAGAATTTAAATGGGGAGTTACTGTTACTCAAGATTATTTAATTTCTGATAATAAGGAATATTTTCAAAAAGATATCAACTTAATTGATTGGGTGCGTCAATGGTCAAAAGATGATCAGACCGAGACATTTATTCGTGGCTGGTTAGGAAGAATGCTTTTTTCTCAGGAAGAATCATTAAAAAAGGCTAATGTTTTATCAGGCGGCGAAAAAGTTAGATGTATGTTAACTAAGGTAATGTTATCTTATGCAAATGTTATACTTTTAGATGATCCGACAAATCATTTGGACTTAGAAGCAATTCAAGCATTAAACCAGGGAATGATTCGTTTTAAAGGTAATCTTTTATTTACTTCTCACGATACTGAATTAATAAACACAGTAGCCAATAGAATCATTGTGATAAAAGATACTATCGTATACGATAAGTTAATCTCTTATGAGGATTATCTAGAGAATTTAGAAAGCAAGGAGAACAAAAAATGATTAGCTCTAATGATTTAAGTACTAATGTAACAATTGAATTCGAAGGTGAAATATATGTTGTTCTTGAGTTTCAGCATGTCCTTCAAAACAAAACAGCTTTTGTGCGAGTAAAATTGAAAAACTTGCGTACAGGTTCTACAGTTTTAAAAACTATCAATAATGGTATCAAAATCCCAAAAGCAATGATTGATAGACTAAGTATGACATATCAATATAATGATGGTCACTTTTATTGGTTTATGGATAATGAAACTTATGACCAAGTGCCGATTGAAAAGAAAAACTTAGAAAATGAATTGCCTTTCTTAGTTGAAAATCAGGAAGTAGAAGTTATTCAATATAAAGGTGAAACCCTTGGGGTTAATTTGCCGGATAAAGTTGTTATTACTATTCAAAAAACTGATCCGGCTATTAAAGGTGATACTAAAACTAATGCTTTAAAAGACGCTTATTTAGAAACTGGTTTTCTAGTTAAAGTGCCCATGTTTATTGAAGAAGGCGAAAGAGTTATTATTAATACCAATACAAAGGAATATGTTTCGCGAGAAAAGTAGAAGAAAAGCAACTATAATGATAATTCATTATGGTTCTTTTTTAATTAAAAGCACGAAAAAAGAAGGATTTTTACTTTATATTAAGGCAAATGATGCATTATTGATTGATTTTTATTAGATAAAAATATATAATATTTATATTAAATTTAAGAAACGAGAAAAGAATATATGGAAAAATTATACTTTCATCATCAAAAAGAAATGAAGTCTTTAATGAAAACTTTAAGGAACATGACAATTGTCTTTTTTTGTTTTCTAGCAGCCTTATTAATAGCGGTTCTACTTTATATCGCTTTTACTAATTCTAACCCGATAACCAATGATCATAATGAACTTACAGGTTTTATTGCGATTGGAGCTTTGGTTTTATCCGCGATTTTACTATATGCTATTGCAGAAAGCAAGGATCCGGCTACATATATTTTTCTTTTAACAGTCGTTATCGTTGTTGGCTTTGTGGCTGAAATAATTCCTGGACTAATCGCCACAATCGTTACGGTTGTTATGATTGTGGCTCCAAAATATTTAGGAAAGTCAACTAGTGAAGAACTGATTATGACTGAAGACAATATTACATATCGCAGTAAGGAAATTAAAGTTTTAAACTGGAGTGAAATATCTGTTATTTATTTTAATCATCAGTTTATTCAGTTTATTGGTAAAAGAACATTGACATTTCCTTTTGAGCAAGAGATAATAGAAAATATAAAGCAACTAGTTATAATGAATCAATTACCGATAAATATTGTTGATAACTATGGATCAAATTTAATCACAAATGACTTCTATGCCTTGGCATTTAACGAAAGTTATTACATTAATGGAGTTAACATCTTTGATTCATATCCTGCTAATATTAAAAACAAAAGGGATGTCAATATTGTTGTTGTGCATTCTAATCTTCAAAAAGTTGAAAGTCATGTTTTTGAAACAGTAGAAGTAAAAGGCAATACATGTATTTTCAATATTGGTATCATAAAATATTTGCCAAATCAATATGCGTTATTTTTGACTAATAGTGATAGGAAAAAAGTGGCTTCTCAGAAGTATTCGGTCCAAACAGATAGAAAAACAAATCTCAGCAACAAAATTAAGCTAATTATTGACTTAGAATGTGATAAAATAAAAGCTAATCAACATGTAGTTTTTAGTGAAGATGGCATGTATTGTTCTAGAGTCGAAAAAAAGAATACTTTATATTTGATTCAAAAAGAACAACTAATGTTTTTGGAAGATAACGGTTTATTCAGCGATCAATTTTATGCATGGGAGCCTTTAGGTAAAATATTTACTGAAACCGAATTAGAAGCCGCTAAGATAACAGCGAATAAAGTACTCAATAAGCATTCTAACCTAAAAGCAAAAACATATCAGATATTAACAAATAACAGAACTAATAAAAAAGAATTTGCTCCAAAAGAATTTTTTCTTACCCAGTTTGAACTTATTCTTTCGGATTTTTCGATAAATTTTGAAGAACTCTATTTTGGTCTCAACAAATTAAAGTTTGAAGAACTATATAAAAAATTAGTTAATGCTGAAAACGAAAAAATTTCCGAAATTATTAGTAATTTCTTTAAAAGTTTTTCAGAAAAAGAATTAGGATATTCGCATGAAAACTTAGATGATAATTTTATGCAGGAATTTGCAGAATATATTATTGAATTCATAGTTTAGAATTAGGAAATGAGGTTAAACTTATGGAAAATAATGATAGCGAAATAGAAAACAAACCCTCGTCTTCCGTTAAAGATCAATTAAAGGGCTTCGCTAATGGCTTTGTGAAATTCTTTAAAAAACCACAAACAATAAAAATGATAATAGTAATAGTTATCGCTATTGGTTTTTCAATTGGTGTTTGGTTTATATTAAACTCTTTAGGTCTTGTCGGAGAAGGAAGCCAAGAGGCAATGGAAGAGCGCTTAGCCGGTGGCACAATAATAGGAGTAGCGGCTATATTTATATTTATGTATGTAATCGCTGCTGTGTTTTTAAGTTTTATTCCCGGCACCACTACAGTTTTTACGATATTAGGATTTACGATATTTCCAACAGTTTGGGTTGGGATATTCGTAGTTGTTATCGCTAAACTTATTACTGCAATCATCCTTTATACAATTGGGTGGTTCGGCGGTAGTAAATTAATGTACTGGATATTTGGCAAAGAAAAAGTAGAAAAACGCCTAGCAAAGATATCTTTATATGGAACAAGAGTTATTCCATGGCTATTTTTAGTGCCTTTTATGCCTAATGATTTAATGTGCATGTTCTGCGGAACTATTAAAATGAAACCAGTACATTTTATATTAATTGTAGTAATCTTCAGACCGATTGAATCAGTTGTAATTTGGTTACAATATCAATTTATTGATGGTGTGTTTTTAGATTTTTGGAATTATATGGGCTTTGGTCGTTCTCTTTTTTATTGTGAAGAGGGATATTTAATAGAATATTATTATAACTTATTTTCAACACAAATATTAATGAATCAAATATTTTTTGTGACAGGAACAGTTTTAAGCTTTATTGCTTTAATTCAATACCATAAATTATTAATTAAACTTTTCAAAAAAACAATATTAGGTAAAGAATATAAAAAAGTGAAAGCTGATTATATGATAGAAGTAGAAACCAGAGACAGCGCGTGATATATAACACATTATTTTATAGTTATTGATACTGAAAAAAATAGAGTTAATGGAGCTATTTTGATAATTTTCAACTTTAATAAAGATGTATTTCGCAGAAATGCGAATTTCAACATTACAATGAAAAAAAGTGCATCAAAGTACAAGTTTTTCAACATACAAGTGTAAAAACTTGCATTTAGAATGATTTTCTGTTATAAAAATTACGAATATACGCAATTTTACTAGTAGGTTATTAGATTATAGAAAAAAGGCGATAACTCAAATTAAATCGCCTTTGCACTCGCATATTTCTTTCTGCATTAGTTTCTTTTCACATCTTGAACATTCTTTTCCTTGTTCGTTAAAACAATCATCACAAATTGCTTCTAGATCTAACTGAACGGATGCTTCATTTTTATTGCATAAATCACATAGACAATTCATAATCAGAATTCTCCAAAAAATCATTTAATTTTTTTATTTTTTCTAAGAGGTCATTATCAATAACATGTTCTAACTTTTCAGCTTTTTCTATTTTATTATCGCGCATTCCAAGCAGACTTAAAAATCGTTCTGTTTCTTTATGACGCTCTGCTAAAAAAGCACCCATTTTTAAGCCAGACTCAGAAAGATAAATTATGTTTTCATGCTTAATGAGAATTTCTTTTTTCTGAAGTCTGTTAATCATATGAGTGACAGAAGGTCTGGAAATATTTAAATAATCAGCTAACTCTTTATTTGTTAGCGGGCGGTTATCTTGAATAAGATTATAGATTGCTTCTAAATAATCCTCTTCATTATAAGAAAGATAAGAGGTTTCTTTGACATGTTCTCTAAAGGTTTTCTTAAAATTACCAGTTTCCATATTTGCTACGCCTATTTGCTAGACGTTCCCTCCTTTTTTAGCTGAATTAGTCAAGACTAATTGATTACTTAATTCAGTATATTCGAAGATAATTAAAATATGAAGAATAAATTTTAAGAAAAAATGTTTCTTTTTAACATATAATCATTACGTATTTAAACTATTTATATATAATTAATGCCAAAATAGGTTTCATAATATGCTGTTTGTGATATAATAAATAATAGAGGGCGATTGTTTATGGTAAATGCTATTCTGATAATTCTCGTTTCGGCATTTATCGCCGGCTCAACTAATTATCTAGCGATTAAAATGCTTTTCAGACCACGAAAACCTATTTATATATTTAAAAAGCGACTGCCGTTTACGCCGGGAATCATTCCCAAAAACCGGCATAGAATTGCGGCTGCCTTAGCTGAAACAATTGAAGAAAAGTTTTTGAATGATGAAATAATCAAAAAAAATCTTAAATTTGATTATGAGATTAATAATTTTGTTAAAAATTTAGAAAATTTTATTCCGGAAAATCTGGCTTTAAAGGATATACTTCATGCTAAAGTTCCGGATGAAAAAGTTGAAGAGTTTAAGATTTATGCAACTAATCTTTTTGGAAATTTTATATTAAAGAAATTTGATGAAGGTTCTTTCTATCAGAAAATTACAGAATCAATATTAAAAAGTTTTGGGCCAATGTTAGGCTTCTTAGGTGGAATCTTCAATAATCTAAATGGTTTTTTTGAGGAAAAATTAACTGAATATATTAAAACTGAAGGTATAAAAGAAGTCAAAGAAATGTTTATGGCGGAGTTATCAAAAATTGAAAATCAACCAATTAATGCAGTCACAAAAAAATTATCAGAAAACTATGCTCATATCATTGATAACTTTTATGTAACTTTAATGTCAGTTTTCACTGATTTCATTTTTTCCAAGATTAATATTAAACAAATTATTGAAAAAGAAATGAACGAACTTGATATTACCGAATTTGAAAAAGTATTATTAAAAATTATCAATAAAGAATTAAAAATGATCACCTATTTTGGGGCTATATTAGGTGGCATAATCGGAATAGTAAATATTTTTCTTATATAAGGACTAAATTATGACAGTAGGAATCATTGGCGGAGGGGCTGCAGGTCTTATTTCAGCACTAAAAATTAAGACAAGCAGGCCGGATATTAAAGTAACAATCATTGAAAAAGAGAATGCTTTAGGCAAAAAAATAAAAGTCAGTGGAAATGGTCGCTGTAATCTTGGTAATAAATTTATTAGTGATTACAGTTACAATAAAACAGAAATTTCTGACCTAGTGCGTGAAAAAGGATATAAAGTTATACAATTTTTAGAAGAGATTGGCTTACTTATCAAAGAGGATAATGATGGTAGGCTTTATCCATTTTCAGATAGTTCGCAAATGGTTAATCAGCTTTTTCTCAAAGCTTTAAAAGATTACGATGTGGAAATAAAATTATCACAGACAGTTACTGATTTTGGTCAGAGAATGAATAAATTTTTCGTTAAAATTGGAACTTCAACTTTATTTTTTGATCATTTAATTATCGCAACAGGCGGTAAAAGTTATTTTAAATATGAAAATGCGGACGTTTTGAATAATGTCTTTTTGTCTTTAGGTATTAAAACCAAAAAATTTCTTCCTGGACTTTCGGCTTTAAAAACAAAAGAAAGCACAAGATTACTTTCTGGCCTAAGAATGGAAGCAAAAGTAAGATTAACGCTCAATAATGAAAATTATTATGAAGAAGAAGGCGAAGTGCAATTTAAGGATGAAGGTCTATCCGGTATTGTAATTATGAATATTGCTTCGGTGATTGCTAGAAGCAATAAAGCCGTTAATTGTTTTAAATTAAGCTTAGATTTTAGTGGTGGAAGATTAAATGAAATTAATGAAATATATCATAAAATAAAACATTTCAAGGGCATTTTACCGGAAAGGCTAATAAATTTCTATGCAACAAAAAATTTAAGCGACAAAGAAATTTTAGAAAATATAAGAGATACTATTTTTACAATATCAGATTTTTATCCAATTAAGGAAGCTCAGGTTTCGGTTGGCGGCATAGATTTATCAGAAGTAGATTTAGAAACAATGACACTAAAAAAAATTCCTAAACTTTTTGCGTGCGGAGAACAATTAGATGTGGATGGTTTATGTGGAGGTTATAATTTAATGTTTGCCTTCTTATCAGGTCTAATAGCTGCGGAGGCTATTATATGAAGTACTTTGTAAATAATATTCGTACTAATCTGAAAACAAATGATGAAGAATTAAAAAAATTAGTTTTGAAAAAATTAGCTATTACGGATAAAGAACTCATTACTTTGAAATTAGTCAGAAAAGCGATTGATGCCCGTAATAAAAGAAATATTAGCTATATCAATAATTTTTACGTTGAAACAAGTGTTACTTTAAAGGAAATTAGTGATGTTTTACCGGGAGAACTTAAAGAGGATATAGATTTTATAACTATTGGGAATAAAGCAAGAATTGTAATTGTTGGCTTTGGACCGGCCGGGATGTTTGCGGGCTTAGCTTTAGCTAAAAGCGGCTTAAAGCCACTTATTTTAGAGCGAGGCAATGCGATTGAAGAGAGGATTAAAGATTTAAAACTATTTGAAGAAAATTCAGTTTTAAATCCGGAATCTAATATTGTATTTGGCGAAGGTGGAGCCGGCACATTTTCTGATGGAAAGTTAACTACAGGAATTAAAAGTCCTTATCTGCGCTATGTTTTAAAGACTTTGATTGAATTTGGTGCACCCGAGGATATTTACTATGATTATACACCACATATAGGCACAGATTATTTAAGGACAGTTGTAAAAAACATTCGAGAAGAAATCATTAAACTTGGTGGTGAAATTATCTTTCAGGCTAAGTTTATCAATTTTGAAAAGCAGAACAATAAATTTGAAATTAAATATTTGAAAAATAATAAAGAAGAAGCTATTTCTGCAGATAAAATTATTTTAGCAACTGGTCATAGTGCTAGCGATACTATTGAGTTATTATATAATAAAGGTATGGTTATTGAACCTAAGAATTTTGCGATGGGCTATCGAATTGAACACTTAAGAAAAGATATTGATTTTTTACAATTCGGTAAAGAAGCTCATCACTTACCACCCGCAACTTACAAATTAAGTACACACTTAAAGAATGGTCGTAGTGTTTTTACTTTTTGTATGTGTCCTGGTGGCGAATTAGTAATGAGTGGCTCTGTCAAAGATGAATTTGTGATTAATGGCATGAGTTATAAAAATCGAGATAGCAGAAATTCTAACAGCGCAGTTTTAGTTAATGTTAATGTTACAGATTATTACCGTAATAATCCTTTAGACGGCTTTCTTTATCAGAAAAATATTGAAAGAAAAGCTTATAAAGATTATTTATTGCCAGTTCAATTAGCTAGTGATTTTGTCAAAGATAAAAAAACTGAAAAATTAAAAGAAGTTGTGCCTAACTATAGTAAAGGATATTACTTAGCTGAACTAAAAAACTTTTATCCAAGTTTTATTTATGAAAGTATAAAAGAGGGTCTAAAAGATTTTGATAAGAAACTGCCGGGTTTTTTAAATGATAATGCGGTTTTATCAGGAGTTGAAACTAGATCATCTTCGCCGGTAAGACTAACTAGAAATGAATCATTTCAATCATCAATTGCGGGTATTTATCCTTGTGGAGAAGGATCAGGTTATGCCGGTGGTATAATGAGTTCTGCTATTGATGGCATTAATACTGCATTAAAAATTATCGATGAGTTTAAGTAAAAAGCAACCAAAAGTTGTCGCCAATCAATTGTTAGTTGCGCAAAGATATGAGTAAAACTGTTATAATTTAAGTAATAAAAAAGTATTTAATTTAAAGAGAGGATAAAAAAATGGATGACACGATAATTGAGGTAAAAAATTTGTATAAAGCTTTTGGTGAAGTTAAAGCCGTTCAGGATCTTTCATTTTCTGTTAAAAGAGGATCACTTTTCGCTTTTTTAGGACAAAACGGTGCCGGCAAAACTACGACAGTCCGCATTATTTGTTCACTGCTCAAAAAAGATAGTGGAACAATTATAATTGATGGTAATAATATTGAAAATAATGCTGAAAAAATTAAGAAAAAAATTGGTGTTGTTTTTCAAGGTTCAATACTAGACGACTATTTAACAGTCTATGATAATTTATTATGCAAGAGTGCATTATATGGTTTTAGCACGAAAGATATTAAAGCGCGTATAAAAGAACTAGATAAAATATTTTCTTTAAGTGATATCTTAAAACGCCCTTATGGAAAACTTTCCGGCGGACAGAAGCGAAGAACAGATATTGCCAGGGCATTATTGCACGATCCTAAGATTCTTTTTTTAGATGAACCAACGACAGGTCTAGACCCAGCAACTAGAAAAAGCGTCTGGGAGACGATTATGGCTTTAAAAGAAAAAGGTATAACAATTTTCTTAACTACTCATTATATGGAAGAGGTTAATGCGGCCGATCAGGTTTTAATTTTATCTAAAGGTATGATTGCTGCTTCGGGCACACCCTATGAATTAAAAGAAAGATATACCAGTATCAGTGTTAGTTTTATAACGCCAGAAACTTTAGAAACTAATAAAGTTTTTAAAAATGATAATTTGCAGTTTTCTTATAATAGCGGTGCCTATCGTTTAGTCGCGAAAAGCGCTGATGAAGCTTATAATTATTTGACTAAATATCGCAAAATGTATCCTGACTTTGAAGTTTTAAAAGGTGATATGGATGATGTTTTTTTGGCTGTGACAGGTGAGGTGCTTAACGGATGAATATGTTATATAGATTAACGATTAGAAATATAAAGGTTTTTGTTAAAGATCGGGCTACCTTATTTTTTAGTCTCTTATCACCATTGATTATTCTTTTATTAAATCTTTTGTTTTTAAGAAATATGCAAATTAATAATTTACTTTTTCATGCCGGCGAATATGTCGGAAGAGATATATTGACGAGAATTGTTGATGGTTATATGTTTGCGGGAATTATTAGTATCTCCTGTATAACTGTCGCTTTCTCTTGTGCAATGATTAGAGTTAAAGATACAGAGATTGGTTCTAGAGATGATATAACTGTTGCGCCAATTAAGTCTTATATGATTGACATATCTTGTTGGTTAGCAGCTTTTGTCTTTTCCTTTTTAATCTGTTTGCTTGTGCTTGTTTCGGCTTTTATTTTCTTAATCGCAAATGGCGGCACATTTAGCGTAATTGATATTGTGATGGGAGTTTTTGCTTTATTTGTGGCTACTTTATCGGCTTCAGCCTTTGTGACATTTATTTTAAGATTCTTTAAAACCCTTAATGCAGCATCAGCTTTTGTCGGTCTTATAAGTGCACTTGGCGGTTTTGTGATTGGTGCATATATGCCTGTTTCAACTTTTGCGCTTCCTGTTCAAAATGTAATGAATAGTATACCAGCTTCGCATGCAACAGCAATCTTTAGAAATATATTTCTTAATAGCGCTATTGGTGAAGTTAGAGATTTGGCCGGTTATGAAGTAGCTGATTTAATCACAAGAAATTATGACCTGGACCTTAATTTCTTCGGTGGTTTAGCTAATTTATCAACGCAATGGATTTATGTAATTATTTCAATTTTCATTTTTGCAGGACTTAATGTTTTTGTTTATTATTATAAGAAGTCAAGAAATGCTTTGAAAAAAGTTAGCAGTTAATTTTATAAACCAAAGGCAATTTCCGATAAGGAAGTTGTTTTTATTTGCCTAAGAAATTCTATTGGAATAATAAGTCAGAAAAAAAACTGTCTAAACAAGGCTTAGGGAATATAAAAAGACAAGCATTATGGTTTAAAAACGTATTTGACTTTCCATCCGGTATTTTCTCTTTAGATGTTGACTTATTTAATCCCAATCGTTTCATATACATATAAGCAATGATCTGCAATTTGTCAAACCTTTTATAAGTTTTAGTCAGTCATTGGTTTTCTAGTAAAATTGTGCAAGATTTCAATAAAAACAAATGCTTTGCGCTACTAATCATATTATATCTGCTTTATCAGAATGCCAATCGTCGAAAAATGCATTATTTTCTTGTTTCTGCAAAAAATATTTAGGCTTAAATATTACTATTTATGGTATAATAAATTATACATAAAACAGTCCGAGAGGTTAAATATGAAGTGCGCATTTATTTATGATGTCAAGCGGAAAAATAGTAAAGTCTATAAAAAAATCAAAATGATTGAAGAGAAACTCAGGGAAAGTTTTTCAGAAGTTGTAATTTATCCTTCTAAAAGTATTGAAGAGTTTTGTCTCTTTTTTCGCGAGCAATCACAAAATTTTGATTACGTAATCATTACCGGCGGTGACGGTACTTTTAATCTTATGGCTAATGAAGTCGCAAGACTTGAACACAAACCGATTATCGGTTATATAGCCAGTGGAACTGTCTGTGATAATATGCGCAAGTTTCGTCTGACCAGAAATATTAAAAAGGCTCTAGAAATAATAACCACTCAGAATTCTAAACCGGTTGATGTTTTAAAAGTTAATGATTATTATTGTACATACGCTTTTGCGAAAGGTAAATTCGTTAAAATAAGTTATGCAACTCACAGTATTTTAAAACGAGTTATCGGCAAATTTGCTTATTATTTTTCTTCAATGAAAGAACTTTTTACAATTAATCGGATTAGACTCGAACTAAAGGGTGATGGCATTGAAGAGAAAAAAGTCTATTCTTTAGTTTTAATTACTAATAGTAACTATGTTGCCGGCTTAAAAATACGCAAAAAGCCAAGTGAAGATGATTTTCAGCTCTATCTTTTCGAGAAAAGTTTTCTTCACGTTTTAAGGTTTTTTATTTTCGGCGATAAAGTTGTTAAAAGAAGTCGCAAGATTAGAAAATATAATTTAGAGGAACTTACGGTTATTGCCGGAAAAAATAAAGATCATGAATGGTCAAATGACGGCGAAAAAATTATTGAAAAAGATTTTACCGTCAAAGTCGAAAAAAATTGTTTCAGACTTTTGGTTCCGATTCAGGAGGACTAACATTGAAAATCAGAAATATCGCAATCATAGCCCATGTTGACCATGGAAAAACAACATTAGTTGATCAATTACTAAAGCAATCAGAAAGTTTTCGGGAAAACGAAGAAGTTGAAAAAAGAGTTATGGATTCCAACGATCTTGAAAAAGAACGAGGAATGACGATTCTCGCAAAAACCACAGCGATTAATTTTGCGGATTACCGCATTAATATTGTCGATACACCGGGGCATGCTGATTTCTCCGGAGAAGTTGAGCGGATTATGCATGTTGTAGATGGCGTACTTTTAGTTGTTGATGCAGCAGAAGGAACAATGCCACAAACTAGATTTGTTTTACAAAAAGCACTTATGAGTAAGTTGAAGCCAGTTGTCATTATTAATAAAGTTGACAGAAAAGATGCTAGAATTAAAGAAGTAATTGATGAGGTATATGAATTATTTATTGAACTTGGCGCTAATGAAGAAGATCTGGATTTTCCACTTCTTTATCTTTCGGCTTTAAAAGGAACTGCTAGCACTGATCCTAATCCGGAAACACAAACAACCGATATGAGTTGTGTTTTTCAAACAATTATCGATGCAATTCCGGCTCCTAAAGTTTTTCCTGAAGAATATCTGCAGCTCCAGATAGCTTTACTTGATTATAATGATTATTTAGGAAGAATTGGCATAGGTTTAATTACAAAGGGTAGTATCAGTTTAAATGAAATGGTCACTTGTATCCGTAATGATGGTTCAAAGAAAAATTTTCGAGTTATGAAAATTATTGCTTATAATGGAATACGCCAGGTTGAACTAAAACAAGCATCAGCCGGTGATATTATTTTAATTGCCGGACTTTCTGATATTTCTGTTGGCGAAACTATCAATAAACTCAACGAACATGATCCTTTGCCACCTATTGCAATTAATGAGCCGACAATGCAGATGACCTTTGGACCAAATACATCGCCGTTTGCCGGAGAAGATGGAAAATTACTTACAGTTCGTAAAATTGAAGAACGTTTATTAAAGGAAGCTGAAAGAGATGTATCTTTAAAATTTGGCCGATTAGAAAATTCTGAGAGTTTTCTTGTTAGTGGTCGTGGTGAACTGCATCTGGGAATTTTAATTGAAAATATGCGTCGGGAAGGTTTTGAATTGCAGGTTTCTAAGCCCGAAGTAATTCTTAAAGAGATCGATGGAATAAAGCATGAACCTTATGAGAAACTTTATATTTCTGTACCTGAAGAATATTTAGGCAATATCATGGAAGCAATCGGTCAAAGATCCGGTGAATTAATTAGTATGGATAATACAGACAGAGGAGTTAATCTCTATTTTATTATTCCTTCTCAAGGCTTAATTGGTTTTTCATCTGATTTTATGACTCTTACTAAAGGCTACGGAATAACAAGTCATAATTTTTATGAATACAGGCCTTATAAGAAAAAATCAGCTTACAGGAGACCTTATGGAGTCTTAGTAGCGCTTGATACCGGAAAAGCTACAGCCTATTGTTTAGGCGGTTTAGAGGAGCGCGGTGTGCTTTTTATTGAGCCAGGTTGTCGGGTTTATGAGGGCATGGTTATCGGTGAATGCAATAGAGTTGATGATTTGGCGGTGAATGCGGCTAAGCAGAAGGCTTTGACTAATATGCGAGCAGCCGGTAAAGATGCGACTATTGTTTTAAAAAGTCCTAGAACATTTTCTTTAGAAGCTAGTTTAGACTACTTAAATGAAGATGAACTTGTAGAAGTTACACCTAAAGCAATCAGAATTAGAAAAAAAGTATTAAATACTAATGAACGGAAAAAAAACGATAGCCAAAGGAAATGGCAAACGGAGGAATAGTCATGATATTTGATGCACATACCGATATTTTTATGGAAGTTATGGAGAGACATAATCGAGGTCAAAGATTTATTTTAGATAGGTATTATGATCAATTTCAGGAATCAAGCACGACAGCAGGCATTTTTGTTGTTTACCTTGAACCAAAAAACCAAACATTTGATAATTTTAGTGAAATGTTTGAAGTTGGACGTAAAGATGTATTGCAAAGCGATCATTTTGAAATTATTAAAACCCGCGAGGATTTTTTACGAAAGAGTGATCGTGTTAAGGTAATTCTTGGCGCTGAAAGCATGACCGCAATTCAATTTGAAGTAGCGATTTTAGAAGATTTTTATAATAAAGGCTTAAGGCATGGAATGCTTACATGGAATGAAGAAAACGATTTGGCAACCGGAGTCGGCGCAACTGAAGCCATAACTGGATTAAAACCAAAAGGAAAAGAATTTATTCTGAAAATGGAAGAATTAGGAATGATTATTGACCTTTCCCACACTAATGAGCACACTTTTTACGATATTATGCATTTAGTAAAAAAACCGGTTATATGCAGTCATTCTAATGTCAAGGCTTTATGTAATCATCGCCGGAATCTAACGGATGATCAGATTAAAGAAATCGCTGCTAGAGGTGGAGTAATTGGCGTTACAGCCGTCGCTAACTTCATTTCTGATAATTTAAAAAAACGTAATGTTGAAGGTTTCTGCGACCATATTGATTATATAGTAAAACTGGTTGGTATTGATCATGTTGGATTGGGAATGGATTACATGGGATTTAATGGTGAAAATGCCGGAAATCTTAGTGGATTGTTTAATTTTCGTCATACTAATAAAATTATTGATAAACTAGTCGAAAGGCGCTATAATAAAACAGAAATCGCAAAAATTCTTTATGGAAACTTTGCCCGAGTGGTAGAGGAAATCTTAAACTAAGGGGAGACGAGAAATGACAGATTTAGAAATTGCCCGTAAAGCAAAAATGCAGCCAATTACTGAAATAGCTAAAAAGGCTGGTTTATTGCCGGAAGAAGTGGAACTATATGGAAATTATAAAGCCAAAATCAGTGATCAGGCATTTAAAAGAACCGCAAAAAATAAAGATGGTAAATTAATATTAGTTACCGCTATTACACCAACAAAAGCAGGTGAAGGTAAATCAACAACGACAATTGGCTTAGGTTGTGCTTTGCAGTTATTGAAAAAGAATGCTTTTATTGTTATAAGGGAGCCTAGTCTTGGACCAGTTATGGGCATTAAAGGTGGCGCAAATGGTGGCGGTTATGCTCAAGTAGTTCCATCAGAAGAAATTAATCTTCATTTCACCGGTGATATTCATGCGGTCACAACGGCTAATAATCTGATCAGTAACATTATTGACAATTCCCTTCATCAAGGAAATCCTTTAAATATTGATTCTAAAAATATCACATGGAAACGATGCCTTGATTCTAACGATCGCTCTTTAAGAGATATTATTGTTGGTTTAGGTACAGGTAACGGAGTTGTCAGAGAAGATCATTTTATTATTACTGTTGCTAGTGAAATCATGGCGGTTTTATGTTTAGCTAAAGATTTTAAAGATTTAAGAGTTCGTCTTGGTCGGATAATTGTTGGCTACTCTTATACAAAACAAGCAATTACTGTAAATGATCTTAAAATCACAGGAGCATTATTATTATTGTTAAAAGACGCATTTAAGCCAAATCTTGTTCAGACTTTGGAAAATACTCCAGTTTTAATTCATGGCGGACCCTTCGCTAACATTGCTCATGGCTGTAATTCCGTTAAGGCAACTAAATTAGCTTTAAAATTAAGCGATTATGTTATTACGGAAGCTGGCTTTGCGGCCGATCTTGGCGCAGAAAAGTTTTTAGATATTAAATGTCGTTTAAACGATTTGAAACCTGCCTGTGTAGTTCTAGTCGCAACCATCAGAGCACTTAAAATGCATGGTGGAGCCGAATATGATAAACTTAATGAAGCCGGAATCGAATATTTAAAAGTAGGAATGGATAATTTAGCTCACCACCTAGAGACAATAGAAAAATATGGGTTGCCTAAAGTTGTTTGTCTGAATCGGTTTTATAGTGATACAGAAGAAGAAATTCAATTTGTAACAAATTGGGCTAAAGAAAAAAATATTAATTTATCTTTGAGCGAGGTTTTTGCTAAAGGTGGAAAAGGTGGCATTGATTTAGCCGAAAAAGTTTTAAGAGCGATTGAAACGGAAAAAAATGATTTTAAATTGATATATGATGATTCAATGTTAATCAAAGAGAAATTTAAAAGAATAGCTAAAAATGTTTATGGCGCTGATGATATCGTGTTTTCAACTGACGCTTCAAGAGAAATAAATCGTCTTCAAAAATCAGAATTTAAAGAATTTCCGATTTGTATGGCAAAAACACCTTTATCGATTTCCGATAATCCTAAATTGTTAAATCGGCCAAAGGGCTTTAAAATTACAATTAATAGTGTTAGAGTTTCGGCTGGTGCCGGATTTATTATTGGTTTTGCGGGCGCTATTATGACAATGCCTGGTTTACCAAAAGTGCCTCAGGCCGAGAAAATCGATATCGATGATGATTTTTTGGTTACAGGATTAATGTAAGTGTATATTAAGAAAAATAACTTATTAATCCGAAAAGCCCTGATAACTGATGCAGAAATTCTAGGAAAATGGTGGCGCGATGGAAAAATTATGGCTCATGCCGGTTTTCCTTTAGGATTAAAAATAACTGATCAGGAAATAATTTATGATTTGGCTAAAGATACTAAAGATAACCAACGCTTAATTATTGAAATCAATTCATTGCCGGCTGGGGAAATGAATTATCGTAGAAAAGAAGATAATATTGCGGAAATCGGAATAAAGATTTGTGATTTTAACATGCAAAACAAAGGTTTTGGACAGATCACAATCAAAATCTTAATAATGGAATTGTTTGAAAGTTATGGCTATCAGAAAATTATTCTTGATACTAATTTAGAAAATTTAAGAGCTCAAAATGTATATGAAAAAATCGGCTTTCAAAAGGTCGGAATAAGATATGATTGTTGGAAAGATCAACTAGGCAAATTTCAATCAGCCGTTGATTATGAAATGACAAAAGCAAATTATGAGTTATTGAAAAAATAATCATATTAGGACGGAGGTGTATTTAGGTTTGAGTCAAATTATAAAACTATCTGAGCATTTAAGTAACTTAATCGCGGCTGGCGAAGTTGTGGAAAATCCTTATTCGGTAGTAAAGGAATTAATTGAAAATTCGTTGGATGCCACAAGTACTTATGTAGAAATTAATCTTTTAGAAAGCGGAATGAAAAAAATAGAAGTCATTGACAACGGCTTTGGAATGACAAAAGAGGATGCCCAAATGGCTTTTTTGCGTCATGCTACTTCTAAAATTAAAACAGAATTTGATCTTTATAGAATTAGTTCTTTAGGGTTTCGTGGGGAAGCAATTCCTTCGATTGCTTCAGTAAGTGAGTTTATTATGCGCACGAAGAAAATGAATGATGAAGGTTATCAAATTACTTATAAAGCAGGTAAAAAAATAAGTGAACAAGCTGTTGCGATGAATAAAGGGACACATATTACTATTAATAATTTATTCTATAATACTCCTGCTCGCCTAAAATACATAAAAAGTCTTTCAACTGAATTAACTAATGTCATTAATTTAATCGAAAAAGAAGCACTTTCGCATCCGGAAGTTTTCTTTAAATTAACTCACGATGGAAAAGTTGTTTTTCAGACTAACGGTTCAGGTGATGTTAAGTCTGTATTAAATCAGATTTACGGACTTGATGTTTTTAAACATCTTTTACCAGTTGATGCGAGTTTTGATAATATTAATCTGCAAGGTTTTATTTCTGATAATAATCTTTATAAAAGCCGTAATAGTTTTATAACGCTTTTTGTCAATAAACGTTTAGTAAGAAGCAAAGAAATCTTTACAGCGATTACAGAGGCATATCAGGAGTTTATTCCAGCTTCTAGATATCCACTTGTAGTGTTATATCTGAAAATTGATCCAATGCTTTTTGATGTTAATGTTTCTCCTGCCAAAACAGAAATAAAATTCGCCAATGAAAAAGCCTTATCAAGTTTTATTACTAAAGTTGTCAAAGAAACAATCACACAATCGTTAAAAAAAGTTTTCAATGAAATTAGTAAACCAAATATTCTGGAATATCAAAAGATAGATTTTAAAGAAAGTCCGGTTGAAAAAGAAAAGCCAAAAGAAACATTTGATAAGTCCTATAATTTATTTACTTATGAAAGCCCAGTTATTAAAGAAGATAATGCAATTTATTTATCTACAGATAATTTAAGTTATATTGGTCAATATATGGGAACCTATCTTTTATTTCAAAATGAAAGCGGACTAATTCTTTTTGATCAGCACGCAGTAGCGGAAAGAATTAAGTATGAATATTATCTTAAAAAATTAGCAGCTGATAATCAATTGAGACAAGAGTTACTAATTCCGCTTAATCTGGAATTTCCTGCTAGTCAATTTCATTTGATTAAAGAACATAGCGCAAAAATTCAAAATTTAGGCTTTATTTTTGAAGAATCCGGACCGAAAAGTTTTTTTTTAAGAGAAGTGCCTTTATATCTTTTACACGAAGATTTAGATGAAACAATAGAGCGTTTAATAAACTTTATCTTAGGACAAAAAGATTTTAAGATTATAGATATTATCGATGAAACAGCTAAGATAATTAGTTGTAAGAATTCAGTAAAAGCTAATAAGTTTCTTACTAATGCTGAAGCAATAAGCCTACTTGATGACTTAAATAAATGTGAAACACCTTATTTTTGTCCACATGGCAGACCAACATACATTCGCTTAACGCAAATTGAGATTGAGAAATTATTCAAGAGAATGGTCTGATGAAGAATGTACTTGTGATTGCTGGTCCAACCGGAAGTGGTAAGACACTTTTATCGATAGCGATAGCTAAACATTATAACTTAGAAGTTATTAATGGTGATTCTGTTCAGGTTTACCGAGAATTAAATATCGGCAGTGCTAAAATTAAAACTGAAGAAATGAAAGGTGTTAAGCATCATCTTTTTGATATAAAATCAATAACAGAGAATTTTTCAGTATCCGATTACCAAAAACTTGTTCGTGCCAAAATCGATGATTTTTCATTACCTTTAATTGTTGGTGGAACAGGATTTTATATTCGTGCAGTTCTTTATGATTATGATTTTGAGGGCGGAGAAAGAAAATCTGAAACAGAATATCAAAATCTTTCTAATGAAGAGTTGTATCAACTCTTAAAACTTAAAGATCCAAAATCCTGTGAAACTATTCATCCGAATAATCGAGTCAGAGTCTTAAGGGCGCTAACTCTTTCCAAAAGTGAAAAATCCAGAAGTGAAAGAAATAAAGCTCAAAAACTTCTTTATAACCCTTTGATTATTTATCTTGATGTTGATAGAGAGAAATTATATCAACTGACAAATAATCGGGTAGAAAAAATGATTGAAGACGGACTCCTTTCAGAAGCAGAAGATTTATGGCGTAAAAATTATCCCTTGAATCCAATTGGTTATCGGGAATTAGTTCCTTTTTTTGAAGGAGAAGTAAATCTTGATTTTGCTAAAGAAGAAATCAAAAAAAATACCCGTCATTTTATTAAACGACAAAGTACATTTTTTAAGAATCAGTTTGAATTAACAAAAATAACTGTTGATCCAGATGATTTTGACAAAGCGATCGAACAAGCAATAAAGATAATCGATCAGTTTTTGGAGGCTTGATGATGAACCAAATTATTGTGGATCATGTCGCAAAAAGATTTAATAGGCGGATGAAAAGAAGCGACAAAGATGAATTTTTAGAGTTTGTGAAAAGATTTGCGGCTAGTTATAGTTATCCGATTGCGATTGAAAAAAATACTTTGGCACAAAACGCTGTTGTTGGTTCGCCAAGATTAGCTAAATATATTTTTACTGCTCATTATGATACACCGCCGTTAATGCCAGCTTTTTTGGTTAAAAATCAGATTTTTTTTCTTGTTATTCAAGCCATATATATAGGACTTTTAATCGCCATACCTTTCTTTTTTCCGGCTTTTATCAGAGACAACACTTTACTAAGAATTATTTCAAGAATCTTAGTAATTATAATTGGATTTATCCCTTTTATTTATATAATGGGTTTTATCGGTAAAGGCAATAAAAATAATTACAATGATAATTCCAGTGGTGTTATTATGTTGCTTGAATTAATGGAAGAATTAAGGACTGCAGAAAATCGCAATGATTATTGTTTTGTTTTTTTTGATAATGAAGAAAAGGGACTATTTGGCAGTAAATTCTTTCAAGCCTATCACAGACATCACCTTAATGGTAAAAATATTATTAATCTAGACTGTATAGGTATAGGCGATAACATAAATATTTATGGCAATAATCCCCAACTTTTTCAGGCAATAACCGAAAGTGCTCGAAAAGCAGAGGACCTAGATTTGCCAATAAATTCTTTTAAAAATAAAATTACTAAAGCCAGTGATCACTACACACTAAGACGATATAAGGCTATAATGTTATGCTTGGAAACGAAAAGGAAAAATAAGTTTATAATGGAAAACATTCATACAAGTAAAGATACAGTATTGGAACTTGAAAAAATGGAAAAAGTCAAGAAGATTTTATTAGGTTTATGCTAGTATATATTATAGGTATGCCTTTATCAGGGAAATCCACACTTGGAAAAGCTTTGGCTGAAGAACTTAATTTTGATTTTTTCGATACTGATGCAGAAATTGAAAAAAAAGCCTTAATGTTTATTGATGAAATCTTTAAAAATTTTGGTGAAAACAAATTTAGAGAACTTGAAACGGAAATTCTTATGGAGCTTAATAAGAAAAAAAATACGGTTATCGCTACCGGCGGTGGTATTATTACTAACAATACTAATAATCCTTACTTAAAAACAGGGTTTGTTATTTACTTAAAATCTGAAATTAAATTACTTGAAGAAAGAAACAAATCAAGCATTAAGGTCAGACCGCTTTTAAATAATTACAGTTTAAAAGAACTTTACGAAGCTAGAAAAGACAAATATTTAGCTTTAGCTGATCTGGTCATTGATAATTCAGCTAGTGTTTGTGAAATTGTTAAAACCATTCTTTCATCTTTAGGAGAAGAATAATGAAAAAAATTTTGATTATTAATGGACCAAATTTAAATATGCTTGGACTTAGAAATAAAGAAAAATATGGAAGTCAAACTCTAGCTGAAATTGAGACAATGATAAAAAATGAATTTAAAGAATTCAGTTTTGAATTTTTTCAGTCTAATCACGAAGGTTTTATTATTGATAAGATTCATGAGGCCTTTGAATTTGATGCTTTAATCATTAATCCCGGAGCTTATACTCATACTTCAATTGCGATTAGAGATGCTTTGGAAATACTTCCAATTATAAAGGTGGAAGTACATTTATCAGATATAAATAAAAGAGAAGAATTTAGGAAAACAAATTTTATTTCTGATGTAGTTAATAACTGTTTTATGGGAAAACAAAGTGAAAGTTATATTGAAGCTATTAGTTTTATTAAAGAAAAATTAACATAATACTTGACTTTGTCGTAGAAACTGACTATAAAGGCGCAAATATTTGCATAAATTTCTTTTACGTGTTATAATATTATGAAGAGGTGATTGAGCCTTGGACGAAGTTCTCGGATCAATAAGATTTTTTGTAGCATTAAATAGTGTTAATTATGGAATCTTAATATTTTTATTAGTTCTGGTTTTACTATCAGGATTTTTCTCGGCATGTGAAACTGCCATTTCCGCAATGAATAAAGTTAGAATCAAGCTTTTAGCAGAAGATGGTAACAAAAAAGCACAGAAATTAATTCATCTTTCTGAGCGTTATGATAAAACAATCTCAGCTATTTTGATTGGTAGTAACATGCTTAATATTTCAATTGCGACAATCGCAGTAGGTTTTTTTATTAGCTTGTTTAGAGAAACTGTTCCGATGGTCACAATTGAAATTATTTCATTATCTATCACAACTCTGGTAGTTTTAATGATCGGTGAGTTCTTACCAAAAGCCCTGGCCAAAGAGCATCCTGATTTTATTGCCTTAAAAATTGCGAATGTTCTTTATTTGATTGTGATTATCATGACACCTTTAACTTGGATTTTTATGCCACTTAAAAACCTTTTAGGTAAGAATAAAAATAAAAACGAAGGTGAAATTCCGGCTAATGAAGATGAACTTGAGGCTATATTAGATTCAATGGAAGAAAAAGGAATTTTAGAGTCTGAAGAAAATGAACTTATTCAATGTGTTTTAACCTTAAATGATAAAACAGTTTCAGATATTATGGTACCTCGTGTTGACATGACCGCAATTAGCGTTAAAGAGGAAATTGAAACTGTTAAAAAGCTATTCTTTGAAGAAAAATATTCAAGGATACCTGTTTATTCTGAAGATAAAGATAATGTAATAGGGGTTTTATACGAAAGAGACTTTTTTACAAAACTATTAAAAGGGCAAAAAATTATTCTTCGTAATGTTATGAGAGAAGTGCACCATGTTCCTAAAACTATGAAGGTTGATGCATTGATTCAACTACTGCGGAAAAACAAAAGTCATATGGCGATTGTTACTGATGAATTTGGCGGTACAGATGGTTTAGTAACAATGGAGGATGCTTTGGAAGAAATTGTTGGCGAAATCTATGATGAACACGATGAACTTGAAGTGACTAATTTCCAGAAAATCAGTGATAATGAATATTTATTGGACGCCGATTTAGAAGTTGATGAACTCTTTGAAAAGCTAAAACTTGATGCGCCTGAAAGCCATCAGTTTCAAAAACTAACAGGATGGCTTTTAGAATTATCGGAAAGTTTTCCAGAAGCGGGAACAAAAATAAATTATCAGGTAGCAGACAATCATTTTGATGAAGAGAAGAATGATTATATTTCTGTGACTAAGGATTTAGAATTTGAAATTTTAGAAATCACAGAAAGAAGAATTATGTGTTGCCGATTAGTAGTAAGTGATGTTGAGACGGAAAAGAATTAATACTGAGGAATCAGATTAATAATAAAGATGGAATATTGATAGGTGAGGGATTTTTCCTTGCCTATTTTATTATTTTACACGCAAGAAGTCTCCACTATTGAGTTTAAACCAAGCATATAAAATCATACTTAAAAACAAACCAATCGAAGATATTCCTAGATTTAGTAAATTCAACAAGAAAATCGCAAATTACGATTGTGCGTTAATTAAAATTGGGACTGCTTCAGCGTGAAGGTTCTAGGAAGTGAATTGCAAAATAATAAAGATTAATACTTAACAATAAAAATACTCTTCAAATTGTTAATAATATGAAACCTTTTATAATAATAAATGAAAACTAAAATTATGGTCATATTATTGTAAGAGAGGTTTTAAATAAAATGAAGCATAATACTAAGTTTTTATTCATAATTTTTTCAGTTTTGTTAACTTTTAGTGCAAATAATTTTAATAATAAATCAGAATTAAATCAAGTTTCTTCAGAAGCTGATTCAGTCCTAGTTCCAATAATTATGTATCACAGGGTTTATAATCATCAAGAAAAAGGTGAACATAATATTTCTCCGGCTGAGTTGGAAGCAGACTTAAAATATTTAAAAGAACATGGATACAATACAGTTGTTATAAAAGATTTAATAGATTTTGTTTATCACAATGTTCCGCTACCGGAAAAGCCGATAGTTTTGACTTTTGATGATGGAAATCGCAGCGATTATGAAATTCTATTTCCGCTTTTAAAACAATATGATATGAAAGCAGTACTTTCTATTATCGGCAAAGCAACCGATGAATGCTCGGCACCTAATCAACAAGGAATCAGACAACCCCATTTAACTTGGGAACAAATTGAAGAAATAGCGAAAGAAGATTTTGTTGAATTTCAAAATCACAGTTATAATTTGCATGGAGATTATGGTAGTTTAAAACGCAGAAGTGAAACAACACAAACTTATCAACAACGCTTTTCGACAGATTTATTAAAATTACAGGCGCTTATCAATGAAAAAATTGGTATTGAGCCGACAACTTTTACTTATCCGTTTGGTAAAATCTCTAAAGAATCTTATGGCGCACTTATTAATGCGGGTTTTAAAAGTAGTCTTTCTTGTTATAAAGGCAATAATAAAATTGTAGCAAACAAACCTGAGACATTATTTATTTTAAATCGGAATAACCGACCTAGTGGTATTGGTGTTGAAATAATTTTGGAGGAAGTCAATAAATAATAAGAATTGCTTTGATTTAAGACAAGGCAGTTCTTTTTTAATGCTGATTAAAAAATCTTGAAAAGTTTAACAAAGATGTTAGAGAAGAAGCTTTTTTGCCCGTATTGGCAAAGTCGCTGTTAACGCAATTAAATCGACTATCAAACTTGATATTCTGAAGAATCCTTCAATTTCAAAACAGATATTAAATAAAGATGTAGAAAATAAAATGGGTTTTGAGATTGTATAAGTCAATATTACGGATAATTTTGTTTGACTTACTGAGATGAAAAATATTGACATTTTTGCTAAAAATGTTATAATAATTGGTGAATATTATTATTTTATTTGAAATTTTTTTGAAAATTCACATATGATAGATAGACTGCTTAAGTAGTTTAAAAGCCTAATATTCAAATAAATTTTTAAGGAGGTTATTATGTTTAACGAAATCTCAATATTGTTTTCTGGAATGACAACAGTAGCGTTAATTTTCTTAATTATTGGTTTGTTGCTATTGTTTATAGAGGAACTATTTTTCGGAACTTGGATATTTGGTATAAGCGGATTTATTCTTACCATTATCGGGATTGTACTAAGAGTCAGAGTTGGTGATGGAAGTGCAATTGCCCAAGTTGTTTTATTATTAGTCATGCAGGCGATTTTAGCCGCTATTGGCTTTCTGATTGTCTATTGGTTATCTAAAAAAGGCTGGATAAATCATAGTTGGCTCGTTCAGGGAGAAACGGCAGTAGGTAAAGACTTTTCTGCCGGTACGGCTGATTATGGACATTTGGTGGGCGCAGAAGGTATTGTATTTTCTTATTTAAGGCCAATTGGTAAAGCTGAAATAAATGGAAAACTTTATGATGTTAACGCGGGAAGTGTATTCATTGAAGAAGGCGCAAAAATTAAGGTATCAGTTGTTGAAGGTGTCAGAATTTCAGTAGTTCGTATTAAGGAACAAAACTAGATTATAAAGACATGCATTGTCTGTATAATAAAACAAAAAAATAGGAGGAAATAAATTTTTATGGAACCATGGTTAATAGGCGTTATCGCCGGAGCTGTTTTACTATTTATTATTTTTGTAGTATTTGTACCGATTGGAATTTGGTTTAGAGCTTGGGTTTCCGGTGCCCGCATTGGTATTGGCAGACTTATCGGTATGCGTTTAAGACGAGTCGGAGTTACTAAACTTGTTGATGCTTTTATTACTGGTAAAAAAGCAGGATTAGATATTAGAATTGAAACATTAGAAACTCATTATATGGCTAAAGGTAATGTCGGAACAGTTATTGATGCACTGATTAGTGCTCACAGCGCTAATATCGTTTTAGATATCAAAACTGCAATGGCAATCGATTTAGCTGGTAGAGATGTTTTAAATGCAGTTAAAGTATCAGTTAATCCAAAAGTTATCGAAACACCAATTGTATCAGCTGTTTCTAAAGATGGTATTGAACTTAGAGTTAGAGCGAAAATTACTGTTAGAGCAAACATTGAAAGACTTATCGGTGGTGCTGGTGAAGAAACAATTATTGCTCGTGTTGGTGAAGGTGTTGTTACTACGATCGGTTCATCTGTCAAGCATACTGATGTTTTAGAAAATCCGGATTCAATTTCTAAAAAGATTTTAAGTAAAGGTTTAGATGCCGGAACTGCTTTTGAAATCTTATCGGTTGATATTGCAGATATTGATGTAGGTAAAAATATCGGTTCTCAATTACAAATGGATCAAGCTGAAGCAGATAAAAAAATTGCTCAGGCAAGAGCTGAAGAAAAAAGAGCATTAGCTGTCGCAAACGAACAAGAAATGCGCGCTAAAACTCAAGAGATGCAAGCAATGGTTGTTGCGGCGGAAGCTGAAATTCCTAAAGCAATTGCAGAAGCATTACGTACTGGCAAACTTGGTGTAATGGATTATTACAACATGCAGAATGTTCAGTCAGATACAAATATGAGAAATTCTTTAGGCGGTAGTTCTAAGAACGATGCAAAAAAACCTAAGGAATAAGATTTAAATGAATCAGAAGACAAGTAGAAAAGTAGCTGCTCATAGAGAAAGACCTGCATCTATCGAAGAAACAGAAATCAATGATGAGAACGAAGGAATTATTCTTGATCAGGATTTTCTTAGAACGATGATAATTTCTCAGGCGATTGCGACTCCTAAAGGAAAACTTGGAAACAAAAAAATACGTTAATAATGAAATGTGCGATGATTAAAATCATTGCGCATTTTTTTTGCAAAAGTTTTAATTATTTGGCTTGATTATGTAATTATAATTAATAGCGTGAATGAAACTGTAGGGATAATTATTCTTACAACCTTATTTCAATGCTTAAAGCCGGTATAATAAAAAGGAAAACAAGAGACGTTTTCAAGTTTTATACCGAAATGCACATTGCCTTATTCTAAATATACTAATTTTGTTAAATATTAGATTATTTATAGTTTAATATATTAAGAAGCCATTCTTAAATGCAATGATCTTCACTTGATTGTCGAACTTTGTCGGCTTTTTAAAAGCTCAAATTATGTCGGAATATGCTAAAATATTTAAAGTGAAAGTATTTGATTTTTTAGCTAAGTTGTCTTTTTTTTATTTGGCTAAAATAATTGCACATTATTTGAAGAAGAAATAGAAAATTGTTGTATCCTTATAAGATAGCTAGTTAACGAATCAAATTAGGCATAATTGAATAATACTTACTTGTTTTAGAAATGTTTGGGTTTTCGGTAACCAAAGTTATAAATATAATAGATTGCTTAATAAGTAATCTTTAACTCATTAATAAAACTTAATGCACATATTCTTTAAATAGGTGACTTTATATGAAAAAATTCCTATTATTGTTTATATGTGCTTTTTTACTATTAATTACTAACATAAATGTTTATTCTCAAAACATCTGGAGTCAAAGTGGCATCTTAATGGATATGGATACTAAGCAAGTTATTTATCAAAGAAATATGCATACAAGGTTTTTAACAGCCTCAATCGCCAAGATTATGACGTGCTTAATCGCAATAGAGGAAAAGCCGCTTAATTTAGTTGTGACAATCACCCGAGAGGATATTTTGGCTGAAGGATCAGCTATTTACTTGCCAGAAGGTGAAGAAGTTTATTTAAAAGATTTACTTTATGGTTTAATGTTAAGAAGTGGAAATGATGCGGCTCATGCAATCGCTATAGCTGTAGCTGGTTCAGTGGAAGAATTTGCTGTATTGATGAATAGAAAAGCAGAAGAGATTGGAATGAAAAACAGTCGTTTTGCTAATCCTTCCGGTTTAGATTCAGAAACTCAAAACTTTTCAACTAGTTTTGATATGGCATTACTGATGAGTTATGCAATGGATAATCCTTTATTTAGAGAAATCAATAATACAAAAACGCATAGTTTTACAACGCTTGGCACTGAAACGAAACATACCTTTCAAAATAAACATCGATTAATCAACCAGCAATCTATCTATAATGGTGGAAAAACAGGCTTTACACGCGCTGCAGGAAGAACTTTAGTAACTACTGCCACATATGAAAATGTTAATTTAGTAGTGGTAACTTTTAAAGGTTCCACAGGCGATTTTAAAGAACATCAAGCCCTATTTCAAGCTGGATTCAGAAGATACAGCAAACAAGTATTTATGAGACATGGAATAATAAGAGTAAGAGAAGATGGTGAAGTCAGATTAAAAGAAATTACTGAAGATGTTTATATAATGGTAAATACAATTAATAATTCAGTGATAACTTCTAGATTTGAAAGAATAGGAGACAATGTCTATTTAGTTATTTTAGCCGATGGAGAAAGAATTCGTCAGGTAGAATTATTAGATTATTGCATTGAGCAATCAGATAATCAACACTTTTGGCGTTTTATCAGGAGATTATTCACATGATAAATAAAATCTGGCTATTTCTGATAATAATAAGTTTAATTTATGGAATATTAACCTTCAACATGATTCCTTTAAATAACGCAATCATGGAAGCTCCTCAAACAGCCTTCAGAATTTTCGTTGAATTCATTATTTTTATGACTTTTTGGAATGGAATTTTAAGAATGACAAAAGATTCTGGTTTCTTAAATATAATAACTAAATACATCAAAAAAATCATTAGACCGCTATTCAAAGAATTAGATAAAGATGATCCAGCTTTGGATTACATCAGTGCCAATCTCTGTGCTAATCTAATCGGTTTAGGAAGTGCGGCGACTCCTTTAGGTTTAAAGGCCATGCAAGAATTAGATAAAACAAATGAAGATAAAAAGAGACCTAGTAAAGCAATGATAACTTTGGTAACTTTAAATTCTACTTCATTTACTTTATTGCCCACATCAATATTAGCCTTCAGAAGAAGTTACAATGCTCAAATTAATTTATCATTAATCCCTTGGATTCTTTTAATTTCATTTTTAACTACAGCTTTTGCGCTATCACTTAATTTTATATTTGGCAGGTTTTACAAATGATGAATATAAGTTTTTATTTATTGCCGGCCTTTATTTTATTAGCCGCGATTTTTGCTTTAAAAAACAAAACTAATGCCTTTAAATCATTTACAGACGGCGCATCAGAAGGAATAGATATGGCAGTTAAAGTATTTCCATATGTTCTGGCAATGATTTTTGCGGTAGAAATGTTAAAAGCCTCTGGTTTTTTATTAGATACATTCCGTAATTTTCAGCATTTGCCATTAGAAATTGCGATGCAGGGAATTTTTAAGCCAATATCAGGAAACGGATCATTAGTATTAATGCTTCAAACATTTGAGATGTATGGAGTTGACTCAAGAGAAGGAATTACAGCCTCTTTATTATTTGGAAGTACGGACACAACCTTTTATGTGTGTGCACTTTATTTTGGGAGCGTAGGTATCACAAAATATAAGTATGCTCTTCCGGTCTCGCTATTATCTGATATATTTGGCTTTGCGCTTTGTTTAGTGTTTTATTTCTTCATTTTATAATGAGAAAAAATTTGGAAAATAACTGCTAGTAAAATAGCGGTTTTTTTTATTTTTTTGGCAAAAATTGATATTTTTTCATTTAAGGTACAGTCAAAAATAGTTAAATTTTAATATTTTAATTATAAGTTATATTTCAAAAAAGCTATTAAATGTAGTTTTTAGGCATGAAAAAATATCGGAATATAACCTGAAAATTTTTAAAAAGGAGGAAGTTTAATTAGATGCATAATAGGAGAAAAATAATTTTATTAACAATAAATATCACTTTAGTTATCTTGGCAATAGTAGTTATGTTAATAGGAAGATTTGGTACAGTAAATAACTCCCAGCCACAAACATTTTCAATCACTTATTTAAATGTTGGCGGTGAAAATTTTAGTGGAACGTTTGGACATAATACTCCGAATGAGCATACATATGGAATTGAAACAATTTTAGTTGAACCAACTAAACCAGGCAACCAATTTTTTGGTTGGTTTTTATCTGCTTATGGTGAAGGAAGCCCTAAAATAGTTCTAGGTGCTTATGAGTTTACTGATGATATAATACTTCATGCTAAATGGCAGGAGGATAATAAGGTTTTAGGAATTAGTTATTTAGATATAGGTGGTAAAGCATTTAGTGGAACATTTATTGGTGAACATCCAAACACTCATATTTTAGGAACAGAAACAATTTTGATTAATCCGGTAAGAGAAGGTTATACTTTTAAGGGTTGGTTCCTAAATGAAGATGGTTTAGGGACAGCTATCGATAAAATAGAAGCACAAAGCAATTTTGAAAATACTATTTATCTTTTTGCGAAATGGCAGGCTAATGAATATTTGATTATATTTGATGTTGCAGGAGGAGAAGCCTTAGATAATTTAACAGTAATATTTGATGAAATATTCATATTACCAATACCATTTAAAACAGGATTTACTTTTGATGGTTGGCTGCATAATGACAATCCATTTGTATCAGGAACATGGGATTTAACAAATGACATTATATTAGTCGCAACATGGACAGCTAATGGATATACGATTATGTTTGATGTTGCAGGCGGAAATGCAGAAGTTGATTTACCAGTAACATTTGGAGAAGTTTTCACATTGCCAACTCCTACAAGAACAGGATTTACTTTTGATGGTTGGCTGCATAATGACAATCCATTTGTATCAG
>Ga0123355_10001186_pt1 | contig 36226 bp, 39 predicted proteins | sample TergutEmb28metaG_3_FD_89872 | JGI IMG/M metagenome (GOLD analysis project Ga0123355, IMG submission 89872) | Embiratermes neotenicus P1 segment gut microbial communities from Petit-Saut dam, French Guiana - Emb289 P1 | ecosystem: Host-associated > Arthropoda: Insects > Digestive system > Gut ...
AAGTAAAAAATGGTAATCTCTGAGCAATTGCGCCCGAAGAATTTGCATTATTCAGAGCTTGCCACAAATATAAGGAGGATTATTAACTATGCCTAGCAACGAAGATTTCAAAAAGAAAGTAAAAGATGCTTTCAGCACAATTGCCGATGTTTCGGTTGAAGCGTATAAACTTGCCGAGGAAAAATCCCGAATCCTTGCCAAAAAAGCCAAGCTCAACGCCGGAATCGCCAATGAAAAAGCCACAATTCGCAGACTCAACGTCGAAATTGGCGCTACATATTACAAGATGTACAAGGACTCCCCTGACGATGCACTTAAGCAACAATGCGAAGGGGTAACTGCCGCTTATGAGCGCATAGAGCAGAAGCAAAGAGAGCTTGAAAGTCTGAAAAAGCAAGCCAACAACGAGACTGACGAGCATTGTGATTGTGGTGATGCCGACTGCACCACTGAGCATACCTCGGAAGATAACAGCACCGACGAGGAAAAGGCAGACTAGTAGACATTGAATGCCCACTGCACGTAGTCAAGCGGTATGTCACGGATTTTTTGCGTATGTAGGGCGACAAGACCCGTTCTAGCAAAAAATTCGGGGCATATTGCTTGATATGGGCAGATTTTTTTCTATCGTACAAACAGTAACTATTTTTCCGTTGTTCACCTCGAACAACGGAAAAATTTTGCTGATGCCCAAAATGGAGCATCAGCAAAATAAATGAGAGTATTTTATTAACTTAGTATTTATTACAGAATATGAGGAATCATTTCCATAAACATATCCATGTAATCGGCTAATATATTTTCGAGTATATACTCGATAGTGACAGCGCCCGCAGGTGATGATATGGGAGCTGTTCTTTCTGTTGATATAGAGTACATGTTCATCCACACTGTGATATCCTCAGACGGAACATCGATGATCATAGTAAAGTCCATCTCAAGCATAACATCGTCACCGCTCCGTGCTTTGAACACGAGCACTCCTTCAAACTCATCAAAAGCGCTTGGATCATAATACGAAATCGCATCTCTCAGATCTTGTGCACTTATGACAAAAGCCGGAGCTGCCGTACCAATCTCAAACATATCTATCGCATTAATACGATTAATCGCATATACGAAGTCCTCTGCATTGTCGTCTAAAATCTCTAGAACATCTTCAAACAACAATTGCATTTGGCGCTCGTCAACTTCAAAGACAGCCCAGTCGCCATCCCTTGACACCGCAGATTCCACGTTAGCTCTAAATGTCGGATTGTTATTAAATGCCTCTACAAAAATGTTCCCTACTTTAGCGCCCATTTCCATTATAATTTGGAATTCCGGGCTATCCATAGACATTTCCATCATTTCAAGCACATCCATGCCTAAAAGTTCCGATGCATCAACCGCAATAAAGTCAATTCCTGCAAAGTCGTCTAGTATATCTTCCACTATCAAAGTTACCATATGAACTTCCAAAGGAGACATACCCATGTAGACCATAAGCTCAGCAACAAAGCCGAAAAGATCTTCTATTATATCAAGATACGAAGCTATTCCGATATAATATACATTGTCAACAAACACCATATCTATTAGGTTGAAAACCCCGCCATTTTCCGTTGGGATACCGACCTGCAATTCTATGCCTGTATCACCATCGTATGCAGCATTAATTATGAGTTGCAAAGAAAATTCTTCAAGCAAATCATAAAAATCCGGTAACGGCTCCATAAACATCTCCGCTATGATAAACTCTTTTATTAAGTCCATCAAAAACTCATACGTAATCGGTGTTGTACCATACATACCAAATGTAAGAACAAGAGTCTCGTCAGCAGCAACAGCAACCTCACCGTCAAACGCAGTCAGCGCAGCCATAGTCTCAAAAAATTCTGCAAAATACCCAAGTGGGGTAACTTCTTCCTCTACTTCTACTACATCCGGTTCATCCGGCTCGTCCGGCTCATCCGGTGTTACCTCTCCGGGTATAGTCACCGCAGTAGCAGGTGGTGCAGGTGTTGCAGGTGTTGCTGGCGCTTGTGTGTCATTTCCGTTATCCGCACATGCGGCAACCGCTACAGCCAGCATCGCCATGACAAGCATTGTAGCCATAATTCTCATTGATCGTTTCTTCATTTACTTTTGTTTTCCTCCTGATTATCCATTTCTTTTTATTGTGTCCTCAATTTTTTAAGCTCTTTATTATACCCTATATGATATCAAAAAAGCAATCCTTTTCGCTATCATTTTTTTGTTTTTCACTATAACTTTTTTGCATTTCACAGGGTGCTTTACTGAGAGATATATAGCGAAGAAAAATTAGCGAGTGTTGGTGAAATTTCAGAACAAGGCGAGCACTGTCTGAGCGAAGCGAGTTTGCGGAGCCTCTGAAATGATCCGTACACTCGCTTTTTTCGTAGGTCATCTCTCAGGAAAATGCCCTGTGAAATGTAACTTTTTGTGATTGGCAACTACAATTAAGGCGCTGCATAGTGCAACGCCCTAACTGTGATTAATACTTGTTTATAACGCCCACTTGTACTCGCCATTAGCCTCTATGCTGTACGCATCGGCGAATGACACCTTCCAAATCGGCTTATGAATGCCGGCTGTGCTAATCTTGTTTTTAATCATATGTTGCCAATACCCACTGCGTGAAATATCACCTTGCAAAATCACACCAACAGGAATGCCATCTCTGACAACAACCCTTTCATACCTACCCCTTGACTCTCTAACCTTGACATCATCACCAGCACCGGCAACAAAACTACCCACCGAAAGCGTAGGAATACCGAAGAAACTCATTGTGCACTTCATAGGCACAAAATCAGAATACTCCACCTGTACCCCACACATATTCATAGCAGCAATCTCGCCCTGACTCATCGCATCAGGCCAAGTCCCCGAAAGCCCCGTCACATCACCAGCTGCATAAACATCCAAAGCACCCGTCGCAAGATACTTATCAACGACGACACCCCGCTCGACAGCGATTCCGCTTGACTCAAGCCACTTTGCATTAGGAGTGACACTCGTTGCGACAATCAGCAAGTCGCATGGAATCTCCTCACCATTACTGAGCTTAACAGAGCTTATCTCACCGGAGCTTCCTAATGACACACTGCTCATCTTCGTCTTGAGCTTAATTATTGCGCCTGCTTTTTCAAATTCTGCCTGATATACAGCAGCAGCATCCGAATCCAGATTAACAGACAATATCCTATCCGCCATTTCGACGATTACAGGCTTCTTGCCCATATCCAGCAAGCCATATGCCGCATCTAAGCCCACAAGCCCCGCACCAAGCACGACGATATTCTTCGCTCCGGCTGCCTTGCTTGCGATAGCCTTCGCATCCGGCAAATCTCTGAGCCCGAACACCCCTTTAGCTCCATCTAATCCCTCGACAGGCGGAAATGCACTTTTCGCCCCGGTGGCAATGAGTAACTTATCATAGGCTTCACTCCCACCGCCATACACTACTTTCTTCTCTTTCGTGTCTATATTCGTCACGATTGCATTTGAAATCCATCTGACATTATTGTCACTAAAGAAATCATCCGTCACGAACGAAAGCTCACTAAGGCTTCGCTTACCGCTTATGTAGTGATGGAGCATGCATCTTGAATATACAGTTTCGTCTGTCGATATGAGCACAATCTCATCGGTTTTGTTTTGCTCTCTGATAGTCTTTGCCGCTGTGATTCCGGCGGCACCTGCACCTATTATTACATGCTTCATGAGCTACACCTCCTCCACATGGATCGCCTGATTTTTACATTGCTTTACGCAACTTGGCTCCGAGCCATGATCTTTGCAGAAATCGCACTTAACTATAGTTGTCTTAGTGGCTCTGTCAGGCTTAAGCACTCCGAACGGGCAACTCATTACACACATGAAGCAGCCTGCACATTTAGTGGGATCATAGCAGACATGACCTGTAACAGAGTCTTTAACCATAGCACCGCTCATGCAAGACTTAACACATGACGGACTATCGCAATGGCGACAAAAGAGCGGCTTATATCGCTTATTGTCATCAAGTAAAATAGCATTTCTTGATTCCAGCCTTGGATCAGTAAGTGAAAATGGAACGCCATCAGGTGTATGCGCCTTCATACATGCAATAGCGCAGTTTTTGCACCCCTGACATTTTTCAGTTTCGATCATTATTCGCTTCATCGTAGTAGCCTCCTCATGCCAATCCCAGCTCTTTGCGCTTGCTCACGATAATATCTTCTATCATCACCGCAGACTGCGCTGCATCACCATTAATTAGCACATGTCCACCTGTAAGACTTTTCATATCCTCGCAGAGCACCTGCACTGCAACAGGACTTCCCAAGACAAATGGCGGTAAGCCAAGATGCAGAGGTAATCCAAGTGCAAGGGCAAATGCGCCGTCAGCCAACGCTTGTTCTTCAAGCCACTGCGGAGCAGATATTACAAGAGGAAGCTGAGGAATATCTACACCGAGTGCTTCTGCCACTTCCATAGCGACAAACTCAAGTCTGCCTATAGCAAGACATGGACCGAAGTTTAAGACCGGCGGAATACCGAGTTGCTTGCAGACTGCCTTGAGCGACGGACCGGCAAGCTCTGCAGCTTCAGGAGTCATCAGCCCGCAGTTTTCTATACCGCCGGAGCTACAGCCCGCAGTAAGTACCAGGATGTCTTTAGCAATGAGCTCTTTAGTCATCTCTACCGTAAGTACATCATGCCCACCTGAAACCAAGTTTGAGCAACCTACCACTGCAGCAAGACCTTTTATCTGACCTGAGGCTATAAGCTCTATAAGCGGTTGCCATGTATCCCCAAGGAAAGCCTTAAGAGTAGTTTCACTCACGCCTGTCAGAGTATTGTCATTTCCGTGATCAGGAAGTAAGTTTAGTGGCACAGCTTTTCTGCGCTCTTTATACGCTTCGATAATTTCGGATATAATATCATCTGCATCTGACTGTCTTGACTCAAAGCGATATGGCTTGGCTTGCGCATTGGCTTTCTTTGCAATCGTATCTAAGCAGATTTGCTTGATTTTAAGCTCATCACAGATCGGCTCAATACCGGGGAGAGTACAGTTAAATTCAGTAAGCACCGCATCTATTGCACCTGTAGCAAGTATCGCTTCACTTGTAAAGTTATTACCCGCATGTCCGTCAAATATACCCGTGGCGTGTGCTCCCCGCAGCTGGAAGTCTTGCCCGACACATGTGCAACCGACAAGCTTAAAGCCTTTCGCTCCTGCTGCTTGTGCTTTCTTTACGCTTGCATCATCGGTGAGACGATTCTGTAGCGATGCAAATAGTGCATGCTGATGCCCTGTTAACATTATATTGATATAGTCAGGGTCGATAACTCTCATGCCGACAGGAGCAAAGCGTATTTCCGGCTCACCTTGAATTATGTCATTTAACAGATTGGTCGTCGCCAGACCATAAAGACCTGTCGAAATTCCCAAGCGTAAGCAATGCAGAAGCATATCAACAGGGTCTGAGTTTAAGTTCGTCGAAGACTTAACAGTTCCTGCAAAAACCTCTGATTTTGCACCGCCCGGCAGTATACCAAGCTCAGCCCATTTTTTGTAGCGAGGTGCATAGGCAAGCTTTTGGGTCAGCTCCATTTCTTCGAAAACAGGCTTGTACAGGTCGGCAAGTACGGCATTTGCGACTTTTTCGGCTTTGTCATAAATATCGCTTCCGCCGATTTCCAGTTTTGCACACACTCTTTCAAGTGCTTTATGTCCCTTAAGCTCCCCTTTTGCCCTTGCTATGCCCAGAAGCTCTCTTGCTGCATTTTCAACTATGTGAATATAGCAGCCTGAGCCTGCGGATACAGCACGCAAGAAGTTACGTGCCACCATAGTGTCGGCATTTGCTCCGCAAATTCCTTTGGGAGAATCCGGCGTGATTCTGCAAGGTCCGTTAGCGCACAGGCGACAACAGCAACCTTGCAAGCCAAACTCACATTTTACTTCCTGTGATTCTACACGATGGAACGAAGTCTCCATCGGAAGGTCGGCAATAAACCGCTCCAGTGGCTTGTCTGCACTCATACAGGTCGTGCAGCTAAATCGTTGTGTCATATTGGCATCTCTCCTTTTTTGTGGTTACATTAATTTGGATTGTTTTCGTCCGATTTTCCCGAATACTTGACTGTCGAAGACTGCCTTCGAAAGCCTTAAGAATGGACTAACATTATTTTAGTGTTCTCAGTATATTAATTCGGACTATATTTGTCAAGATAATAATCAATCACAAATCTCAGCATTGTTCTTTGAGGACAAAAGACACCACCCACTTTAGGTCTTTGGACACATTGTTATATATAAATAATTTTTGTAAAATTGCAAGCATCAAAATAAACGAAAAGCAGGTGAAAATCATGATTAATCAGGGAAATCTCGGGGTTGCCCCTGAGTGGCCGTATCCAATCAAGTACGGTGAGGAAAAGAGAATAGAAGTGGATGTACTCATCGTAGGCGCAGGAATGGCAGGTGGCCTAGCAGGAATCGCAGCTGCAAAAAGAGGCGCTAAAGTCGCAGTCGTTGACAAAGCACCTATCAAGATCAGTGGTAGCGGTGGCGCAGGTCTTGACCACTATCTTAACTGCTTCTCTAATCCGGATTGTACCTATACCCCCGAAGAACTCATGGAATTGCCGGAATCAGGAGCTGTTGTAGCCAATCATAGAAAATACATTACTGCTAAAAACTCCTGGAATGCCCTCATGGAGCTTGAAAAAATCGGTCTGACACTCAGGGATGTGGATGACACCTTTGCCGGTGCTCCATTTCGTGATGAAAAATCAAAGCTTATGTACGCCTATGACTATAAAAACAAAGTCAATATCAGAATCCTCGGCGGGCATTATATCAAGCAGATCATATTTGCTCGGTTAAATGAAGATGAAAATGTCTCACTCTTTGAGCGAGTCATGATAACAAACTTCTTGACTGAAAACGGTAAAGCAGGCTCACGCATTGTCGGCGCAACCGGGCTAAATGTACAGACCGGAGAGTTCTACGTATTTAACGCAAAGAGCATCGTCACCTGCTGTGGCGGAATTTCTGCGCAAACCTGGTCATTTAATACAGAGCTGTTCGCTAATGGATATCGCATGGATCCTAACTGCTCAGGAGACGGTCTTGCAATGGCGTGGCAATCCGGCGCAATGTTTAATAACATTGAGCAATTCGGAGACGGACCATCCTTTGGCAATCCCTTCGGATGGCCTTGGTATGGAGTCGGCAATCCTGACAACACCTGGATGCCCTGTAGTATCGTAGACAACAACGGCAAAGAAATCCCATGGGAAGATGGATATGGCAATCCAATAACCGACATTGCATCTCGGAGCATGCCGGCAGCAAACCAGCCCTTTGTTACACAAGACCGTCCGACCCTTACCCGTGACTTGCCGGAGCGCATAAGATCCGGTGAATTTGAATTACCTTTATGGGCTGACATGACACTATTACCTGAGAGTGAACGCAAAGCTATCTGGCGCCTCATGTGTTGCAATGAGGGAAAAACACGTTTCCCAATATTCGATTACTACAACAAAGCAGGCTTCAACCCGGAAAAAGACATGTTGCAAGTTCCTATCATGAGCCCCGAGAGCTATGCCGGCAAGAAGAAGGACTGGTTCCAAGGCGAAGTTAATAGCTCTAAGTTTTGGAAAAACGATACTATAGCCGGTATTGCAGTAGACTGGAATCAAATGAGCAACATAGGTGGTCTGTTTGTCGCCGGAAGCGATTCAGGGCAAGGTAGTGCTACAGCAGCTTCATCAGGCATGTATGCTGCAAACAGAGCGGTAGAATACTCAATGAATACAGATCTTGCCACAATCTGCGAAGCACAACTAAGCGCAGAAAAGGAGCGTGTCTATGCTCCTGTAAAGAGAGCTGATGATGCTAAAGCCTGCATAAGCTGGAAAGAACTCTGGGCAGGCACAGCCCGTGTCATGCAGCAGAACTGCGGCGACTTTAGGACTGTCTCAATCTGCGAACACGGACTCATGTGGCTTGATAGCATAAGAAAGCATGAAGCACAGATGACTTATGCACGCAATCCACACGAATTGTGGCGTGTACTGGAAAGCGAGAGCAGAATCACAGTAGGCGAGATTTACTTACATACATGTATAGCACAGATTAAAGCAGCGCAATCGGGTGAAAGCAAAGGAAAAGTTATTTTCAACCAATTCATAGACGGCAAACGCATCACCACATTCAGAGAAGATAAGTGGTGGTTAAAAGCCCCCTATGCCCCGACCTATTTAGAAAACTACGAAAGATGTATCGCTGCAGAAAAGGAGATGATGTAAAATGTCTAAAGCATATCTAACCCCGAATCCCATAGCGCCAAATCAGACCGTAACCATCGATCCTGAAAAATGTGTCGCTTGTAATATGTGTGTCAATCACTGCCGTACACAGACAATCTTGCCCAACCCCGAAAAAGGCAAGCCACCTGTTGTCGTATATCCTGATGAATGCTGGTTCTGCGGTTGCTGCATAGAGCCATGCAAGCATGAGGCAATAAAAATGTGCTATCCCATTAATCAGAGGATATTTTTCAAGCGCAAAGAAACGGGAGAAGTCTTCCGCATTGGCGGACCAAATCCCCCACCCCAGAGCTATTTCGAACCACCTATAGGTTAATCCTAGACCGACCCTGCCCCTTAACTTAGATTCAACGTCGGGTAATTTTTTGCCCGGCGTTGAGTTTATTAACACAAAATTCACATTCACATCCCTCTATCAGAATCATATCTAAATATTTTACAATATTTGACGACGATATTACCATAAATATAGTTTTGTATTCTTTTCCTTTCTTTTGTAACATCTGACATCATTACCATGATTCATATTTACATCCTTATATATCAATGTTAAAATTCCGATAATTGGGATTATTGTGAGTCCATTGTAGGTATGTATGTAAAGGAGATTATTTATGCTCGATCCGACCATCCATAAAGATTGGGAAATAGCCGAAGATGCAATGAAGTCCCTTCCTGACGTGGAGCACTTTCGAGAGAAAATGGGTCTTCTCCCCGATGAAATTTTCCCCTATGGCAAAACTCCAAAACTCGATTTTCTAAAGATTATGAATCGACTAAAGGACAAGCCTGACGGCAAGTTCATCGAAATCACATCCATCAACCCTACCCCGCTGGGCGAAGGCAAATCAACGACATCTCTCGGGCTTATCCAAGGATTGGGTTATCTCGGCAAGAATGTTGGCGGATGTCTGCGCCAACCTTCCGGCGGACCTACATTTAATGTTAAAGGCACAGCCGCCGGTGGCGGTAACGCCCTATTAATCCCTATGACCGAGTTCTCACTCGGACTCACAGGCGATATTAATGATATTATGAACGCTCATAACCTCGCAATGGTGGCACTTAATGCCCGTATGCAACATGAGCGCAATTATGACGATGCTAAATTAGAAGAAATCGGACTCAAGCGCCTCGACATTGACCCTGATCGTGTTGAGCTTGGTTGGGTCATTGACTTCTGTGCACAAGGACTTCGCCATATTCGCATAGGCCGTGGCGAGGGCGAAAGAAACGGCTACGAAATCAACTCCAAGTTTGAAATTGCAGTCGGAAGTGAACTGATGGCTATTCTATCAATCGCCACAGACCTTAAAGACCTGCGTGAGCGTATTGGTAAGATCATCGTTGCCTATAACAAAAAAGGCGAGCCGGTCACAACCGCAGACCTCGAAGTTGACGGTGCTATGGCAGCATGGATGCGTAACACAATCAACCCGACTCTGTGCTATACCGTTGAGCATCAACCATGCCTTATACACACAGGCCCATTTGCCAATATAGCAATCGGTCAATCTTCAATCATCGGCGACCGCCTCGGACTTAAGCTATTTGACTATCACGTCACCGAGTCAGGCTTCGGCGCTGACGTCGGCTTCGAGAAGTTCCTAAACGTCAAATGCCGTCTCTCCGGTCTCAAGCCACATGTATCTGTTCTTGTAGCAACAATCCGGGCACTCAAGATGCACGGCGGTGGTCCGACAGTAATCCCCGGTCGCCCACTTCCGGACGAATACACACATGAGAATCTTGATCTGCTTGAAAAAGGCGCTGCCAACCTATTTCATCATGTTAATAATGTTAAAAAAGCAGGTATCAACCCTGTCGTGTGTATCAACAAATTCCACGCCGACACTGATGCCGAAATTGCTCTTATAAAGAAACTCTGTGCAGACGAAGGCATACGATGCGCAGTCAGTGAGCACTGGCGGTACGGCGGTAAGGGTGCGGAAGAACTTGCAAGAGTCGTCGTAGAAGCATGTGAAGAAGAACCCAATCTCAAGTATCTTTATGAAAAGACCACTCCCCTACGTGAGCGAGTTGAGCTAATCGCAAGAGAATTCTACGGCGCTGACGGAGTTGACTGGGAGCCAATTGCCCTTGATAAAGCGAAGCGTTTCGAAGCTGATCCACACTTTGCTGACTTCGACACCATAATGGTCAAAACTCAGCTTTCGCTTTCACATGATCCGAACCTTAAGGGTGTTCCCACAGGATGGCGACTACCTATTCGAGATATACTAGTCTACGGCGGAGCAAGATTCCTCTGCCCAATAGCAGGCGCAATAACAATGATGCCCGGAACAAGTTCAAACCCTGCGTTTAGGCGCATCGATATTGACACAGAAACAGGAGCTGTTTCGGGTCTATTCTAATCCAGTATTTAAATACAAAACACCGGGAGGAAATTATGCAACTAGCAAACAAAACATGTACGGAATTTGTCGATGTTCTTGCATCGAAAGCTGCTGTACCGGGTGGAGGCTCAGCCTCAGCACTGGTAGGGTCACTTGGCATGGCGCTCGGCAGCATGGTGGGTAGCCTTACAGTAGGCAAAAAGAAATATGCCGATGTTGAAGCTGAGATAATTGAAGTTATGGACAAAGCCAAAGCACTTCAAGATGAATTTTTGAAGTTAGTTGACTTAGATGCAGTTAACTTCGAGCCTCTTTCAAACGCATATGGCATACCTAAGGATGATCCAAATAGGGGTCAGATCATGGAAGATGCACTCAGAGTCGCTTGCTCGGTCCCAATGGATATTATGCGCTTATCCGCTAAAGCCATCGAACTTCAGAAGGTCTTTGCTGACAAAGGCAGTGCACTTGCCGTCAGCGATGCCGGAGTAGGCGTGGTGGTGTGTAAGGCAGCACTTCAAGGCGCAAGCCTCAATGTCTTCATAAACGCTCAAGCAATGACAGACAAGAACTACGCATCCAGTCTTGAAGCAGAAGCAGATACCCTTCTCAACAAATATTGTGCAATGGCCGACGAGATCTTTGATTCCGTCGTAAAAAAGCTAAGATAGGAGAATATAATTAAATGGCAGAACTATTAAAAGGCGCTGATGTCGTCAACTACCTCAACGACAAAATGAAAAATGACATAGAGGTTCTAAAGGGCAAGAATGTTACCCCAACACTTGCTATCCTCCGTGTCGGCGAAAGACCTGACGACCTCTCATACGAAAAGACAGCTACGAAACGCTGCGAAACCATCGGCGTTAACGTAAAGAATGTCGTACTCCCCGAGGATGTAACTCAAGAAGTGTACATGCAAAACCTCGAAGCACTCAACACTGACAAAGATGTTCACGGCATACTGGCATTCCGCCCACTGCCTGCACATCTTGACGAAAACGCACTTATTGAAGCTATGAATCCTGCAAAAGACGTTGACGGCATCACCGGCGACACATGGGAAAGCGTAGTTACCGGCGGCGGTAAGGGCTTCTCACCTTGCACAGCTCAAGCTTGTCTCGAAATCCTCGACTACTACAAGATTGATGTCAAAGGCAAGAATGTCTGCGTTATCGGTCACAGCCTCGTAGTCGGCAGACCTGTCAGCTTCATGCTTCTCGGCAGAGATGCTACTGTATCTACATGTCATGTGTTTACCAAAGATACCACATATTTCTCTAAGAACGCTGATATCATCATCATTGCAGTTGGCTTAGGCGAGTTCTTTGACGAGAAATATTTCAGCCCCGGTCAGATCGTAATTGACGTTGGCATAAATTGGAGCAACGAAAAAAACAAGCTCGTCGGCGATGTTAAGTTTGACGAAGTTGAAAAAGTTGTTTCTAATATAACCCCTGTTCCCGGCGGAGTAGGAACTGTAACCACATCTGTGCTTGTCTCACATGTGGTCGAAGCTGCGAAAAATCTTAGTAAATAAGGGAGATTTAATTATATGATTATTATTGCAGAAAAACTAAACGGCTCTATCCCCTCTTGCGCTAAAGCTATTGCCGAGCGTGACGAAGCGTACATCAAAGACATGGCTGTAAAGCAAGCTGAAGCAGGCGCTGATTTTATCGACGTCCATGCAGCAGTCAATGAGGGCGAATATGACGTTCTCAAATGGATGATCGACTTAGTTCAGAGTGTTACTGATTGCCCAATAGCAATCGACTCACCCGACGTTGATCTCATTCTCAAGGCAATGCCACTGTGTAACAATCCCGGCATGTTCAACTCTGTTTCCCTCGAAGGTGGCAAAGTTGATATAGCATTCCCAATTCTTGCTAAACCTGAGAATCAAAAATGGGCTATCATGGTGCTTCTAAACGGCGAAACCACCATTCCAAAGACCGCTGCTGAGCGTATCGCAGTCTTTGACACAATCATGGCTAAAGCTAAGCAATACGGCATCGAAGACAGCCGTATCCACATTGATCCGCTAATCGAAATGCTTTGCACAACCGACGACGGCGAAGGCATCTCAATGGTCTTAGAAGTCATGGCACACATTAAGAAGACTCATCCTAAGGTTCACATTTCAGGAGCTATCTCTAATATCTCCTTTAACCTACCGGTACGTAAGCTTGTAAACCAAGCATTTGCAGCTCTTGCTGTAAGCGCAGGCATGACAAGTGCCGTCATGGATCCACTCAGCCATGACCTACGTGGCGTAATTTACGCTGCTGAGGCAATGTGCGGACAAGACGATTTCTGTGCTGAATATACCTCAGCATATCGTGAAGGCATCTTCGGCGTAAAGAAATAGATCACGGCACCGGCAAATATAGTCCTACGCCATTAATGCGGCGGACTAAACAACAATCAAGTTATCAAAATATTATTAATATTTTAATTAAATTTAGGAGGAATATCAAATGTCAAAAATCCAAGAAATCGCTCAAATAGTAGAAAGTGGTAAAGTAAAGCTCATCGAAGGTCTTGTGCAAGAAGCACTTGATGCAGGTGAAGATGCAAATGCGATCCTCAATGACGGCATGGTTGCTGCAATGGGTATCGTAGGTGCAAAATTCCAAGCAAATGAAATTTTCGTTCCCGAAATGCTAGTAGCAGCAAAAACAATGAAAAAAGGCGTAGAAATCCTTCGCCCACACCTCGCCGGCAACAGCGTTGGCAAGAACGGCAAATACATCATCGGCACAGTAGCAGGCGACTTGCACGATATCGGCAAGAACCTCGTTGCTCTTATGATCGAATCCGCAGGCTTCGAAATCATTGACCTCGGTGTTGACGTTCCTGCTGAGAAGTTTGTTGAAGCTATCAAAGCTAACCCTGACTGTAAAGTCGTCGGCGCTTCTGCTCTGCTAACAACAACTATGGACTCACTAAAGAACACTGTAAAAGTCATGATCGATGCCGGCTGCAAAGACCAAGTCAAAATCATGGTCGGTGGCGCACCTATCACTCAAGACTTCGCTGATGAAATCGGCGCAGATGCTTACACACAAGATGCAGGTTCAGCTGCTGTTCAAGCTGTTGCACTAGCTCAGTAAGTTTTAAAGTTTAAAAAACTGCCGGATTTTTTAATCCGGCAGTTTTTTCGTATTTAACCCTTGACATGTCAAGTAAAATAGGTTAACATACCACAGGTGTCAAGTTATTGCACTTTACGAGGTGGAACATGGACGATAACGCTCTGCAAATGACAATGCTATTCGACTTCTTCGGAGACCTGCTAACAGACAAGCAGCGTGATTATTTTGACCTATACCACAATGAAGACCTATCCCTGTCAGAGATCGCCGAAACAGCGGGCATCTCCCGTCAAGGTGTCTATGACATTATAAACAGGGCGGAAGACACACTCTTAAAGCTCGAACACAAGACAGGCGTTGTCCGCAGATGGAGCGAAACCAAAGCTAAGCTCGAAACCGCCCATACACTGGCACTAACGCTCCAAGAGCTGCCTGAGAGCACTGACACATCTAAGCAGATTGCAGACGAACTAGTCTTAACACTTAACTCACTACTATCAATAGATTAACAATACACCCGGCTGCTTCGTAAGCCACCCTCTTTCTACAGAGGGCATGAATGGGAGAAATGCAATGGCATTTGAAAGCTTATCAGAAAAACTAGATGCAGCATTTAAGAAACTGCGTGGAAAAGGTCGCATAAAGGAAGCAGACGTCAAGGAAGCCATGCGTGAAGTACGCCTGGCACTTCTTGAAGCCGACGTCGGATACAAAGTCGTGCGTGACTTCATCAAGACCGTCAGCGAAAGATGCTCCGGGGCTGACGTCCTTGAGAGCCTGACTCCTGCTCAGATGGTCATAAAGATTGTCAACGAGGAGCTCTGTGCGCTCATGGGTGGCGAAAACGCCAAGATCACTATCTCATCTTCCCCACCGACAATCGTTATGCTTATAGGACTGCAAGGCGCAGGTAAGACCACAAACGGAGCTAAGCTTGCAGCATATATCCGAAAGAACCAAGGCAAGAATCCCCTGCTTGTAGCTTGCGATATCTATAGACCTGCTGCTATTTTACAATTGCAAACTGTGGGAAATCAACTTAATATCCCTGTTTTCGAAATGGGAACAAGCGACCCGGTACAGATTGCCAAGAAATCCATTGAATTTGCTAACAAAAACGGGCACGACATGGTATTTCTCGACACTGCCGGACGGCTACATATTGACGATGATTTAATCGACGAACTTAAAGCTGTCAAAGCAGCAGTCAATCCCACAGAGATTCTTCTCGTACTCGATGCAATGACCGGGCAAGATGCTGTAAATGCAGCCTCGTCATTTGACGAAGCTCTGAGCATCGACGGTGTTGTCCTTACTAAGCTCGACGGTGATGCACGTGGCGGTGCTGCACTATCTGTAAGAGCTATAACAGGCAAGCCGATTAAGTTCGTCGGCATCGGCGAAAAGCTCGACCAAATAGAGCCATTCCACCCTGATCGTATGGCATCTCGAATCCTCGGAATGGGCGATGTTCTGACTCTGATTGAAAAAGCCGAGCAAGCCTTCGACGAGAAGAAAACCAAAGAGCTAACAGAGAAGCTCCTCAAGAACAAATTCACACTCGCTGACTACTACGAGCAGCTCACACAGATTAAGTCCATGGGCAGCATGTCCGATATCGCCGGAATGCTTCCCGGCATGGATGCTAAGGCACTTGCAGGCGCATCTATCGATAATGACATTCTCGGCAAGACAGAAGCAATCATCTTATCCATGACCCCGCATGAGCGTGACAACCCCTCGGTACTCAACAGCAGTCGCAAGAAGCGCATTGCAGCAGGTAGCGGAACTGCAGTGGTGGATGTAAACAGACTGCTCAAGCAATTTGAAGCCATGCAGTCTATGACAAAGCAGATTTCTAAAGGCAAACTTCCTGCTATGTTCGGCGGCGGACGCGGTCGAAAAGGCATGTTTGGAATATAGGGCACTTCTATAAACTTACCGCCTGCGACTCGGTAGGCACTAAGATTTCAGAAGCACCCCGCAAAATTTTAAAAAATAATTTCGGAGGAAAAACAAAAATGGTAAAGATCAGACTACGCAGAATGGGCGCAAAGAAAAATCCTTTTTACAGGATCGTAGTGGCAGACTCGAAGTCACCACGTGATGGAAGATGTATTGAAGAACTCGGAACTTATGATCCGCTTACTAAACCTTCAACCATCGTTTTAGACACTGAGCGTGCCGAATACTGGATAAAAAACGGCGCACAGCCAACTGATACTGTCAGAGCTCTCATAAAGAAAGCTCAAGCAGGTCCACAAGCCCCTGTTGCCGAAGAAAAGCCGGCTGAAGAAAAGCCTGCAAAAGAAAAGCCGGCAAAAGCTGCAAAAGAAAAAGTCGCAAAAGAAGAAGCTGTGTCAGAAGAACCTGCAGCAGAAGAAGCTCCAAAAGAAGAAGCTGTAGCAGAAGAAGCACCGCAGGAATAAGATATCGGCTGCTTAGCTGATAATATTTTAGAGGTTACATAATGAAAGAATTGCTGACATATATAGCTCAAAACCTCGTTGACAATCCGGAAGAAGTCAGCGTAACTGAACGTGAAACTGATTCCGAAACCGTCTACGAATTGCGTGTAAACCCCTCGGACATGGGTAAAGTTATTGGTCGTCAGGGTCGGATCGCAAAGGAAATCCGTATTCTTATGCGTAGCGTTGCTCAAAGACAAGGCAGGCGCATCAGTGTTGATATCCTTGATTAAAAGGTATAAACAATGAAAACAAACCTTCTTGAAGCCGGTAAAATAGTAAGCACACACGGCATACGAGGCGAAGTAAAGATTTTACCTTGGGCTGATTCCCCGGAGTTTCTTACGGAATTTGATTACCTGTTTATAGGTAATTCTCCGATTAAGGTGCTTAGCTCAAGAGCACACAAGGGCTGCGTTATCGCAGCCCTTGAGGGTGTTGTAAATGTTGATGATGCCATAAGGCTAAAGAACAAGATCGTATTTATCAACAGAGATGAGGTAGACTTAGACGAGGATCAGCACTTTATAGCAGACCTCATAGGACTCACAGCCATAGATGCAGAAACGGGCGACAATCTCGGAACTGTCAAAGATGTGATGTCACTACCGTCAAATAATGTCTATGTGATAAAAGGTGAGCGTGAGATCCTCGTCCCTGCTGTACCTGATTTTGTCAAAGAAATAAATATCGAAGCAGGCACGATTAAGCTTAAGCTAATTGAGGGCATGTAAATTGTATCATTTACAAAAATAAGCGAAGAATCTTGCTTAACAAGATTCTTCACTTACTAATTAGCCTTTATATATGCTTATTCCACGTAAATAGGGATAGCGTGTTCCATAACTAAGTCTAAGATTCTCTCTGCAAGCAGAGCCACTCTTATTACGTCTTCCCCATGAGTTTCTATAAACTCCTCTGCATTTTCAAATCCGAAGTTTTCGACGAAATTGTCTACACCCTCTCTAAATTGCTCGTCAGAGATTGTTATACCTTCTTGCGCAGCAATCGCACGCACGACAAGATCTTGTGAAACCTCATCCATAATACTAGGTCTTACTTCAAGATCAATAAACTCATCAAGCGGTATACCAATTGCAGCCATAATAAGATCTTCGAGAGTCATGCCATTCATCAAAGCATAGAACTCAAACTGCAACATAGCTGACTCAAGCCTTGAGTCAATCTCGTCTTCCGGGTACATATGGATTGTCGCCCCATCCAAAATCTGCTCCCACACCTGACCTCTTTCTTGCTGCATTGCAGAGTGACTCCATTCTTCTTCCATCTGCTCACGAACCATCTGTACATATTCTTCCACAGAATCAAATTCAAAATGCTCTTGAATCCATTCGTCTGTTAATTCGGGAGTTACTTCCGTCATTATCGCATGGATATTTATTCTGAAAATTACATCTTCACCCGCCAAATGTTCCGCAAAATAATCTTCCGGGAAAGAGATATAAATATCAAATTCATCGCCGATATTATGCCCGATGATTTGTTCTTCAAATCCCGGTATAAACATACCCGAACCAATAGTTAAATCGAATCCATGAGCCGTACCACCATCAAATAGCTCGCCATTATGATATCCTGCAAAGTCGATTCTAACTACATCGCCATTCATTACCGCTCTATCCGTAACCTCAGTCATAGCCGGCTGCATAAATCGATTTATTATGTGTAAGTACACATCCTCATCTGTTAGCTCAAACCCAATTCGAGTAAACTCGATGCCTCTATATTCTCCAAGCGTAACGAACTGAGCTATGTTGTCTTCTGTGACTATTTCATCAGTAAGCACTGCATCCGACGGAGTTTCATTTTGCTGTCCTTGCTGCGCCACAGAGTCATCTTCGTTATCATCTGTTTCACCCGGCGGTGTCTGAGTAACTTCTGTGCCGTTATCTTCCGTAACATTATCTTCCCCGCCGTTTTGTGTGCCACCGCCACAGGCAACGACTAAGACTGCGCATAGCACAAAAAAGAGTAGAGTGACTAAGCGCTTTTTGATATTCTGCGGAACATATCCGCTAAGATCTTGCATATTCATTTTGTAAAACCTGCTTTTCCTTTTGATTGATTATTTTATATCGTTTCGATTATATCACATAATTGCCATTTGTGCATGAATTAATTGTGTACAATCTAAAACTAATCACAGGATAGCCGTAATCAAGCGATGTGTCACGGGTTTTTTGCGTATGTAGGGCGACAAGACCCGTTCTAGCAAAAAACTCGGGGCATATTGCTTGATGCAGGCGGATTTTAGGAGTATTAAATTATGAGAATAGATATTATGACTTTATTTCCTGACGTTGTTGGGGATATGCTGTGCGAAAGTATACTTGGGCGTGGTCAAGACCGTGGATTTATCCGTGTGGAATGCCACCAAATCCGAGACTATACGAAGAACAAACAAAAACAAGTCGATGACTACCCCTATGGCGGTGGACGTGGATGCGTAATGCTTGCACAGCCACTATATGACTGTTGGAAGCACATCTGCGATGAAGCCGGGTATAGGGTACATACGATCTTCATGACTCCCTGTGGCAAGCAATTTAAACAAGAAGATGCCAAGCGACTATCGACCGAACACAAGAGACTCATTATCGTCTGCGGACGGTATGAAGGTGTTGACGAGCGCTTTATCGAAGAATGCGTAGACGAGGAACTGTCAATCGGCGATTTCGTCCTCACAGGTGGCGAAATCCCTGCTATGGCGGTGGCTGATGCAGTTTGCAGGCTTATACCGGGGGTATTGCCTGACGAGGAGTGTTTCGTTGATGAGAGTCACTGGGATGGACTTTTGGAATATCCGCAATATACGAGACCTGATGTTTGGAATGACAGACAAGTGCCGGAAATCTTGCTTTCCGGTCATCATGAAAATATAAAAAAATGGCGGCACGAGCAGTCCCTGGAGAGAACTCGTATCCGCCGTCCTGATATGTATGATAAATTAAATAAATAAGCCCGTTGCCAAGTGTAGGGCATCTTAAAACTCGCAATGGTTACAGTTGCGAGCACACCACGCTTAGAGTTCTTACAACTTTTCTTGGCAGTAGACGTGCCTTGGCTATAACCAACCTGTGTTTTCAGATGCCCTACACTCGGCAACTCACATCAACCTGCAGGCACAATCCAATTAAGCAGCATAGCTATCACAGGCAGAGTTATAACCGAAAGTATCGTAGATGCAAATATTACCTTTGAAGCAAAAATCGAATCCTGACCATATTTCTCTGCAAGAATAGCAGTAACTATAGCCGAAGGCATTGCAGCCATAAGCACAGATACACCGATAACCACAGGATCGATATCTAAAATCCAAAGAACAACAAATACAATCGCAGGAATAACAATCAACCTAAAGAACGAAAAATAGAAACTGTACTTATCCAGCACTTCCCTTATCTTAACTTCACTTAAGATCGAACCGACAATTATCATCGGCATCACACGAGTTATCTCACCGACCCACCTTATTGCATCATTTAAAAATTGTGGCAGAGTCAACGGGATAAAAACATACGCAAACCCTACGAAAACAGCCACCATACACGGATGCGTTACGAGATTCTTCATCTGCTTTTTCCCATCAAGGCTGGTAAATAGTGACAACCCCGCCGTCCACATCATAATCCTCATTGGAATCAAGAATATCGAACCATACAAAATACCAATATCACCAAAAATTGCGCCGAGTATGGGCAAGCCCATAAATGCGGCGTTATTTGCTATGGTCGCATATTGTACGATAACACGCTTTTCCGACGGTACTTTAATATAAATAAATTTGTTAAGGATAAAAGCCAAAAGCTGCAATCCGGCAGCACAAAGCAAGATAACCGCACTGTATCTGAGCATTTCGGGCGTAATTCCACCAAGAAATGCCGCAAAGATATTACAAGGCAAGATGACATTAATTACAAGATCTGTCAGCTCTCCCCTAGTCTTCCCTGTGAGTATCTTTCCTTTTGTTACTCCATATCCTAAGGCAATTGTCAGAAATAGCGTAAGTTGAATCGAAAGAATCTAAATCACCTCATCCGGTATCTGTGCGGGACGCTGAGGACAGCGTCCCCTACGGACATTTATTGTTCTGTATATGCACTTCTGATGTCTGCTGAGAAATATAGTGAACCTATAGCACAGACAACACCATCTTTACCTGCCATTTTAAGCGCCTCTTTTACACCGGCTGCCACCGACGGAGCTGCCGTTACCGGCACACCATAATGTGAAAGCTTATCACTAAGCGTAGCCACATCCATAGCCCTTGGATAGTTCGGACGAACAGCAATAAACGCCCCCGCTTGCGGTGCAATGAACTTTATCATAGAATCTACATCTTTATCCGCCATGACACCAACTACGAATATAATTTTTTGCTCCGCAAAATGCGCCTTAAGGCTCTCAGCTGTCGCTTCCACACCCTGTGGATTGTGCGAACCATCGAGTATAAACACAGGATCACGCCCCAATATTTCGAATCTACCGGGCCACTTAACATTCGAAAGCCCCACTATTATGTCATTATCGGTGATCTTATAGCCCTTTTCACGCAATATTTCAAGAGCTGACACAGCCAAAGTTGCATTTTTAGGCTGATAAGTGCCATTTAGCTTAAGAAGAATGCCACTATACGGCTCAATTTCAAGCTCGATTCCATCAAGAGTAAATTCCTGCTTTTTGATTCTCGAAAAATCCGCTTTCCTGAGTCTTGAGTTGTGCTCCGCTGAAACTCTTTCAAATACTGCCTCAACCTCAGGCAATCCCCCGTATACAACTACATCTGAGTTATTCTTTATAATTCCTGCTTTTGCAGCAGCAATATCAGAGATGGTCGGTCCAAGCTCCTTAACATGATCGAATCCAATCGAGGCTATGACCGCTACTTCCGGCGTATCTATTACATTCGTTGAGTCTAGTGCTCCGCCCATGCCTACTTCCAGTACCACGATGTCACACTCTTTGTTTTGAAAATGCTTCATCGCAAGCGCCGTTATAAGCTCAAATTCTGTCGGAGACTCTTTCATTGAGTCTGCAAACGGGCGTATCTCGTCGGTAAGCTTTTCAAGTTCTTCATCAGTTATCTGCTCACCATTTACTTGCATACGCTCATTAAAGCGGATTATGTATGGTGATGTATACAGCCCCGTTTTGTAACCTGCTTTCTGCAGTACAGCAGCCATGCAAGCCGCTGTCGAACCTTTGCCATTTGTTCCGGCTATATGGGCGAATTTTAGAGATTTCTCCGGATTGCCAAGTGCCGCTAGGAGCTCTTGAGTGCGCTCAAGTCCGGGCTTAAGCCCTTCCCACTTCACATTGTGTATATATTCTAAGGTCTCTTTGATTCCCATTTTACATTTTCCCCCTGATTTTTATGATATATATGTATATTTTTATCAAAACACCCGGCTCTTGCAGAGCCACCCTCTTTACTAAAGAGGGTAAATAGTGCTGCTGCAATCCCTTACCCTCTTTAGCAAAGAGGGTAAATAGTGCTGCTGCAATCCCTTACCCTCTTTAGTAAAGAGGGTGGTCCGCAGGACCGGGTGTTTTGTTACTGCATTATGCTGCTCAGATTTCCCTGATTGCTGCAATCCCTTACGCTTTTAGCCCTTCCAATAACTCGGCAACAGTCTTGTTGTAAACAGGATGAACTAAATTCGGTGCGATTTCACAAAGCGGTCTGAGTACAAAATCCCTCTTGTGCATCTCGATATGAGGCAGGATAAGATGCTCACTTGAGATGACAAGATCATCATACATGATAATATCCAGGTCCAGTGTCCTGGGGCCCCATCGCACATCTCTGATACGCCCGGCTTTATTTTCAATAGCAAGAAGCTCTACGAGCAATTCGTCAGGAGTCAGTAGAGTCCTCAGCATTAGGCAGCCATTGATAAAGTCCCCCTGTTCCTCATATCCGTATGGCGGTGTACTTATGAAGTTTGAAACTCTAAGCACCTCACATCCTGCGATATTTCTAAGCGCCCTGACCGCATAACCTAAATGCTCGATTCTATCTCCAAGATTCGAACCGAGCCCTATATACGCAATGTGTCGGCATCGCTCAATCTCTACTGAAACAGTCTCAAGGCTGAGACCTAAGGGAGCATTAGGCTTCTTGATTTCAATCCATACTCTTTCTAAATCCGAATATTCCAAAAGCAGCTTTTCGGCAAGTCGCTCGGCAACTGTTTCGATAAGATCAAATCCGGTCGCTATGACAAATGCTTTGATGCCCTGACTTATCTCACCATAATCGAGAGTTTTAGTTAAGTCGTCTGTCTTTCCGGCAGGTCTGAGGTCCAAATATAGTGTGGCAGATATGATAAATACTTGACCATGCTCTTTTTCCTCAGGAAATACACCATGATAAGCATAGACCTCTAGATTTTTTATGTTAATCTTATCCATTGCCATACCCTCTGCTTTATTTATACTTGGATGATAGCTTGTGCCATTTTGATTGCCCGATATGTCTCTTTTATATCATGAACACGAACAAAATTAGCCCCCCGCATAAGCCCCACAATCGCTGCAGCTATCGAACCTTCGACACGTTCCTCAAGCGGAAGATCCAGTGTCAATCCCACTACTCTCTTTCGTGATGCGCCTAAGAGCACAGGATATCCAAGTGCCTTGAGTATATCTAATTTGTTGATTGCTTCCAGATTCATTTCGTGAGTCTTCGCAAACCCTATTCCGGGATCGACGATTATATTGTCATGGGCTATCCCCGCCTGTTTCGCAAGATAAATCGACTGCTCAATATCTGCAATAAGGTCGCTCATAAAGTCCGTATAATCCATATCCTGCCTATTGTGCATAAGACAGCACGGCACACTTGCACGAGCTATGATTGCTGCCATATCAGGATCATTTTTTAAGCCCCAAATATCGTTTACAAGATCAGCTCCTGCGCTCAACGCCGCTTCCACCACCGCACTCTTGCTCGTATCTATCGAAATCGGTACATCGAAGCGACTTCGAAGCGCCAATATAATCGGCAAGGTTCTCTCTATTTCTTCCTGTGCCGTCACACTTTCATAACCGGGTCTTGTGGATTCTCCGCCAACATCGATTATATCCACACCCTCATCAACCATTTCCTCTGCACGATAAAGGGCTTTGTCTAACGTCTGCCATTTCCCGCCATCAGAAAAAGAATCGGGTGTAACATTTAAAATTCCCATGATATAACATCCGTTAACCGTATCAAACTCACGTCTGCCGATAATCATGCTTATCCCCCTTTTTAATCAATATTCTACTTGCGTGTTCTTAATCTCCCAATCACATTGCTCTATCGCCTTACAATCAAAGCAAGAGCGGGAAAGTTTATCCGCTCTGTACATAAGTCCTGCAAATCCCGGTTTTTTGCTGCCTCTTGTCCTGTGTGATAATATCGCATCTATGATTATATTCGTTTCGGACTGTGAAAACCCGCATTCCTGTAGTATTGGTAATGCAATTCGGGCGCCGGCTTGTTCATGAGGTGTCCCGTCGATATACTGACGTGCTCTGCCGATATCATGCAGATATGCCGTGGCATAGATTAATTCTTTTGTTACAATACTTTCGATATCGCGAGTGCTCGTCGTACCAGCTTCCAAATAAAGAATATAGGCAATCCGTGCAACATCAAGCAAATGCACCATATCATGTCTGCAAAACCCTCTGTCTTTTTCAAGTTTAGAGAGCTCCTCAAACTCAGTGGTAAACAAAGGGGATCGCAGGATAGCATTTGCTTTGTTCATAGACTGCCTTGACCTAATCCTTTATCATCTCTAAAAACATCCGCTGGCGATCGGGATTATCAACAAATAATCCCCTTGTTGCCGATGTAACCGTCTTAACTCCGGGCTTTTTCACTCCACGCATTGTCATGCACGTATGTTCCGCCTCAATCATTACCATAACGCCTTTAGCGTTAAGATGAGCTTCAACCGCATCAGCTATCTGCACTGTCATCTGCTCTTGAAGCTGCGGTCTTCTGGCAAAAACCTCGACAGTTCGTGGAATCTTACTAAGCCCGACTACTTTTCCGTCAGGAATATAAGCAACGTGAGCCTTGCCAAAAAATGGCAAGAGATGGTGCTCACACATAGAGTAAAAAACTATGTCTCTCTCAATGACAAGCTCACTGTCAGGAGCCGGAAATTGTTTCGAAAGATGCACTTTTGGATCTTCGTTCATTCCACCGAAAATATCTTCACACATCCGTGCCACTCGTGCCGGTGTTTCAAGAAGTCCTTCCCTGGTTGGGTCTTCGCCAATCCCTTCCAAAAAGAGCTTGACTGCATCCATAACCTTTTCTTTATCAAACATTTCTTAGCTCCTCATTAAGTTGAGCGTTACCACTTTGGCACACGTGCCCCACTTTTCGCATTTTTCCGCATTTTTTCGGGTATATTATAACATACCGTGAGTGAATAGCAAGCCTTACTTTTCACTGGACAAAGACAGCAAAAGCGTGTAGAATACAAATTTGATGTAAGTTATGTATATACTTGCTATCATTTCGTAAATTTGAAGGAGCACACATTTGGTATGGAAAACAAAAAAATCATTTTGTCAGGAATACAGCCAAGCGGAGCAATGACACTGGGCACATATCTCGGCGCACTGAAAAACTGGGCTACTATGGCTGATGAGTTTGACTGCTATTATATGATAGTTGACATGCATGCCATAACTGTCAGGCAGAATCCTGCTGAACTTCGCAAGACTCAACTGACTCAACTTGCGACATATATTGCATGCGGGCTTGACCCGGACAATAATACACTATTTATTCAGAGCCATGTTCCCGCTCACGCACAACTGGGCTGGGTGCTCAATTGCTATACGATGTTCGGCGAGCTTTCACGTATGACTCAATTTAAAGAAAAATCCGCAAGAAATGCCGAAAACATAAATGCAGGACTATTTACCTATCCTGCACTTCAAGCAGCAGATATTCTTTTGTACCAGGCTGATTATGTTCCTGTCGGAGAAGATCAGAAGCAGCATATTGAGCTTACAAGAGATATCGCAGTGCGTTTTAACGGCATTTACGGTGATGTCTTTAAGATTCCTGAGCCATATATCCCGAAAATCGGGGCACGCATAATGGATCTTCAAACGCCCGTTAATAAAATGTCCAAATCCGCTATCGATGACGGGGGCTGTGTTCTTATCTTAGATACGCCGGAAGATGTTATGCGTTCATTTAAGAGAGCTGTGACCGACAGCGAAACTTCGGTGCAATATGATATCGAGAGTAAACCCGGCATTTCCAATCTCATTCAGATTTATTCTGCTTGTACCGGCAGCACCTTCGATGCCATAGAATCTGAATTTTCCGGCAAAGGCTATGGTGATTTCAAGAAAAGTGTCGGCGAAGCGGTGGTAGAGACCCTGCGCCCAATCCGTGAGGAAGCTCAGAGACTCATCGCTGACAAAGCTCATCTTGAAAGCGTATACAAACTAGGCGCTGACAAAGCATCAAGAGCTGCAAGCAGAACTCTACGCAAGGTCTACAAAAAAATCGGATTTATCGAAGCTTAGTGCATCACAGTGCATCACATTTCAAATAGCTAGATTATCATTTTTGCAGTCAATAGATTGCCGGCGAGGTGTAATTAATGTCATTGTATCTTAGAATAGTCATAACGCTGGTTGCAGCGCTTGTAATAAGCTTTGCTGCAACACCCGTTGTTAAGTGGTTTGCCCACAAGGTTGGTGCTATAGATGTCCCGAAAGATGCAAGAAGGGTTCATAAAAGCCCGATTCCCAGGCTTGGCGGACTTGCTATATTTATTGGCTTTGTACTTAGTGTTCTTGTCTTTGCGGAAATCGATACGCAAGTTAGAGGAGTGCTCATCGGGGCTGTCATTATAGTTATACTCGGCGTTCTTGACGATATATTTACACTCAAGGCATATATCAAGTTCCTCGTGCAAATCGGGGCTGCTGCTGTCGCAGTCTATCACGATGTTGTCATCGAAATCCTCTCAAACCCCTTTGCATTTAGTGGCAGTTCATCCGAGTTTATATTCTTCGGCTCGCTTGCGATTCCAATTACCATTATTTGGATTGTCGGCATTACCAATTCAGTAAATCTCATTGACGGACTTGACGGGCTCGCCGTCGGTGTTTCGACTATCTCTGCTACAGTTATTCTGATTATCGCACTTATGGTTTCTTACCCTAATGTCGCTATAATCATGGCAGCACTCGTAGGAGCTTGCATAGGTTTTCTGCCATATAATTTTAACCCGGCGAAGATATTCATGGGAGACACTGGAGCTCTCCTGCTTGGATATCTGCTTGCAACTGTGTCTATAATCGGATTATTTAAGTTTTATGCGGTTGTTTCATTTGCAGCTCCGCTTCTAGTGCTTGCTGTACCTCTTTTTGATACGGCTTTCGCCTTTATTCGCAGGCTCATAAAAGGTCAAAATCCAATGGTCGCCGACCGTGGGCATTTTCACCATCGTCTTATCGACATGGGCATGAGCCACAAGAGAGCCGTCGCTGTACTATATGCTGTCAGCGGTCTTCTTGGACTTCTAGCTGTTGTAATCACAATTAGTGACTTGGGGCGGTCATTTCTGCTGTTGTTTGCTGTAATTATTGCAGCTGTAATTTTCTTCTTCGTATTTAAAGGAACTTGGAAAAAATGAGTACAAAGAAAATTCTTGCTATTACAATTTCCGGATTGGTTCTCATTGCGGGAGCTATAATTTTCATGCTCCTTGCCGGTGCATCCGGGCATGAAAGTGTGGCTATTGAGCTTCCGCCTACACCACAGATAACTCAGCGACCGGGCGGACCTGCTGCTGATGCACTCACTCCTATTGAGATAAACAGGGAGACTGTTCAAGATGTCATTTCATCAATATGGCGACCTGAAGTGTTTACAAGAGATATTATCATCGAGAGTTTTTGGGAAGGCGGACAAGCCTCTTTTAACATAAATGTTTCCGTCAGCGGTGATATGACCTCTATTCGTATTGATTCACCCATCGGCTTATATCGGCGGATTATTATTACGCCGTCCGAGCTTTTTATTTGGTACGAAGGTGACGAAGTTCCATTTGCCGGCACACCGGGCGGAGATGCTTCCGGGCATAGGATATCAGACGAGTGGCAGATGCTTCTTACATTCGAAAATATTCTTGATTTGAATCCAAACGATATAGTCGATGCAGGACTTACGGAATTTGAGGGTGTTGTCTGTGTTTTTGCCTTGTACCACTCTCCATTTCTCAATAATTCCAGAAGATATTATATATCGATTGATGATGGACTTGTCTTTGCTGTCGATGGATATGATTCTGCGGGTATGCTCATTTATGCCATGCGTGCCGGAGAAACTCTTATAGGCGAGATTGCTCCCGAGGCATTTGTATTACCTGACGGAACTGCCGTAGACTAAATGGGCACCCCATAAATCATAGAGAAAGTGCGGTGTTGTCTTTATGAAAGTTGTTATATTTTCTGATTCTCATGGGCGTATTCCGCCGATGATTGAAGCTGTACAAAAAGAATCTCCCGACATGATCCTTCATTGCGGAGATAATGAAAAAGACTGTGAAAAGCTCTCACTTAGTTTCCCTGATATACCTGTTCGCAAAGTGCAGGGCAATTGTGATATGTTTTCTAAAGCTCAAAAAGAAGAAGAATTTCTCATTTCCAGCAAGAGGGTCTTTATGACTCATGGGCATTTACACGGAGTCAAGATGGGGCTTAGGAATATTACCAAAGATGCTCTTGCTCGTGAGGTTGATATACTTATTTTTGGTCATACTCATATTGCGCATTACAGTGTCGAAGATGCCCTGACTATAATAAATCCCGGCAGTATCGGCACAGGAAACACTTATGCCGTCCTTGAAATCAAGAACGGCACTTCGGAATGTAATCTTATGAAAATCTAAATTGAAAAATCTTCTTCCGTAAGACCTGAGTCCCCCAAGCTCTGCCGGGATTCAGGTTGTCTTTTTGTGGGTTCATAACGAAATGAACTACACGAACCAAATCCGGACATTATCCCTTTTTTTAAGCACGCATACTCATTTTCTCCCAGCTCAGAGCCATAACGGCAATATGAGCAACTTGGTTCTATTTTACGATTAAACAGCATGGCTATACCTCATGTCACAAATTAATTTCACGGATTGGATTTTATCACATCTTTTTTATTTTCTCAACAAGAAGTTTCCCTATAGCCGTCGTAGGGGCGACCGTTCTCGGTCGCCCCTACAAAACAATTATATCCGTTTTAAGCATATTCCTGCTATTGAGCATGCACTGCAAGCCGGACTACGTGCCGAACATACAGCCCGCCCGTGCAATACCAGGCGATGACAAAAGTCATTTGATTCTTCAGGTGGCAGAATCTCACGCAACGCCGTTTCAATCTTTACAGGATCTTTAGTATCTACTAAACCGATACGGTTAGACAGCCTTATGCAATGCGTATCAACAACTACCGCCGGCTTGTTATGGATATCACCCAAGATGAGATTCGCAGTCTTCCTGCCTACCCCCGGAAGTCTCAGCAATTCTTCCATAGTATCAGGCACTTTCCCGCCGAACTCACCAATAAGCATAGCAGATGCAGCAGCAATATCACGTGCCTTGGTTCTATAAAATCCACAGGAGTGGATTATGCTCTCAAGCTCCGAAATATCCGCTCCCGCAAGCGCTTCAAGCGAGGGATATCTCTTGTACAAAGTAGGCGTGACCGTATTGACCCTTGCATCGGTGCACTGTGCAGCAAGTCTTGCTGCAAACAAAAGCTCATAGTCTTTTTTATATAGAAGCTCACAAAGCGGCTCAGGATAGCTCTCTTTGAGCAATTCTATAATTTTTTCTATTTGGGATTTTTTTAGCATAATAATTACCCTTCTCTAATAACTTACTTGTTTACAATAGTGTACTCATTCGATTTCTTGCCTAAGTATAACATATTTTCATTTTGATTGAAATTTTTGCTATATCGCTATATAATAATAACTGAACCTATAGAAACGGAGTGATTCCCATGATTAGAGAAATGATGTCATATATCGCAAAATGCGACCCTGAAGTAGGAGAAGCAATTAATCGTGAATTTGCACGCCAGCGCAGAAACATCGAACTTATAGCCTCTGAAAATTGTGTAAGTGAAGCAGTCCTGCTGACCGCAGGCACAATTCTTACTAACAAATATGCCGAAGGATATCCCGCCAACAGATTTTATGGCGGTTGCGAAGAAGTTGACAAAGCAGAAGTTCTGGCTATCGAAAGAGCAAAGAAATTATTTGGCGCCGAGTATGCCAATGTACAGCCACATTCCGGCGCATCGGCAAATTATGCCGTCTACATGGCACTATGCAACCCCGGCGACACTGTTTTGGGCATGGATCTTAACGACGGAGGCCATTTGACACACGGCTCACCTGTCAACTTTTCCGGAAAATATTATAACATTATCCCCTACGGCGTAACCGCAGACACCAATATCATTGACTATGATAACCTCTTAGCGCTTGCTAAGAAGCACAAACCAAAAATGATTATTGCCGGAGCTTCGGCATATCCAAGAACACTTGACTTTAAGAAGTTCTCAGATATAGCCAAGGAAGTTGGAGCATACTTATTCGTCGATATGGCGCATATTGCCGGACTTGTCGCTGCAGGCGAGCACCCTAGTCCCCTACCGTATGCCGACGTTATGGCAAGCACAACTCATAAGACATTGCGAGGTCCGAGAGGTGGTATAATCCTTACCAATAATAGCGAACTTGCAAAGAAAATAAATTCCGCTGTATTCCCCGGCGCACAAGGCGGACCGCTAATGCATATTATTGCAGCTAAAGCCGTCGCCCTTGGCGAGGCTTTAAGACCTGAATTTAAAGAATATCAGCATCAAGTGCGCTTAAACGCAAGTGCACTGGCGAAGGGACTCTTAGATCATGGCTTTGATCTCGTTTCCGGCGGCACGGACAATCATCTAATGCTGCTTGACTTGAGAAAATTCGATATCACCGGGCGGGACATGTGTACAATCCTTGATAGCGTACATATTACCGTCAACAAGAACAAAATCCCCAACGACCCCACTCCCCCTTCGGTGACAAGTGGTATCAGATTGGGAACTCCTGCCGTGACAAGCCGTGGCTTCCTTGAGGAAGATATGAGAAAGATCGCTGACCTTATCCACTTAGCTGCCACTGACCACAAAGCAAATTCTGCCATTATCCGTGCAGAAGTTGACAAGCTTTGTGATAAATACCCTCTTTACAATTAAGCAGATTCATAACCTATGAAAGGTGAAAAATTATGAGTTTTTCCCCAATTCCAAAATATTCATTTACTGCTCTTACCGACATCTCCCCTGACTTTCTCTCGGAGCTAGGGATTAAATTTCTGATGCTCGATCTTGACAACACAATTGCCACATATGATGAGAAGATCCCCACAGGGGCAATTGCAGATTGGATTTTAAGCATACGAGAAGTCGGCATTGAAATGTATATAGTTTCTAACAGCTTGAGAAAAAAGCGAGTAGGCGCATTTTCTGAGGCGCTTGATATTAAAGCAATTCTTAACGCACACAAGCCCTCTCCTAACGGCGTTTATGCTGCAATGGCAGAAACCGGGCATTTGCCTGATCAGTCCGCTCTCATAGGAGATCAGATCTTCACTGATGTCCTGGCAGCTAATCGTGCCAAAGTGATATCCATAATTGTCAAGCCGAAGAAACTTTCAAACCCAATATTAGCTCTCAGATATTTAATTGAGCTACCATTTCGGTCAAGATGCAAGAATCGCAGCCTAAAATAAGTAAGGAGCACAGCATGAACAATATTGACAAAGTTAAAAATGCCCTTAAAGATAAACCATACGATGCAATGCTTATAACAGGACAGGCAAGCAGACTCTATACCGGCGGATTTAATTCGAGCGCAGGAGTATTTTTGATTACCCCGACTGATGCATGGTTTTTCGTTGACCCCCGCTATTTTGAGATGGCACAAAGCAAGCTCACAGGTGCGGAGATTCTCCTCGTCCACAAAGATACGACCTTTACCGGGATGATTAACGCTAAAATAGACGAAGCCGGCATCTCCTCAATAGGATTCGAAGACGGCTACACTACATATGCAAGTTATAAAGAATGGTCAGAAAAATATAAAGCAACACTCGTGCCGGCTCAGAAACTGATGACTGAATTGCGGGCAATCAAGAACCGTGACGACCTTGAAGCAATGACGAAAGCTCAGCGAGTGGCAGAACAGTCATTTGAAGACATCTTGCCACTCATTAACAATCGCATCACCGAAAAAGAGCTCGCAACCGAACTTATATACCGCATGATGAAAAACGGAGCAGACGACAAAGGCTTTGACCCTATAGTCGTATCAGGCCCAAGATCGAGCCTGCCACACGGTGTTCCGACTAACGAGCAAATCACCGATGGCTTTCTGACTATCGACTTCGGCGTAAAGCTAGATGGCTGGATCAGCGACTGCACTCGCACTCTCTGCATTGGCAAGCCTTCCGACGAGATGATAAAGGTCTATGATACCGTCCTTACAGCACAAAAATCCGCCCTAGCCATCATTTCTGCCGGAATTACAGGCAAGGATGTTGATACCGCTGCACGCTCAGTGATTGAAGATGCCGGATATGGCGATTATTTCGGGCACGGACTCGGGCACAGTATTGGCCTTGAAGTGCACGAATGGCCGAGAGCTTCCCAATTATCTACAGACATCTTATCTGCCGGTACAGTTCTGACTGTCGAACCCGGCATATATTTGCCCGGACGTTTCGGTGTCAGAATAGAAGATACAGTATATATCACAGATGGCGGTTGCGAAAATATAACCAAACTGCCGAAAAACATGATTGTCATAGATTAAAATTCTTGCAAAATATGTATAAGTAAGATACAATGAATTAGTTAAAGATAAGCACTGATCAAATCCGCTCGTGGTAATACACCGCAAATACGAGATGCAAGATTCATGCAGCGTTTATCTGAATATAAGGAGGATGGTATAACAATGATTTCTGCCGGCGATTTTAGAAATGGAGTCACCTTTGAATGGGACGGAAAGGTTATGCAAGTAGTTGAGTTTCAGCATGTCAAACCCGGTAAAGGTGCCGCATTTGTGCGCACAAAAATAAGAAACGTAATTACAGGTGCTGTTATCGAGACATCTTTTAGCCCGTCTGATAAGTTTGAAAATGCTTTTGTAGAACGCAGAGATATGGAATATAGCTACAGCGATGGCGAGCTTTATTACTTTATGGATCAGGAAACATACGAACTTGAGCCTGTTGACAAGTCACTTCTTGGCGATAACTTTAAGTTTGTAAAAGAAAATATGTTCTGCAATATTCATTCATACAAAGGAAAGGTCTTTAATGTAGACCCGCCTAATTTTGTTGATCTTGTAGTCACCGCTACTGACCCCGGTCTTAAGGGCGACACCGCAACCAATGTCATGAAGCCTGCCACTGTTGAGACAGGTGCTGAGGTTAAAGTTCCCTTGTTTATTGACGAAGGCGAGAAGATTCGCATTGATACCAGAACAGGCGAATACATGGAGCGTGCCAAAGGCTAATACCCTTGTTTCACGGATAACTACGACCAATATTTAATCATAGTATACGATGATAACAACATCATTATGGAGGTAACTGTTATGTCTATTAAAGAAAAAGTCGCATATGTAAAGGGTCTTGCCGAGGGGCTGGGGCTTGATGCAGATGTAAAAACTGAGAAGCTTATTAACATCATGATAGAAACGCTCGATGCAATGGCAGACGAAATCGAAGAACTCAACCAAAATGCGCTTGATGTCGGCGATGAGCTTGATGCCATTTCGGAAGACCTGAGTGAAGTCGAAGATATTCTGTTCGGCGATGACGACGATTATGATGATTTCGATGATGACGATTTTGACGACGAAGGTTGTGGCTGTGAGTTCTGCGGTGGCGGATGCTTCTCTTATGAAGTCGCTTGCCCTGCTTGCGGTGAAGAAATCGAACTTGATGAGTCTGATTTAGCTCTTGATTCCGTCAATTGCCCAAAATGTGGCGAAGTTCTGGAGTTTGAGTTTGACGAAGATGATTTTGACTTTGATGATGACGATGATATCGAAGTTGAGTTAATTGGCGAGGACGAAGGCTCTCAGGAGTAGTAGTATAGTGAAAAAGCACACTTTGTGCTTTTTCACTCCGGTAACAACAATAACCCCATAAGTAGGGCTACAGTGCCCTGACTTATGGGGTTTTGTACTGACTACAGCTTAATTTATCAAGGCTCGGGCTGCCCCAGTGTGCAGCCCCTACATGTTGCGGTATTATTGCTTTGGCAAGCCGCATTTTGTAGCAGCCCCTCAAGCTTAATTGCTCCATCTTGTTTTTTCATACTGTAAGCCTTGCATTACAAGAACATGCAACAATAGGTTACGTATCTCTGTATGGTTGGCATCGCCACTCAGTCCAAAATAGAAATTCTTAAAAAACTCAGCATCACATTCTGACAAACTTTCATCTTTCATCGAAATCAAAGAGTCACGTAAGCTCGCTTCTATCAGTGTGTTATTCTCTATACAGCTCTTTACATAATCAACATTTGACATAATTTTATCCTCCAAATATATATTGTATTTACTGTTCCATAATCTTAAGCAGTTGTAATGTATCTAAAGGCATTGTGCCATCATAAAAGTGCTCAAATTTCATTTTCCAGCCTGTTTCATCTTCATACGCTGCTATACCAATCATGATATCTCCGCTACCCTCATTGTGCACATAGAATCTATATCGCATATCGATGTTAATCTGAGTGGCAAAGACGAAACCATAATAGTCTATAATATCGTTAACATCCTCGGCATCGTCAGCCTCCGCAAGTGCCCCTAGGATTTCCGGCGTTCTGTCTACAGGTCCGGGTTCTTCCGGCTCAGGCTCGTATCCGTCCGTAGGCTCTGTACCTATGCTTGGTTCTTCTATCTCCGGTGCGGGTGTATATATAGCCTGATCATCTGCATCCGGGAGCGTTGCAACATATGCAATTATAGATACACTACACACTACTGCGACACAAGCAGCGACTACATATCCGGCTGATGACTTGGCTACTGCTGCTACACTCTTGCCTGCTGCATCCGCTGCGCCTGCACTTGTTGCTGCTACGCTTGCACTTGCGCTTGCGACACCCGGGAACAATGTAGGTATATAACTAGCTGCAAAAAGTTGTTCTTCCATAAACAGTATCGCTGCAAGTGGTACAATCGATGCCCCTTTAGCTCCTGCTGCACCATCTGCACTATCAAGCTTGGCTTTGATGGTCTTTCTTGCATTGCTCAATGTCTTATGTACATTATTTTCAGAACACTCGCACAACTGCGCAATTTCCTTTGTGCTAAAGCTTGCGTAATAATACATGTAAATCATTTCCCATTGCTTCTTGGGAAGGGATTTGATTATCCGCAGAAGTTCGGTACGGTTTTCTTTATCTTGCAGATATGCTTCCGGCAAAAAGTCATGGTTTAGCTCCGGGTAGCTTTCCGCTTGCCCATCGTCCATATTTACATTGTATTGTTGCCATCGAAGGTTTGCATTTCGTTTCCTTAAACTCTCATGTATCGCTATTTTTCTCAGGTATCCCATCAGAGTTTCGCTTCTAAGTGTCCCCGCTTTTTTGAAAGCAATTAAAAAGGTATCTTGCACAACTTCTTCTACGTCTTCCCTGTTATCGCAGAAATTTTGGCACACGAAAGCAACGTGTCCGCTGCATTTTTGATAAAATTCTTCAAAAGCACGTTCGTCGCCATTGTTAAGTTGTTCTACTAAGTTGTGAAACTCTTTGTTATTGCTGTCAATAGAAATTTTAATGCACTCCTTCCTGTAATAATCTCAATACCTGCGCTATGCTTTACAGATTGTCTTTAATAACCTGTGCTCTCCAAAAAAAGCATTTCACTAACAGGTAGCACGTCGCTCTCATCGTGGGGCATAATCATCTTGAAAAAGTCCAGCTTCGATTCAAGTCTCTCCGAATATAACCCTAAAACGCACGTGACATGATTTGGGGATAATTCAGTTCTTTTCGCAACGTCTTCGACTGTCACATCAAAAACAGAGCAATAGTATATCACTTGTTTTTCTTCAAAAGCAAAGTCGCTTATTAAATCACATAATACCCATCTGCTGTCATCGTTTTTTATAAAAGCTTTTGGTATTCCGGTTTTTCTTAGTCGTCTTGGTAATAAAGATGGTTGCCAGTCGCTATTGTTGCTCATTATCCCACTCAATCAAGCATCCTCCTTTCATGCGTATTTTTCTTTATCTCTCCATAAAAATCCCTTACACTTATATATAGTAGAGAAACCTGAAAAACCTGAACAAATTTTCTAAAAAATTTTTAATTTTTTTAGTAAGCTGATTTTGCGGTAAAAACCGCTGTCATCATCTTTTTGATAACAGCGGTATTAATCCGAAATAAGCCGACTCCCCTCGGCTAATTAATATACCGTCCGAGGGTTTATTGTTCAGCTTTTTTTCTTTTTTTGTTCATGAGCACAATAGAACTAAGCGAAAAGAGTATGCCAAGTATAGGTAGAATTAACCTCATATGGCTTAATAAATCGGCGAAACCTGATAGATCTATACCTCTCCAGCCTGTTGCCGATCCGGACTGCGCTGTATCTCCGCTTTCGCCCGCTCCGTGAGTATCTTGCAAAGGTGTTCTCCCCGAAAGCGGTGGCTGCGGTGAATCTAAGTAAATCTTATATGCCGTGCCTGATTGTCCCGGCGCTCCTGATTGCCCCGATGATCCTGAGCCGGGAGTTCCGCCACTGCCGTCAGTCGGCGGAGTTGTGCCCGGTGCTACAGCTCCTATGGCGATATTCTCTCTTTCGGAATTGTCATATCTTAGAGCAAATCTGCTTAC
>Ga0123355_10001187_pt1 | contig 36216 bp, 37 predicted proteins | sample TergutEmb28metaG_3_FD_89872 | JGI IMG/M metagenome (GOLD analysis project Ga0123355, IMG submission 89872) | Embiratermes neotenicus P1 segment gut microbial communities from Petit-Saut dam, French Guiana - Emb289 P1 | ecosystem: Host-associated > Arthropoda: Insects > Digestive system > Gut ...
GATTTCACCATGGAAAACATGGAAAATTATCCGTTTATACGCGGGGGAGCTATACTCTCGGCAAAAGCACTTGCACTGATAGATACAATATTACTGAGCTTCGAAATAGGCGACCGCGTAAAACAATTGCGCGAAGCAAACAACATGTCGGTGAAAGACCTCGCAAAGCAAATGAGCATACGCACGGTTCATTTGAAAATGATTGAATCCGGAGGCCGTGGAATTACGGCATACAACTGCCTGAAACTGCATGAAATTTTTGGCGTATCCATTCAGTACATCGTTACCGGGAAAGAGCTTGAGGATAGGGCAGATTGATTTCCGCAGACAACCGTGCAAAAACTCTTTTGTTATAACTTTCAATCCATTCGCGCTCGATGTCGGTGAGAAGTTCGGGCAAAATCGCGCGGGTGTCGATGGGGCAAAGCGTCAAAACTTCGAAGCAGAGGAAATTTTCAAATTCCGCATCCTTTACGCACAAAACATTCTCGGTGCGAATGCCGTAGCGACCGGGCTTGTAAAGTGCGGGTTCGTTTGTGACAAGCATACCGGGTTCAAGCGCAACGGCGTTGTGATGCGGCGAAATATTATGCGGGCCTTCGTGAACGCTCAGGCAAAATCCGAGTCCGTGTCCCGTGCCGTGACTGTAGTTTTGCCCGCTCTGCCAAAGGGGAAGCCGCGCCAAAATATCGAGCTGCGTACCGGTTGTTCCCTTGGGGAAAACGGCGCGGGCAAGGGCGATATGCCCCTTCAGCACAAGCGTGTAATCGCGGCGCATTTCGTCGGTAAGCGCGCCCAAAGGAATTGTTCGCGTGGTGTCGGTTGTGCCGTCGAGATACTGCCCGCCCGTGTCGAGCAGCAAAAATCCTTCGGGACGAAGCACCGTTTCGCCGCCGCTGTAATGAGCCTCGGCGGCATTCGCGCCGTATGCGGAAATCGTGTCGAAACTGTCGCACAAATAGCCTGCTTGCTCGGCACGAAATTTTTGCAACATGCGCACAACGTCGCCTTCTGTGACGGTTGACCCCGCCGCCATCGCGCTTTCAAGCCAACTCAGAGTTTTTGTCATCGCAATGCCTTCTTTCAGGAAGGCGTTTTTTATTTGACCGATTTCGTGGGGCGTTTTTACGGCTTTCAGACGAGGAATAATTTCGTCGGCGGGCTTAAATTCGGCGCGACGCTCCGTCGGAATCGACTCCGCAAGCAAAACATTTGTTGTGTGAGGATTAAAAAAAATTTTTTTCGCCGGAAAATTTTTTAAAAAATCCGGCAGAGCGGCGTAATCGTGAATCGTAAATTCCGGCAGATGCAAGCCCGCAATTTTTTTCGCGTCGATAAAAAGATGCGCCTCGGTTTGCGTAACAACGGCGAATGCGTACACAACCGGAAGCCCTGAAATATCGCGCCCGCGAAGGTTTGTAAGCCACGCGACGGAATCAAGCGAGGTTACGAGATACGCAGAATCGTTTCCGGCTTCGAGGGAACGCGCCGCCGCCGACACTTGCCCCCGGCGTTCTTTTCCGGATTCGAGGGAACGCGCCGCCGCCGGCACTTGTCCCCGGCGTTCTTGTCCGGCTTCGAGGGAATGCGCCGCCGCCGACACTTGCCCCCGGCTCTCACTGTGCGCTTGGCGCACTCCCCGGCTTCCGCCGTGCGCCTGGCGCACGCGCACAAGAAAGAGCTTTTCGGCGCGGGATTGCCCGGAAAATTCAAGTGCGTGTTCAAAGGCGGGTTCGCAGGGAAGGGGAGGGCGGTTGCGCCAAATTTGCCCCACCAAGTCCTCGTTGTATGAAAAAAGCGCGTTTTTTACGCGCAACATGTCCTTGATTGTTTTGAATGATGTAACGGTTACTGTGCGTCCGTCGAAACCGACGCGCCCGCTTTGGGGAATTTTCTCCGCCAAAAAAGCCTGATATGTTATGGCTTCCGGCATTTTAAAAAGCCGGATTTCGCTTCCGGCTAATTCTCGTTCGGCTTGAATAAAATATCGTCCGTCCGTCCAAAGTCCGGATTCGTGCATGGTGACAACAAGCAGCCCCGCCGACCCGGTGAATCCGCTGAGCCATTTTCTCGCGCACCAAAAATCGGCGACATATTCGCTTGCGTGTGCGTCGCCGCTCGGAATTATATATGCGTCAAGCCCGCGTTCCCGCATAAGATTTCGCAATGCGGCGATGCGGGCATCAGGGAAATTCACAGTGCCGCCTTAAAGTTTTTTTTTGGAAGGGTCAAAATATTTTCGCCCTCCGGAGGATTTTCCGCGTCAAAACTTTTAATGAAATCGTCGAGTTCTTTTTTCGTGCGGTAAAGTTCGGATTTTACTTTTTTTACTTCACTTCCGAGGCGCGAATTTTCCTCCTGCAATTTGCTCATTTCTTGCACGAGTTGCTTGTGCAACGAGTCGAGCCGCTGAAATTTATCAAGAGTTTTGTGATAGTCGTCCGCGATATTCAGGGCAATAAGCAAGGTGCGAAAATGGTCGTCAATTGCCGCCGCAACGCTTTTGGATTTGATTTCGTTAATTTTTTCGTCGGCATATCGCGCCAAACGCTGTAAGTAGTCGGGCTGCTCGTTTGATTTGAGCGTAACAATTTCGCCGCCGATTACAACATCAACTTTTCCATCCATTGCATATTCTCCTTTTCTCGGGAAAAAATAATTTGCGGTGATGATATGAAAAATTTTTTACTTTGCGCGTTTTTGACATTTGTTTTTACAAGCCCTGAAATCGAAATGCTTGCCGAAATTAACAAGGCTCGTGCGGCACACGGCGTACCGGTTTTGGCAATCAACCATGAGGCGGCGCGGCTTGCGCGATATCGAACGGAAGAAATGGTCACGCTTGATTTTTTCGGCCACGGTTCTCGGCTTTACGGCGACCCCGATGAAATGCTTGTGCGGTTCGGAGTGCCGTTTGCGGAAGCGGGCGTAAATATCGCAAAAGGGCAAGAAACCGCCGGCGAGGCTGTAAATGCGTGGCTTGTGTCGCCGGAACACGCGAAAAATTTGCTTAACGAAAGTTTTACATCGGCAGGGGTCGGGCTTTCTCGCAACGACGACATTTTCTATTGGACGATTTTTTTAATATCGGACACGTAATCCTCAACAAGCGGCGTTGAGGATGAAGTCCGCCCTGTTTTTTTCATGTGCGAGAGGAGAGACGCAAGGGATTCGTTATGCATGGCAAGACCGCGTTTTTCTCCGGTAAGCCAACTGTCGCCTGCGGCAATCACCTTTGCATAATCCTCGCGCGTGTACCGCCACGGCACAAAATTTTTTTCAAACTCGACGTACAATTTATCGGCTAATTCAAGCCCTTTGTAGTTCATTCCGCCCGCGAAATACATATCCGTTTCGCTGAATAATTTCAGCAAACAAACCAACGCAGCGTTAAATCCGCCCGTAGGGCAAATAATAGTGCATTTTACGTCGGTCAGTTGCGACGAAACTGCGGAAAAAATTTGCGGTTCTTCTAATATGAAAACTTTATTGCAGTGCGCGGTTGCATGAGTGAAACTGCTGATATTTTCAAGGGTAAGTACATGCGCCTGATTGAGATTTTCATAGTGCGCACAAGCGGAGTCCGCCGACAGCCCGAAAACGGTGACAGTGCTTAACATTCCGTGGCTTAAAATCCCCGCTCGATAATGCAAAAAAACGCTGTTCTCGGCAGTTGACGGTACTTGAACATCAAACTTGCAAGCCAGTGCTTTTAAAAAAAGTAATCCGTGAGTGCCGGAAAAATCAAGTGCGCCGGGACTGTCGGTGTATTTTTCGGAAAATTCCGCAAGGGGTACGAGATTTTCGCCGGTATTGTTTAATGCGTCTGCCGTTTGGCGAATCATGCGAATTGCGGCTTTCTGGTCCGCCAAATAATAGTCGGCAACGGCACGATATGTGCGGCGTGTTTGGGCAGCAACCTCTTTGAGCCAAATTTCGGCAGAAGTGTTCCTGAACTTTGCCGAAAGTGCGAAAACTTCTGCGGCGAAAGCCGTCGGTTTTTTCGTTTCACTTCTTACGGGTTTGCCGATATATCGCGCCAAAACATCGCCGAGCGAAACATCAGCCAAAAAATTTTTACAAAGCTGCCGTTCGAAATCCGCAAGCCCGATTCGGATTAACGCCTGATTATAGTAATCGCGGCTGAAAAATTTAGAAAGCGCGGATTCTTCAGCCGCGCTCGGACGGGGAAGACGTACTGCGCCGAATGCGCGACCGTACTGCACGTACATATCGAACATTGCCCTTAAAACGCGCTCGAATCCGAGATTGGATTTAAAAAATTGCATAATTTGCTCAATTTGCGCGTCCATATGTCAGACCTCCTCGGAAATTCTTACTTCTTTTCGAGCTCCCTGAGCGCAATTGCAAGTTGGTCGGGGCAGGATGTGCCTCGCATACCGCATTTTATGCCGCTGATAAGCGGGATGATTTCATCGACTTTGCGCCCTTTTGCAAGCTGAGAAATGCCCTGCAAATTGCCTTGGCAACCGTTTGAAAATTTAACTTCATTTATAACGCCGCCCTGAACATCAATAAAAATTTCGTTGGAACAAACACCTTTTGTTCTGTATGTCATGTTAATGCTCCTTTCCCTCAAATTCTTTTATCGTATTTTTGATTACATCAAGCGCGCTTGCCCAAAACGCCGAATCTTCGACGTTTATGCCCAAGGTTTCGCAGCTTTCTTTGATGGGCATTTTGCCGGAAATGCGAAGGAAGTCGTCGTATTTTTTTCCGAACGCGACGGGGTCGGCGTCGTAAATTTTATAAAGCCCGTTTGCAAGAAGATGCCCGAATGCGTAAGGGAAATTATAAAAACTGAAGCCGGCACTGTAATAATGGGGTTTTATTGCCCACATATACGGATGAAGAAGTTTCGGGTCGAGGCCGTCGCCGTATGCGGTGCGTTGAGCGGTAAGCATCAATTCATTAAGCTCGTTTACGGAAAGGGGATGGTCTTTTCGCGCTTCGAACACGCTTTTTTCAAATAAATAGCGCGAATAAATGTCCAAAATTACTTGCGTCGCGTCTTGCAGACTGTTTTCAATCAATTGAAGTTTCGCGTCGCCCTGCAAAGTTTTAAGCGCGGCGTTTGTGACAATCATTTCGCAAAAAGTTGACGCCGTTTCCGCAAGCGGCATAGGATAATGCGTATTTAAAATGCCTTCCTGCATAACCTGCATACTGTGATAGCCGTGACCGAGTTCGTGGGCGAGGGTGATAATATCCGACAAATTGCCGCCGAAGTTTAATAAAATGCGGAACTGTTTAATCGCATAAATGTCGCCGCAGAACGCGCCGCTGACCTTGCCTTCGCGGGGGTAAACGTCAATCCACGATTTATCAAATGCTTGCTTCGCAATCGCTTCCATGCCCGGCGAAAATTGAGCGAAATTTTCCGTGATAAATTTCTTCGCCTCATCGTATGAATATTTTTTGTCGCAGGACGCGCCGACCGGAGCAAATAAATCATAAAAAGGCAGAGAAATTTTGCCCAAATAACGCGCTTTTGCTTTCAAATAATCGCGGAAAATTTGCAAATTTGCATCAATTGCTTCAAACATGGCGTCGAGTGTTTTTTCCGTCATGCCGCTGTCGAAAAGAGTGCGCTCAAGAGGATTTCGGAATTTGCGCAAATTGCTGAGAAGATTCACTTCGCCCTTGATGCTGTTCATGGCGGCGGCGCAACTTTCTTCAATTTTCGGATACGCCGCAAGCTCGGCTTCGTATGCGGCGCGGCGAACATCGGCGTCGGAATCGTAGGCGAGATTTCGGCACTCGTTTATGCCGATTGTGTGCATTTCGCCGGATTTGGGGTCGGTATATTCGCATGTAAGCATCGAAACCAACTTGTCCTGCAAAAGCCCCCACGAACCCGAGCCCGTGTTTGACATTTGCGCGGCAAGAGTTTCTTCGTCCTCGCTCATCATATGAGAATATTCTTTAGCCATATGGCGAAGCTGATACGCATATTCACCGACGCCGTGTTCTTCGGCAAGTGCGGCAATATCGCCGCCGTTTTCAATAGTTTTTGCCAAAAATTTTGCCAAGCGCACTTTCATGCGGCTCGTTTCCGCATCAATCGCGTCAAGCAGATAAATGAACTTAGATGCGTCGTCGTTGGAAGTGTCGGTTGCGTAAATGTAGTTCGAAAAAGAGCTTAACCGGTCGTTTTTTGCGGCGTATTGCTCCAAAATTTTTATAACCGCCGCCGCATCCGTAAATGATTCGATTTTCACGGTGTTCAGCTCCTCAACGAGTTTCGGAACCTCCAAAAAATCCGCCTCAAATTCCGGCGTGTTAAACCCTGCATAAATGTCTTTTAAACACCATTTTTCAGCCATAAGCTGCCTCCTCATATGCATTTTATATGAATACGAAAAAGGAATGGGCTCCCCCATTCCTTAAATTTTTTGGCAAAAAATCAGACGATATACGCTTTCAGAAGGGGCATCAAGCGTTCCGCCGCTGCTTCGTCGTGGATTGTGACTTTAAGCGGCTTTGTTAAATCAAGGCTGAAAATCCCCATAATAGATTTTGCGTCAACAACATAGCGGTCGGAGCCGAGGTCGATGTCGCCTTCAAGCGGCCCGACGACGTTTACGAAGCCTTTTACTTTTTCAACGGTATCCAACAAAACTTGTGCAGTTGTCATGGTTACCTCCCTCAAATTGTAAATACGACCCTATTGTAAAGCATTGTCGGGAAACAGTCAAGAATTTTTTTGCTGTGAAAGAAAAATTTACAAGTAATACATGTAACCTTCGCCGGATTTGTTCACAATATCTTCAAGCGATATGCCGGACAAAACTTCTTTTACGGCATTATCCAGCACGGCATAAACATTGTCGTTTACGGACTTTTCGAGAGCTTCGTCGCTTTTTGCAACGGTCGCTTCGGTTTTTTCAAACATGCCGGATTCAACGGCCGACAGGATATCGTACACGGTTATGTCGTTCGGCTGTTTTGCCAAATAATAACCGCCCCCCGACCCCTTAACCGACGTAACGAAACCTCCGCGTTTTAACAGAGCAAAAACTTGCTCGAGATATATTTTCGAAATTTCCAATCGTTCCGAGATGCTTACAACAGTTACGATTTTTCCGACGCCTTCATGTTTAGCCATGCTTGACAAAACTGCAAGACCGTAGCGTCCTTTGGATGATATTTTCATAAGCATCACCGTTTCTTTTTTTCGATAACTATAGCATTTTCAGTTTTCGTTGTCGCGTTGCGAGCCGGAAATCGCAGGCAACAGTGCGTTTCCGGCGAAGCAAGGCGACTACGAAAACAAAAATTGCGATATACACGAAAATTCGTGATTTCAAAATCAATCGGTAACCGCTCAGCTATAGCGAACGCCTTTGAGAACCGTGAAGGCGAGCCGGGAAATCGCGGGCATCAGCGCGTTTTCCGGCGAAACCTGAACGGGCTTCTCAAGTGCGTTCGCTATACCAAATAGGTTTTGAATAATTTCGGCGTCTTCAAATAAGATTGCAGGGCTTCGCCCCCGCGAACTTTCTTGTTGACAAATAATAAATGCGGGCATAAAATAAATTGCATATTTATTTAGTATGTATTATATGTTATCGAGAGGGGCATTAAAAATGGCAAAAATATTTAACAGCTTGACCGATTTAATCGGAAGAACGCCGCTTGTGCGTTTGAATAACTACGAAGCGGCAAGCGGTGCGGGTGCAAAAATTATTGCAAAATTGGAGTCGTGCAACCCGGGCGGAAGCGTCAAGGACAGAATCGCAAAGGCAATGATTGAAGACGCGGAAGAAAAAGGCTTGCTTTCGCCGGATTCCGTGATTATCGAGCCGACAAGCGGAAACACAGGAATCGGCTTGGCGTCTGTAGCGGCGGCAAGGGGGTATCGGGTGATTCTTACGATGCCGGAAACAATGAGCATCGAGCGTCGAAATTTGCTCAAAGCATTGGGCGCGGAACTCGTTTTAACCGAAGGCGCGAAAGGCATGAAGGGCGCGATTGCCAAGGCGGAAGAACTCGCCGCCGAAACGCCGGGTTCGTTTATTCCGGGGCAGTTCGGAAATCCCGCAAATCCTGCGGTTCATTTTGCAACAACCGGCCCGGAAATTTGGCACGATACCGACGGCAACGTTGATATTTTCGTTGCGGGAATCGGAACGGGCGGCACAATAAGCGGAACGGGCGAGTATCTGAAATCCCAAAATCCCGATTTGAAAATTATCGCCGTCGAACCCGCCGATTCTCCCGTGCTTTCGCGAGGCAAGGCCGGACCGCATAAAATTCAGGGCATCGGCGCGGGATTTGTGCCGGACGTGTTAAACACAAAAATTTACGACGAAATTATCACAGTAGAAAATGAAGACGCCTTCGAAACGGGGCGCGCAATCGCAAAAACCGAGGGGTTGCTTGTGGGGATTTCGGCGGGCGCGGCAACTCGGGCGGCAACGTTGGTCGCGCTTCGTCCCGAAAATAAAGGCAAAACAATCGTTGTGATTTTGCCGGATACCGGCGAGCGATATTTATCAACCCCGCTGTTCGAAGAAAGGTAAATGCACATGAACATTGAAACGCTTTGCGTACACGGCAGCGATAAAAAATATGATACAACCGGGTCGGTTTGTGTGCCGATTTTCACAGCCGCCACATTTGCTCATCCCGCTGTGGGAGAAAGCACCGGGTTTGATTATTCTCGCGTGCAAAATCCCACGCGCGAGCATTTGGAACACACCGTTGCGTCACTGGAAGGCGGTTGCGGCGCGATTGCGTTTTCCTCCGGAATGGCGGCGACATCGGCTTTGACGGAACTGTTTTCGCCGGGAAATCATATCGTGTGTTCTGCCGATTTATACGGCGGGTCGTATCGGTTGTTCGAGCAAATTTCCAAGAAAAACGGCATTTCGTTCACCTACGCCGATACGCCGGAAGAAATCGCCGCCGCAATCACTCCCGCCACAAAAGCCGTATTTATCGAAACGCCGTCGAACCCGATGATGCACGTGCTTGACATCGCCGCCGTTGCAAAAACAGCGCGTGAGAATAATTTGCTTTTCATCGCGGACAACACATTTTTAACGCCGTATTTTCAGCGGCCGTTGGCGTTGGGCGCAGATATTGTTTTGCACAGCGGCACGAAATATTTAGGCGGTCATAACGACGCTGTTGCGGGGTTTTTGGTTGCGAAAAATCCGGATGTTTGCGAAAAAATTCGCGTGATTGCCAAAACAACCGGCGCGATTTTGTCGCCGTTTGAGAGTTATTTAATTACTCGCGGCATAAAAACGCTTGCCGTTCGTTTGGAGCGGCAACAAAAAACTGCGTTGGCGATTGCGCATCGGTTAGCAACGCAGGAGAAAATAACGGCGGTTCATTATATCGGCTTGCCGACGCATCCCGGTTTTGAAATAACCCGCAAGCAATCAAGCGGATTCGGCGGCATGATTTCTTTTTCCGTTTGCGATGAACAAACCGCCGTGAATATATTGGAGCGGGTGAAAATTATTCAATACGCGGAAAGTTTGGGCGGCGTCGAAAGTCTGATTACTTATCCCGCGCTTCAAACCCATGCGGATGTTCCGGAAAATGAACGCATTGCGAGAGGCATAGACGGCCGATTGCTGCGATTATCCGTGGGATTGGAATCCGCCGACGATTTAATTGCCGACCTCATGCAAGCGATGGAGGAAGTATGAATTTCGATAAAATAATAAATCGGCGCGGCACGTACAGCATAAAATACGACCCGGTTTCTCGCGGCAAGCCGGAAAATATTTTGCCGATGTGGGTTGCCGACATGGATTTTTCCGCGCCGCAATGCGTTACGGACGCGCTGATTAACTGCGCTCATCACGGAATTTTCGGCTACTCCGAACCCGATGCGGCATACTTTGACGTTGTGCAAAATTGGTTCGGCGAGCGTTTCGGATGGCACACGAAGCGGGAATGGCTTGTTATTACGCCGGGCGTTGTTAATGCGATATATGTAGCTGTTCGTGCGTTGACGGAAGCGGGCGACGGCGTTGTTATTCAGCAGCCGGTTTATTATCCGTTTGAATCCGCCGTTACGCACACCGGGCGGAAATTGCTTGTAAATCAACTCGTTTACGACGGCGAAAAATACAGCATAGATTTCGACGATTTCGAAAAAAAAATCAAACAGGCGAAGCTGTTTATTTTGTGCAGTCCGCATAATCCGGTAGGGCGCGTTTGGACGCGGGAAGAACTTATTCGCATGGGCGAAATATGTATGCGGCATAACGTTGCCGTTGTTGCCGACGAAATATGGCACGATTTAATTTATGGTGAACGCATCTTTGAAGGCGAACAAGGGGGCGCCAAGTGTCACGCGGTGGGCGACAGGTCTTTTTCGGGCGATTTGCGCGACACAGCCCCCTGTTCGCTTCATAAATTGCGTTCGCTGTGCCGCGGACATCATGTTTTTTCGTCGCTCGCGCCGGAATTCGGCGAAATAACAATTACAGCAACCGCGCCGTCGAAAACATTTAATCTTGCGGGGTTGCAACACGCGAATATTTTTATTCCGAACGCGGCAATGCGAAATAAATTTGAACGCGAATATGCCGCCTGCGGATTAAGCCAACCGAATATCACGGGGCTTGTATCCTGCAAGGCGGCATATGAAAACGGTGCGGAATGGTTGGACGAGCTGCTTGAATATCTTGCCGGCAACATGTCGCTGATTGCCGAATTTTTTCGGGAACATCGAATCAAGCCGGTAAAACCGGAGGCTACTTATTTGGCGTGGTTAGATTGCTCCGGGCTCGGTCTGCCGGACCGCGAACTCGACGACATCATAACGAACAAAGCCGGGTTGTGGCTTAACGGCGGAACAAAATTCGGAGCGGGCGGCGAAGGTTTTCAGCGAATAAATGCCGCTTGCCCGCGAAGCGTGTTGCGCGACGCGCTTGTTCGTTTGGATGCGGCGGCGCGGAGCTAGACTTCTTGCGCAACCGTAATTTTCGCTTCGGGGCGCACGTCAAAACGCCTCGCTCAATGTCGTTTTGCGTTGCAAAACAACCGGTCGCTCGGCAGGCCGCGCCGCGCCCTCATCGAAAAATTTGAATTATTGCAAGAAGTCCCCTTAAAACAATCCGCTGATTACGCCGTCGGAATTTACGTCGATGTTTTGCGCGGAGGGAATTTTGGGCAAGCCCGGCATTGTCATAATGTCGCCGGCGAGCGCGACAACAAAGCCCGCTCCGGCGGAAAGCCGAATCTGCCGAATCGTAAGGGTGAATCCTTCCGGTGCGCCGAGTTTTTTTGCGTTGTCGGTGAAAGAATATTGCGTTTTCGCCATGCAAATCGGGGATTTGTCGTAACCGAGGCGTTCGAGGCGACGCATTTGACTTGTCGCTTCGGGAGAAAATGCAACGTCGGCAGCGCGATAGATTTTTTTCGCAACGGCGGTGATTTTTTCTTTGAGGGATTGCTCGGGCTCGTAGGTGAATTTTAATTCCGCCGGCGTGTTCATTGCTTCAAGCACTGCGTTTGCAAGCGGAACGCCGCCTTCGCCGCCTTTTGCGAAAACCTCGGAAAGTACGCATTTTACGCCGAGCTTTTCTGCGGCGGATTTTACATATTCGATTTCTGCGGGAGTGTCTGTGGGGAAATTATTCAGCGCGACCACGCAGGGTACGCCGAAATTTTTCACATTTTCGATATGGCGACGCAAATTTGCCATGCCGATTTCAAGCGCGGCGACGTTCTCTGTGTTGAGGGCGTCTTTTTCAACGCCGCCGTGATATTTTAACGCGCGAACGGTTGCAACAAGTACAACCGCCGACGGCGCGATGCCCATTCGGCGACACTTGATGTTGATGAATTTTTCCGCGCCCAAGTCCGCGCCGAAGCCCGCTTCGGTTAAAACGTAGTCGCCGAGTTGCAGAGAAATTCGCGTTGCGGCGGCGGTGTTGCAGCCGTGCGCGATGTTTGCAAACGGCCCGCCGTGGATAATTGCCGGCGTTCCTTCGAGCGTTTGCACAAGATTCGGGGCAATTGCTTCCTTTAAAAGTGCCGCCATTGCGCCGGCCGCTTGCAAATCGCCGGCCGTAACGGGTTTGCCCGCAAATGTGTACGCCACAACAATATTCGCGAGATTTTTTTTCAAGTCGGCGATATTTTCGCTGAGGCAGAACGTCGCCATAACTTCCGACGCCGCTGTGATGTCAAAACCGTCTTCGCGGGGAGTGCCGTTCGGTTTGCCGCCGAGCCCGCCCGTAATATAGCGAAGCTGCCGGTCATTCATGTCCATGGCGCGCTTGAAAACAACTTGTCGCGGGTCGATGCCGAGGACGTTTCCCTGTTGAATATGATTATCCAAAAGCGCGGCGAGAAGATTATTCGCCGTTGTGATTGCGTGAAGGTCGCCGGTGAAATGCAGGTTTATGTCCTCCATGGGAACGACTTGCGCATATCCGCCGCCTGTCGCGCCGCCTTTCATGCCGAAAACCGGTCCGAGCGACGGCTCACGCAAACAAATTACCGGCTTTTTGCCAAGACGCGAAAACGCATCGCCGAGCCCGACGGTAGTTGTGGTTTTGCCTTCGCCGGCGGGGGTGGGGCTGATTGCCGTAACGAGAATAATCTTGCCTTGCTTGCCGGTTTTCGGCGGGGAGGTTATTTTCGCCTTGAAATGCCCGAAAGGTGAAATATCCTGCGGGGAAAGCCCCAACTTTGCCGCGATTTCCGCAATCGGTTTGATGGTTGTTGATTGGGCGATTTCGATGTCCGTTTTCATGCGTATCTCCTTTAGAATGTCACTAATTTGCCTGTGCGGGCGGATTCGTATATGCCTTCGAGAATTTCCGTTACGGCCAAGGCTTCTTCCGGCAGAACCGTAAGCGGTGTGCCCTTTGTGATTGCGTTGATGAAGCAAAGCTGCTCGAGAACGGCGGGGGTTGCGGAATCGCCCGTAAAGAAATCCACTCCTGCCGCACCGAGCGCGGGAGTTTTTTCATATAATTTCCCGAAATCGTCGCCGTTAATCTTGACGCCGTTCCACATGTCCGCGCCGGCTTTTGTGCCGCAAATTGTTGCTTTGGCTTCGCCGAATTGCAGCGTGTTTAACGCCCAGCTCGATTCCAGAATAATCGTTGAGCCGTCTTCCATTGTGATGAACCCGAAGGCGGAGTCTTCAACGGTGTACTCGGCAGGATTCCACGGCCCGAATGCATTGCCGGAGTCGCCGTTTTCGTTCAGCTTCTTAAACACGCTTCCCATAACGGATTTCGGCTTGTACTTGCCCATAAGCCACAGCGCGAGGTCGAGGGCGTGAGTTCCGATGTCGATGAGCGGGCCGCCGCCCTGTTCTTCTTCGTCAAGAAAAACGCCCCACGTAGGCACGGCACGACGACGAAGCGCGTGTGCTTTTGCAAAATAAATGTCGCCGAAATCGCCGCGTTCGGCGGCTTTTTTTATATATTGACTCTCGGGCTTGAAGCGGTTTTGGTATGCAACGGTAAAGACTTTGCCGGCTTTTTTCGCTGCTGCGCACATGTCGCGAGCTTCTTTTGATGTTTTTGCCATGGGCTTTTCGCACATTACATGTTTGCCCGCTTCGAGTGCGTCAATTGTAATCGCGCTGTGAGATTTGTTCGGCGTAAGTACGTAAACCATGTCGATGTCGGCACGCTTTAAAATTTCGCGATAGTCGGAAAAACATTTCGCATCTGACGCGCCGTATTCGGCGGCGGCTGTTGATGCGCGGTCTTCTTTTATATCGCAAAACGCGACCATATCAACAAGGTTCGTATCTCTGATTGCGGGCATGTGTTTTTGATTTGCGATTCCTCCGCATCCGATTATTCCGGCTTTTAATTTTTTCATTGGGCGTCACTCCTTTTTTTCTGCAATTATAACGCTGCGTTTGCAAATTGCAAATAGGTGTAGCGAACGCCGGAGTTGTCAAAACCGATAGGTTTTAAAAATTCGTTGCGGTCGGCTTGAATGCAGCATTGACACGCGCCGAATTAACAGTGTACAATGGAAAAAATAACTTGTTAGGTGAGGCTCCTAAGAGAACACAGGCTGCTGCCCTGCTGCTGTCGAGAGACGCAGATTAGGGTATAACAGGCATAGTCGGATTAAGGCATTGCTTAATGTAGCTGGCTGAATTTTCAGTCTACGTCTTTTAGTGCTAAAGCTCATACGAGGGGTTTAGTTGTGTGTTTGTGTACGGCATTTGCAGAGTAGTTCTGTAGTTTTGCGTACGCAACATAAAATGACGGCGACCTCTTGCGGTCGTTTTTTTTGTTTTGCACGAAATCGGGAAATACTGTAGAAAATGCGAATCCGCTTTCCAACCTTGGATTCGCATTGAAAATGAAAGTCGGAGGTGCATTATGCAGGAAATAATTTTGACTCATATCAAAAACAAAGATATGAACGCTTTAAAAAATATGCTTGCCGCTGCGGAAGAAATGGAAATCTTGTACGCATTTCATAATTTAAATGCCGAGGAACAGGTGATTGTATTCAGGTTGCTTTCCAAAGACCGCGTTTTGAGCCTGTTTGAGGAACTGGACACCGATATGCAACAAAATTTACTGCGTTCGTTCACAGAGGACGGAGCAATTGAATTCGTCAACGAACTCGCTCCGGATGACAGGGTGCGTTTGCTTGACGAATTGCCCGCCGGCGTTGCAACGAAGCTGATTAACGCTCTTTCGCCGGAAGAGCGGGAAAGTACAAATTTGCTTATGGGCTACGCTCCGGAAACCGCCGGTCGCATAATGACCACCGAATACATCTCTCTGCAAAGAGATTTTACGGTGGAGCAGGCATTAGACAAAATAAGCGCGCAGGCTGAGGATAAAGAAACGGTTTACACGCTGTTTGTAACCGATGAGGCCAAGCGGCTTGAAGGCGTTATCACGCTGAAGGGCTTAATTATCGCGCGGGGAGTAACAGGCTCAACAATAGGAAAAACCGACGGCAACACGCTTATCGGCGATATAATGTCCAAAAACTCCATCAGCGTACACACCGGCACCGACCAGGAAGAAGTCGCCCGCATTTTGCAGGAACTGGACTTACTTGCCATTCCGGTTGTGGACAGCGAACACAGGATTGTCGGTATTGTAACCATCGACGATGCGATTGACATTTTGGAAGAAGAAGCAACGGAGGATATTTTTGACGCCGCCGGTTTCGCGGACATAGCCGGCAAAGAAACCGACCGCAGCGAAGTTTTAACCAAGGGAAGTTTGTTAAAAATATGGGCGGTTCGATTGCCGTTTTTGGTTATTACTCTTGCCGCGGGAATGGCGGCTGGTTTGATTCTCGAAGGGTTCGAAGAGATACTTGAAAGCGTTGTTGTTGTTGCATTTTTTATTCCGCTGATAATGGACATCGGCGGTACGGTCGGAACTCAGTCATCAACTGTATTTGCTCGCGGTGTTGTTCTCGGGCATATAAACATCAATCATTTTCTCAAGCCCTTTCTCAAGGAGTTTGGCGTGGGTCTTTCGATGGGTGCGGTAATAGGTGCGGTTGCGGGTACAGTAATAAGTATTTGGTTAGGCATACCGATGCTGGGAATTGCTGTGGGTATTTCCATTGTTTCAACCATGACTTTAGCGGCTGTTTTAGGCTTCCTTGTTCCGTATGTGTTAATCAAACTTAAAGCAGACCAAGCGGCGGGTTCTGCGCCGATAATAACCTCGTTAAAGGACATCTCCGGGCTGTTTATCTACTTCGGGCTTATAGTTTTGTTGATGAGCGGTTATCTTGAACCGAGCTACGAAGTAACAGGCAAGTTTGTAACGGTGGACGGTATTCACTTTTTTGTGGACTTGAAAGAAGAAGAAGCTACTGTAATTCAGAACGAACCGGGTGCAGAAATTCCTTATGAAATTACAATCGGAGATGAAACTTTCCCTGTAATCGGCATTGACGACGGAGCATTACGAATGCGAACCGCAGACTGATTTGCCCGAATTTTCAAACCGGACATTCACAAGTTTTATGCGTTGTGATAAAATCGCAGGAAATTTCAATTACAGGGGAGCGGTTTCAAATGAAAAAAATTACATTGCTTTTAATGTTTGCAGTCGGTTTGGTTTTGTTGGGTTGCAGCAACAACGTTGATTGGCTCAGTCCGATGATTTCAATTGAAAAAGACACTCATACGGTTTCGCTGTGGAGCGGCGCATATAATTTGCACCGCAACGAAACCATGGAATATGTATTCAGAACAGGCGACGATTTTAACGACGTCGCAATTACATCCGATGCACTTATCGCCGGAGGTGCTGTTCCTGCGACATTGCGCGTTGCCTATGACGGCGACGGGCAGTATTTGGTGCGTCTTGTGGCGTTCGCGTACAACTTCTTCGACCACGGTCGTCCTATAAGAATAAACGCTCATGCCGCTGCCCCGAATCCGCAGGATATTTTGATTTTGTGGCAAAATCCCGAAAACGGGCATTGGTTCAGCATGATTCAAAACGGCATCGGGCGAGAAGCCGTAACCCTCGGGCAGCACCACAACGAACTCGTAAGTATGCGGCACGGCGGTGAAGTGTATACATTTTTGCTGAACAGCGAAACAGCCGCAACCCTGTCTGAGCTTACGGTTTATATCATCGCGGTTACTGCGCCCACGCAGGAAGAAGATTATGAACGAAGCGGGTATTCCGTTCTTTTCACCCTGGAACTGCCGGATGTTGATAACCATTTCCACAGTTGGGAGATTTTAGCGGCTTGCGGAACGATGTTTTTGGTGGACGGTGAATAATGACGATACGAAAACTTGCGGCAGTTTTCATTTTTTCAGCGATAATTTTGCTTGCCGGTTGCAACAATGTTGATTCATCCGAAGCCGGCGCAAGCATCGAAAATAACATCGTCACAACAATTTTTCCTTTGTACGACTGGACGCGCGAAATTTTAGGAAGCAATCCCGGCGAAATCGGCGTTCGATATCTGCTTGAAAGCGGCGTTGACCTGCATTTTTACACGCCGTCCGTTCAGGATATCGCGGCAATCAGTGCGTCGGATTTATTTTTGTGGGTCGGCGGCAAGTCGGATGATTGGGTTCTTAACGCTATGGCAAACCCTGTGAACGAAAATCGCCGTAACGTCCCCGTCATGCGAATGCTTACCGTACATGAAACGTTGGCGTTTCCCGTTGACGGCGTAATCCCGGGTGATGTCGGCGGCGAAGATTGTTGCGGCGGCGCGTTTCACGATGAGCATGTATGGCTTTCGTTGCCGTTTGCGATGCGGTTTGTTGAGCGTATTGCCGAAGAAATCGCGCTCATCGACCCCGAAAACGCTGATTACTATGCGGCAAATGCAGTCGCATATATCGCAGAATTGTATGCGTTGCACGGTCAATTTATCGAAACGGTTGAAAATTCACCTCGGGATACAATTCTTGTAGTTGACAGGTTTCCGTTTTTATACTTAACCGTTGATTACGGGCTGAGTTTTTTTTCGGCGTTTGACGGTTGTTTCGCCGCAACCGAAATCAGCTTTCAACGGCAGGCCGAACTTGTAAACGTCCTTAACAGCTTGGATTCCGGTGTGATTATAGTTGTTGATAATTACTCTGTTGCGGAGTCTGTTGCAAGCGCGGCGGAACGAGATGTTGCAATCGTGTCGCTGTTGGATTTTCAAGCCGTCAGCACCTATCACATAGGGCAGGGGATGACTTATTTGAACGGTATGCGGCAAAATCTCGAAGCACTCCGAGTTGCATTACAATGAGCGATGCATTGTTGGAAGTAACCGACCTCTGTATCGGTTATGACGGAAAATCCATCTCGGACGATATTTGTTTCAGCATAAAAAGCGGCTCTTACCTGTGCATTGTCGGCGAAAACGGCACAGGTAAGAGCACGTTGCTCAAAACAATATCGGGGCTTCAAAAGCCGGTTTACGGTACGGTGCATTTTAATGTTCACAAGCGTGAAATCGGCTATTTGCCTCAAAAAACCGCTGTTCAATACGATTTTCCGGCTTCGGCGCAAGAAATAATATCCTCCGGCGCACTGGGAAAATGGTATCGGCCGCTTTTGAACAAAGACGAAAAAAAGCGCGTTGCATGGGCAGCCGAAAAAACAGGCGTTACGGCTTTTCTCGGGCAGTGTTTTCGTGAGTTGTCGGGCGGGCAACAACAGCGGGTTCTTTTGGCGCGCGCGTTGGTAACGGCAAAAAATGCCGTCATTTTGGACGAGCCAACGGCAGGGCTTGACCCGGAAGCTACGAAAGATTTTTACGCCCTGTTGCTCAAAATAAATCGTGACGAAAAAATCACAATTATTATGGTGACGCACGATATTGAGTGCGCGGAAAAACACGCAACCCATGTGTTGGAGCTTAAAAATCGAAAACCGGATGAGGAAGATTTTTTCTTCGGTACGGTAAATGACTACATCGAAAGGGGGCGTTTGCAGTGAGTACGGTCGAACTGTTGCGCTTTCCTTTTACGCAGTACGCGTTTATTGCTTCGATTTTGATGGCAATTTGTGCATCGTTAATCGGTGTTCCGCTTGTTTTGAAGCGTTATTCATTTATGGGGTTCGGGATTTCAAATGTTGCGTTCATGGGAATGGCGTTCGCACTTGTGATTGACATGACAAATTCCATGGCTTTGGTGATACCGCTGACCGTTGCCGCAACTGTTTTGCTGGTCGGACTCGGCAATCGAAAAGTAAGCGGCGACGCAACACTTGCCATGCTTACCGTGGGTTCGTTGGCCGCAGGGCATTTTGTGATTAACACATTTTCCATACGCGGCGGAAACATTGACCGCGCCGTAAGCGAAACGTTGTTCGGCGGCACGCGCCTTGTAACGCTGAACGCTCGCCCGCATGAATTATGGTTGGCTTTTTTAATTACCGCAATGGTGGTTATTTTTTTTATTTTTTTTTACCGCAGAATTTTTGCGGTAACATTCGACACGGAATTTATGCAGGCAACCGGGCAGCGTCCGGTTGTTTATGAGCTTATGCTGTCGGTAATTACGGGCGTTGTTATTGCCGTGTCCATGAGCTTGTTGGGTTCGTTACTTACCGCATCGCTTATTATTTTTCCGGCACTTTCGGCAATGCGGATTTCTAAAACTTACAAGGGGGTTATGCTTTGCGCGGTTGTTGTCGGCGTTGTGTGTTCGCCTGTAGGAATTTTTACCGCACTGTTGTTTGAACTCCCGCCAACGACTACTATTATTATGGTGAACATCGCGGCGTTTGTTATTTTGACGGCGGTCGGTGCATTAAGAAGAGCATAAAGGAGAATTTTATGAACACAAAAAAAGAGCGGCGTGAGGCCGCCCAAAAAAGAGCCAGGACAAAAAAAATAACCGTGATGACCGTATGCGCGGTCTGTTTTGTTGCGATAGCGGTTTTCGTTGCGGTTTATATCGTAACCCGACCCGACAGCCGCGTTTTTGCGGTTTCCGGCGGGCAGTCGATTACTTTGTATGAAAACGGTCGCTTTAACGCACGACTTTTTCATAACACAAACATTTCCGGTACATTTGTCGAAGACGGGGAAACAATTTCATTCACGCACGGCAACAATGTAGTTTTCTCGCAAATAGAAAACGATGTTTTATTATTGCCGACAGAATGGTGGGGGGCGTGCCGAGGACATACCCACGAAACAGAGTTTCCGCGCGTTCGGTAAAGGGGGTACAGAAATGAAAAAAATTTTATTGTTGTCGATTTCATTGTTGTTGGTCGGCTGTTTTGCGTCTGCCGATGACGCAGGATATTCGCACGGGTATTATGAAACCGCCGGTTTTAACGCGACCGGTGATATCATCCGGATTACGGACTCCGATTTTGATGAGCAGATACGGCAAATCCAATGGAACAGACAAGATTTTCTCGGGCGCGTAATTCGCTTCGAAGGAACGTTTTTGTATTCCTATTGGGATGGCGAAGCCGTTTATTTTGTGGGAAGGTCTTCAGACGGCTGTTGCGGTTTTCACGGATTTGAAGTTGCGCTGAATGAAATTCCTCGTTTTGATGACGAAACATGGGTTGAAGTTACGGGCATTTTAGAAGAGTTTTATATAGAAGATGCCGGTCGTTATTTCTTGCGCCTTAATGTAATTGAAATGTCAGAGCGCGAGAATTGAGGTTTTTTTCCCGCCGCACCCCGGAACAAAAAAAGCAAAAAAGGCGGCTGTCTGCCCGTTTGGGTTTGACAGCCGCCTTTTTGGTGTTTAATCGGCGTAAGCGTAGCCGTAATTCGAGTTGTAATCTGCGGATATGTCGGGATAATCGTAATTGTCGGGGATGTCGTCTGTATCGCCTGCATAATCGAAGTCCGGAACAGCCGGTACGTATCCGGGCGTCGTCGGCGGTGCGATGTTAAAAATTGCGCCGTCGCCGGCATTTGTTACGACAATCGGATTCGCCCACCCGGGGATTGCTCCGTCGGGAATGGTAATCGTCATAGGCAGGTCGGATGTCGATGCGGGAATGCCCTGAATATTTATTCTGATGTTCGCGCCGTTTACGCGAGTTACGGTAGCCGTTAAACCGTCCGGAATGCTCGTGCCGAACCAACTTGTTACGTTAGTTCCTTCAAGCCCGGCATCTGCGCGGCCGCCGGCAGTTACGATATTTACATTAACGCCTGCCGGACGCGAAACATGATAATTTTCGGCGTACTGTCTGCCGCGAACAACAACGGGACTCACGGAAGCCGATACATTGGTGCTGATGACAAGGTCTGTCGCGCTCCACGTGAAGAATCCGGGTGCGGATAAAATTCTGCCCGCACGAATTACGCGAAACTCGAATGAATAGTTATCACCCGAAACCGGACGCGGACGAGCGGTAGGGTAAGCGTTATCAAACATTGCAAGCAATTCGTGTACGGGTTGATTTGCGGAAAGCGGTTGCCAAACCGGAATGTTTTCAATTCCGACGAAGTTGCCGCCGTCATCGTAAACGCGCTGTGCATCATATCCGAGTTTAACGTGCATGTTTCTGTTTGTTCTGCTGATGAAAGCGGGCGCGCCGTTTCTGCCCGGCGTTACAAGCATTCTTGCGGTTGCGGGGGCGTTGGGTTGCGCGGGGATTCTGAACGCAACCGGCGCAGACCCGAAGCTGCCTCCCGCATCAAGCAATTCCTGCAAATTGCCGTAGCCGGGCAAAGAGGTTTCTCCGGCGGCAATCCAATCCCTTATGTGTTGGGTGTCGTTGTCGCGTGTTGCGAAATTAACGGCTTCCAAGTGCGCGATTCTGAATGTGCCGCGAGTTCCCCGGGGAATGCTGTCGTGCGATAACGAAATCCGTTCGCCGGGCATGACATTTGACGCCGTTACAACATGCGCGTTTGTTCCGAATAATCTTCTGTCGTCGCCGACTCTGATTTCGAATGACGCGCCGCCGGGAGCTGTCGGATTCCAAAGATATTCGTGATTGTTGATTCGGAAACCGGTTCCGTCCGCAACGGCACGAGTCGGAACATAAATATCGCGTCTGTAGGCACGAATGTCCCTGTTCGCCGGACGTGCGGGAATTTCAATCAGGGCAATAAGTTCGTGTTGCCCGCGAACCGTTCTTCTTACGCCAATCCATCCGCCGCGGTTAAGATGGCGGCTGATATTCGCTTCGCCGGTAAGGGTCATTGTCCAGTTGCCGCGATTCGGATTGATGCTGTCCGCACGTCTGTTGAAGATGAATGAAATTTCCGAGCGATTTACATTGCGCAGGGTAGGCGCGGGAGTTACGCCGGCGGGCCAAACCGTAACCGGACGCCTTTCGGGCGCAGGGCCGACAATCGGAACACCGGCGGCGTTTACAACCGGGCGATTAGCCGCCCATACGTTAAATGTTTGCCCGAAGCGGATTGTTTCGTCGCCGAAGTTTATTACATAGAAGAAATCGACATCGCCCGGGATTACGGGAGCGCAATCGGGGCAACCGATGTCGCGGCAGTAGGTGCAGTCGTAGGTGCCGAGTGTGTTTTGGATATGGAAGAAAAATTCGGGATGAGGAGGATGCACACCTAAAACAACTCCTCTGTCGTGACAGCAAAGCACGTTATTAAAGCTGTTGCGCCAACCGATAACATCATCAGGTTCGCTCATCAAGTTTCTCCAAAGATACAGGCTCTCCAAATTGAGATGAGATACATTAAGGCTCGTAAGATTGTTTCGGTGCAAAATCAGCGTACGCAATGCCGGGTTACCGGACAAGTCTATGTCTGTCAGCTCGTTAGAGGACACGTTCAACAGTACAAGATTCGGGTTGTTTGAAACATCCAAAGTTGTCAAATTGCTGTTATGCAAGTCAAGCACTTCAAGCCTCGGATTATTTGAAATGTCGATGCTGTCTAAACCGAAGCCGTCCCTGCTGCGCATATTCAGCACTTCAAGCAACGGATTGTTAGAGACGTCCAGTGTCGGCATATGAACCCAACCGTAGTTGACGCTAAGCTCTCGTAAATTCGGATTTTGTGTTACATCAAGCGATGTCAATATAGTGCCGTTTACGTGTAATATTTCAAGCAACGGATTATTCGAAACGTTAATCGTAGCCAATGTTCCGTTATAGCTCCAGCCCATGCGAAGGCTGCGCAGATTCGGATTATGCGTCATATCCAACGCGGTCAGCATAGTGTGGCTAAAATTTAAGGATTCAAGCAAAGGGTTGTTTGAAAGATTCAACGTTGTGAGCGGGTTGCCGGCTACAGTAAGATACCGTAAGCTCGGGTTTTGCGACAAGTCAATCACACTCAACGCATTATCTCCCGCAAGCAACCAATAAAGTGACGGATTGTTTGAAACATCAAGTGACGTTAATGCATTATCACCTGCCCACAATTGCGCGAGCATGGGGTTGTTTGAAACATCCAAGCTCGTTAAATTATTGTGGTATACGCTGATATACCAAAGCAAGGGGTTATTTGAAAAATTAACCGACGTTAAATTATTGCTCGAAAGTGCCGCATGATGGAGCAATGTATTGTTTGAGAAGTCAGCCGAGGTTAATTCATTTTCGCCCGCATATAATCTGGAGAGCGAATGAAAATGCTCAATCCCGTCGAGGCTTGTTATTCCTCTGCCAACAATTCCGAGAACCTGAATATCTTGCACATCCAACAAATAAACCGCCCCTGTCGGAACGCCTGCCACCTCACGCACTGCCGCTAAAAAATTCGGGCATGTGAAATCGGCGGTGATGTCTATGCTGAAAGGTTGAATATTCGCATTTGCAACCCCGGGCAACGCCCCCACTGCAAGCACACAAACCATCAGCACACAAAAAAGCCTTTTGAAACGTAAGTACATACTTTCTCCTCCTTGTTTTCCTGCCGCGCTTTTCGCGGCGGTATAGCGGTTTGCACTTCGGTACGGAAAATTTGCTATGCATTGTGAACGGTGCGCTCAATGTCGTTTTCGGGAAAAACACCCGAAAAACGACCGGTCGCGCACCACAATACATGTACGCAAATTTTCCGCACGTTTTGGCAAACCGCAATAGTGGATTTTTGTCGGCAGCATCCGCCGGAAAAAATTTTTTTACAAAAAAACTTCCCCGGCAGGAAAGTGCCGAAAACTAAAAAATGTGCAGGAACGGCGAAAAGTTCGCCATCACCTGCACATTTTGGGAAATCAAAAAATTGAATAAGCCGCGCCACGAATCACAGCATACAATTCGCCCCAAGTATTGAACCCGAAACGAAGTGTGATAGGTGATGGTTGACAATCCCTACACGCACCGTGGGGTGCTTCCAACACCTCACGGACACTGCGATTTTTGTTGCAATCGAAGTGTAACATACCATGCACCACCGGCGCAATCATTTTTTTTCCAAAATAAAAAAACACGCCGACCTGAACGCGGCGCACCTCGGATGCTGGCGCATCCGTCCGGGTTCAGGTTGGTGTGTTTTCATTACATAATCAGAGGTCGCCTATGGTTGCTGTGCTAAAAATTCGAGCAATCTTTGGACATCTCGTTCCGACAGTTTTCCCAACAAGTGTTCTACTGCCGATTGCGGTATTGTTAATGTTGCGTTTGTATCAATGAACGATTCTTGATTAAGTCCGACCTGTTGCCAGTGGTCTATTTTGAAATATTTACTTCGTATTGTGCTGCTTTTGCCTTCGTATTGAGTGGTTATGTTAAAAACTTTTACGCTGTCAAATCCATGCTCCAATATTAAAACGGGACGGCGTTTTCCATCTCCCCCCACGCAACGTAGGCGATGAAGATGTCGTAGGTATTCACTATCCGTTCACCGCCCAATCATATAGCTCGGGATGCAGGTCTTTGTCTATATATGCGCGACCATTTTCGTCAGCCGGTAACATGATATTCAGTATGCTTTTTTTATTGATTAAATCAAGCAGCGGATTTCCATGGGGGTCGGTTGTGCGGTCTGAGACCATTCCTTCTGAAAGACGAGAAGCTCTTTCTTTTACATTTTTATCAAGTTTAATATTCGTTTTAGTTTTCGTCATATTTCAACACCTCACGGACACTGCGATTTTTGTTGTAATCGAAGCGTAACATACCCTGCACCGTCGGCGCAATGATTTTTTTTCAAACAAAAAAACACGCCGACCTGAACGCGGCGCACCTCGGATGCTGGCGCATCCGTCCGAGTTCAGGCTGGTGTGTTTTCGTGTGTTTTCATTTGTTTTACCACTGTTTCACCGCAAAAAAAGCCGGTCGGACGTCCTATTGGCGGAACAAAGCCCCATGCGCTGCCGGCCGGCTAATGCGCAAGAAAGCGAGCATTTGTTCCTGTGTTGTTGAACAGGTACAGTTTACACGAACGTTATTTCGGTGTCAAGCGTTTTGCAAATTTCAGCGCGTTTTCCGACGAAGCCTGAACGGGCTTCTCAAGCACGTTTGTGATATTGCACCGAAGAAATTCGCGCGGTATAATGCTCCGGGCGGCTTCTGAAAAGAGCGAAGGGGCTTTATTATGCGGAAAATTGACGAGATGAGAAGCGCGTTTTTGAGAATGGGAACGCCGCAAAAAAAGGAATTTATCGAACGATTCGGTGCGCAGGAGGCTGCGCAAACGCATCCGGAATATATGGAATTTTACGACGAATGTATTCGCGTGTATAAAAACGAGGTTATTACAGACCCCGGCAGTTTTACTGCGCAATTTCATATGCGGGGCAGAAGTACAATTTTTTTGGTCGGAATTCTTTTGTGGCAGGCGGGTATGGTTTTAAACGCGATTTTTACAAACCTGTTTTTTGCATTTATCCCGATTGTGCTTTTGATTCTTCCCGCAGTCGGTTTTTGGTTGATTTTTGCGGCGTCGAAATCGCCGCGACTGCCGGAAAAAAGTCTCACTTCGATTACGCTGTTTAAAATTTCCGTAATTATTGAAATGATTCCGTTGGTGCTTGTTGCTGTCGGCGCGTCGGCGTTTTTTATTTTTTCGGGCGTTCGCGGCGAAACCGTGACGCTTACGATATTTTTTATTGAAGGCTCGACGCTTGCGCTTTTTTTAATCTTTGCGGCGATATGCGCAGCGCGTGTTTTTTACTACATTTATGTTTTTCGTGTTTTGAACGGCATTGCCGACGGTTTGAGGCAAAATATAACGACGCCGCTCCGGAGCGCGACGCCGTTTATCGTGTTTTCGGGAATTTTTATTGCGCTTGCTGCGCTCGTGCAGTTCGCCGTTGTTTTGTCCGGCAGCGTTGAGGCAACCGGCTTTTTTTCCGCATTAGGCAGCTTTATGGCAATCGTCGGATTTCTTTTTTCACTTGCTTCTCACGCGGGAATGATACTGATTCTCGTTTCTTTTGCCGGATTTAATTCCGCCCTGAAAGAATTGAAAAAGTAAATTCCGCCGCGTCGTCGATAAATTTCAAAGTGTCTTCGTAGGTCACGAATTTATATTCGCGGCCTTTTTCATATGCCGCATTTTTGAAATGTTCGTGCAAAAGGTTGTCTCTTATTGCGGCAACTTCGTCGGCGGAAACCAATCCCGAAATTCCTTCCGGCGTTGATTTCGCAAGCGTTTGCATGATTTCCGCAACGTCCGGGTACTCGAACCAAAGTTGCGCGTCGATATTATGCAGCTCGTTGTAGTATTCGCTTGCGTAGCCTTTTGCGGCTTCTTCCGGGTGGTTTGTGCGAAATTCGTCCCAAATCGTTTTGTTGTTCCAAAGGTCGGTGAGACAATGCGTAACATATCCCGCGACGAAGGAAGGGGAGGGGATTCCGGGTGTACGCAAAAATTTTTTTGCGCATTCAATCCAGCCGTCGTTGTCGGTGACATGTCCCCATCGTTCGTCGCTCACCGGGCAGAGATGCGTGATTTTTTTTGTCGCGCCGATGCTTTTTTTATCTGTAAATTCCGCGCGGTAATGCACTGCGTCCGGCGCGATTGAACCGAGCAAAAACTGCGCGTTGCAAAGCTGATTGCGCCACGAAAAAAAACTATCGGTACCAATTGATTTTTGCAAAATTTTTTGCGCCACACATAAATGAGTTAACGGAAATGCCATAATTCCCTCCGCTTTTGTAATTTTATGATATACTGCAATTATATCAGTTTTTGCCGCAGTTTTTGCTTCGGTGCGGAAAATTTGTTATGCATTGTGAGCGGTGCGCTCGTTGTCGTTTTCGGGAAAGGCATCCGAAAACAACCGGTCGCGCACCACAATGCACGTACACAAATTTTCCGTACATCTTGCAAAACTGCTTGTGCGAAAGGAACAACGCCCATGTTTGCGCAATTTTCCGCGCGGTTGTACGAATCGGCGATGAATGCCGGTTACAGTCCGGCTCAAACAAATCACAACGAAACTTCCCTTGCAACACATTGGGTTGTTAATAATATTGCGCCGGCGACTGTAACCATGTTGCATTTGTTTGATGCGGGAACGTTCGAACTGTCGGACGTTGCGGCGTACGACCTGGCGTGGCGCGAAGAAAACACCGAAAGAATTACGGAGCATTTTAAATCTGTAGTAAGCGTGTACGTGCTTGCGGGAGGCGACGCGCCGGAGTTTTCGCCGGGGGAAGAATATTACGGTCAGTCGCTGTACAGCATCTTTTGGCACATAAACCTCGATACAAAAGAGCTTTCATCAGGGTCGGGGCAGACGAAAAAATTTTTAAACTTGCACGAAATGGTTTTATCGGCGGCGAAAAAGACGGAAAACACCGAAAGCTCGACCACCTTTGGGGAAATACAGAAAAAAGCCCCTTCCGGCAGATTGCGTCCGAAGCACAAGTACGCAATTCTTTGCTACGCGATAATTCTGATTAACCTCGCTATTCTTGTACTGTCCGTGCGATTTGACGAAATTTTGTACCTCGGCGTGCTTCATGCGCCCTTGGTTATTTACGGCGGCGAGTGGCACAGGCTTTATACGGCGACGTTTTTGCATTTCGGATTTATGCATTTTTTCTCAAACACTTTTGGCATTTTAATTTTCGGCACACGCTTGGAACGCTGTTTGGGTCGCGGAATTTTCATCGTAACATATGTATTTGCGGGGCTTCTCGGCTCTGCGGTAAGCCTTGCGAATCTTTATTATTTTCATCCGCTTACGGTTTCGGCGGGAGCGTCCGGTGCGGTTTACGGAATAGTCGGCGCGATTTTCGCTTATTCGCGAATCACTAAGCATTCGTTGGACTTTATCAATTGGTATCTTCTGCTTGTTTACATCGGTATCGGTATGGCGGTTGGATTTGCAACTACCGGTATCGATAATTTTGCTCATATCGGCGGGCTTTTGGGCGGCGCGTTGGTGGGCGGAATTTACGGTCTGATTGTAAAAATGCGAATCAAAAGTTCAGAGTAACGCATCGCCGTAAATGCCTTGTGGTGAGCGACCGGTCTTTTTTTTGGATGCTTTTCCCGAAAAAAAGACAACGAGCGAGCCGTTTACAAGGCATAGGCGAGGCGTTATTTCTGCCCTTGATTCGCATTAAAACGAAGGAGTGCATCGGCATGAAAAAATTTATTGCGGCGTTTTTGCTGATTTTCAGCGCGTTTTTTATCCTCGCGGCGAGGGAGATGCCGTCGGAAAGCGCGTTGAGTCGTCGTAATTTTCCGACCGGTGTCGCGGTTCTCGACCCTCTCGGCGTCACGTTTTCTCACGAGGCGGGCTTTTACGACCGGGCGTTCAGTTTGACCCTTTCCGCCCCCGCCGGCGCGAGAATTTTCTATACAACGGATGGTTCGTACCCGACGGCAAGTTCGACGCGCTATATCACGCCGATTCGCGTGAGGATTCCGAGTCGCACAGAAATTTTGAGCATTCGCGCAATCGCGGTTCGCGGCGACGAAGTATCGGAAATTGCCACGCGCAATTTTTTTATCGGCGACGACGTTTTTGCGCGATTTTGCGAAAACACGCTGATTTTCGCGCTTGCATCCGACCCGCACGGTCTTTTTGACCACTACGACGGCATTTTTGTGCCGGGCATCGACCGCGAACGTTGGCGAGCAGAATATGCAGAACAGCACGGGCGTCTGCCGGAAATCGGCTACGAGCCGCACATGGAAAACCCCGGCGTTCCCGCAAATTTCAACCGCAGCGGCCGCGAATCGGAACGCCCGGTTCATGTCGAAATGTTCGACAACACGGGCGCGCTTCATATTTCGCAGCGCGCGGGTTTTCGCGTGCGCGGCGGATTTTCTCGCGCACATGAGCCGCAGAAATCGGTAGAACTTTTTGCCCGCGAAGAGTACGGCGACCGAAATAATTTCCGCTTCGCTTTCTTCGACGACGAATTTACATATGACGGTCAACTCATCGACCGTTATCGTCGCGTGCGCCTGAGAAACGGCGGCTCTGACCGCTACGCCGGCTTCATTCGCGACGAGTTGAGCCAGTCGCTTTTTCGTCAGGCCGGGCTTACAACAACGCAAACGCATCGTCCGGCGGCGGTGTTCCTTAACGGCGAATATTACGGCGTTGCGTGGTTGAAATCGCCGCGCACCGGGAATCATTTGGCGCGAATTTTCGGCGGCGATTCAGATAATTTCGAAATCGTCGAAGGCGGCGACCGTCGTTTCGAACCCGGTTGGTGGTACGGCGAAGACCGCGCACGGCGCGACATGCGCGAGGTGAGCGAGCTTGCGATGGCGGGTTTCACCGGCGAGGGCGGCGCGGAACGCTTCGAAGAATTTTCGCGGCGCGTTTGCGCGGAAGATTTGATGCTGTATTTCGCGATGCAAATTGTAATCAACAACTACGATTGGCCGAACCATAACATGGAGTTTTGGCGATATTTTCCGACGGAAGACGAACCGGCTGACCTGCACCCGTATTTGCGCGACGGCAGATGGCGCATTTTCGCCCACGACCTCGAAGCCGGATGGGCTATTTGGGACGATTATGACATCATGGCGCGCGAGGACACTTTGCGCGATATTCTTACGGGCGAAAATTATCGCCGTTGGAACAGCGCGTACAGTTCGGCATTTTTATACGCATTTGTGAACTACGAACCCACGCGCCTCCGCCTCGCGGAAATTTTCGAGGAACTCATCGAAGGCATATTCGCGCCGGAAAACGTAATTCGTACTCTCGACGACTTAATTGCGCAAATCGAAAACGAACACAATCACGCGCTTGCGGCAAATACTTTTCGCCCGCACAATCCGCATTGGCCTTCCGCCGAAAGCGTAACAAGCAGCCGGCAGGCAATTCGACGCTTTGCACAAGCTCGCCCTGCGGCAATTCGCGATTCCGTTCGGCGGAATTTATAACAGACCCGTCCTATAACTTCAAAATTTTCGACGAGGGGTTTCGCGGCTTGCCGAGCGACCGGTTGACGCGCGTTTTTATCCGACCCGCGCAACCGATAGTGCGATTTCAAAAAGGGTGTCGGAATCCAAGCAGGAAAGCAACATAATTACATAACCCTCGGTTTGCCAAATTACTTGCGAGCTGTGTTCGCTGCCGGGCAACGGCGTGACGACGAAGTATTCGATGCCGTTGCGTGTAATCGTAAGCATCTCGGTGTACTCGTTATCAATACCGATAAATGCCCCCGCCGCCGGACTGTATTCAAATGTCAGGCGGTTTCCGTCGGCGTTTTCAAAATAAAAAAGCCTGCCGATATAAAACTCAACTTCATTTGTAATTTCAAAACCTTCGGGAATAAAGCCCGGAAACCATGACGTTTCCCCGACAACATGACCCGTATCTTGAAAGCGGAACATTGTAAACCGCTCGTAATGTGTAATTAACGTTTCCCGAATTACGGCTTGAATGTTCGAATCGGTAAGCAACAGCCCGAACAAAGCCGTTACCAAAATTAAAATGACAACAGCGGCACGGCGCGAAAATACATAGCTTTTGCTGAAAAACTCCCGACGTTCTTCGCGACGAAATAAAGCCCGCATACGTGCTTCGTGGGCTTCGGAGAATTTGTGCATTTTTGCCAACTCTTCATTCGGCGGGATTTCGGCCATGTCCAGCTCGTGCGCGTCGATAACCGCGCGGCGCAAAATTGCCTCTGTTACTTCATTGCGAAGCCGGTCGGTCATTGTGCACCGTCCTTACATAGTAAGTCGCGTAATTTCAGTTTTGCCCGCTCGATTCGTTTTGATACGGTTGTATTTAATATGCCGAGTTCTTCGGCGATTTCCTGATTGCTTAAATCGCGAACGTGCCGCAATTCAAACACAACTCTGTAAATTTCGGGCAGGCTTCTTATTGCGGAAATCACTTGTTGATAACCGGCGTCGCTTATAACTGTATCGCAGAGGTCGAGGTTATCGGAAACTTCGCTTGCTTCGTCCAAATCACTTTTGGTGCGTTCGAATTTTGCGCGCTGAAGGTCAATAGCGGCATTTTTTGCATATATAACGATTGCGGATTTGCGTTCGTCATCGGTCATTGCAAAAAATTTTTCTTTTTCCTTTATTGCCGAAACAAAGGCGTTATGTAGTGCGTCCTCCGCCATGGCGGGATTTTTTGTTGTTTCAAGGGCTTTGTAATAACCGGCGAAGCGAGTTTCTTTATATATTTTCGCAAAAGTTTCTTTTTCATAATCGGTTTCAAGTGCAGTTATGTAAAATGCAAGTTCAAGAAAAAGCATGAAATCCCCCCGAGTTATTAAACCTGCAAAAATTTTTTTAAAAAATTTTAAAAATCCTGTCGAAAATGATGCTCCTGAATCGTTATATATACAGACGCCTTTTTCAACACTCTCCGAAGGCGAATAACAAACGAAAGGAGGTTAGCCATGAAGCACAAAAGAAAGTACATTTTTGCATTGGCGGCGTTGCTTTTCGCGCTGTCGTTGCACATGTCCGTTGCGGCATCCCTTGCGCATGAGCCGGCGGGATATATTTCCGTACAGCCGCTGTGGAGCAATGTGGAACGCGCAAGCGCAACTCTCAGCTTTTCCGGAACAACAGCGCATTGCCGCACGACGATTACAGGGCTTCCCGGGACAACCCGTATAAACGCACTTATGCGGCTTGAACGGGTTGAAGGCGGAAATGTTGTATGGTCACGGTCGTGGTCGCAAGTTGTAAACGGCAGTATGCTTACAATGAACGAATCCGCCGCGATTACCGCAAGCGGAAATTATCGTTTGCGCGTACACGCAAGCGTACTGCGAAACGGTACGTGGGAAGACATCAGCATTTCGGGGTAGTGCGCATTTTTTACTTTCGCCGCTGTTGCCGTTCGGCACGTAACGCCCGTTGCTTTGCACCTCCGCAATAGTAGCGAACGCCATTGAGAACCGTGAAGGCGAGTTAGGAAATCGCGGGCAATGGCGGGCATACTTCGCCCGCACCCTTCTGCGCGTTTTCCGACGAAGCCTGAACGGGCTTCTCAAGCGCGTCCGTTATTTTAGCATAAAGCGGCGAAAGTGAAAACCCGAAACTGCAAAATTTTACAAAAGATTTGCGAAATTTTGTCGCAAAACGAAAAAAATTTTTATTTAAACCAAAAAAATTTGAAAGGATTTGATTTCACATGAAAAAAACACTGTTTAAGGCACTTGCTTTAACGCTTGTATTAGTTTTTGCTTTTTCGCCTGCGGTTATCGCATCGTCGCAGTATGAAATCGAAGCTGTTCCGTTAGGGGCTTGTGATGAACTTATATCGTTTGAGGAAGCTGTATCAAGAGGATACACCATTATATCTTTGTCTGAAATATTAAGATATGATGAGTTCGGCAATCCTATTGCTTCCAATAGATTTCTGTTTGGCCGCATGTTTTCGTTAACCGCGCAGTGGTCAACTGTTCCCGGCACAGGGACTAATTTAATGGAGATTCCGCTTAATTTCTTCATTTTTAATGATGAAGCTAATCCCGGCAATTTAGCAGTAGAGGTTCAATGGACTGACACATTTTCGTTTATCGCTCGCAATGTAAACATCCCCCGGGGTTACGGGTTGCCTGTAACCGTACCCGCAAGAACCGGTAACAGGGCTTTCAGAATAAATCTGCGAGCCTCCAATGCAGCCGGTACGTTTAGAGTTATTTCTATGATGTAGCAGCGGTTCCGGCGAGTTGCTGCATGATGCAAAAAATAAAATTCAGGAGGAATAAAAATGAAAAAAATAGTTTTAAGTTTTTTTGCGATTATGATAACCATGGTTTTTGTGACTGTAGCTGTCCATGCTTATTCAACGTCGTCCTTTGAATCTGACGAGTTCGACGTTTTGCTTGGAAGTTTCGGCACATGGGAAGTTTCGAGAGCGAGAGGAGCTGAAACTTATTTGTTTAATGCCGTAACAGGATACAGAATAGAGTCGGCTTGGTCATTTAATGAAAACGGAGAGCTTGTTGAAATAGATTTAATTCAACATGCAGAGGATTTAAATTACTCCAATCGCTTAAATGCTGAACTCATGTATTCAAGCGAATTTGCGGCGTTGAACCCTCATATGGCAAACGCAGGTGAAAACTACAGATTTTTTCAAACCCGCATGTCATCGCCGTTAGGGGTGGCAGTTCATGTGTCAGCGGAGTTTAGAGGACCGGTAACAATAACACACACATCCGGCGTATCCTCCGCTGAAAGTTTTTCAGCAGTAGCCGGAACAAACGCACAACGCAATGCGGTGGCGGACGGAGCTAACTTTGTATGGGCAAGAACAAGCACATCACAGTCAATCACAACTGGCTCATGGTCTGTTCCTTCAGGCTCTATAGGTCGTATTTGGTTTACGCCGCGTTACAATCAGACAGACGGGCAGTTACACTTATATTTGCGCAATGTAAGGTATCGTAGCTTAGGCACTGCATGGGGGCGTTCACCCAGGCAAGTCGGAGGGTTCACCGATGGTGTTTTTGAGCTGAGAACGCGAAATGGTTAAGTAGGATTGGTATTTTCGCGGGCATAACCGAAAAAAATGTAAAATCACCCAACCGGGACATTCTCAGTTGGGTGGTTTTACATTTACTTTTTTCGTGTGTTCTTCGCTTGACAAGACTAAAGTCCCCGGAATGCGAGGTATTAAAATGAAAAAACTTTACTTAATCCCGCTGCTTCTCCTGCTCTTCACCGGATGCGGATGCCAAAACAAAAACACCCCCGGCGAACACAGCGAGCGCATCGAAATCGTCGATTGGATTACGCCGGGGGAAACAACTCAAACAACGCCGGTGCAAATTGCTGTTGTCGGAATGGATTGGCAACGTACATTTCCTGTCGAGTTAGGGCGAAATTGGGTCATAGGACTCCGAGAGCGTCACGGGGATGAAAATATAATTTTTTACGACTTGTCGTCGCAGGATTTAACAACGCACCGGGTGCGCTACGCCGAAATAACCGAACAAATTGCAGGTAATTCGGATGCTCGTGTTTTAATTCTCGACAACGTAAGCCGCTATAATACAAATTTAGCAAATACATTGAGATTGCGGCGAGGGTCGGATATTTTTATTGCTATGTACAGCCCCTTTTACGACCGATTTTTTCGCCTTCCGAACAATCGCGTCATACGATTTATTCCGATTTATACTGAGCCCCCCATCGCTGTCGCAGGGGCAAATTTAATTTTAGACATTGACATGCGCGTCGTATCTCAAAACCTCCCGCAAGCGGCGCAACGCCTCGGCGCAACAACGCTGGTTTATTTTTACGACAGCAGCATACCGGAGGACGCCGCCGACGCGGAAGGATATCTGCGAAGACCGCTTATCGAAGCAAGCGGAGAAGCAGGGCTTGTTTTTGCAGCGGTAGATATTGCGGGCGCAATACAGTGCGAGATTACCGAACATGAGTTTATGACTACCGTATTGCCGTCGTTAGTCGCAACTTACGGCAACGACATCGTTTTTGTCGGATTAGACAATTGGAGGCTTTTCGCAAGGTGGGAAATGAATGATGTAATTTATTTGCCGTTGTTTCAATGGATGAATGAACCAACGCCCACAGCTTTAGCCTCATTCCTCGGAATTCCGCTGATTCGCGGCGAAGAAGCTACAGGAACGGAAGCACTGATTCACGACATCCGTACAATACTCGACCAACAAAACAGACTCGGGCGAATTGCAACATGGCCGATGTCCATGCAACTTTTATTTCCGCTTGCCGCCGCCGAATACGGAGTGATGTGGGCAAACGGCAGCGTCCCCCGGTACGAACTCGACCTTGCCGCTTTGGAAGAAATTTTCGCGCGGATTATTTTCGAACACACCGGGGAACAGCTCGGCGTAACCTTAACGCAAGAGGGAAACCGCGTTTTGGTTCTGCCTGATTATTTGGTTTATTGAAATTTCCGTTCGCGGTTCTTTCAACCCACAAATCCTTAATGAACGGAGCTTGCAAAATGTCTAAACGTATATTCCGTATAGTCGCTGCTTTTTCAATAATTTTGCTTTTAGCAGGGTGCAACCGTCAATCGTCGGACTCTCTCGAAACATATGACTTGCCGAGCGGAGAAATTTCCGAATACTTGCCAATCACCTTGCAAGACCAATTTAAGCTGACATCAACTTGGCATTATTATAACTATCCGTATGCAAAAACGGATTTTAGCGAATCAGACCTTATGGTTATTTATCGCGCAATCAATAGTTTCTGTTTTTATGGTTTCACTCATCCGTGGGCTGAAGAATTACGTTTTGGCTCACCCCCTGTTTTACATGCAACGAATGAATCTCATAAAACGGCAATAACCTTTATATGGCATGAGGAATGGGGTTCTCTTGCGGCAGCATGGTTTGAAGATGAACCCGGACTCGCAAAATGGTTTACGATGGATTGTGATGCACAGCACGAAATCAGAGCGTTGCTTTGGGGACCGGGGCGACCGGAGTGACCTTTCGGGCGACCTGTCGGGATTCCCCGAACTGCGGGGTAAAATTTTGAGAACGTACCATCGGAGAAGGAGGACTAAAGTTGAACATATTAACAGAATCACATGTTCCTACAGAGCAACCGCCGGAAAGACAAGTGTTTCCCGGGCAAGAGATTGAATACTTGATTGTTTCTCCGACAACAGGGGAAATATTTTTTGTTGATGATATGTACAGAATATTTAGCGGCTACGCGGAAGAGGTTGGATGTTTTACAGTCTTTTTTTTAATGGATGAAGATATGGAGAGAGTGGAGTTAGCGTTAAATGCAACAACATTTGGGGAAGACACCGGGGTTCGAATTGCGGAAGATACCTACGGGAACTTATTTCACATGGTCGAGCCTTACAATGAATTCATATTGAATTCTTTTTTCCTTGCTCAACATGGGACAATTGTTCGATTAGATGGTGAATATGTTGAAACGCCGGAAACGCATACCGTTCTTTCCGAAACGGCTGAAAATCAAAACAGCGAAGAGCATATACACAACGGTGGCGTTTCTTGGCTTGCGCTTGGGGTTGTTTCTACACTTGTTTTCATTGCGGTGATGTTGGCTTTATTGCGGAAGCGAAAATTAAACATATAGTCGGACGATGACAAGCGCACTATACTGTTTTGTGTAGTGCGCTTGCATTTTTATTACAGCTTCCTTAAAATTTTGAAAAATATCAGAGAGAGCGGGATGAATTATGGAAAAATCTATTGTATTCATGTGCAGCCTGTTAATTGTTGCCGTAACGATTGCCGGGTGTCAACCGGCGGACAATACGGTATGGGTCGAAACTCAAACATATCAGGCTATATCGGTTGCGCCGAATTTAAGTTCCGAAAATGCGGCGTTAGGTGTTTAGTCCCATGTTATAATGGTGCAAATGAATTGCCAAAGGAGAACAAAAAACTATGGGACAAATATTACACGGATGCGCCAAAACGACAGAGGCAACCCGCAGAGCAATACAAA
>Ga0123355_10001188_pt1 | contig 36197 bp, 25 predicted proteins | sample TergutEmb28metaG_3_FD_89872 | JGI IMG/M metagenome (GOLD analysis project Ga0123355, IMG submission 89872) | Embiratermes neotenicus P1 segment gut microbial communities from Petit-Saut dam, French Guiana - Emb289 P1 | ecosystem: Host-associated > Arthropoda: Insects > Digestive system > Gut ...
CACTTCCCTCAGATGCGGATAAAGTGTTTCCGTCAATAATAGGCGGCTGTACGTTATCTGCCGGTGTTCTTTGAGGAACGCTTTCCTCATTCTCGCGTACCTGCCGAGCGGCTCCGTCAATTCCCTCGGAGGTTCGTTCAGTTTTAGGTCGGGTATCTGATAATCCCCGGCTTGCGTGTAGGTTAGGGTTTCTGTCATGGCTTTGGTCGCTCCTTTCCGCGTTTTTTACGCGCTCATGTTTTCTTATGGTTTTTGCAATATCGTCTAAAACCTGTTGCGTGAGATTGCTTGACGCTACGCCGAGAGCATTTGCCATATCCGGCGTGTTGAAATCAAATATAACTTTGAAATCGTCGTCGTCAAAGTGTTCGGAAGGGTCAAGCCCGCACCGCACCATTACGGTATACGCTACGCTGTTTGCGACTGTTTCTTCAAACACGGCGCGTAGTGCGGTGTCGTCGGCTTCCTCGATAGGATAGCCGGAAGCGTCGTAGTGGACAGCCGGTTCAAGGACGCTGTTCTCTGTGCGGTACAAGATTTCGCGGTGGTTATCATCATAATACTCACGCGCAAGCTGCGCCGCAATGTTGCGGAACGTGTCCGCGAGTGTGTCGTCAACAGAAATGTCCTCGTAGTTCCGTGCCAATTCGGTAAGCACGGGGAGTTTATGCTCCTGCCGCATTTCCCAAAGCTGCACGGGTTTTGCGCGGTACAACGACGGTTCGGTATCGCTTACGTCAAAGACGTATTTCAAGCGCGGGTAGCTGCCGTTGTCGTCGATGAGCGCGATACCTTTTGCGCCGCGCCGCACCCATCTGTTGAATTGTTCGTTCCAAAGCTCCAGTTCGGCACACGCGGTCGCGTCAGGACGCTGCGCGTGTATCATCAACTGGTCTTGGAACGGGTACTTGTACAGCCATGCCGCCGATTCGAGAAACCGCGTCCAGTTCCCGCGATTCGCGGTCAGGTTGTTAATCGTATGCTCCGCAAGGGCGGAATAAAATTGTAGTTTTGTTGCCATAACCGGCTACACCTCCTCGTCGTAGTCCTCATATTCGGGGTAGAGTTCGAGCGCGGCGAAGTCCGCGTCGCTCATCTTCGCGAGCTTGGCGAGAACGCTTTCGGCTATCTCGTCAAGTCCGGGTTCGTCAAACTCCGGCATTGCCTCCGTGAGTTCGGTGATAAGCGCGTCTTTGCTGCTCCTGTCGAATATGCAAATCATGTTGATTTCCTCAACGGTAAATTGCTCAAACATCATTCATGCCCCCGTTCTGATTTATTTGCGGCTACTGCCGTCTGTTTGTTGTGTTCCACTTGCTTTTTAGCTTCGTCAAGCCGACCGAGCAAGGACGGTTTGCCTTTTGATACGGGCGGTCTGCGTTCGGCATTGACCGCGTTCGATAAATCCATGATTGAAATAGTTTTGCCCGCCTTAACGTCCGCTTCTAAATCAGCGACGGTGGGCGCAGTCTTATCCGGCGTTTTCATTTGCTCGCGTTTCGTTTCTTCACCAAGAAACCCGTCCAGTTCCTTAAACCCTGCGCTATCAACGTAAAACGCCGATATATCGCCGTTATGTCTTAAAACGATAACGTCGCTGACCGATACGGAGCGAGCCGTATAGTCGGCGGGCAGGTTCACGTTGAAGTCTTGATATAGCTTGTTGAGTGCAGGGTAGCGGTCGGATAGAAACTCGATACGCTCTGAAAGCGTGGCGGTGTAGACGAGTTCGTAGTTTTCACGCTCAACCGGCAGACCGAGAGCTTCCAACTCGCGCATCGGCACGAAACGGAAATCACGCGCAGGGTCGAGGTCATCGCGTACTTGGTAAATCCCGAACTTGTTCTCTCGGTTATACTGGTTATCACCGTAGAGCAAGTCCGCTTCACGTTTACCTTCTGCGCTTACCGCATCAGCCATCTGCTTTGCGTAAACCGGCGAGCGTTCCCAATCGTTGCGTTCAATACCACAAAAACCGTCGTGGTTCACAATTTCGTCGCGGTCATACGCCATACCTTCGGTGTCGTCGTTGTAAAGCAGATAGATACAATGGTCGGCGTCGTACAACTCGGCTGCCCGTTCGTTTGAAAGCGGAAGCATATTTTCGTAGGCATAACCGAACTCTTTCATTTGTAAAATCGTCACGGTCGGGTCGGGCATCCTTGCGTAGTGTGCAATCATTGTTTCCGGCATAGCCCGTTTTACCGCTTCGTATACGCTTGCGGGCGCGGATGCGCCGTCGATATGGGGTGGTACGTTCTCAGGCGCAGGCGAAAAGCCTAACGCCCATGTTTCGGGTGAATTGGCTAACGTATCAATTCGTTGCCGTACATCATACGGCATATCTTGGTCGAGGATAGTGACAGTCCTGTCAGGTGCGATGTGGGCAACGTCAACAGCCTTTTCTCCTTTGAGTTCCGGCGCGCTGTTCCATACGGTGATGCCATTACCATAAAAACCGTAACCCAAGCTATATTCCTTTTCCGGCTCCGGCATTATCATGTTACCGTCCGCGTCGAACGTAACCCGGATTTCATCGTCCTCGCCGAGTACAAGGTTAGCCTTGACAGGCATAAAACCCTGCTGCTCAATGTTGTTAATCCACAAATCCGCGAAGTCGTTGAGTTGAGATTGCAGGTTGCGGATAGTCTTTTCGTTGCCGTTTCCGTCCACGCTCCTGCCGATACCCTCATCGTCAAAGTATTGATACAAGGGCGGTATGCTTTGTTGGAACATACTCGCTTCCATTGTTTTGCCGATGTTGTTGAAGCGAAACTCCATCATGGGGTCGTAGCACAAATCGCCGTTAAGCTCGTATGTGTGCATGACCGATATGCGGTCGCCGAAAACCCATTCAAGTGAAAGCGGCTCGAACCCTTTGGATTCAAGCCGCATATAGCTGTATTTACCTTCTGCAAAATCAGGGAAAAGTTCGGCGAACTTCTCGTATAGTTTGTTTTCCAAAGTGTTTTTCACCTCCGTCTTGGCGGCGGGCTGCCGCTGTCGTATTTGTTCTATCGGCGTTAGCTGTATCGCGTCGCGCAGTTTCTTTAAGTAAGTGTTGAACGCGGTCGAATCGCCTTTGTGCTTGCTCTTATAATAGCGGTAGCCGCCGTCATTGATTTCCGCAAGCCCGGTGTTCACCCAACCTTGCGTCCGAAGCGGGATATTGATTCCGTACAGCTTGAACAGGTCGAGGACAGGGTTTTTACCGCCATAGGCATATTCGTCATAGGCGACTTCAATAACTTTACCGCTTCTAATCGCCGTAGCGATTTCATCAACGCGGGCATCATACTTTTCTTCTCTTATGCGTTTTTCTTCCTGACGTTGTTTTTCGCCCTCGGCTGCACGGAGTTTACTTTCTTCCTCGCGCAGCTTGCGGACGGGTACGTTATGCGCTTCGCACTCGTCGATGCGGTTCAAAATTGCCGCGTATTGATATTTCGCCCATTCTTTAGGGTCTGCCAACTGCTTTTCAAACACCTCTGCGACACGGGGCATGATTTCGTCAAGCTCCGCTTCGGTGGGGCGGTGGTTTTCCCATTTACGGGTTTCTTCATTCCAAACGTCACGGAAATATCCCGATGTATGGTCTATCATCCCGCTCGCCGTGAGCAGATAGTAAGCCTTTTTATCAAACTCCTCACGGCTGTATATTTGATATTTGCCTATCGGTTCTTCCACCGTCACGCGGATTTTCTTCCCGGAGCGGTTGAAGTTGCCGTCGTCGAACACAGGGGTCATTAACGCACCTGCTCCGACACGCTGAGGGCTGCTGATTTCCGCGTTCCGTGCATACGCCGCTAATAATTCGGTAACAGCAGGGGGTATTGCGGGTTCGTGTATGGGTGTAGCAAGCTCCGCTGCTTTTACTGGTTCAAGATAAGCCCTGATAAAAGCATAATCCTCTAACCGTTCTCTGAAATCCATGTTACCCATATACTCGTTGAACAACGGATAAAACTCGCCGGATTCAAGCAAAAGGTCGTCCACGACCCGGCGCACGATTTGGTCGGTGGCAATCCGAGCATCACCCACATCCTTGTGTAGTGTTCCTGATGAAACGGCGTAGTCGGCTGCTTTGTCAGCAACGGTATTTGCGAATTTGGCGTATATCTGATTCGCCGATAATTCCGGCGATGCCGCCGCAGTTTCGGCAATCGGCGTTTCAACCGATGGCGCGTCCTGCGCTCTTGCGGGAACGTCGGCGGTCAAGTCGATGCCGCGCTCTTTGGCGAGGGTGCGGTACTGTTCGTCAATGCCGTCAATCAGTTCGGCGGCGGTTTTGCGTATGGTATCGAGGGAAGCGTTGAGTTCTTTGAGTTCCCGTCCTTTGCTCCACTCGGCAATATAGCCGAAGGAATTTGCGCCGGTTTCAATGCCATAATATTGATTTACTGTGTACGATATACTCTCGGCTTCGACCTCCTCGGTACGGCGGTCTTTTTGCAGCTCGCCGCTGTCCTTGACAGCTTGCAAGTCGTGGAGCTTCGCATGGGTTATCTCATGGATAACCGCCGACACCGTTTGAACCTCACTCATACCGTTCCGAATGGCAATCCTGTCGCCGAAGTGACAGGTTCCGTCCGTATCGGGCGGCAAGTCCTCGAAGGTGATAGGAAGCGGCGACACAGCGCGGAGCGCGTCCATGAACAGCTCATACCGCGCAACGTCGCCGTTCAGCGTTTCCGCAAGTTCGGGGAGCGGTTCGCCATCGGTCTGAGAAACGTCGAACACAGGCACGATTTTGAACCGCGCTGATTGCATCTTGACGTATTCCTCCATCACGGGCTGACCGTTCTCGCCGATTATAGGCTGTTTCGTTACGGGGTCGAGCTTTTCAAGTTCCTCTTTGACGACAAAGGGCATGGGCGCGAAGATTCGTATGCCTTTTTCGCCTTTCTTGACCTGCCTGTTGAATTTACTTTTCCATGCGTTGTACCCCGCGACGCGGGTAGCGTCGGGCATTTGCAAGTGGATAAGCAGAGTGTTTCGTGTAGAGTATTTATGGAAGCGGGACATGGTTTGAAGATAGTTCGCATATTTATCGCTCTCGAACAACTCTGTAACGCCCGATTCCAGTTTGGCGGTTATCTCATTTACCGCGTTTGCGTCAGCCATTTCCTATTACACCTCCAATCCGTGTTTCTTTGTCTTGGGAACGTCATTGCGCTCCTTGTTTTGCTCCGCTGCTTCCGCTTTTGCATCGTCGAGCTTGCCGAGCAGCGAGGGTTTCTTGTTTGGGTTTGTATGTTTTTGAGGGGCTTGCTTTTCGGCTTTTTGTTCCGATAATTTCGTTATCGCCCACTTAGGTAGCTTTTCGGGGTCTGCGATTCCGGCGACCTGATGCCTGCCGAAACAAACCGATTCACCCGATAATAGTTCTTTACCGAACACAGAAGTACCTTTTGCGTTAGGTCTTGCGCCATTGCCGTGGGTGCATTGAACGAGTTGGTTTTCTGATGAACGGTATTCGGGTTTGAGTTCACGCGCCTTGACGATAATCAGCTTGCCGGTGAAATCTTCATTTTCGCTTCCCGGTAGGCAATCGCCGTTTTTGAGTTCAACGTAATCAACGCCGTCCTTATGCTGACGCAAATCGCGTCTTGACTGCACACATTTTACGTTTGATTGGACTCTCTCTGCATACTCCAGCACCGCTTCGATATAGTCGTTCGTATACCCTGTATAGATGTTATTGTCGCCTGTTTCGTTGTAATACTGCGTATACCTGTTTTCAGCTACCTTGTAGCGGTTTTCCGCGTCCGGGTTTTCAGAAATAATAATCACGCTGTCGTTTATATAAATCCTGCTTATATCCTCAAACCCGTCGATGTTTGCTTTGACGTTCAAGCGGTCGTGAACCGCGTTGTTGATGCTGCTCATAGCGTCGGCTATTAAATCCTCGTTGTATGACCAGCCCTCAACGCCGGTCGCCATGTCAAGCGGACACATATACGCAAGCGCGGCAAGCGGGCGTTCAAGCGTTGTCAGGTAGTCGGTAACTTCATGCGAAAGTTCGCCAACATTGTCTTGGAAAAAGGAGACGAGCGCGTGTAGGCTTTCGTTGTCTTTTTCGGAGCTTCTGTCGATGTAGTATTCACTGCGAATCCTGTTATACAGAACCGTATCGTATACAGACGGGAAGCTCGCCTTAGAGAACTCCGCTCCCGTGTAAAAAGCTGCAAGCGGGTCTTGTGCCAATGCGTCCTCAACCCAATCAAAGGTTTCTCCGTATTGATTCTTTGTATGGTCGCAATGCCAACCGCTGTCCTTATCGCGGTAAACGATGAACTGTTCTTTTGAACTTTCCTCAACGTCCCGCATTTTTGTGTTTATCGCAGAACTAAAATCCATTACATTCACCGTCCTCTCTCTTGCGGCTCATTGCCGTCAACGGGGACGGCGTTCCGTTCCACTTCCGCTTTATTTTGTTCCAACCGTTCAAGCAGGGATTTTTTTATCGAAGTATCGTCCTTCGGGTCGTTGTTGCCGATGATGCCGTCGATGTTGTTGTAATTGCCTTCGACGCTCATTTCGGCGGCGGCAAGATGGTTGAGGATTGAAAAATCGCGCCCCTGCCTTTGGCGCGTGTACTCATTCTTCATGGCGTGTGTTCCTCCTTTTGTTTTTCATTGTTACGAGGTAGCCGGAGGGCGTAAAAATACCTCTCTCTGCATCCGCGAGCCTGCGTCCGTACTCGGCGCGGTCGATTCTGCGTTTGGGCGGCGTGATGGCGGTTTGCGGCGAGCTGAGATGGGTTGTGCCTAAGTCCTCCGTGGGTCTGATTTTAGGATACTTTTGGGTTTTCAACCCGATTCACGTCCTTTCATAAAATATTTTTACAAAACAAATGTAAAGTATGCTTGACATTCAAAAAAGTATATGGTATTCTTGATGTAAAGCTGGCTTTACATTTGCTTCAAAGGGGGTTTTGTAATTTGAACAATAGGCTTGAAGAACTCCGAAAGCTGAAAAACATCAAACAAGAAGAACTTGCCGCAGCACTCGAAGTTTCAAGACAAACTATCATCTCATTAGAAAAAGGACGGTATAATCCGTCCATCACGTTGGCGTTCAAAATCGCGCGGCATTTTGAATTGTCCATCGAAGAAATATTTATTTATGAGGAGAATGAAAATGCCTAAGAAACCTTTATTCAAGAAAACAGAGCGAGTCTACATGATTCTCATTGCCATTGGTTTATTCCTGATTGGCTCAGGAAGTCTTTTCAGCAGCTTTGAAGCAGACAGCCGTTTATTCGAGTTCGGCGGAGGGGTCGGAAGCGCCTTGATAATCTTTGGTTCTGTCGGAATATTTCTGATAAGAAAAAATCCGAAATCCGCAAAACATCAGGAAATAGAAGAACATGATGAACGGAACATCAGAATCCGCGAAAAGTCAGCATATACAGCCTTTTTCATCACGATTATAACGCTGGCTGCCGCTGTTGTCGTTTGCGTAGTCCTTAATAACATAACAGCTTGTATCATCATCAATATTTTTATGGCTGTTCACGTTCTCAGCTATCTCGTTTTACTACGCATCAATAACAACAAAATGTGAAAAAAGGGATGAAGCGGCTGTGGTAAACAGCCGCTTTTCAATGCTTATCGCTTCTCAAACTCCATCCTAAAATTGACGAACCCGTCGCCGGTATCATCGAGAATGACCGTAGCATCATACTTTTTACCTGTCTTTTCGGAGTGCAGCCCTTTGATGGCAACACGCCCGTTTTTAAGCAGAGTGGTGACGATGGCGGCGGTCAGCGGTTTCTTCTTCGCTGTCCAAAACTTGCTTTCCCGCCAAATCTTGAAGCCGCAAGTACGGCTATCACAGAAAAAACCTTTTGTAGCTTCACGGACAGGCGAACCGCAGCGCGGGCATACGCCGAGTGCTTCGGCGGCTTGACGTTTTGAATCGGGGAACAGCGACATGAACTCCGGCAATGGCGCGGTGTGTTTCTCAACGATTGATTTCACAAAGTCTGTGATACCGTCCATGAACGCATCGCCGCCAAGCTCGCCGCGTTCTACCTGTTTGAGTTTGTGTTCCCATTCTGCTGTCAGGATTGCGGATGTGAGTGTACGCGGAAGCACGGCGATAAGGTTCTTGCCTTTATCGGTCGGGCGCAGGTTCTTCTTTTGACGCTCCGCAAAGCCGCTCTTAACGAGTTTTTCTATAATCGCCGCCCGTGTCGCGGGAGTTCCAAGCCCTTTGCGTTCAGCATCGTCGGGCATATCTTCCGCGCCCGCGTTTTCCATTGCCGATAACAGCGTGTCCTCGGTGTAATGCTTCGGCGGCGTGGTCGAACCCTCTTTGACGAAAACAGTTATGTTTTCAAATGATTGACTTTTCGATAATTCCGGCAGTTCACCGTTATCTTCGTCGTCCTCGTCTTTGTCGGGTTGTGTTTTCCAACCCGGCGTTATGACGGTCTTGCCTTTCGCCGTGAATATGTTACCGTTGCAATCAAGCGTGACCGTGACCGCTTCGTAAACGTGTTTGGGTGAAACGGCAGCAATCAGCCGCTTTTGTACGAGTTCAAATATCTCACGTTCACCGTTTGGAAACGCCGAAACATCAGCGGTGCGGCTTTCGAGCGTTGGTATAATGGCGTGGTGGTCTGATACCTTACCGACAATGCGGTCAATGTCCGGCGTGAAGCCGGTATCACCGAGGATTTTTAGCACGGTATCGCGCATATCGTCCGAGATAAACTTCGCGTCTGTGCGCGGGTAACTGACCGCTTTCTTTTCGTATAAGGATTGAACATAGTCGAGGGTCTGCTGCGCGGTATAACCAAGCTGACGGTTCGCGTCACGTTGTAAGCCTGTGAGGTCGTACAGCTTCGGGGGAGCAACGGTCTTTGTGGTACGTTCTATATCTGTTATCGTTGCACTCTGACCCTCGCAAGCGGCAACAATAGCGTCCGCTTCGGTTTTGTCCTTGTGTTTTTCGCCACCTGCCATGAAGCTGCTTAAATCGAGCGTCGGCGTATAGAACGGTTCTTTGACAAAAGCGTCGATGTCCGACTCACGTTTTACGAGCATGGCAAGCGTAGGCGATTGGACGCGCCCGGTGTTCAATGTAGTGCCGTAAAGCACCGTAAACAGGCGTGTGCAGTTCAAGCCCACAGCCCAATCTGCCTTTTCTCGGCATGAAGCGGCTGCGTAAAGATTATCGTACTCCTTGCCGTCTTTGAGCGAAGCGAACCCCGCCTTTATCGCCGCGTCCTCCATCGAGGAAATCCACAAGCGTTTTATAGGCTTCTTTGACTTCGCGTGTTCAAAAGCGAGCCGGAAGATAAGCTCACCCTCGCGCCCTGCGTCGCAAGCGTTTACGACGCAATCCACATCAGGACGGCTAATCAATTCTTTGAGTGTTTTAAGCTGTGACGCCTTATCCTTTGCCGGGACGTGTTTCCACGTTGACGGTATAATCGGCAAATCAGCATACCGCCATTTGGCGTAATCACCGTAAGCATCGGGAGCGGCGAGTTCGAGCAGATGCCCGAAGCAATAAGCCACGATATACCCGTTGCCGGTAAAATAGCCGTTCTCACGCTTAGTCGCACCGAGGACGGCGGCGTAACCCTGCGCCTGCGAGGGCTTTTCGCATATAATCAATGTTGACATCAAGATTCCTCCCGTAAACAAAAATAGCCCCCGAACCGCTCATTAGAGAAGTCCGGGGGCGTGATGGTTTTATCGTTTAGTTTAGAAGCCAGTCCTCGGCATCTTGGTCGGCTGCGCGTAGATTTTTGTAACGACCGCTGCGTTGCCGATTACCCATTCAGAGCCGTACTTGCCGCCAACGTCAACACGGTTCGCAAACTCCATGCCGTTAGGCAGGTTGTTGTTGACCGTTGCGAACACCTGCGGCTGCGTGACGTGTGTAAAGCCTGCGTTGACAGTTCCGAACACAAGGGTAAAGCTCGTGATGAACTCGTCGCTTCGCAAACCGAGCGCAGCGGGGCGGCAGTCAATGACGTTATTGACCGTCGTGCTGAGGTTATCCGCAATAACGCGGGTTTCGCCCGTGCTGATTGTCGCAATGATTTTGTAACGCAAGGCTTGGTTGTACGTCCCCGTCACGATTTTATTCAAGCGTACCGCGTCGGTCGCTATCACATCGCGCCAGTAGAAGTCGGTAAGCTGTACGGTGGATTCGTTGCGTACTTCCCTGATGTCGTAGCGAATGGTGTCACCCGGCATCTCTTCGGCGGGGCCGGTCTTGCGGATTTTTACGCCCGTGTTCGCCGAATAGTTGAGGAAATCGCGTTTGATTATCTGTGTTGCAAACTCAATCTCGATGTCGAGCGATTCGGTCGAGAGCCTGTACCATTGCGGGGCTTGGACTTCCTTGACGATATAACGACCGAGCGGGAGCGGCTTTGATACCGCGCGTCCGTCCGCGCCGCTTACGAAGCGGTCAACAAGGTTGCCGCTCCTGTGGTGGTAGACCTCGAAGATTGCGCCCGCGAGCGGAGTGCCTTTCGGCAGACCGTTGACTTGGTTGTCGTCGCCGGAGAGCTTCATAATCTGTATCTGACCCATCTGCGGCGTGTTCTCCCACACGACCTCCGTGATTCGCCCGGAACGGAACTCTACCGTCCTCGGCATATCGTCGCGCATATAGCCATCGGCAGGGCGTGTTTCCCTGATGGTATAACGTCCCTCGGTGAGTATGCCGTCAAAGTCTATGATACCGTTGTTGTTGGTGATGAATGTACCGACGTTCCTGTTGTTGGCGTCGAACACCATAAACTCAACGCCGAATATCGGCTGTTTGGTTACGCTGTCGATTTTGAGCAAACGGAAACCCGCTTTTTGGCGGTTGGTAACTTGGAGAGCCGTCTGCCTGCCCGCCGTGACCGTGACGTTGTGTACCGTTTCGTCAAGCTCGTAGCCGTCAAGGGCTTTTCGCTCTATGACATGGTACTCGCCCGGAGGAAGTGTGTTGATTAGGATTCTGCCGTTTTGGTCGGTGGTGTAGCTGCCCGTAATACCCGCAGTCCTGTTCGGGCTGTTTGCTTCGGTGTTGGGCTGATTGCCGTCTGCGATGTTGTTTCCGACAAGCTGACCGTCTGCGCGGCGTACTTCAAAGACGACTCCTGCGAGCGGCTTGCCGGTCGCTTCGTCCGTCTTGACGATAAGCAAGCCCGACATCGCCGTATTTTCTACGGTGAGCGTCACAGGTTGCCCGTGCGTGATTTGTACGTTACGCGGCTGGCTGTCAAGGATATAACCGTTTGCGGCGCGTGTTTCGGTAACGGTGTACCAACCGCTTTCAAGACCGGGGATAAAGATTGTACCCGCCCTGTCGGTGGTAAACTCGCCGATGCGCTCACCGTTCATTTTATTGACAGCAAACGAAACGCCTTGAATCGGCTGACGGGTATTGGTATCTATCTTGATGATTTGCAAACCCGCGAGCGGCTTGTTGGTGAACTCCACGTCGGTAAGTCTGCCGCTCCTGACGATAACCGTTTGCGGTTGTGCGTCAAGGATATAGCCGTCAGGCGCAATAGTTTCGGAAACGATGTACGTTCCCTCAGTCAAGCCGTGAATGATAACCTTGCCGGTTGAATCAGTTTTGTAAGTTCCAATTCTCTCGCCGTTATCGCGCTCCACAACAAAGGTAGCACCCGTCAGCGGAGCTTTGGTCACGCTGTCAAGTTTCAAAATCTGAATACCCGAAAGCGGTTTATTAAGGAACTCAACCGTCGTTACCATGCCGCTCCTGACGTTTACCGTTTGAGGTACAGCGTCAAGGATATAACCGTTCGGGGCGGCGGTTTCGGAAACGATGTACGTTCCCTCAATCAAGTTCGTCACAAGGATTTTACCCGCCGCATCGGTTCTGTATGTCCCGATACGTTCGCCGTTGGCGCGTTCCACAACGAAAGTCGCGTCGGGGAGCGGGGCTTTGGTTACGGAATCAAGTTTGATGATTTGGAGCGTGTTCAGCGGTCTGTTGGCAAACGATACCGTGTTGCCGGGAACCGCACCGCCGCCGATGCTGTACACCGTGCTGCCGTCCGCTCTGACTTCCACCGTTTGCACGGGGTCGTTAAGCTCGTAGCCGTCCGGGGCTTTCACTTCGGTAATGACATACACGCCCGGAGCGACTTTGATTGATACCGAACCGCTCGCAAGTGAAGTCACGTTGGCGATGATTTCGCCGTTTGTCCTTGCCACGGTGAACTCCGCACCCGCCACAAGCTGACGTGTGTTAGCGTCGATTTTGCGGATATGGAGATACGGGAAAGGTTTGTTTGTAAACTCCGCGATGGTGAGCCTGCCGCTCTTGACCTCTACAGTTTGCGGCTGCGCGTCAAGCACATATTCGTGTGGGGCTTGCACTTCGGAAATGATATACACACCTTCGGGCAGGTCAGAAACAAGGATTTTACCCGCTATGTCGGTGGTATGCCTGCCGTTCGTGCCGCCCACGCGCTCGCCGTTGGGTCTTTCGATGGTGAACACCGCACCTTGAAGCGGAGCGTTTGTCACAGCGTCCGTTTTAAGGATTTGGATGCCGCTCATGGGCTTGTTGGCAAACTCAACCGTAGTCAGCCTGCCGGAGTTTACCACTACCGTCTTAGGCGATTCGCTAAGGATATAGCCGTCCGGGGCGATGGTTTCGGAAACGATGTATGTTCCCGTTTCGAGGTCAGGCACAATCGCCTTACCCGCCGCGTCGGTCTTGAATGTGCCGATACGCTCGCCGTTGGCGCGTTCCACAACAAAGGTCGCGCCGGAGAGCGGGTTGTTTGTTTGCGCGTCGGTCTTGATGATTTGGATGCCGGAAAGCGGCTTATTCAAAAACTCGACCGTGTACAGCTTGCCGCCCTCGATTACGATTGTCTGCGGCGTGTTGTCGAGCAGATAACCGTCAGGGGCGCGGACTTCGCTGATTACATACGCGCCTTCCGCGAGATTACCCACAAGGATTTTGCCCGCGCTGTCGGTGTTGTATGTGCCGACGTTCGCGCCGTTGGCGTGTTGCACCCTGAACGTCGCACCCGCAAGCGGGGCGCGTGTGAAGAAGTCCAGTTTAAGGATTTGGAGATTGTTTTCGGCGCGGTTGGTGATGGTCACGACGGTAGGCACGGTCGCTTTCACTTCTACCGTCCTTGACGGTTCGGTGATAAGGTAGCCGACCGGCGCCCTCGTTTCTGTTACGACATACCAACCCGGCTCAACGGAGGGGATGGAAGCCCTGCCGCTCGCGTCGGTGGTGATGTCGCCGACAAACGTGCCGTCCTGCGCGGTTATGCGGAATCGTGCGCCCGCGAGAGGTTCCCCATTCCATTCACAAGTCTTGAAGATTTGCAAACTCGCAAGCCTGCGGTTCTCAAATACAAGCTGATGCAGGGTTTCGGCGGTCACTTGTACGCTCTGGGGCGTAGCGTCGAGGATATAGCCGTGAGGGGCTTCGTATTCCACGACGGTATACCAACCGGGGTCAAGGTTCGGGATATGGAAAATGCCGCTTTCGTTGGTGGAGTATACCCCTAAGAGCGTACTGCCCTGAAAGACTTGGAAACGCGCCCCTTGAAGCGGTGCTTTGCTGTCCCTGTCGTTCTTCATAACGTACAGACCGCTTCTCGGTTGGTTCTCGAAGTCAACCGAATAGGTGTGGACGTAGTTTACATACTGCGTCTTTGTTCCCGTGGCGGCAAGGTAGCCGCTTGTTGCGGAAACTTGCGAGATAATGTATGTCCCGCGAGCGATACGCGGCAGGGAGAACGAGCCGTTCGCGCCGGTGGTGAAGTTGCCCAAGTCCGCGCCGCCGCTCAATCTTACGTTGAACACAGCACCGGCAATCGGGGCTTTGCTCACGCTGTCCTGTAAACGGACAAGGAGCGTTCCGAGCGGGGAATTGGAAAAGGTCGCCCTGAATACGCTTTGGTCTGCGTTGGTGTGCTGCAAACGCACGGTACGCATATTGGGGTTGCTGTCCATTGCGTAGCCCTGTGCGGCGGTGAGTTGCGTTATAACGTAATCCCCCGCAGGCAGGTTTTCAAGGTAGAACTCGCCGCGTGAATCGGTGAAATAGATTCCGTTCGCGGAGTTGCCAACAGCTTTGCCGCTGACATCGGTAACGCTGAAAGAAGCGTTTCCGACGGGCAAGCCGGTGTCGCTGTCATTAAGCAAGACAAGCAAGCCGCCGTAGCGGTAGTTGGAAAATACGAGTTCCACGATGCTTGTGCCGTCCGGCTTGATGAAAGCGTGTTGCTCGTTGCTTATGGAAAGCTGATAGTTTGTCGGCGGCTGTGTCTGACGCACGATGTAATAGCCGCTCGGCAAGCCGGATATTACGATAACGCCGCTGCTGTCCGAATCGACGGTGGCGACGAGAGTTCCATACCCGCCGCTGACCGCTTCGTTACTGAAATAGATTTCAAATCTTGCGCCTGCGAGCATACGGTGTGTAACAGCGTCCTCGATTTTGATTACGATGCTGTTCAAAGGGTAGTTCGTTGCATCGCCCGAAGCAAACGCAGGTGCGGTAGATGAAAACAGTCCTACGACCATTACTGCCAAAAGCAGTAGAGCGGTAATTCGTTTCATATTGAAAATCTCCTTTCTGATTTAGGGGTTATTCCCGAATGTGATTGTGATGCCCGAAAAATCGGGGTTGAGATATACGACTGTGCCGCCCGTGATAACGACATTGCTGAAATCAGGCGGCGGCTCTGTCGGGGTTTGCGTTACAGATTGCGTTTCTTCAAACGCCGGGACGCTGATTTTCAAAGGTTCGCTGACGTTTCCATTATCGTCCCTTACCCTGATATACACATCCCTTGCGCCTGCCGTCATATAAACCGTGATGGTGTTCAGTCCTTCGATGTTTGGTGTACCAAGACCGCCAGTACCGACGACCGGCGCGTTCGCGTCCGCAGCTACGACGGAATAGAAATATCTGCCCGCCGCGCTTGACGTAAATGAAACCGTCGCCGTCAGGTTGCTGTTGCGCGTGACCGTTCCCGCCGTGAGTGTCGGTGCGGTAGTCGGGTTTGTGGGGGGATTAGTCGGTGGATTAGTCGGCGGTGTGTTCGTGCCAAGCGGCTGTCCGTTACCGTTAGAAATCGTAATGTTGCCGAATATGCCGCCTGAAACGCTGCCGCAATTACCGGCGCATAAACGAGAGCAAAGATAACCACACCAGTCGCCGCAGTTGCCGCGCTGTCCGCTGTTGGGATTTGTTCGCGGGTCAACAAACAGATTCGCTTGGGTCTGTGCGAAAGTGTAGCTGTTCTGACCCGGCGCGAGGAATACCCTTTGGACGGGATTGGACGGCAACGAAAAACCCGGAGCGGGATGTGTTTCCGTCAGAATGTACCAACCGGGCATAACGTGTGGCAGCACAATAAGACCGCACCTCGTAACGTATGAGCCTAAGTTGATGATACCGCCGTTTGAGGCTTCATATTGAACCCTGTAAGTAGCTCCGCTTACGCCGCGCCCTGTCAAGCCGTTTGTTTTCATAAAGATGAGCGTCGGTTTCAGCAGGTTCTCAAAGATTAGCTCTGTAGGCTCGTACCATTTGAGCAGCGCGTCCCTGACGTTCTGTTCGCCGAGAAGATACTCAACAGGCGGCTGTAACTCCGTCACGCGGTAGACTTGCTCGTTGAGCAGATAACCCGTGCGCGGCGAGAGTTCAATCATGCCGTTTTCGTCGGTCAAAAATTCGCCGACCGTGCCGCCTTCAAGACGGTGGACACGGAATCGGACACCCTCCATCGGTTCGCCCGTTACTTGGTCGCGTTTGAGGATTGTAAGCACAGGGCGCGGACGGTTGAAGAATGTCAGCTCCTTATTGTCGCCGCCCTCTAACAGAATCTCTTTACGGGTAGGGTAACGGAAATAGCCGTAAGGTTCGTCGATTTCCTGCACGGAGTAGATGCCGGGGTCTAAGTCAGTTAAGACGATTAACCCGTTGGCGTCTGTGATTTGTATTTCGCTCCACGTTTCGCCCTCGGTTCGCCATATCCTAAACGTCGCGTCTGCGAGTGGCTCATTGGTCAGTTCGTCGAACTTGCGGATGGTGAGGGTCGGTTTGCGGAAGTTTCGGACGGTTACGATGTTTAGCTGATTGTCAGCCGACACAACGACTTCAATCGGCGACGAATCAAGGACGTATCCGGCAGGTGCTTGGATTTCGGTGAGGATATAGAGTTTTCCCTCTACAAGCTGATTGCCGAAAGAGCCGCTGCCCTCGGCAAGCCGTACACGACCGCCGCTTGTTGTGCCTTCCCATGTTTCGCCAGTGGTCGGGTCGGATAGCCTGAATATCGCGCCGCTGAGTAACGCGCCGGTATCGCCGTCTACCTTGACTACTTCAACAAAGGTCTTGGGCTTGTTGTAGAACGAAGTGCTTTCGGTTTGCCCCCATGTGAGCGATATGGAGCGGAACGCCGTGCTGTCAAGCTGATACCCCGGCGGTGCTTGGATTTCGCTGATGGTGTACTGACCTGCGGGGAGAGTATCAAAAATAACTCTGCCGTCGCTCCCGCTCACTCCCACGCGGTCGATGGGCATACCGTTGGTGTTGCCTTCGGCGAAATAACCTTGAATACGGAAATGCGCCCCCGCAAGGGGTCTGTTCGTTACCTCATCGTACTTGGTTACTTCGATTTGTCCGAAAGGATAGTTTTCAAAGGTGATTAAAATTGACTGAGGGTTGGGAGTAAGGACGATTTCAAACTCGATGTCGATAAACTCCACCGTTTCGATGTAGACAAACGAATAGGTGTCCTCGGTGATTACGGTTTCTGTTTCCGTGCTTATCACAGGTATGCCCTCGGCGTTGATGGTAATGTTCGGCGGCACTACCCAAAAACCGTATGCCGTATGCTGCGGCAGTAAAGAATAGTTTTCGGGTGCGCGTTCTTCCTCCGCCATGTAGAAGCCGTAGGGCAAGCCCTCTATCGTCCATACGCCGTCCGTTACCGTACTGATAACTTCGCCCGGAACGGCTGTCGTCGCGCCTGCCGTCAACACCTGCGATATGTTGATGCCGGTGTTGTTGAATACAACGCTCTGTCCGTCCTCGGTCACAAGGGTCATGGACGACATACCCCTAAGACGCACCAAAGCGCCGGGTATATTCTCACGGGTCAGCGCGTCTATCTTTTGGATTCTGACCATTGTTGGGTCTAAGGGTGACAGCACAGGCGGCGGGTCGTCTGGCGGGGGTTCATCTTCGGATAAAAACGAGAACGCTGCGCTCGCCGAAACTTCGGGGATATAAAACACGATGTCCTGCCAAGTGTCGGGGCTGTTCGGGTTCTGCATCATCCAAATCTTATCCGCGAACTGGTTGTGGATGCCGACCAGGTTCACGGCGGCTGTCCTGCCGCGATTGATTCGCGTGTTAGGCATTTCGATATGGAATGACGTAATATCGTCCTTGAAAACCCTGTTAGAGTTATTAGGCGCGGTCGCGATTACTTCGCCGCCAACCACGAGCTTTGCGCCGACAGGTGTACCCAACGCCCATTGAAAACGAAACGGGTTATAGTAATGGCTTGTTTTACGGTTATGGGTGATTTCAAAGGATATTGATTCTGCGGTCGCGCCGCTGATTTCTCGCCCTGTGTCCTGCGTACTCTTTACGCCGTTTACCATGATGGGAGGATAGGCGGCGATGTCAGCGATTATTTGACCGTTCGCGAGAGCCTGCGCCTGTTCCACTGATGCGCCATCGCCTGTGAACGTGCGGTTCGGATGGTTTGCCATCGCGACGGCGACACGGGTGATATACGCCCACCACATACGTTCCTCGGTTTCACCTTCAGCCGACCATTCCGTATTTATGGGAAAGCCGTTTTTCAGCGCGTTCCGAAGCTGCGGGTGTGCTTCACCCTTGATTTCATATATTGAATCGTCTGCTTCCGGCCCCCGCAGTTGCGGGTCGGCGCAGTAGGCTTCATAACGGATGTCGTCGATAATCACGACATACCGCCTTGCGCTCACGCGGTTTCCGCTCATCATCACGCTTGGGTCTTGTGAAAACTCAGCGGATATGTGTGATATGCCGCTTACGTTGGGCATTGTGCTTGTGTTCATAGGGGTGATTAAGGGCGTTTCCGTCGTATCTTCGGCAGGGTTTACCAGCGCAAAAGAAGAAACAGGGAAAACACCCATCAGCATAATGAACGCCAATAGGAAAGCCATGACCGGCTTGAATATTGCTGTTCGGTTCATCAAAAAACCTCCTTTACATTGTGTCGTTGCGAACAACGAAAAAAAGGCAGTTAAGCCTTTTGAGCCTAACTGCCTTTGGTTTATTCATCTTTTTTGGGTTAATACCCCGTAGCGAAGATTGCTCCCGATGTTACCTTGCCGTTGCTGTCGAGTTTTGGTGCAATCCCGAACGCCATCGTGATGCGGTTATCGAAGTTGTAGAGCAGATGCCGGTTGTGTCCCGCCGAGTTCTTCCATCGTGTGAGTATGCTGTTGGCGGTTTCGGTCGGGTCTGCGCTTAGTGTGCCGACGCCGATTACGTTCTCTGCATACCTTGTGTTCATGGTGTTCCGCGAGTTGTGCCATCCGCTCCCTGCGGCTGTCCCGTTGGGTCTTGTGTGTCCGAAGCGCGTTCTTTGCTCGTTTGCCCGAATGTCCGCATATCCCTGTAAATCAAGGTTTACTTCCAGTTCCCTCAGCCCATTGGCTGCCCTGTACTCATTCAGAAGCCTGTAAAACTCTGTCCTTACCGCGTCCGCGTATTCAGCGGTGAGCATATACTCCTGTGCTTCACTTGCGGTCATTGGCGGTCTTGGGGTCACAGTCGCGGCTTGCGCTCCTGTAAGGCCTGCGGGCGGTGCTGTGGGGATTGCTACGGGTTCGAGGATGTTGTCGTAGTCGAAGATTATCGGGTGAACCAGTAGGGTCGTTTTGTCGCTGTTCCAGAGGATGTAGACGGGGTGGTTGTAGAGCTTGCCGCTGTCTTGGGGTGGCTTCAGCCTTACCGCTTCCGCTCCGACTGCCAGTACCGCGAGGAAGTTTGCGTCCGTTACGCCTGTGCCGAGGTAGAAGGTGCTGCCCGAAAACTCGATTTTCCTGACGCTTTCGGGTACGCCGCCGAGGGTGTGGGGGATGCTGTCCCAAGCCTTAGTCCGTGCTACCGTGGGTGTCGCGGTGTCCGTGCTTGCCATCGCTGTGATGGGTGTGAGGAGCATGATTGCCGCTAATCCGAGCAGCAGAGCCGTTTTGGTGAAAAAATGCTTTTTCATAAGAAAAACCTCCCATTTTGATGATTTGGGCGGTTTGTCGTCGGTCATTTTTAAGTTAGATTAACCCTAACTGTACTATACCATCAAAGCCTTGCAAAGTCAAGCGTTTTCGCAAATTTCTTTGCATTTTTTTGATGTTTTTTTTTGGTGAAAATCTACCTGATTTCCGTCGCGACGACAACAGTTCTAAGTTCGGAAACATTCGCCACACAGGTAATCAAAGTGAGCCTGTTTTCGGAAGTCCATATAAGGGGGGTATTATCCCACTCGTTGATTCTTGTGATGGACGTAACCTTGTAGCTGCGTGTGCCGTACCTTGTCGTCAAGGTTAGAGTGTCACCGATTTCTGTGTTTGCGATGAAGCTGAAATGTCCGTTGTTTCCACGGTTATGCCCCGCGAGAACCACGTTGCCGTCCCATGCCGAGGTAGACGAGAAATGCCCCGCGCCTTTGGCGAGTACGGAATCTTCCGTGCCTTCATACACTTTTATCGTCCTGTTGCCGCGCCCGACATGGAGCGTTCCGATAGAGCCGTCCTCATAACGCCACGGCATCGTATTGACGGTCGTGGTCTGCGATGTGGTCGGCAGGAAGCCCGTTGTTACATTTGCGCTTCCCGGCGCGTAGTCCTCATTGCCGACTGGCGGCAGGTTTTGGGGTGCGGGAACGAAGCCGCTCTGCGGCAGATTGTTATGGTACGGGCTTGATGTGTCGGTGGGAATATCGCCGCTGAAAATGCCGAAAGGCGGCGGCAGGAAAGCCGCGTCCTTATTACGGCGGGTGTTGTCGTTCATGGGGTCGGGGGTCACGGTGTTGTCCGTGCTTGTGGAAGTGCCGAAGCCGCCCCATATATCATTGCCGGTCGAAAAGCGGTAATCAGCCGCCATCGCGGGAACTGCGAGAGCCGCCGTCATCGTCAGGATGAGCAGCAGGGTTATCAGTCTTTTCATGGTTGGTTGCCCCTTTCTTTTTTGTAATCATATAATATGCGCCGCCTGTCACTAATGCCGTAAACGGGATAACGAGCAGGAGCGCGGCGAGTGGTATGCCTGTACCGTCCTTTGATTCGGACGCTTCGGCGGGTTCATCTTCGGGTATGATTTCGGGTTCGTCGTCAGGTTCGACAGGCTTTTCCTCGCAAGGAGGTATAGCCGGTTCGGGTGTAGGTTCGGGCGTCGGTGTCGGTGTAGGCGTTATCATTTCAAGCGGCGTTCGGATTTCCTCTCCGAGAAAGAACGCTACATAAGTGGTAGTGCCTTGCGACAGCCTACCCAAAGAGCCTGTGTAGGTGGCAGTGGTGATATAGCCTGTAACGGCGGTTCTTGAACCTGTGGCGGTATATGACGCGACAGCCGTGTAATATTCGGGGATGCGTTCATAGTCCACCGTCACATAGTTGCCCACACGCCAGTCCACTCCTGCGAGGGTATAGGTCGTACCCCTGTCCGTGACTGTTTTCGGTACAAGACCAGTATCGGTGTTAGACAAATGCGGGTATTCCCGCGTGACGGTCATGGTATGGCTCGTCGTCCTCGTTCCCGCTGTTTCCACTTTGATGCTCGAAACATCAAGGGCGAGGATACCGACAAAGCCGTCGTCGGAGCGGTAATCCATCGTATTGTTGAGAAGTGCCAATATCTGCGCGAGGTCGTTTGTCGCCGTATCAAGCGTGATGGTTTCGGTATGCTCCCGCGTTTCGGCGTTAGATGATTCCCTGCGGATAATATCCGTCAGGGTGAACGTCCATCCGCTCCGCTCGAAACTGCCCTGCGGAATATCCAAAGGGCTTTCGTCGGGGAGCAAGGAGTATGTCCTGATGATTTGCCAGTTGCCGCCGTCGCGTACTTCCGTCACGTCTATGGGGAACATGGTAATCGGCTCGATTGTCGGTACTGCCGGTTCGGGTTCGGGTGCAGGTTCTTCAGCCTGTTTTGGCGGGTCGGGCATAACGACCGTGATGTTTACGTTGGTCGGCTCATGCGGAACTTCGGTGGCGAACACCGGCATCGCGGACGCAGAAAGAAGAAACAGGCAAACGACAAGCGTAACGGGTATTAGTTTTTTCATTCCTCGTCACCATCCTCTCCGTCCTCCTCCAAATCGGTTTCGGTGTCGTCGTCGAACTCCTCCGATTCATCATCTTCGTATCCGCCGCCGTTTTGCTTGGGTCGGACTATTTTGAAGTAATATCCCGCGCCGCCTACGGCAACCACGGCAATGATAATAAAGATAAGAGTGCCGTTATCGCCGCTGCTCTTTGCAGGTGGTTCGGGGGTGGGTTCGGGTGTTACGGGCGGTTCGGGGGTCGTAGGCGCGAAAGTCGGCGGTTCGGGAACCGTGCTGACGGGTCTGCCGTCGCCCTCTTTGGCAAGCGACATCAAATCCTGTTCGGTTACGGCGTTGAGCAGATAGACGTTATCGACATTTCGTTCACGGTCTACAATCAAGTAGAATATGTTGCCGTCCTCGGTGCTGATGGAAAAGAACTCTTTGCCGTCGCCGTCCGTTACATTGTCAACGACCGTGCCTGTACCATCGGGCGTAAATGGGCGACCGTTGCTTGTGGGGTTGCCGCCTGTCGGCGGGGTGGGTTCGCTTGTACCGGGGTCAGGCTGCTGCGGTTTTGCGGGCGCGACATAAAACGGGTTTCTGAACTGTATAGAGTTCGAGATATTGCCCGCCCGGTCAACCGCCTGTATCGTTACAAATTCATCGCCGACACTCGCGTAGTCGCGGAGGTTCAGTTCAAGTATCTGATTGATACCCGTGATTCTATCCGTGACGACAATGTTGAGCATTTCGCCAACAAGCCATACATCGTCCACGGACAGGGTTTCGGTAATGACGCTTAATATTTCGCTTACGGGGTCGTCTGTTGCGGCATACGCCGTCGTTCCCGTAACTAAAAACGCGCCCATGACAAGCATGAGCGCAGAGCATAAAAGTATCGCTATGCGATTCTTTCGGAGTAGTTTATTCATCTTCGTTGTTCGCATCTTGCGTTTCCTCCTGTCTTGATTTTTCCCTGACCGAAACCGTGGCTTCGGCGGGTTCTGTATTGGTTTTACTTTTGCGGAACGATTCCATGAGCGCGGAAAGGTCTGCGTCGCTTATGTTCTCAGCCCTCAATGCTTTTATCATCTTATCGTTTTCCACATCGGTCTTGAGTTTCTCCAACGTGCGGAGTTTCGTTTGGTATTCGGCGATTTTCGCCTTTGCGTCGGCGATGTCGGCTTCTACCTTTTCAAGTTTAGGTAATCTCACAAAATTTCCCTCCGTTCTAATACATTCGCCCGAAAGCGAAGAAATGGTTTTGCCAGTACGTCGTGTTGATGGAAGCGTACCCAATGGGATTTCCCGCGTGAACCATCATCCCGTCGCCGACATATATGCCCACATGGGTCACGCCGTTTGGGTTTGGCGCGTTGTATGTGGAGTGGAAGAATACAAGGTCGCCGGGTCTTGCGTTCGCTGCGGTAACAGGGGTGCTGATGTTATACAATCCCTGCGCCCCAAGCCGCCCTATGTTCCAACCGCTGTTATTAAGCACCCATGAAACGTAGCCGGAGCAATCGAATGACGTTATCGGGCTTGAACCGCCCCAAACATAAGGCATACCGAGCCACTTGTTCGCTTCGGCTATCATACCCGCGAATATCGGGTCGGCGTCCAAGTATGCCTGCGGTATGTCATGCCGTCCGTAATCACGGTAATATGACGCATTGGGGAAGCTGCTCACGGGGAACAGGTCGGGTCGGTTGCCGAGCGTCATCATAAACATCGCATAACGGCTCACGCCGGATTCGCCCATGATGTAGATGGGAAGATGGGATAGGTTGAAGTTTTCGAGCGTGACCGTGCGGATGCTATGCTCATACGGCACGTCCTCCGTTTCGTCGGTAGGCAGCCCCGTTGTCGAATCAAGCACGGGTTCAGGTCGTGTCCGGGTTTCTGTTGTCGTCGTTTCCGTGAGGATATACTGCCGTTCAAAGAGAAAAGCGAGCGTTGCCTGCACATCATCAAGCGTCCACGCCCCTTCGTGCATCGCGCTCAATATCGCAATCAATACATAGGGGTCATGCCATATCGTATCGAGGTGGAACACATACTCGTCATAGCCGGGGTTTAGAGTAGCGTAGTTGTCGAGCGAGTTTTGTAAATCGGCTTCCATTCCGGCGTATTGCGCTTGCGCCCCAATAATATCCGCGTCCTCCGCGAGATACGTTCCTACGGATATGCCCGCTACACCGCCGCCGCCTAAACTGCCGAACAAGCTGACGAGCGACATAATCAGGAACAGCACCAAAACAACAATGCCGACAATCAATAAGACTTTCGGGTTCTTTATGACTGCGCGTACAATGGCTTTGCCAGCTCTGACCGTTGCCGAACCTGCTTGTTTTGCACGTTTCGCCGCTTTCTGCGCTTCACGGGCGGCTTTGGCGTAATCCTTTTTGATTTTACGTTTTTGCATCATCCGCGTGAACACGTTGCTTTTCAGCTTCGGGTTTTGGGCAAGTGTCTTTTGGTGTGGCAGGTTGATGGACTTCTTACGCGCCGCCTGTTCGAGTTTCGCGACTTTCCTGTACGGCGCGGTCTTGTGAAACCGAAGCGCGGTGCGTACTCCCGCTTCGCCGACCATTTCGGCACGGTGTGCGGCTTTAACGCCGACGTTCTCATGTTCCACTTGAAACAACTTGGTATGTGCGCTCACCATCGCGAAGTTCGCCGCCGTCTTGACGGGGCGCATCGGTAATGCCCCTCTGATGTGTTCGCCTTGTGATATGGGCGTTTTCTCAAACTGGAGCCGTTGTTTTACCGTGCCGCTCTTTTCGTCCGTCACAGTAACCTTGCGGAGTTTCTTTTTCGATGGCAGTTTATCCTGCGCCCGTTCGAGCTTGCCGGTGGCGCGTTCCATTTGTGTTTCAGCTTTGACGAGTTTACGGTTATGGGTGGCTTTCGGCGTGTCCGGCGTTGCTTCATCGGGTGTAAATTGGAGTTTTCCCGGTTTATCGGGTTTAAGCGCGGTGCTTTGCTGTGCGGTCGCATCCGGCTTCTTTGACTTGGGTTTCATTAGCGGCGCGGCATCGGGTTGAGCCGTGCTGTCCGATTGCGTTGTCGCGGGAGCGTCTTTTACAGGCTCGTCAACAGGCTTTGGCTGTTCGGCAGTCCCATCCTGTGCCGGTTTCGTTTTGTCGTCTACAAGCGGCTTCTGCTGCTTGCGCTTTCCCTGCGGGGCAGTAGCGGCTTCGTCCTGTGTGAATTGTAATCGGCTGTTGTTGTCCGTATTGAGCTTTGTATCAGGCTTATCGGTTTGTAGTTTCGGCTTTACGGTTTCCGTCTGAACCGCCGCGTTATCGGCGGTGGGTTCAACAGGTTTCCGCGTATCTGCCGCTTTGTCGGATACAGCGTCATGCACAGGAGGGGCAGTCGTTACAACAGTCGTGGTAACGGGTTCAACTTGAACAGGCTGATGTTGTGAGTATTGTTTATGGCGTTTTGACGGAATAACGGGCGGCGGTTTGGATTTCGCGGTCGGCGGTGCAGAAGAAACGCGCCCGTTGTTTGCAAGCGGCGCGGGTTGCGCGGCTTGGACGTTAGGCGCGTTCTCTGTCCCGTAATCAACCACATCCGATTGTGTTGAATCATTTTGAATGGGTTGATTATCGGTTTGATGGAGCGTTGACCGTTTATCAGGTTCATTTGAAAACCCTTGCTGCCGTTCGGATTCTTGTGCGGCTTCCGCTTGACTGTGTCGGTAAGTCTGTCTGCGCTTCGCGTTTTGCTCCTGCGGGGTTTGGGCTTGTTCGCTTTTCCCAACTTGGGAAAAGGTTTCACGTTCCCGCGTTTCTCCCCGAAGGTCAAACACATCGTCGCGTTTACTTACCTGCGTATCTTCGCCCGTCGTCGTGTTACGTTCCACGATACCGTCGCGGGTATTTTTAAGAGTAGTCCTGTCACGCGCCTTTACCTTACGGCGGCTCATAACTCAGTACCTTTGGTCGCCACTTTTTCCAATGCACGGTGTTCGCGTTTGGTTTCTTCGACGACCGCCAGATTCTCTTTAAGCTGATTGAGCAGGGACGGTTTCTTGGCAGCCGGTCGCTGCGCCTGTCTTTCCTTAACGCCTAAATCAAGGTTTTCAAGGCTCTTTATCGCCTTATCAATAGTACCGCGTAAACTTGTGAGCGCGGCTTTCTGTGCCTTATATGGCGCGGCAAACACCTTTGCCAGTTTACCCGCTTCCTTTTTCGCGTCAATCGGCTTCTTGCCGACCGCCATACGAGCCATGTTCTTTATAGCGCGACCGGCAGAGTGATATTCGTTTGCGAATGTGTTGATGTTGGCGATAGCTTTGTCGTCGGTTTTTATAGTGCTGTCTATGCTCTTTTTCCAGTTCTCCAAGCCGGTTTTGACTTTGAAGAATGAAGCAAGGTTATTAAGCGCGGAGATGCCTTTTTCTTTGAAAGCGGTCACGGCGTTCTTACAGCCCTCCACAATGTTGTGTTTGAGCGTGTTGAGGTGTTCCTTGATTTCCGTAACCTTGTTTTCAAGGCTCTTAATCGCCGATTGGAGCGCAGTCCTTACGGGGTGGTCTTGAACCTCCTTCATTTCGGCAAGCTGCGATTTCATATCCGCGATTTTATCCTCGGCGCGTTTCACGAAGTTTTCCATTTCGCTGACGTGACCGAGCAGGGCGGCAAGCCCTGTGGAGTCCTTGCCGTTGTCTTGGAGTATCGAAAACAGTTCTTGAACGTACTGATTCTCCGACAACGGCGTTCCGTTTTCGTTCATATCGTTATGCCCTCCGTTTCATAAAATCATTGTACCGTCTGCGTTTCAGACGGCTTAGTGGTCATTATGCTGTACAATTCGGTATCTTTGGGGAATCGGTCTACGAACGGGATGATGATATTGCCGTAGAACAAAAGCCCCTCACCAGCGTTGGAGTGCGTGACGTAGGAAAGCTGATGGGGTGAGATACCAAGCTGTTTAGCGAGGATTTGCCTGTCGCCGCCTGCCTGATTGAGCATATAAATGAAGTCCGAGTTTTCAAAGATGTTCTCAATTTCGCGGCTTGCGAGCAGGTCTTTGACATTTTGCGTCAGAGCCGAGGGGATGCCGCCCCACTTACGGAAGCGTTTCCAGATTTCTACCGAATAAGCAGCGGTCTGTTCCTCTTTGAGAAGCAAGTGGAACTCGTCTTGGTAGAACCAAGTCGTCTTTTTCATGGCGCGGTTCGCCGTGACCCTGCCCCATACCTGGTCTTGCAGGATAAGCATACCGAGCTTTTTAAGCTGTTTGCCGAGTTCCTTGATGTCGTAACAGACGAGCCTGTTGGTGATGTCCACGTTCGTTTTGTGGTTGAACACGTTGAGCGAGCCTGTGACATAGATTTCGAGTGCCGTCGCTATCCTCTGCGCTTCCGGCTCTGCCTGTTTGCGGAGCAGTTCATAAAGGTCTTGAAGTAGCGGCATCTTATCCGGCACAGGGTCGGCGAGGTAGTCGCGGTAGACGAGCCTAACACAGCGGTCGATAATCGTCTTTTCCACGGGTTCAAGCCCCGACTTACCGCCGATAACGAGTTCGCATAGGGATAGTATAAAGTCCGATTTCAATGTGAGCGGGTCGTCCTCGTCGCTGTAATCCACGTTGATGTCCATTGGATTGATGTATTGGCTTGACGTGGGCGACAGTTTTATGACCTGACCGCCGAGCCGGTTCACAAGCGGGAAATACTCCGCTTCCGGGTCTGATATAATGATGTCGTCCTTTGTGAGCAGGAACACGTTGACGATTTCGCGCTTGGCGGAGAACGACTTGCCGGAACCGGGTGTTCCCAAAAACAGACCGTTCGGGTTCTTTAGCTCCTTGCGCGACGCCATTATGAGGTTGTTGGAAAGCGGGTTCAGCCCGTAGTACATGGCTTCGCCGCGTTGGAAAAGCTCGCAGGTCGTAAACGGCACGAAGATAGCCACGCTTGAAGTCGTCAACCCGCGCTTGATTTCGATTTGGTTGATACCGAGGGGGAGAGAGGACATAAGCCCTTGCTCCTGTTGGTAATCAAGGCGTTTAAGCGAGCAGTTGAATTTCTGCGCCACGCCTGCCGCCGCGAAGATGTCGTTGTCGAGCTTCTGCTTCTTTTTCGCGGTGTTCATTACAAGAATCGTAACGAGGAACATCCGCTCATTGCGGCTTTGTAAATCCTCCAACAGCGTCTTGGCTTCGTTCCCGTAGGTCGCGAGGTCGGTCGGGATTATATCCATGTCGTAGCCCGAACGTACTGCTTTTTTCTGCTCCTGAATCTTCATCGCGTCAAGGTCGGAGAGTTTACGTTTTACTGTTTTAATGGCTTCCGACTGGTCGATGGATTGGATGTGCAGCGAAACCGTCACCGCCGAATCCAAGTCGAGGAAGTCGGCAAGCATACGGTCGGTAAGTTCCGGCGCGAGGATTTGCAAATGCGATACCGCGCCGAAGTGTTCGCCCATCTTGAACGTCTTGCCGTCGCGGAAGTCGAACGAGGTCGGTGCGATGAAGTCTTTTGTGGACAGCCCCGACTTGACGCGCTCCTTCCAGTCGAAGCGGAACTTGTCCGTGCCGTCCGGGTGGAACTGGTTGTGCATGACTTCGAGCCGTTCCGCGCCGTTTAATGGACGCGCAGCCACGCCGAGGGTCTTGAAGTTTGCCAGAACATCGGCTTCCACGCGCTCTATGCGGAGCTTGGCGGCTCTGAGGTTATCGGCTTCGATGCCGAAGGTGATATACTTGGCTTTGATAAGCCCGTTGTTGCCTTTGGCAAGCTGATTGCGGAGCATTTCGGTATACTCTTGGCGGATGCTGTCAAAGGCGTCGCCCGCGTCGGGAATATCCACGGATTTGATAAACTCCTCCGCGCTGCCGTACTGGTTCACGAACGACATCTGCACCGTGATACTCGAATCGAAGAAGTTAAGGAAGTCGCAGTAGTTACCGAATATGAGTGTCTTATCTTCGTTCTGCGCGAGGTGGTAGTTGATGTCGTTGAACACGATGGTCTTGGTGTACAACCTTTCGTTCACGCGGCAAATGCCGTCGCGGAACATTTCATGGTACGGGATAGACTGCTGCGCTGTCTTGGGCGGGTCTTTACGCCCGAAAATCTTAGCAATCAAGCGCGAAATGAAACCGCCCGCGTTTTTGGCGGGCGGCGTTTTCGCATTGGGCTTCTTGTTGCCCGATTTATTTAAGTCGGATTTGTTATCCTTTGCCTGACGGACGCTTTCCGACAGGCGTTTTTGCTGTTGTCTTGACTTTGGTTGCATCGCCGATTTTTGGGGTGTCCCCATTTTTAATCGCCTCCTTCTGCATGATTTCATAGAGGTTCTCAGCTACATACGGTCGTCTGCCCGGCCACATGATGTTGACGCGGATGATGTTCCGTAATATCTTCTCGGCGGGCATACCGTCCTTTTCGTAAATCCCCAAAAAGAAAAACGGGAACATTACCGCTATCATCAGTAATGCTCCCGCCGAATTTCCGATTGCCCCGCGTGTGAAGATGTACGCCGGAATCCCTATGACTGCCGCCACGCTGAAACATATAAGCTGACGTTTCGTGAGGTTCAGCGCGACTTTGGTTTTGACTTTACTCAGGTCTTTTGGTACTGACACGAACGCCATTTTCTACTCCCCCAATCCGGGAGCCTTTTTTGCTGCCGCAGGGCGCGGCGCGGCGGCGTACTGCGCCGCCTGCTCCTTGTTTTCGGCAAGCCGTTCGCCGATGCTGTTTTTGAGTTCGGTCACTTTGCTCTTGAACTCGTCAAGGACGCCCTTGCTGATGGCTTTCCGCAGGTCGCCGGAGAGCGGGAACGCTACGTCGTGGTAGTTGCCTTCCTTGTCTTTCGACTGCGGCATGGACACGAAGTTGCCCTTTTCGCTGCCCACGACGCGGATGCCGCGAATGGCGGCGGTGTCGTCAAGCCCGACGCTCGCAAACGCGAGGGTATCGCCTTTGGGTTCGGCTATCGGGAAAACTTTGATGTCGAGCTTCACTTCGGCGGCGTTTCTGCCGTTTACCGCGCCGTTTTCCTGTTTCTCGTACCCGCGCTGTTCGGGGTAAAGGCTTGCCTGACGGTTGAACTCGTCAAGCACAGCGGCGTTGATGTCTTTACGCAGGTCGCCGTTTAAGGGGAACGCGATGTCGTGGTACTGACCGCTATTGTCCTGTGATTGCGGCATAGTGACGAACAGACCCTTCTCGCCATTTACGACGCGGATGCCGCGAATGGCGGCGAGGTCGTCGATGGCTACGCTTGCGAAAGCGAGGGTGTTGCCTTTCGGCTCGTCAATCGGGTATACCCGAACGTCTAAGTTGTTGTTTGTCATTTCAATCAATCTCCTTTTTATTGTTTTTGTTGATATTTACAGGGCTTTGCGCCCTTTGTGCGTTGTATGCTTTGGCTTCCGCGTCCGCTTCGGCAAGCCGCCCCATCAAGGACGGCTTCGCTTTGGACGCAAATAAATTCGCCGCCTTTTCAGGCGGCGCGGTTTCGGGTTCGATGGTTGGTGTTTTGGAATCGTGTATGACCGGGTATTGCTCCAACAGGGAATCGCTGCGCTCATAGATATGCTCCATCGCGAAGCTCATGTCGCTCAGGTCGATTTGCCGGTCGCGCCATTCGTCGGCGAGGACTTCGAGCGGGTTTTGAAATTCAAGCAAATAATCAAGTTCATGCTCGTCATATCCATGCCAATGGGTCATGTAGCTGTGCGCGTCCGATGTAGCGGAGATTTTACCCGCCATATCAATGAGTTCCTGTTTACCGAAACCCAAGAGCGATTTTTGGTAGTCGGCGTAGTTCTTTTCGATGCGCTCTATAAGCTCGATTTCCTTGCTGCTCTTTGGCTCGTTACCGCCGCCCATAAAGCAGTTGCAAAACGATTCGCAGTTTGCCCGCAGGTCGCCCATGCGCGTGATTTCGTCATGGCTCAGATTCGATATGTTTATCAGCATCTTCGGAGCCATAATCACGTCGTCAAGCGCGATTTCGTCAAAGGTTTTGGGTTCGTCGTAGAGGTCGCTGAACACTTCCTCGATTTCCTTGATGCGCTCAGGCGGGTAGTCAAACGCCGTGAAGTCAACGTGGATGTTGTCGGTATCGTTGTCCGTTTCTGCGGCGTGTTCGGGCGTTCCGAGTTTGGTGATGTCCTTGACCGTGCCGATAAGATAGGCATAGTCGTTGTTGCCCGCAGAGATTACCCAATCGCCGGGTTTAACGTCGCCGAACAGGGTTTTCGCCGTCTTTTCGGGTACATCGTGCTTGACCGCAATGTACCGCGCATGAACGCCATCTTCATAGCCGTAAAATGCCGATGTCACCGACGACGCAGTAAGGTTCATCCTGTCTAAGTCCTCGTTGGTTTCGCCAAGCGTTTTGCCTGTGGCGAACCGCTCAATGACCGTGCGGTTGTGCCACCCTAATTCACCGTTTTCCCGGCTGTACTCATACACATCTTTTTTATATGCGATTGATATGTCGAGATAGATTCCCTCGCTCCCTCCGAAGTTCACTTCACAGGAAAGCGTTGCGTCTTTCGGGAACGGCTTGCCGTCCCGCCATTCCATGTTAAGCAGGAAATACTCGTCCGGCATACGACCGACGGCGTTAAGATGTTTTTCCAAGTCCTTGAAAACGTCCTGCGCCGCACGGGTGCTGTCAAAGACAAGCGTTCCCGGACGGTCGGGGTTCGGTTTCCATACTTCCGTTTCGATAATCGCCACGTTTTATCATCTCCCTTCGTAATTTAATGCGCGCCCCATATAGCCTTGCTCAAACTGCCCGTCTTAAACAGGGTGAAGCAGAGCAGAATCGTATATCCGGCGCAGCTCCAGATAGCGGTGTGGATGTTGCCCGCTGCCGGTATCTGTTGCAGTAGGATTGCGTAGATTGCCACACAGACCATAATGAGAAACCCCTGAAACGCCAGAGCGAACAGGGATTTCAGGTAGCTGTTGCCGATGTTGCCCCATTCGCGATTGACCATCGTGGAAAACGGTATCGGCGCGATGGAACAGGTCAGGTAAATCTCTATCATGCGTCCGTAGATGATGATGAAGATGCAAAGTGACATGGCACTCATGGCAAGACCGAGTATTGAGGATTGCAGCCACATCCCGATTAGTTCTCCCGTCCCCATCGCTTGCAACTGTGCTTCAAGCTGTGTCAGCGCAAGGTTCATATCAAGGCTGCCTTGAATGATGCCCGCGCTTCTGTTTACGACGTGCTGCGCGAGTCCGAACACGCCCATCACTATGTCAAAGGTGTGGGTGAGAATGTAGGTGGCGACGAACGTCTTGAATATCCATTTGAATATGTTGAACGTATCGAAGTCCGCCATGTTATTCTTCTCAATGACCATCGTGATTAGCTCGTAGCATAGAACGAAGGTCAGTATCATGCCCGCGATGGGGATTATCACCGTTTCTGATAAGGTTCGTATTAGGTTGAAGATGCCCGCGTTCCAGCCCGCGGGCGTCTGACCTACATTTAGTGCAATATTAGCAACTTCGGCGTTTACTTCGTTGAACATACGCGCGAAGTTGCTCATTATGCCGTCAATCAAAATTCCCCTAAACCAGTCGGCAATAGCGTCGAATAGACCAAACATCAGCTAAATAGGTTAGCGAGCAGGGGAACCAAGGTAAAGCCGATTAACGCCACACCGCCACCGGCCATGAGTTGCTTCATCCCTTGCGATTTTGCACCGGGATTGTCGTTACCGTAACCTTCCAAGAGGTTGATAACGCCCCAAACCGCCAAGCCTGCTCCGAGGGCGATTACGAGGGTTCTTAATGTGTCGATTGCACTTGCAAAAAATTCCATAGTAGCATCTCCTTTTCGTTTTTTATTGTGTTTTGGATATAAAAAAAGAGCCTTGCGGCTCTGGCTGGACTAATCTTCTTCGCAACAAACGTGTCTGCCTGGGCATATATCGCAGTTGTCGAAGATAACGCAAAGTTTGTCTAACTCATCTTCGTTGAAATTGGCGCAATCATCGTCGTCAAGGTCAATGAAATCATCGTCATCACTGTCAAATAATGATGTTTGACGTTCGTAGTAAACATGATATTTGAAGTTCAAGTGAGGTATTGCTCGCGGCTTGCTGTTTTCTTCAAACCAATCCCTAACCGCTTGAAAAACAAGCCAGTCATACTTGACCATCAGACCGACTAAACCGTAAGGTACGATGATAGTTTGCGCTTCGGACACATTGAGTTTTGCGATTATTGCCGAAACAGCGTGTCCGTGCGGCCTACCGTTTTTTGAATAGACTTTAAGAAGCCGTGCTATATCTGTTACCGAATAGAAATCATAGATGTAATCATCGGTGTCGCAGACTTCGATTCCAATCTGCTTATATACTCCATTCAAAAAACTTATAATGCGCTTTGGTGCTGCACAACAATAATTCAATCCGTTCAGCACATTTCTGACCGCGCTGTTAAACTCATTAAGACGTGGTTTTTCGTGAGCTTTAATTGCCGCATCGCGTTCTGCGATTTCCATTTCGTTAAATTTCTTAACGTAAGCAGCGGTAAAGAGAACACCTTTTTCGCCGGTCAGTTTGTTCGCTACCATTTCGCAGCCCATTTTTGAAAGCAAAAAGCAAGGCATAGCTTTGTTTTGTTCACTTTGATAGGTAGCAGCAACGAAAAATTCGGAGTAATCAAAATTGATTGCTCCTAAGCTACACATAATTTTGATGTAGCTGTTGATGTCACGCAGTAAATTATGATGTCGTTTGCCGATAACATCGGCTACGTCGCGGCTGTCGATATACGAGCCGCCGTTCACCTTCATAATGGTGAGTTCATTCATTTGGGTTCATCCTTTCATATTTGTGATTTTTGGGTAAAACGAAAAAAGCCGCCCTCTCCACATTTGGGAGAGGGCGGCAGAAAGCGGGGGTTAGACGACTTCCAAGTCTACTTCGTCGTAGTCCTCGTAATCAGGTTCGTAGTCCGTGTCGGAGGGCGATTCAAAATCGTCCATCGCCATGTCAGGCATTTCCTCGTCGGTCGCTACATACTCAAATACGGAGAACTCCTCGTCGGGATTGACTTTCAACCGCGTTGACACGAATTTGCCGATGTCAAAAGCGTGTTTGGGGTCAGCGTCCGAGAGGTAGCGATAATTCTTGTGCTTGGTGATGTCAAACTTTTCAGACAGGAACGGACGGACGCCACGCAGTTGGAGAACGCACTTAGAGCCGTCCATAACGCTGAGTTCGTCCATGCTCATCAACTCCTTGCCGAGCTTTTGATAATTCCGGCTGTACGACGGCGAGTTACCCCGGCTTTCGCTGTTGTTGAGCAGGTAGATGGTTTCCTTACCGAGCGATTCCGAAAGGTCTTTGAGCGTGGTCTTTTCCGCGCCGCCGAGGAAAATTCGTGAATCCATGTTGCCGATAATCGTTTCAGCCGCGTCCTTGTACATCGTTTTAAGCTGTGACTGCGTTTGGAGTATTACCGCCGCCGATATTTCACGGCTTCGGATGGTGGCGATGAGTTTGTCAAAATTTGGTATCTGACCAATGTTGGCGAACTCGTCTAAGAGGAAGCGAACATGGATAGGAAGCCGCCCACCGTGCTTGTTGTCGGCACGGTAGCAGAGCAGGTTAAATAATTGGCTGTACATCAAAGCGGCGATGAAGTTAAACGTGGTATCGGTGTCGCTTATGATGATGAACAATGCCGTTTTCTTTTCCCCGATAGTATCAAGACCCATTTCGTCGTAGCTCATAATTTCCCGGAGTTCAGCAATATCAAAGGGTGCGAGCCTTGCGCCGCAGGAAATAAGAATCGACTTAGCTGTTTTGCCTGCCGCCAATTTGTACTTTTTATATTGACGGACGGCGAAGTGCTGCGGCTGTGCGATTATCTCCTTTTTTTCGTTGCCGTGTTCGAGGTCGTGGAACATAATGTCCACGGCGTTCTTGAAGTTTTCGTCCTCCTCATGCACTTCCATAGAGTTGATAAGCTCGACCAGGGTGTTCATGTTCTTTTCTGTGTCGGGTGCTTCGTAATGGATGAAACCGACCAACGCGCAGTACAGCAGGGTTTCAGCCTTCACCCAAAAATCTTCGCCGCTCTTTGAATCTTCGCCCTTTGTATTTGTAATGAGAGCGGTCGTGAATTTGAGGATGTCCTTTTCCGAGCGGATATAGGCGAAGGGGTTGTAGTGGAGCGACTTCTTGAAGTCGATGGTGTTCAAAACCTTGATTTCGTAGGGTTCATAAACCACCTTGCCATTTTTCTTCACGATTTCGGTTATCGGATTTCCGCGCTTGTCTTTGAGCGGCTTGTTGTTTTTACCGATGACAGCTCTGACCTTTGGCGCGCCGCGTTTAAGCATCTTCCCGCATTCTACTAAAATCGTGCCTTTCGGGTCGGTGACAACATAGGAACTGTGCATTTGCATGAGGTTCGGCTTCAGCCAGAATCGAGTTTTGCCTGAGCCGGAACCGCCAACCACAAGCACATTTTTATTCCTCGCGTGTTTTGGGTTAGCGGGTCTGCCGTTGAGCATGAGCGATTCGGTAGCGGTGAGGATTACATTGTTTTCGGGCTTCGGGTCGATATAGGGTTCAATGTCTTTCTTGTTGCCCCATCGCGCCGAACCGTATTCTATGTCCTTACGCCATTTCTTCGCGTTTTTCTTCTTGTACCATACCAAGCCATAAATCGCCGCCGCGCCGACAAGCCCGACAATTAAGTCGAACGGGTCGAACGACGGCAGCGGTCGGGCGAGGGCGGTGTTGAGATTGCCGATGCCGTGCATCAGCTTTTGAAGAAAGTCATGCCCCGGCGCGAGCCGATACGCTTCACCGCATTTGGAAAAGAACCAAAATATCATGGCGTAAGGCAGATACGGAAGGACATACTGCTTGATTTTCGCGGTACTCATTATAATTCATGCCCCCCTTTGCTGCGATTCTTGACGGGAGGGGCGACTGCGGCGACAAGTTCTTTAGCCTGTTCCAGAGCAGCAAGCATAGATGGCTTCTTTGCCTTCTTCAACTGTAGCTTGCCGTAATCGTTGAACGCCGCTTGAAGTGCATCCGCGTCCTTCGCCTTGAAGAACACTACCCATTTGGGCGGCGTTTCGGAACTGTCCTTTTTCAAGGAGAAGTCCACATTGTACTTTCGGGCGATTTTATTGAACGAGCCGATGTTATCGCCGTCAATGGGTGCGCTTGTAAGGCTTGCGCCTTGTTTTGTGAGCGATTTTACGCTCTGCTTCCCGTGCTTCGGGTCAGCAGGTTCTTTCAGCTTTTTCAAAAACTGCTGCATCGCCTTTGCGAGAAGCTGTTCCGTAAGTTTTGCCGCTTTAATTACGATAGCTACGCTTTTTTCTTCAACATATTCCTGCATAGGTCATTACCTCCCTTCCAACGCAGCGCGTTTACTTGGTGTGCCGTCCAAAACAATAATGTCATTGTGTTCAGCGGCGTCTGATTTCGCGGCTTCGAGCCGTCCGATTAGTGACGGCTTATTTACGCCCGCTTTGAGCGCGTCGTTCCAGTCCTTATGACCGGCAGGCGGTAGGGAGCGAGTAGTCGTTATACCCGGTATCTCCGCTATCTTCTTTGCCGCTCTGTTGCCTGCATCGTCGTTGTCCGTGCATACGAAAACGAAGCTGACATCACCGTGTTGTTCGAGGAATCTCGTCAGCGCGGTGGTCGCGGTACAGCCGAGGGATAAACGCCAACCGTCAAAGCCGGGGTTTATCATTTGATGTGAAAGAGCATCCACCGGGCTTTCAAAGACAGCGACGGTATCGCTTCTTTTATTAAATGGTGGGATGATGAAACCGAAGCTCTTGTCCGAACTGTCCGCGTCGCGTTTGAAATCGCCCATCGTTCCTCGTAAGGAAGCGTAACGGGCTTTGCCATTATCATC
>Ga0123355_10001189_pt1 | contig 36184 bp, 26 predicted proteins | sample TergutEmb28metaG_3_FD_89872 | JGI IMG/M metagenome (GOLD analysis project Ga0123355, IMG submission 89872) | Embiratermes neotenicus P1 segment gut microbial communities from Petit-Saut dam, French Guiana - Emb289 P1 | ecosystem: Host-associated > Arthropoda: Insects > Digestive system > Gut ...
GGCGGAACGGGACGGGCCGCACGCAGTTGGGAGGCCTACCACGCCATCGTCCGAGCGCTGAAGAGTCTCGAAAACGACGAGACTCTGCTGGTGCAGTCGGGCAAGCCAGTGGGCGTGTTCAAGACGCATGATCACGCGCCTCGCGTGCTGATTGCCAACTCGAATCTTGTGGGACACTGGTCGAACTGGGAGCAGTTCAACCAACTGGAGCGCGCCGGACTGATGATGTACGGCCAAATGACCGCGGGAAGCTGGATTTATATCGGCTCGCAGGGAATCGTACAAGGCACATTTGAGACATTTTCGGCGGCGGGAGAGAAACATTTCGGCGGCGATCTCGCTGGCAAGCTGATCGTTTCCGGCGGGATGGGGGGAATGGGCGGAGCCCAGCCCCTGGCCGCGACCATGACCGGCGCAGCGTTTCTCGGCATTGATGTGGATCCCGAGCGCATCAAGAAACGCCTGAAAACCGGCTACTGCGACTTCATGGTCACAACGCTCGACGAAGCGCTGCGCATCCTGAAGAATGCCGTTCGCAAGAAGGAGAATGTGTCGGTTGGCCTGGTGGGCAACTGCGCTGACATCATTCCCGAATTGGCCGCACGCGGCGTGGTTCCTGACATCCTGACCGACCAGACTTCCGCGCACGACCCGCTGCATGGATACGTTCCGAACGGAATGACATTGGCCGAGGCCCTGGAACTTCGCCAGCGCGATCCGCATACCTACCAGGAAAAGTCTCTGGATGCGATGGCGCGTCATGTGGAAGGAATGCTTCGGCTCGAAAAGATGGGATCGGTGACCTTCGATTACGGAAACAATATACGGACATTCGCCTTCCAGCGCGGCGTGAAGCACGCCTATGATTTCCCGGGATTCGTCCCGGCTTACATTCGTCCGTTGTTCTGCGAGGGACGCGGTCCGTTCCGTTGGGTCGCGCTGTCGGGCGAAGTGTCGGATATTCACGTCACCGACGACCTGGTTTTAGAGCTTTTCCCTGACAACCGCATCCTGCGCCGCTGGATTGAGCTGGCACGCAAGCGCATCAAGTTTCAGGGATTGCCGGCGCGCATCTGCTGGCTCGGCTACGGGGAGCGCGCGCAATTCGGATTGGCGATGAATGATCTGGTGAAAAAAGGAAAGATCAAGGCGCCGATCGTGATTGGCCGCGACCATCTCGATTGTGGCTCGGTGGCTTCTCCCTTCCGCGAAACCGAGAGCATGAAAGACGGCACAGACGCCGTCGCCGACTGGCCTCTGCTGAATGCGCTGGTCAACACGGCCGCCGGAGCATCGTGGGTCTCGATTCACAACGGAGGAGGAGTTGGCATCGGCTATTCGCTGCATGCCGGCCAAGTGACTGTCGCTGATGGCACCGAAGCGATGGCAAAGAGGATCGAGCGGGTGCTGACGACCGATCCTGGCATGGGAATCATCCGCCACGCCGATGCCGGCTACGCCGAAGCGAAGGAATTTGCGAACACGGCCGGCGTGAAGATTCCGACCAACAAGCATTCGTGAAGTGAACTCGCTCGGACCCTATCTTGAAGGCCGCCTGCGGAGGGCGATGCTTGAATCCGAACGTTTACGTCATTGCGGGACCAAATGGCACAGGCAAGACGACTTTCGCACGGGAATTTCTGCCGGATTACGCGGACTGCAGGAATTTCATCAACGCAGATTTGATCGCTCAGGGTGTGTCACCTTTCAGGCCCGAAGTTGTTGCCTTCCACGCCGGGCGGTTGATGCTTGAAGAAATCGAGCTCTACGCCAGACGATGGGACAGCTTTGGCTTTGAGACAACTCTTGCGGGCCGCAGCCATTTGGCCTTGATTCGTCGCCTAAAACAACAGGCATATGGCGTCCACATCTTCTTTCTTTGGCTCCCGACCGTCGAACTGGCGCTGATGAGAGTGAAAAACAGGGTCAGGGAAGGTGGTCACGCCGTGCCGGAAAACATAGTCCGACGCCGATTCGATCGGTCGATTCGAAACTTCCTGCTCCTCTATTGGACGCTCCTCGATAACTCCGGGCCCACACCCCTTGTCATTGCCTTTCAAAGAGAGGATCCGCCTCGTATAATCGAGCAAGAAGTTTACGCTGGACTGATTGCTCGCTACGGTAAGGGATGACAAGGCCACCTGCAAAGGTTCTAGATCTGCCATTAGAACAGCGCGCTGCAATGGCGCTCAAAGCCGCTGTGGAGAAAGTGATCATCGAGCATGCTCGCCGAGACTTGCCCATCTATATCTGGCGTGATGGCAAGGTGGTGGAGATCTCTCCCGATGAATTGCGAGCACGGGCGATCCTCCTGGAGCGCGAGTCTTCGTAGCGAATCAGCCCCCGGCTCAGCTGACTTTTTTTCGTTACCCACTTTTCTTTCCATTGAGCACACTGCCAGTGCGCTCAAAATCCCCAAATGAGGTGTGCATCCCGCGTTACATCGGGCGCACAGAATCTCGACCGCAAATCACCAGACAATCTGTCGAACACGACAACGGAACGAAAGCCGACCTCGCCGGAACGATGATCGCGCCTCTTTCCGACTGTCGCCGAATGCAGGTTTGCCATAGCCTGTTTGTAAGCAAGCGCCTGATATTCAGGCACCGCGTGGGGGGATAGTCCAGGCTGCCCTCACTTTTCAAGCGCGGAGCGCATCGCCTCGTAGGCAGGCTTCTTGCGATAGTCGGAATCCCAGAGCAACGCCCAACCCATGCCTTTGTAGAATTGCGGTATCCACGAATGTCGGTCGGTGAAACCCCAGGTCTGGAGGACCTTACAGGGCGGCTGCTCTACACAGATCGTTGTGATCTTCCCGTAGAGCTTGGCTTGCGCGGCCAAGGACTCGTCCCTTGAATCGCTCAAACGAATATCGAGTTCGGTCATGTGGAGCTCCAGTCCAAGCTTCGAGAAGCGTTCAAGATTCTTGGCATAGGAAGCCAGTTTCCTGGGATCGTCGAAGTTCAGGCTGATGTGCGTCTGGAAGCCAATGCCATCGAGCGGAACACCGCGCTTCTTGAAGTCCTTGGCCATTTCGTAGATGGCGTCAGACTTCTGGTTGATCTCTTCGGCATCGTAGTCGTTGTAGAAGAGCTTGGCATTCGGGTCGGCGTCGTGGGCCCAGCGGAAAACTTGCTCGATATATTTTGTGCCCTGACCCGCGCCGATTCCCGGCTTGTCATACCAGATCGTGGAACGCATACTGCCGTTGTCGTTGAACGCCTCATTGACCACGTCCCAGGCGTAGACCTGGGAGGCGTAGTGCATCATGACTCTGTGAATATGGCGCCGAAGAATCCTGGCTTGCTGTCGCCGAGTGAAGCCGCCGTTCTTGAGCCAGCCGGGCAGGTTGTTGTGCCAGACCAGAGTGTGTCCGCGGACAACCATGTTGTGAGTTTGCGCGAAAGCAACGAGCGCGTCGCCGCCCTTGAAGTCGTATGGCTCCGGATCGGTATCCGGCCGCGGATGGATCGCGCCGAATTTCATTTCGTTCTCGGCCTGCAACTGGCTGAATTCCGAAGCCAGGATGGCGGAGTATTCCGGTTCTTCGAGAAGACGGGAGGCCGCAGCCGTACCGATGATGATGTGGTGTGCCTCGGCGGCCTGGCGGAGGGTCGTTTCGGAACTAGCAGACCATGCCTTGGGTGAGGCAATCCGGGGCCCAAGATACAGCATAAACATTGCCGCGAGCATCATATTGCCCATGCCGCCGAGACCTCGGGTTCGAGAATGGCATGACGCCATGAGATTCATGCTGGATTCCTCGCGCTCGATATTAGGCTTGATCGGAGGCGGCGCACAACCGGGCGAACCGAAGTCGTCGAGGACGACGTTCTAGTGAAGGCGCTGCTAGACTAGGCAGGCGTGACTGCGAAGAAAAAATCCCAGCCGGCCCAAAGATTGCTTCTGGTCAACATTCATCAGTTGCTCACGTTGCAAGCTTCTTCCGCCAGACCGGGGCCCCGCCGCGGATCTGATCTCAAGCAGGTCGGCATCATCCGCGACGGAGCAATCCTGGCCATCGGAGGCAAAATCGTCTCTGCGGGCACGACAAAAGAAGCCCTCGGTGACCCGTGGATCCGTAAGCATCGCAAAAAGCTCCTCGAGATCGATTGTGTGGGTAAGGTCGTCATACCGGGGTTGGTCGACTCGCACACCCATCCTGTGTTCGTCGGACCCCGCCTGGTGGACTTCGAAAAGCGCATCGAAGGCGCATCGTACGAGCAGATCGCGGCTGCCGGAGGCGGAATTCGATGCAGCCTTGCGGCTGTACGCGAGGCCACGAAATCCGCTTTGTCCGCAACCGTTCTCCGGGTTTTCGAAGACATGGCGGCGCACGGCACCACTACGGTGGAAGCAAAATCAGGCTACGGATTGACAGTTGAATCGGAACTGAAGTCGCTCGCAGCGATCCGCGAGGCAGCTTCGAACTGGCCGGGAACGGTCGTCCCTACCCTGCTCGGCGCCCACGTGGTACCGAAGGAATTTGAGGGTTGCTCACAAAAATATGTTGAGAGCGTCTGTATAGAGATGATTCCGCAGGCCGCGAGGCGGAAGCTCGCCCAGTTCGTGGATGTATTTGCGGAAAAGGGCGCGTTCACGGCGGAAGAAACGGTTCAGATATTTGCGGCCGCCAAAGAGCATGGACTGAAGGTCCGAGCTCACCTGGGACAGCTTTCTCACACCAAGCTCGAGCCGTTGCTCGAGTTTGCCCCGGCCTCATTCGATCACATGGATCATGTGAACGATGAAGAGGTTGCGCAACTGGCCAGGCACGATACGGTGGCTACGCTTGTGCCAGGAGCGAATTATTTCCTGGGCTTGAAAGCCTATCCTGATGCGCGGCGGCTGATCGATGCCGGCGTGCCGGTCGCGCTGGCCACGGACTACAATCCGGGAACGTCGCCCACCCTCAGCCTGCCAATGGCGATGTCGCTGGCATGCACGCACATGAAGATGTCGCCGGCGGAGGCAGTGGCTGCGGCCACGATCAACGGAGCTTGGGCTCTGGGTCTGGCCGATCGGAAAGGCAGCGTCGAGCCCGGCAAGGACGCCGACTTCGCCGTCTTTGCGGGGGACGACTACCGCGAGATTCCGTATTGGTTTGGCGCCAATCACTGCACCCTGACGGTGATGAATGGAGTTATCGAATCGCGCCACTAAACTTTTGAGAGGATCGCGGCGCAATACCCTTTGGGAAAAGCGCGTCTGAATTTTGGGTGTATCCGAAATGCCCAGCAGGAAATCCGATTCAATCTTCTGAGGACAATCCAATGAAACGAACTATTCGAGTGCTGAGTTTTCTCGTGCTGGCAATTGCCGGGGCGGCCGCGCAACGGCTGCCGGAAGTCGCACGACCCGAAAACTACAAACTGAAGTTCAATCCTGATCTGGAGAACGCCAAGTTCGAGGGCGATGAAGCCATCGCCATCCAGGTGCTCCAGCCAACGTCGGACATCACTCTCAACTCGGTCGACATCGACTTCCATGAAGTCACGATCACGAGCGGAGGAGCGACCCAGAAAGCCAAGGTTACGCCCGAAAAAGACAAGGAAATGGTTGTGCTCTCGGTCGAGAAGCCTTTGGCTACGGGTCCGGCGACGGTTCACATCACCTATTCCGGCAGTCTCAATAGCGAGATGCGCGGGTTTTACCTGGGAAAAGACGATCAGGGACGCAAGTATGCCTCTACCCAGTTTGAGGCCACGGATGCGCGGCGCGCCTTTCCTTCCTTCGATGAGCCCGCCTACAAGGCTTCATTCGACATTACGGTGGTCGCCGACAAGGGTCTGACCGCTATCTCCAACCAAAAGGTTTTGTCGGACGCTACCGGACCCGGCGACAAACACACGGTAACATTCGCCACCACGCCGAAGATGTCGTCGTACCTGGCAGCCCTGGTGGTGGGCAACTTCGAATATGTCGAGGGCGAAGCCGACGGAATTCCGATTCGCGTATACGCCACGACCGGCAAGAAGGAGATGGGCAAGTTTGCCCTCGAAGTCGCCAGCAACGTTATGAAGTATTACAACAACTATTTCGGCATCAAGTATCCGTATGGAAAGCTTGATCTGGTGGGCATTCCCGATTTCTCCGCTGGAGCCATGGAGAATACGGGCTGCATCACCTTCCGTGAAGTGATTCTCCTGATTGACGAGAAACAAGGATCGGTCGATCTCAAAAAGACCATCGCCAGCGTCATCGCACACGAAATGGCGCATCAGTGGTTCGGCGACCTGGTCACCATGAAGTGGTGGGACGACATTTGGCTCAACGAAGGCTTCGCGACCTGGATGGAAAGCAAACCCGTCGAGGCCTGGAAGCCGGAGTGGAATGTCAATCTGGACGACGTCAGCGGAGCCGGCGGAACTCTAAATGTCGACGCCTTGGCCAATACCCGGCCGATTCATCAACCGGCCGAGACTCCAGCGCAGATTCAGGAGCTATTCGACGGTATCGCCTACGGTAAGGCCGCGGCCGTCTTGCGGATGCTGGAGTCCTATTTGGGTCAAGAAACGTTCCGCGCCGGCGTGAACGCGTACTTGCAACAACATCAGTACGCCAATGCCACCGCAGCCGACTTCTGGGATGCCCAGGCCAAGACATCGAAAAAGCCCGTCGATAAGATCATGGCGACGTTCGTCACCCAAGCCGGCGCACCCATCGTTGATGTCAAAGCGCAATGCTCGGGCAATTCCACCAGCGTCCGGTTGAGCCAGCAGCGGTACTACTTCGATCGCACCAAGTTTGCCGAGCCCAACGACGAACTATGGCAGATTCCGATGTGCCTGAAGGGTTCGGCGAGCGACACCGCCAAGTGTGAACTCCTGACCAAGAAGGAGGATACTTTTACCCTTCCGGGATGCTCGAACTGGGTGCTCGGAAACGCCGGCGCGACGGGATACTACCGTGTCGGCTATCAGCCGGAAACCGTGCGCGCGCTGGCAGCCGATTCTGAAACCAAGCTGACTCCGGCCGAGCGCATTTCGGTACAGAACGATATCTGGGCATCGGTACGAGTGGGGCGCGAACCAGTCGGCGACTATCTTGCGTTCGCCGAAGGCCTGCAGTCGGACCGGAACCGGGCCGTGCTGGAAGATGTTTTGGGACGGCTGAACTATATCGGGGAGTATCTGGTCAGCGACAGCGACCGCGATTCTTACCGAGCGTGGCTGCGGCAATTTCTGACTCCGGTGATGAATGACGTGGGCTGGGAGCCAAAGTCGACTGACACGGACGAGCAGAAGACGTTACGCTCACGGCTTGTCAACGCGCTCGGCTACGATGCGCGCGATCCGCAAGCGCTGGCCGAGGCTCGCAAGATCGCCGACAAGGCTCTGGCGGATCCCGCAACGGTCGATCACGAGATGGCCCGCGGTGTATTCGCACTCGCCGCGCTTAACGGCGACGCGGAGTTCTATGACAAGCTGATGGCAGCGCTCAAGAACCCCAAATCGCCCGAGGAGTATTACACCTACCTCTTCACGCTGCCGCAGTTCAGCGACCCGAAGCTGTTGCAGCGCACCCTCGACTATGCGATTTCGCCCGACGTGCGGTCCCAGGATGCGTTGTCGGTCATCGCCAGCGTGCTCGAGAATCCAGCTGGCCAGAAGCTGGCGTGGGATTTCATCCAGACGCACTGGGATGCGGTTGCCAAGGCAGGCGGACCATTTGCCAGCGCTGAGGTCGTCCAATCCACCAGCTCTTTCTGCGATGCCAATCTGCGCGATCAGGTGACGACGTTCTTCGCTGCACACAAGATCGCGGCCGCAGAACGCACCTACAGGCAGTCCATCGAACGCATCAACAACTGCATCGACTTGAAAGCGCAGCAGGAAACGCAGCTGGCGTCGTGGCTCGGGCAACAGGGCAACGCCGGTGGCAAGTAGAACCAGTAGAACGATTGGGCAAGCATGGCGGCCCGGGAAAAATCCCGGGCTTTTTTGTTTCCTTCGCCTGCCCCCCGGAGGATGGCGGGGCTTGAGCTGAGCTGGAATACCTAAGCTGAACCGCAGTGACCGGGGTGCTTCCTTGAGAGGTATCTCCCGTTACTCGCCGCCTTAGAACAAGTGCCCCATCGTGAAGTTGACGCGGCTCTGTCCGGTCGGGCTGAGACTACCGGCGATTGAAATCGGGCCAACGATGGTATCGGCGATGATGCCGAGATTGAATGTGCCTCGTATGACCACAGGGCCGGCGTCGGCCGCTTGAGTGCCGAACGCGGTTCCGGCTTCGTACCAGCCACCCCAATAAACCTTCTTCCCCACCAGTTGCGGCAGGCTGTAGAACTCGCGCCGGAACCCGAATGATGCATAGGCGTAGTGGTTTCCGAGGAATTCGTCGGGGAGATACGCCCCCAACCGAAACGGGCCGCCGAGAGTGAAAACTTGAAACGGTCCAGCCTCGCCGCGGAACGTCGTGCCGCCCGACGCGATCAAAAACAGTGACGTTTTGGAACTGATCGGCAGGAAACTCGAAGTCTTGAAATCGAGTTGGCCGATCGCATGCGGCAATCCCGGGCTGTGCAACACGCGCGAGATTGTCGCCACGACGCGGGTTCCACTGGTTGGGACCGACGGACTATCCTGGCCGTCCCAAACATAGCGGGCACGGAATCCGCCAGTGCTGCCGTGGACCGTCGGCAGACCAGCCGCTCCGATCAGGGGAGCGAGTTTTCCGTCGAATGCTGCGTAACCCAGGCGAAACTCGCTGCGCCGGCCCGAGTCAAATCCGACGTCCAAACCCCCTCCGGCGCGCTCGTCGCCAAACACCGCCACGCGGGTCTGACCGTTGAACGAGTTGCGGGCATACTTCGACGCGAATACATACGGCGCAATGAAGAATGGAGTCTGGCCCAAGGGCTGGAAAAACTCGCTCGCACCCAGGTTGCTCGAGCCGAACAGGAGATCACTTCGCCATTCCCCACCGTGATGCGCCACGTCCATAAAGGTGATTCGGGTCCCGGCCGAGAAATCGAAGGCAGCCACACCCGATCCCTCTACGTTGACCGCAAGGTCAACGAACGGGGGTCCGTAGGACTTCTCATGGGCCGTAACCCGCAGTCCCGGCACGCCGTTTTGAACAAATCCTTCATAGCCCAGATCGTCGAACTGCCCCTGGCCAGCAATCCGCGTCAGCTGTGTCTCGACAACTGGCAGGTCGGCAGACCCGTGCAGCTCCTTCTCCAGTCGGTGTTCGATCCGCCGATTCGTATCGTGGTCGGCGCCGGTTACCTCGATGCTCTCTACTTTCTTGATGGACTTGCCTTTCCGCGCGGCGCGTTCGGCGAGATATTGCCGCCATTCTGCCGGATCCTGAATCGCATAGCGCTCGAAAGCGGCAGACTGGCTGGCGGCGGTCTTATACCCGAGCTGGACGAGTTCTCCAACCCGGTTGTAGTCCGTCACCGAAAAGCCCGTCATATCGACACTGACCTTGACATCGGCCAGCAGCAATGAGCGACGCTCGTTTTGTGTGATCATGACGCTCACGGCGCGCGAAAGCACGCCCGTGAGACTCTCGAGCTCGGATGCGTCGCCGGGAGGGACGCGCAGTTCGACCGCAATGACCGCATCGGCGGCCATGGCGCGAACCGTTTCCACGGGAATGTTCTCGACCATGCCACCGTCCGCGAGAATGCGGCCGTTGACTTCCACGGGGGTGAACACCCCGGGAATGGCCATCGACGCACGCACGGCTTGGGCCATGGAGCCATTCTGCAGCACCACGGCGTCTCCGCGCTGCATGTCGGTAGCGACGCAGCGAAACGGGATCGGCAAATCGTCGAACGAGGCAAGGCCGGAATCGGGGAATGCGATGCGATCGAGCAGCAGCCCTATGCCTTGGCCAGCGTTGAATCCGTTGGGGCCGCTAAGACCACGCTTAAGTCCCAGCGGAGTGCTGACCAGATAGGCCCGGCGGTCCTGCTTGCGGCGGTAAGAAAGCTGGGAATAAACCGGTTCGGGATGGAAGGCCTCGTCCCAGCTGATCTTCTCGGCAAACTTCTGCATCTCGGCCGGCGACATTCCCGTGGCATACATCGCGCCGATGATGCTGCCCATGCTGGTCCCGGCGATCCGGTCGACCGGGATGTGATTCTCTTCCATCCACTGGATCACGCCGATCTCGGCAAGACCTAACGCCCCTCCCCCGCTGAGCGCCAGACCGATGCGTGGGCGATGGAGATCGGGGCGGCGCGAATCGGTGGCGGGCGAAAGCGTCGCCGGCAATTCTTGCGCGAATAAAACCGGCGGTAGAAGCGTTCCCGCCAAAAGAACAAAGGCAATCGGGACAGATTTATGCCCATCCGTAAATCTCATCGTGCGCCCCTCAGAAGCGGAAGCCAACATGAAGACCAAGCGAGGATTCGAAGGCGAGAGGCAAGGTTAGCAGGTTTGAGGAACAGGGGTCACGGGTCACCGGGTCGAACGAAGTTGCGCCGCACGGTCGATGACATCGCGAACTGCGGCGACCACCATCTCCGGGCGATCAAACTGGATGTAGTGCGAACTGTTTCTGGCGATGATCTGAGTCCCTTGGGTGGAGAGATGCGCGAGATCCTCCTGCATCTTTTCCCAGGCTTCGTTGATGGACTGGGAGAGGTGGGGAGGAAATTCCGCCGAAGGCTTGTCGGGATCGTGGGAGAGCACGACCAGCGGCAAGTCTCCTAGAGAAGCGATAGCGCCGGCTTGCGCCGCGCTCTGGTGAATGGCTTTCAACTCGCGAAAGCCTTCGTGCGCGCTCGGAAAATTACATTCGGCCGCACGCGGCACAGCGTCGTCCTCACACAGGCGTAACAGGCGCGGAATCCCGAACGGCATGCTGAGTTCCAGAAGCTCGCTTTCGCGAATTTCGGTGCCTTCGAAGTTCCTCATCTCCGGCGGCAGCCGGCTCTCCTGGTCGGGGTGAGACGAGTCCACCAGCACCATTCCGGCAACTTCATTGCGATACAGACCGGCGAACAGGCGCACATCGTATCCACCCATGGAATGGCCGACGAGAGCATACGGCGGCGGGATCGCCGCCGCGTGCAACAGAGCATGCAATTCCTGGGCAATCACTTTGCTGGTACGAGGCTGAGGGCTCGGCTCGCTGTAGCCGAGACCCGCGCGATCGTAGGAACACACGCGGGTGAATTTCGCGATCTCAGGCTGTACACTGCGCCAGGAAACGTAGGTGTCCCCCAGGCCGGAGTCGAGCACGACGACGGGGCTGCCTTCTCCGGTGCAATGGATGTGCATATTGCGGCCGCCGACATCGATCAGCTTCCCGGGCATCTGATTGAAGCGCCGGTCGCGCGCTTCAGAGATGTTCTCGTAAAGGAAGCCGGCTGCGGCAAACAGGAGCGCAAGCCCGAGCACACTTAACAGAATCCAGCGGAACGACGGCTTCGAGGACGCGGACTTGGACCCAGGATTGTCCATAAGCAGACGGCGGTGCCCAAGCACGGGAGCGTTGTCGGCATTTTACATGACGGCTGGCACGGGGATGCCCATGACTCCGAGCGCGCGAATCAGTTCGCGCCGGACGACCACGACCGTGGCCAGCAAAAACTGCTTACGCTTCTGGTCCGGCTCTTTCAGAATGGGGTGCCGATGATAAAAAGTGTTGAACAGCTGCGCGAGTTGGAAGACGTGCTTGGCGAGATAAGCCGGCTCCACCGTGGCGATGCACTGATTGATCACGTACGAGGTTTTGGATGCCGAGAGCCAGAGTTCCCAAATATCGTCAGCCTCGGCGCCGTTCAAAAACTGACCATATTCGGAGAGGGGGACAACCGTTGGGAGATCTTTGACAAAGGATTCGATGTCGATCCCGCCTTTGCGAAAGATATTGGCCGTTCGTGCCGCAGCATATTGGGCATACGGTCCGGTTTCGCCCACAAAACTCAGGGCCTCTTCGAAATCGAAGGCAATGACCGAGGGCTTGGTGTACTTCAACATGAAGTAGCGGAGGGCGCCTACTGCGATCTTCATGGCGATGTCGGCTCGCTCCTGCTCGCTCAACTCCGCGTGCAGGGAATCCTCTTCCTCCGCCCGGGAATCGACTTCCTTCTTGGCCGACCGAATAAGCTGGTCGAGCAGATCATCGGCTTTGACTCCGAATCCCTTGCGGCCGCTCACCTCGATGTAGGAACGGGTCTTGTCTTCCGCGCTTAGCGTGTATCCCAGTTCAGCGGCGCAGCGTGGCGTGAGCGCCACCATCTCGTAGGAAAAGTGCCTGTAGTGGTCCGCCGACTCGCCGTGGCCAAGGCCGCGGAGAGCTTCGATCACGGTGTTCTGCGCTTCGGACTGGCGCGCATCAATAACGTTGTAGATCTCGGCCACGTCCCCAAAGTGGGGATGATCTTTTTCGCCGTCGGTGGCTGAGATCCAGCACTCGTGTTGGTTGGGGTAGCGGTAGAACCTGCGGTATCCGAAATCGCGTCCTAGCAGGCCAAACTTCCACATGTGGTAGGCGATGTCTTTGCCCACGTATCCAACCGTGCCGTTGGACCGTACGATCACCTTCTGATCCTCTTCGGTGATCTTGTCTTCCTCTGAGGCCCCGTTGCCCGGAGTGGCGACGTCCTTTCCGGTTCCGGCGCGCCGCATGATCCAGCAGCCTTTGTTCTTGCCTTCATCCTCGAAGGTCAGAACGCCGGATTGCTTCAGCTTGGTAAAGGCTGCATCCCAGAAATGCAGATGGAGGATCTCGCTCTCGCGCGGCAGAAAGTCGTATTCGATGTCTAGACGATCCATCGTCTCGAGATGGCGCCGGAGAACGGCAGTCGAGATCAGATCGGCAAGGGCCGCGGTCTCGCTCGACGCGTCTTCGATGGCGTGCAACGTCTGGAGCCGTGCCTGCTTATTCTGCGGAGCAGCCTCATACCATTGCGAGACGCGGGCATATAGATCCCAGCAGTAGTAATCAAAGCGTGGTTGGCGGATGAGGGCTTCGATCTCGGCGCGGGATTTCTTTTCCAGCTGCGTGAATCCCACCACGACGTCGGCCACCTGAACCCCCGTGTTGTCGATATAGTTCTGAACATCCACTTGCCGGCCCGCAAAGCGCAGCAGGCGCACAAAGGTGTCGCCGAGGATCGCGTTGCGCAGGTGTCCGATATGCGCGGCCTTGTTGGGATTAATGCTCGAATGCTCGACCAGAATCTTTCCCGCCGGAGTGTCCGCAGGAGCTTTAGTGTCAGCGGCCAGCGCGGCCGCCATCCATGCGCGGTCGATTTTAACGTTCAAGTAGCCGGGGGGGGCGAGCTGCATCGCGGCAATGCCTTCGATCGAACCGATCTGCGATCGAATCGCCTCGGCAATCTTCAGCGGCGCCGAGCGCAACGGCTTGGCGAACGGAAAAATGGGAATGGCGAAGTCTCCCAGTTCGACTTTCGGAGGCTGATCAATGACTACCGTCGGAAGAGCCACACCGGGATGGAGCTTCTCGAGACACTCCCGCACCCCCTGGGCAAGACGCTGTTCGAGATGATGATACAAGCAGTCCTCTAAGCTATTGAAGAAACAGCGATTTTAACAGAGTCGACTGCGCGCCTACGTTTGACGCGGGAAGGGCTGTTCCCTATGATGAAAACTCGACCTGAGAGCGGGTTCACCTGAGAGACACAGAGGCACAAGGGTACGGATCTTCGGCTTTCCTTTTCTCGGATGCATGGTGACCCAATTTAGCTTATGCGTATTGCGTATCTCGAATGCTTTTCCGGCATCAGCGGCGATATGTTTCTCGGCGCCTTGATCGATGCCGGAGTCTCGCCCGAGCGGCTACAGGACACTGTGGCAGCGCTCGGACTGGGAGCGAAGCTTGAGATCTCGCGTGTCGTGCGCAGCGGAATTTCGGCGGCAAAAGTCGACGTTTGGGTGAGTGGGGAGAAGGACTTGCCCCGTGAGGAGTATTGGGCGAAGCAGCACCAGGACTCGTCCGGATCCCACCAGGAGTACGATCCTGATACCCACGAGCATCCCCATCACGAACACGCTCCCGGTCACGAGCACTCTCGCCACGAGCACTCGCAGGCAGCCACCACAACTGCGCATCGCCACCCACATCCACACCGCAGCTTGACCGAGATTCGACGAATCATTTCCGGGGCAGCGATTCGAGATTCTGCCAAGGCGACGGCGATCGCCATCTTCGAGGCCCTTGCAGGAGCCGAGGCGAAGATTCACAACCTGCCGGTCGAGACCATCCATTTTCACGAAGTCGGCGCCGTCGATGCCATTGTCGATATCGTTTGCGCTGCGGTAGGAGTCGGGGCTCTTGCTGTCGATGAGCTTGTCTGCTCGCCGTTGAATGTTGGCGGAGGATCGATCCACTGCGCGCATGGAACGTTCCCCGTGCCTGCGCCTGCAACCGTCGAACTGCTCAAGGATGCGCCGGTATATTCGTCCGGCGTGCAGGCGGAGCTGGTCACTCCGACCGGAGCCGCGATTGTAAAGACGCTCGCCCGCCGTTTCGCGGCATTCCCCGAAATGAAGATCGAGAAGTCGGCTTACGGTGCCGGATCACGTGATTTTCCCGGGCATCCCAACGTGGTGCGGCTGGTGCTGGGTGAGGCCCAATCAACGTTGGCATCGAAGACCAGTTCGGAGACCATCTCCGTGCTGGAAGCAAACCTGGATGATCTGAACCCCCAGGTGTTCGGCTATGTCATGGATCGCTTGCTGGAAGAGGGCGCCCTCGATGTGTTCGGCATGCCGGTTCAGATGAAGAAAAATCGTCCCGGAATGTTGCTGACTGTGCTTTCGAAGCCGGAGGACGCGAGCGGGTTGACGCAGCTGATCTTTACCGAAACTACGACGCTCGGCGTCCGGCGGCGCGATGAAGTGCGGCAGACGCTGGCCCGGCGCTGGGAAAATGTTCGCACCGAATGGGGCGATGTTCGCATCAAGATCGCAAGCATGAACGGGACGGTTACCAACTACGCCCCGGAATATGAAGACTGCCGGCGGATTGCGGCCGAGCATCATGTGCCCTTAAAGACCGTGATGCAGGCCGCCTCACGCGCCTATCTGGGGTAGCGCCGCCGTCCCGGCGGCTGTGGTGACGGTGTTCGCCACCCGCGAGGGCGGGTTGCCCCGCGACAGCCGAACAAGATGCCTGCGCTACACAATGAAATTATGACCAGGAAGTTTTACATCACGACCCCGATTTACTACGTGAACGCGCGCCCCCACATCGGGCACGCCTATACCACGATTGCCTGCGATACCATTGCGCGGCGCGAGCGACTGCTGGGAGCCGACACCTTCTTCCTCACGGGCACCGACGAGCACGGGCAGAAGATCGAACGGGCAGCGCAGGCCGCAGGCAAATCTCCCCAGCAGTACGCCGACGAGATTTCCGGAGAGTTTCGCGCTCTGTGGAAGCGCATGGGGATTTCAAACGACGACTTCATCCGCACGACCGAAGAGCGTCACATGAAGCGGATGCAGGAGCTGTTCAAGCGCATTCGCGACAACGGATACATCTACAAGGGTACCTACACCGGTCAGTATTGCGTCTCTGACGAACTCTACGTCGATGGCGCGCAGCCGGGAGACCCCTGCCCGACTTGCGGACGCATCACCGAGACGGTTCACGAAGAGAACTATTTTTTCAAGTTGTCCGCATTTCAGGACAAACTGCTCGAGCTCTATGCGAATCCCGACTTCATCCGTCCGGAAACGCGGCGCAACGAGGTAATTGCCTTCGTGCGCTCGGGGCTGCGCGATCAATCCATCAGCCGGTCGACATTCTCGTGGGGTATTCCGGTTCCCGACGATCCCAAGCACGTGATTTACGTCTGGTTCGACGCACTGGCCAACTACATTACAGCAATCGGCTACGGTTCCTCCCATACCGGCGCGCAGGAGGCGTTCAAGAAATACTGGCCTGCCGACGTCCACATGGTCGGCAAGGAAATCGTCCGCTTCCACTGCGTCTACTGGCCGGCGTTTCTGCTAGCAGCCGGGTTGCCGCTGCCGAAGACGATCGTGGCGCACGGATGGTTGTTGTTTGAGGAGAGCAAGATGTCGAAGTCGCGCGGCAACATCGTGCGGACGGAAACGATTCTTGACGTGCTCGGGGCCGACGCGCTGCGTTACTTCCTGCTGCGCGAAGTTGTTTTCGGGCAGGACGGATCGTTTTCCTTTGACGCACTGGTGCAGCGCTACAACTCCGACCTCGCCAATGGAATTGGTAATCTCGCCAGCCGCACCTTGACCATGATCAACCGGTACTTCAAGGGCGAAGTACCTTATCCGTCGCACGCGGCGGCTAAGAGCCCAGCGGATGAAGCGGTTGCGCTAGCTGCGCAGAAGGTGATTGGCGAGTTCGGCGGACTGTTCGATCAGTTTCAGTTTTCCCGGGCTCTGGAAGCGGTCTGGGGACTGGTCGCGACGGTGGACAAGTACATCGTCGAAAACGAGCCCTGGTCCCTCGGCGAGAAGCACGATGACGACAGCCGCGCACGCCTGGCCACAGTTCTTTATACCTCGGCCGAGGCGTTGCGCGTCGCCACCGCGCTCGCGTATCCCGTAATCCCCGACGCCACCGCAAAGATCTGGCGCCAGCTGGGGCTGGGAGACATCAAGAAGCTTGATCTGACAAAGTTGGCGTGGGGACAACTGGCTTTGGGCACAAAACTGGGTGATGTTCACCCTGTTTTCCCGCGCGCGGACAAGAGCGCGATCGAAAGGATGCAAAAGATCGAAGATCAGCAAAGAGCGCCGGTCCGGGAAGAAACCTGGGATGCCCCGCCCCCGACCGTCACGGTGAAAACCCAACCGGCCTCGAGTCCACCGGCAGCGTCTCCGGCGAACGACGGCAGGATTACGATTGATGATTTCGCCAAGGTTGAACTGCGGGTTGGAGAGGTCAAAGTGGCAGAGCGCGTGCCCAAATCCGATAAGCTGTTGCGCTTGGAAATCGACATCGGTTCCGAAATCCGTCAGGTTCTGGCAGGAATCGCCGAAGCATACGCGCCCGAGACTCTGGTTGGGCGCAAGGTCGTCATCGTCGCGAATCTGGCTCCGCGCAAGCTGCGCGGCATGGAATCGAACGGCATGATCGTCGCTGCTTCGCTCGAAGACGGCAAACCCGTCCTTGCCAGTTTCCTGGAGGACGTACCGGTGGGGGCGCGCCTGAAATAGAGTAGGGCTTCAGGGCGTCAAGCATGGGGCTGCGGGCACCGGCTTTTGCATGTTCGTCGATTCGCACGCACATCTCGATGGCAAGCAGTTCAACTCCGACCGCGAGCAGGTGATCGCACGCGCACGCGAGGCGGGCGTGGCGACCATGGTCGCCATCGGCAATGGCGATGGTCCGCCCGAACTCGACGCTGGGGTCAAGCTCGCCGAGAGGCATCCGTTCTTGTATGCAACCATCGGCATTCATCCGCATGAAGCCCGCTTGGCTTCGGACGACGCCTACGCTGAGATGGAGCGATTGGCACGGCATCCCAAGGTGATCGCATGGGGCGAAATCGGCCTCGACTACTACTACGATTATTCTCCACGTGATACGCAGCAGCAGGTGTTCATTCGCCAGATGGAGTTGGCGGCGGCGGCGAAGCTGCCCATCGTCATTCACTGTCGTCCTTCCGACAACAGCGACAACGCCTGGGAGGACTGCCTGCGGCTGATTCAGGAGCAGTGGGCGGGGAAAGGCATCGGGGGAGTTCTTCATTGCTTTACTGGCAGCTGGCCGCAGGCCAAGCGCGCACTCGACATGGGGTTCATGGTCTCGTTTGCGGGAAACCTAACCTTCCCCAAAGCACAGCAGATCCGCGATGCCGCCCTCGCCGTTCCGCTGGACCGGATGCTGATCGAGACCGATTCCCCTTACCTTGCTCCCGTGCCCTATCGCGGCAAACGCAACGAACCGGCGTTCGTCAAGCACACCGCGGCCAAGCTTGGCGAGTTGCGGGCCCTCTCGATGGACGCGGTCGGCGACCAGACCTCCCGCAATTTTTACAAATTTTTCAAATTATCTGAAATCACTGAAAGCAAAGTTCCTGCCCGCTAGCGGCCCAGTTCTGTTAACCTCAGGTAAAGATTCCTTTATTTCAGAAAGATTAGAAATGTATGCCCGACAACAGTTTTGATGTGGTCAGCAAGGTCGAGATGCAGGAGGTCTCCAACGCCATCCAGCAGGCGCTCAAGGAGATCCACACGCGCTTTGACCTGAAGGACTCGAAGTCGAACATCGAACTGGAAAAAGACGCCATCGTCCTGCACTCGGCCGACGAATATAAATTGAAGGCTGTCAATGACGTGTTGCAGCAAAAGCTGGTGAAGCGGGGAGTCTCCCTCAAGGCTCTCACCTATGCTCCGGTTGAACCGGCCGCTGGCGGAACCGCCAAGCGCCGAGTCACTCTGCAGCAAGGCATCGCCATTGAAAAGGCGCGGGAGATCGTGAAACTGGTGAAGGACTCGAAGAAAAAAGCCCAGGCGTCGATTCAGGGGGACCTGGTGCGCATCAGCAGCAAAGATCGGGATACTTTGCAGGAAGTGATCAAGCTATTGAAGGGGCACGATTTCGGGATTGATTTGCAGTTTCTCAATTACCGCACCAACTAGAGATCCACCACGGAGGCGCCGAGACAAGGGTATTGGGCAAATCTGCCTGCCTCTGTAGTAAGTCGGGGTTCATATTTGAGCGCGCCAGCTACCATTAGCGGGAAAGAATTCTTCGATCTGCTGCGGGATGACCTCGTTGCTCTTGAGGATGAGTTCGGCCGCGACACCATCTCAGGAGTTGAAGCCATTACCGAGATCGGTGAATATCTGCGCGCCGGCGGCGGCAAGCGAATCCGGCCGGCGCTGCTGCTGCTGTCTGCGAAGCTGCTCAACTACCGGGGCCGGGGCGCAGTCCGGCTGGGGGCCGTGGTCGAGATCATCCACACCGCCACGCTGGTGCACGACGACATCATCGATGAGGCCAAGACCCGGCGGGGGCGTCCCGCGGCCAATACGCAGTGGGGCAATTCCAAGTGCGTGCTGGCGGGCGACTGGCTCTACATGCAGGCGTTCAAAATCGCGGTGCAGGAGCGCAACTTCCGCATCCTCGACACCCTCATCGAATTGACGCAGCAGATGGTCGAAGGCGAGTTGCTGCAGATGGAAAAGCTCGGTAGGCTGATCACTCTCGATGAGCACTTCGATCTGATTTTCCGTAAGACGGCCTGCCTGTTCTCGGTGTGCATGCGTCTGGGAGCAATCCTTGGCGGCGCGACCAAGGAGCAGGAAGCCGCGCTTGCCAAGTACGGCCACGATCTCGGCATGGCCTTCCAGATCGTCGATGATGTGCTCGATCTCACCGCCTCGGAGGAAGTGCTGGGCAAGCCTGTGGCCAGCGACCTGCGCGAAGGCAAAGTGACCATGGCGGTGATCCACGCCCTGGAGCGGTGCACATCGGAAGAGCGCTCGGTCATCGAGACCATCATGCGCGAGCGGGCGTTCAACGGAGTCACGCACGCGCGTATTCTCCAAATACTGCAGCATTACGGGTCGCTTGAAGCGGCCACGGCGAGCGCGGCACAGTACGCCGGGTCCGCCCGCAAAGCAATCTGCACCTTCCCCGATTCCGAGATCAAACGCGCTTTGCTGTGGGCTCCCGCGTTTGTGGTGGCGCGAGAGAAATAGCTTCCCGCACCATTCGGTCGGCATTGGCCCTGTGCTCCGAAACACGGACCTGCCCAAACCTCGCCTTCATCACAGTCGCCCTCATCGTGACGACGGGTACGGCTTCTTTCATCCAACCATCCGAGAATCTCCGCCGCCCCGTCGACGGCAGTGTAAGAGCGGAAGGCTAACGCATTCTGGAGATTTGACATGCTCGCCTTTAGTAAGCATATACTTACGGTTAGTGGCCACTTACCGCTAACACTCCAGCCCACACGGCGGATGAGCCACTTCTCAAGGAGGTTCGATGTCGACCACAACAGCAATCAGCGCAGCGGGGCCTATCACGCTCACATTCTCTTTCAACCAGCCGTTTGTCGAGCTGGCACTCGAGGGCCTTTCTCACCAGGAATTGTGGCGCGCTCCCACTCCTCGCAACAACCCGATACTTTGGGTAGCGGGACACGTTGTGCAAACCAGGGCAACGGTTGTGCAAATGCTCGGCCAGTCGGCCGACACCGGCTGGGGGACTCTATTCGATCGCGGGGCGAAGATCGGAGAGCGCGGCCAATATCCGTCCGCAACAGAGGTGGCGCGCGTCATGCGCGAGGTCAGCCCGAGACTGCATGCCGCTCTGGCTGCTATCACCGAGGCAGATTTGATCCGCCCGGCTGCGCTGCCAATCCCCGGCATCAACACGCTCATGGATGAACTGGCATTTTTCGCGCTCCACGAGTCCTACCACGTGGGGCAACTGGCGTACATCCGGAAATCACTGGGATATCCCGGGCTTGCAGGTTGAGAGTGGAGAAGAATATGGGTGGGTGAGTACACCAATGCCGACAATGACCCAAGTGGAGCGGGCCCTGGACGCACTGGGAGATCCCACCCGCCGCGCTGTGTTCAAGCGATTGCGCCCGGGAAACCTTTCGGTGCGAGAGATTGCCGACCGCATGGATGTAAGTCGGCCGGCAGTTTCTCAGCACCTGAAAGTGCTGAAGGCGGCCAGATTGGTGGTGGTACGCACGGAAGGCACACGACGGTTGTACGGAGTCGATCCCCAGGGAATCGAGGGCTTGCGCAATTGGCTCGACGGCTTCTGGGATGAGACCTTGATGGCATTCAAACAAGCGGCTGAACGCGAAGCAATGAACCACAGGAGGAGGAAGTGACGCAGCAGCCCGTAATAGATCCCAATAGTATTCGCAAAGTGGTACAGGTTCGAGCCACTCCTGAAGTTGCCTGGCGCGTGTTCACCGAGAAAATGGGCTCTTGGTGGCCGCTCGCAAACTACAAAATTGGAAGAGCGAACGCAGTGGATGCCGTGATTGAGCCGTTCGTTGGTGGACGCTGGTATGAACCGGGCGACGATGGAAGCATATGTCAGTGGGGCAGTGTACTGGCATGGGAACCGCACTCGCGCCTGCTCCTCTCCTGGGATATCAGCGCCGACTGGCAGTATGACCCCGCCCTGAAGACTGAAATCGAGGTGCGCTTCAGCGCAGACGGTCGCGATCATACTGGCGTCGAACTGGAGCATCGTCATCTTGATCGCTACGGGGCGCGTCGCGATCAGATGCGTCGCATCTACGACACCGAAGGCGATTGGGGTCGGCTCCTGGAGGCGTTCGCCCGGGCGGCCGCAGCCTAGAGAGGAGACTTGCGCCCCTGGTCTCCCGCCAGCCGGTGCTCGACGTTATCAAGCGGGTCGAGCAGCCGATGCCACGAGTGACCCATGAGGCGATGCGCGGACACTCGGCGTGTCCTTGACCGTGGGTTGATGGAGTTCATTGCCAAGACCAAACACGCTGCCGATGATCCGTGCCAGCGCTCGCGCCAGTTTCGCAGCCGAGCCTTTAGGAGTCGAAAACGTGAAGTGCCTGCCGGCGTGGGCCGGATTCCGCTCAGCTCTGAACCTACTTTAGGAGGTACACGACCGTCGTCTCAGTGTCGGCCGGATCCGGCGTCGGATCTCCGTAGATTTCCCACCAGTACCCGGCGGACTCCCTCCGGTTCGCCGCCATCCATTTTTCGATCGCGTTGTGCGCCTCATTCATGCGGTTGTACGGCCCGCGGTGCACGGCGACGGCAGCTTCGCCGCCTGGCGTTTCGGTCGCGTATACCTCGCCCGCAGCTTCAAATGTGCGCGTGACCTCGACGCCGAACTCGCACAGTATCGGCGCGCCTGGCTGCTTCGGTTGGTGATAGAGGAAGATGTTGTGGCCGTCGGTCCGCAGCCCCGGCTGGCTGCGAACGAACTCCCAGACCTTGCCCAGCGCGGGCCCCCACACCGAGCCCACCGAGCCTGGCGCGACCTCGCGTCGCACCGCGGCCAACCTGCGAGGGTGAACAGTCCCCACGTTGACGGAAACTGGCATTCCTCGATGGTAAACCAAAGCCGTGAACGGGTGACCGAAAGGCCGGTTATCAGCGACCATCGGGACAGTGGTGCGCGACCAGGGTTCCGCGCTTCGCGCTGGTACACTTCCTTGTCTATTCCTCGACAGGGGAGCTCTATGCGCATTCGATTATCTGCGGTTCTGCTCAGTCTCGCTGTTCTCTCAGTCGCGGTCCATGCACAAACCAAGTCGATCGTTCTGCATTGTCCGAACCTGTTCGACAGTGTCTCCGGAAAGATGCTGGGCGAAACCACGGTAGTGATCTCAGGCGAGCGAATCGAGCAGGTAATGAGCGGCTATCAATCGCCTCCGGGAGCCAACGTGATCGAGCTCCCCAGCCAGACTTGCCTGCCCGGTCTGATCGACGATCACGTTCACCTCACAGACGAGTACACCAGTAATCATCTGGTGGAGAAAGCAACCCTGAATCCATCCGACTACGCGATGCGCTCTACGCTGTGGGCAAAGCGAACACTGCTGGCGGGATTCACGACCGTCCGCAACCTGGGCGACGACCACTACAATTCGGTCTCGCTTCGCAACCAGATCAATGCCGGATGGGTGGAAGGTCCGCGCATCTTCACCGCCGGTCCTGCTATCGGATCAACTGGCGGACATGCCGATCGGACCGATGGCCTGAACCTGGATTTGCAGGGCGATCCCGGCCCCGACGAGTCAATCATGAATGGCCCCGACGACGCCTGGAAAGCCGTGCGCCAGCACTACAAAGAGGGCGTGGACCTGATCAAGATCATGGCTTCGGGCGGCGTACTCGATCTCTCGGGCAGCGCAGACAATCCTCAACTGACCCAGGAAGAAATCAATGCCCTGGTGGCTGCTGCCCACGACTATGGCTACACCGTCGCCGTGCACGCGCACGGCGCGGAAGCCATTCGGAGGTCGGTAATCGGCGGGGTCGATTCCATCGAACACGGTACCTTCATGGACCAGCGGGATACGGAGCTGATGAAGGAGCACGGCACCTGGTATGTTCCGACCGTCTATACCGGGCAGTTTGTCACCGAACGCGCCAAGGTTCCCGGAACCTATCCGCCGCAGGTCGCACAGAAGGCGCTGCAAGTCGGCCCGCAGATCATGAAAACGCTCGCCGCGGCTTACAAAGCTGGAGTGAAGATGGCTTACGGAACCGACGAGGGCGTCTATGCTCACGGACAGAACTGGCGCGACTTCGCCCCCATGATTGAGGCGGGGATTCCCGCAAGCTATGCCCTGCAAACTGCCACCATCAACGCCGCCGAGCTGCTTAAGAAAGACAAGGAGCTAGGCAGCATCGCGCCCGGCAAGCTTGCCGATGTCACCGCTGTACCAGGGAATCCGCTGAACGACATCCGCGTGATGGCCAAAGCCAGCTTTGTGATGAAGGCCGGAATCGTCTACAAGCAGGATGGTAAGGAACTACTCTGGGAATCGCCGCGGAACTGAGCTGCCTGGCCTAGACGCTGTGCGTGGAAATGGCCTGCTTATTGACGTATCAGAAAGGACCGTATCACCAAGTCGTCGCGAATCGCCCGGGGGATCATGGTGGCAGACGCTACTGGGGCCGCCCGCCACTGTCATTCTTCCTCCAACACTCTTCCTCTGACAAAGGCGAATCGCTAATTTTCCCGCACTGCAACTAAGGCTAGCCGCCCGCCCGCCTCCGGCCCGTTCCCATTGTAAGGTGTCTTCGACAAGCCTTTGTATGCACCCACGAAACGCAGACCTGCGCTCTCGAGTAAGCCGACAATCTGCGTCGGCGTGTAGCAACGCCATTTGGCGTGCTTTTCGCCCGAACCGTTCGGGCCGGACCAATACCAGTTGAGGGATACCACGCCGGAGATTGCGTCGAAATCTGGATCGTCGAAAAAAAGGGTACCGTCAGGCAGCCGCATCGATGCCTTTGCGCCTCGCGAGATGAACGCGCAAAACATGTCTCGGTGGTTCGTCTCCACAAGTAACCGCCCGCCGGGGCGGAGTGCGCCGTGCAGTGTTCGGAACATAGCCACGTCTTCTTCCTGCGTTCCATACCCGAACGAGGTGAAGATGTTGCACGCGACATCAAAGCCCGTCTGCGGCAGCGTTTTGCGGAGGTCATGCCTTAGATAGCGCAACCGTTCCACCGGCAATTCCCCGCGCTGTGCTCCGGCTTCGCTTAGCAAAGTCTGTGATTGATCCACGCCGAGGACCGACGCCCCCAGTATTGCAAGCCGTCGGGAGAGCCGACCCCAGCCGCATGGTGCATCCAGGACTCGACAACCTGGGTACAGATCGAGCAACGACCAGAGTTCTGCAGCTTGCTTCGCATTGACCTCATCAGTGAAAACCTGCCTCCAGATCCTCAGGTAGTCCTGGTCGAAGAATATCTCCCACCAATCGTTCACGGTATTGCCCCCTTCAAGAGAGCCCCTGAATGACCACTTCTATTTGCGTCGTGCCGAGCGTTGCTCGTCGCGCACACGGATCACAATGATAAGCAATTTTCGCAATGGGCACGATGCCCGCGTTGTTGATGAGTACGTCGGTCTTGCCGAAGGTGTCGACAGCCTTCTTCACAGGGCTTTCGACGTCCGGCCGCTTCGTCCGTCTGCGGTCACTGCCTGCGCTTTGCCGCCTATTGCCTCGATGTCCTCTACGATCGCATCGAGCCGGACCTTGCGCCGCGCTCCCAAAACCACGGTAGCACCTTCCGGCCCCGAATGCGCCGAATTGACCAAGCCCGCTGCTACTCCTTGATTGGGTTCGTTCCTTCACTCAGGATATTCAGATAACGTGAGTATCCGAAGACACGGGCTCGGAGCTTTCCCGTGATCTACTTGGCTAGGCCGAGCCGGGCTAGGTGTTCCAGGCAGCTGTCGGCTATTACGAGCGATCCGGAAGTCAGGTGCTTGAAACGTACTTAGTCGTCGCGGAGCAATCGTGCGGGATCGACAGAGAGGGCTCGTCGCGCCGGAATCCATGTGGCCAGCAGACCCAGGAAGGCCATTGTCAGCATCGTCCCGCCCAGCACTAGTGGATCATGTGGCGTGGCTTCATAGACAATCTGCGCCAGCAAACGGCTAGCGAGCACTCCCAGCGCCAGGCCCGCGACGGAACCAGAAAGCAACAGCAGCAGTGGCCGGCCCAGAGCCGCGCGAATCAGTTCCTCGCGCGCTGCGCCCAGAGCCACGCGGATGCCAAACTCTTTCATCCGCTTCGAGACGCTGTAGGTGGCCACTCCGAAAGTGCCGGTGATGGCCAGCAGGGCGGCCAGAAACCCCATAATGCCGAGCGCTCCCGTTGCCGCTCGCGCGGGAAAGAAGGCGAGATCCAGCGCATCGGGCCAGCTGTGCAATGTCAGGGGAAGATTGCGGTCGATCTTGCTCAGAGTGCGATCCAGCATGGCGGCTAACTCTGTGGGCGGTAACGCCGAGCGGACGACCAGCACGGTGTCGTTGCTGTTGATCTCCTGCGTGAGTGGAAAAAACATAGCTGGTTGCGGGTCTTCGGTTAGCGATTGATATTTGCCGTCCTCTACCACGCCGACCACTTCTTTCGGGATCTTGCCTCCATTGAGCAAGAAATGCTGGCCGACGGCAAGCGCGTTTCCAAACATCATCCGGGCAAATGTCAGGTTGACGAGAACCACGGGGGGCGAATCGGCGGTGTCGTGCCAGGTGAAGTTTCTTCCCGAGAGCAATCGCATGCCAGAAGCCGCAAGGTACTCGGGAGAAATTGAGAAGTTGGCGGAGTCGAAGAGCTCTTTGCGGAAGTCGGTGGTGCCAGCAGGAAAAACACCTTCGCTTCCGCAACAGCCTTCTCCCAATATCGTGCGGTCAATGATGCCCACGGCGGAAACGCCGGGAATCCGAGTCGTTTCTTCCAACATGCGTTTTTGCACTGGCAGGAACTGCTCCTGCTTGTAGCCCGCCATGGTGAGGTCGGTTCCAGCCAGCATCACACCTTGCGGCTGAAAACCGAGCGGTGCGTGGACAGAGCGCTCCATGCCGCGGAGAGCTACCAGGGAAGCCGTCACGAGCAGCGTACAGAGGGCGATCTGAACGCCAAGCAGTACATCTCGCAATGCGAAACTGCGGAAGCGCATTTCTGTACCGACGCTGCTCTTCATCACTTGCGCTGCATCGGATCTTCGGATCTGCCGTGCCGGCAATATGCCGAACAAGATGCCGCTGCCCATAGATAACAGGAAGGCTACGATGTAGACCTTCGCGTCAGGAAGGACGACGACGTGGAAAGGAAATTCTGCGAAGGGTTGCCAGCGACTTAGTCCTTCGAGCAGGACCAAGGCAAGCAGCGTCCCGCTTGCGCCGCCGGTCAGGGAAACCAGAATCGCTTCCGCGAGTACGCCTCGCAGGATGACCCAACGGCTGGAGCCAATCGCGAGCCGGATCGCCAGTTCTCGGCTCCGGTCGGCGGCACGCGCCGCGAAGATGCTGCCGAGATTCGCGCAGGCGGCCAGCAAGACGAGCAACGCCAACGCCATGACTCCCACTAAAAAATCGCGGGCAGAATCGCCCCACATATCGCCCATCAATCCCGGTTTCACGAGACGGGCGTCCAGTCCGTAGTCCGCTTTGGGATACTGTTCGGCCAATCGTCGGCAAATGGAATTCAGGTCGTCGCTTGCCTGCTGCGGCGTCACACCGGCTTTCAACTTTCCCAGGACGAAAGGATTGTGGGTGCTGCGATTGTCCAGGTAGTGATGGCTGTAGCCGATCAGCGGCCCGTTGGTGATGGGAGTCCAGAAGTCCGGCCAGTAGAAGATTTCGGTTCCGTGAAAGTCTCTTGGCGCGATGCCAATCACCGTCAGCGGTTGTTTGTTCAGGCTCACCGTCGTGCCAACGATGTTTGGATCACAGTTGAAGCGCACACGCCAGAAGTCGTAGCTCAGCACGACATATGGGGCTGAGTTCGCCCCGTGCTCGTCGTTCGCATGAAAGAAGCGGCCCAGCACTGGCTGAACGCCCAGCACGTCGAAATAGTTGCCGGAGGCAAGATAGCCAAAGTTCTTGGTGGTAGTTTCCCGGGTAGCCAGCGCGGCACTCATCGAGTCGTAGGCCACCATGCCGTCGAACGTGCTGTTCCTGTCCCGGTAATCGAGGTAGTCGGGATAAGACTGCGAATACCAGCCGTGTTCCTGGTGCTCGACGTTGTAGAGCCGTTGCGGGTCCGAAACGTTTAACGGGCGCACGATCAGCGCATTCAGGACGCTAAAAACCACGACGTTCGCCCCGATCCCCAGAGTCAACGTCAGGATGGCGGTCAACGCAAAACCAGGATGCTTCCATAACTGCCGCAGGGCATACTTCAGGTCCGCCCGCATGCCTTCCAGCTACGGCCAGACCCATTCTTCGCGGCCGCGTTCTTCAATGAGCTCCACATTGCCAAATGCGCGACGCGCCGCATGGATTGCTTCTTCGCGCGACATACCCTCTTCCATCAACTCATCGGCCTTCTCTTCAAGATGCTCCTGAATCGAGACCGACAGGTCTTGGTAGCGATGACGCCGAGAGAAAAGACGTCTAATCCATTCCATGACAATCTCCTATGCCTTACTCACGGAGAGCACACGAGTAATTCCAGCAAACATTGTTTCGAAGCCAGATTTTTCCCGTTCGAGGTGCTTGATGCCTGCTCGGGTCAGCCGGTAAATCCGGGTGGGACGCCCTTTGGCCGAAATGCCCTCTCTGGATTCCAACAAGCCCGCTCGCAATAAGCGCTGCAGCGCTGGATACAGCGATCCTTCTTCTACTTGCAACAGATCGTCAGCAACGATCTTGATGTGCTTCACCAGCGCATAACCATGCATGGGCTTTACGCGAAGCGAGTGCAGGATCATCAACTCCAAAGCGCCAGCAAACAAGTCACGATGTTCAGGAGTTTTCGCCATGAGCTAATTGTATACTGCAAATAGCTATTGCTAAAATAGGGTAATTAAATCAGACCTGCTTGTCTTTTGGCCTAACTGGAATCGTCCAAGGATGGACCACCCCATCAGTGACGAGTGTCGAGGTCATTGGCGAGCGGACATCGCAATCTCTGCGCGCCTCGATGGGCAAGCGACACAGTCGTGGTTCGCAGAGGAAATTCTGGAGTTTGTGGATCATGCAGCGGGCACTACGGTCGAGATCGCAGGGCGCGAACTGATTCGCGAGGAACGCGGGAATGGCGCGAAATTGAGCCGAACCGATAACAATCGTAAAACCGCAATTACCGCTCAAAATGTCCCGTTCTGGAGTTTAAGCTCCCGCACCACCCCCCAGCAGCACTAAGCATCCACCGCACTTCTGAATCAGGAGAGTAGCAGGTCGTCAAACGCATTCGGAGCGAGCAACGCTAGCGAGTGCGTCGGGAGGTCGGCGGGCAGGGGCTTCCTCTGGGTCACGCCGATGCTTTTCATGCCGGCGGCACGAGCGGCTTCGATTCCGTGCAGGGCGTCTTCGACCACGATGCAGTGGCTCGGGGGGACGTTGAGTTTGGCGGCGGCGACCAGAAAGACTTCCGGGTCAGGCTTGCCGCGATGCACGTTTTCCGCGGAGACAATGGCTTCGAAGCAATCGGCGATGTGGAGAACTTCGAGGATGGTTTCGACATTCTTGCGCGGGGCGGCGGAGGCGATGGCCTGGCGCCATCCTTGCTGGTGCAGACGGTGGACCCACTGGGAGACGCCGGGAAGCGGTTCGATGCCTTGCTGAAGCACATGCTGGCGATAGAGAGCTTCTTTGGCGTCACCGACGCGCTCGATGAGTTTGGGGGTAGCTTGGACGCCTAACCATTGACGGAGGATGGAGTCGTTGCGCTGGCCGAATGTGGCGAGGAACTGGTCGTGGGTGATGGGATGGCCTTCGCGGGCCATGGTGTCGCGCCATGCTTGCCAGTGGTAGTCGGCGGAGTCGACGAGGGTTCCGTCCATATCCCAGAGTACGGCGCGGGGGGGGCTTTGACCTGCGGCATCCATCGTTGTCTAGGATAACTGTGGCAAATCCTCACCGCGAGTACTACACCATCGACTCATTTGAAAACGGCGAAGAAATAGCGCAAGTTTGTGGCATCGCCATCTGATTACGTCAACGGATTTGCGTCAACGCACAATCCAGAGTAAAATCCGATCTCGTTTCCAGAAGTTGCGAAAATGAGCATTCGGCAATACGTCGCCATCATTCTAGGATTGATCGCTTCGCCTGCATGGCTTGCCCGCGCACAACAATCATCCCAAACAGGTGCTTTCATGACAGACCGCGACAAAGCCGAGCTTCGAGGTCCGGTTAAGACAGTGCTGAATGAGCAGACCTTTTCTGGTGCCGATGGTCAGCAGTTCCTCAACTCTACGACAACAGAATACGCACCCGATGGCAGGATTCTGCAGCAAAGAATTGGAAACTCGGATGGCTCGGTATGGTCAACGAGCTACATCTATTACGCCGATGGACGTCTCCTCAGAACCGTTTCCGGCAAAGTGGGATCGGCCGGCGATTCCCAGACGACCTATCTGTACGATGACGCACGCAGGCGGGTCGGAGCAGAGTCAGGCGACAACGTAACAATGAGCTACAAGTATGACGAGAGGGGACGGAAATCCGCCATCGAAAGGTACGATTCACAGCCTCTTCCGCCGAACGTGGCCTATGCAACACATTGGGAAGGAACTGACTTGGGGTTTGCTCCGTATCCCGGGGGCACTCTCACAACGTCGTACAACGAGCAGGGGGTGGCGACGGGTGCGGAACTCCAAAATGCTGACGGCACGGTCGTGGGCCACATTGTGCGCAAGTTCGATACCGAAGGTCGCGTCATCTCAGAGGAACAGGCCGCAGACGCTCCTCAGGTAAACCTTCCCGAAGAACTTCGGTCAAAGCTCAATCCAGAACAGATGAAGTCCGTCGGCGCGATGATCGCTGGGTTGCAGAACAGCGTAATTTCCTACTCTTACGATGCTCAGGGTCGTGTGACGGAACGGCACAGGAGTGGAGGAGTCTTTGACGAACGGGTGACTGTCACGACGTACAACGACCATGGCGATAAAGCCTCGGAGCGTGAAACAACGGTCATGAGATCGGACACAGGCCCTTGGAACCTCACGGAAGCCGGAGCTTTTGTTCCTGCGGGAAAACCGAATCCTCCTAATCCACCCGTAAGCTCTGAAACACAATACACATACCAGTACGATCAGTATGGCAATTGGACCGAGCAGACGATTGTCAGCCGCTCTCCACCGGACGAAGCGTTTCGACCGGGAACTGTGATTCGTCGTAAGCTGACTTATTACTAAGGTCTGCAGTGTTTCAGCGTAACAGGTCTGGCACTGTTGTTGATGAATCTCTATGCACTTAAAATTCTCGCCTGCTTCCCGCCTCAGGTGCGAACAAGCAGCCCATAGTTGTGACGCCTGATAGCGCAAATCGACGATCTCCAGTGAACACAAGCAGTTATTAGCTTCGCTGGCCAGCTCGGGTCAACAGACACCCATCGTCGTCATCCCGCTCCCCCATCAGCAGGATCGTTACCTGGTGATCGACGGCTACAAACGGATTGCGGCATTGCAACAACTGCAGCGGGACGCCGCTGTGGTACTGGATTGCTCCCTACGTTGGTCGAAACGGGATAGCGCCTTAGAGCAAGGTTGGCAGCTGGCCGATCTACAGCAGCGCTTCGGCTATGACTTGGAACAGTTAGCCCGACGTTTTGATCACAGCGTGAGTGGTGGCCTTGGTCGAGCTGCTCCCGGAATGGCAGTAGCCCGAGTCCATGTTCGATCATGGCAGGCGGCCTATCGCAAATTGATGCCCGAGCCGGGGTCAGCTTGCCGGCGCTCATGCAAATGCTCGGGCACAAAGACATCCGCATGACCATGCGCTATGTAGAAATCGTCCAACTCGACCTGCAACGTGAATTTCACCGCGCCCGTCAAAACCCTCTTGTACTCCACTCCATTCCCCAACTCCCTCTGCCATCCTCCACAACTCCTGAGCAGGTCGATCTCGCTACGGTTCGCCAAGCTATCGCGGCTACCCGACATCTCCTTCAGCTATTCCAGCCTCAGCTGGAGGCGAAGGGCCAACGGAGACTTCGCCGACTCACACAGCGGCTCCTGACTAACGTCAGCCATCTCAGTACGACTGGGTTATTCGTAGCGCAGCGCGACCATTGGATCGACGCGCATCGCGCGGTGCGCGGGAACGTAACATGCCGCGACCGCGACCAACGTAAGCAGAATGGCCACGCCAGCGATCGTCGCAGGGTCATTCGTATGAATGTCGAAGAGCATCGATTTCAGGTATCGCGTCACTCCCAGCGCTACCGCGATGCCGACCATCGCACCGATAATCGCCAGGACGATTCCTTGCCCCACAACCAGCCTCAGCACACTGCCGCACTGCGCGCCCAGGGCCATACGAATGCCAATTTCACGCGTGCGCCGCGACACTTCATACGAAAGCAGCCCGTACAATCCGATGCACGCCAGCACCAGCGCCAGGATTCCGAAAAGTCCTGACAGCTTCGCCATCATGCGCTCTTGAAAAAGCAATCGGTCAATCAGTTCCGCCTGGGTGTGCACATCGGACAGCGGCAAATTGCTGTCCATCTGGCTGACCACGCTGCGTATGGCAGCGGCGACTGCGGTGGGATTCGTTCTGGTACGCACTTCGAAACTCGTGTTGCCGCCGCTGGAGGGAACGTACATCGTAGGATCGATCGGGCTCCGCAGGTCTTGATACTTCGCATCGCTCACCACCCCCAGAATCTCCCAGCCCGGATTTGCCCAGTCCCCTTTTGCGGGGTCGGCCTCGTGTGCGCCAAAATGAACTCCCAACGGATTCACGCTCGAAAAGTATTTCTGCACGAACGTCTTGTTCACGATCACCGGCACAGGCGCTTCTTTTGCCGCGCTCTCCGGTACCGCTGCTTTCCCGCTCGGAGCCGGAAGTCCCGCTTCCTTCGCTTCCTGCAACGCTTCCCGCGCGCGTTCCCTTTCCTGCGCAGCTTCGGCTTCCGCAAAATCGGCCGAATCGAAGTTTCGTCCCGAGAGCAACCGCATGTGCATCGTCGAGAAAAAACCTGCGCCAACGGGAAGATAGTCCGCATCCGATTCCTGATTTTTCGGCGCACCTTCAAGATGGAAGCCCGTTATCCACAAACTCCCGCTCAGCAATGTGTTGTTGGAATAGCTCACTGACTCGACTCCCGGAATTGCTCCGATGCGCTGCTGCAAATCTCTGTAAAACGCATCAATCTGAGGTGTCTTGTATCCGATCAGCGTCGGATCCAATCCGAAGGTCAGCAGATTGTGAGTATTGAATCCGGGGTCCATATTTCTCAGGTTCCGCAGCGTGCGTACTAGAAGTCCCGCGCCGACCAGCACAACGACTGCGAGCGCCACTTGCGCGATCACGAGTCCGTTACCCAAATTGAACCATGTTCCTCCCGTGCGTCCCTCTGCCGCCGAACTTCTCGTGCCGGCTTTCAGCGCTGGTGTCAAATCGACACGCGTACAGCGAAACGCAGGCGCAAACCCGAAAATAATTCCCGTCAGCACCGCGGCAGCGAAAGTGAAAAGCAGTACGCGCCCATCAATGCCCGGGCTGAATCCAAACGGCTCGTCGGAGCTGCTTGCAAAAAGCGTCACAATCGCACGCGTTCCCCAAATCGCAAACAGAATCCCTAGCCCGCCGCCCACAAGTGAAAGAAAAATGCTTTCCGTCAGCAGTTGCTGCACGATTCTTCTGCGCCCTGCCCCAAGCGCCAGCCGCACCGCAATTTCCTTTTGTCGCGATGTTGCCCGCGCGAGCAGCAAACCCGCTACGTTGGCGCACGCAATCAGCAGGACAATTCCTACGGCCATCATCAGCACGTACAATTCACCCGAAATTTCCGTCGTCGAGCCGGTAAGTCCGGATTGCGCAGGCAGCGTGTCAACTTTCGGATCATCCTCCGGCTTTGAGAGCGGCTTCGCACCGTTCAACATGTCGTTGCGGAAAATCGTCGTCACGGCGGCCTGCGCTTGCAATCTGTCAACGCCTGGCTTCAGCCGACCGAGGACTACCAGCCACCAGCTGTAAACATCCGTCGCTTGTGCTCTTACCCACGGATGAGGATTGATCTGCGGCAGCATGGAAAGCGGAACCCAAACATCGTAGACACGCCCCGGGCTCAGGCTGTCGAATCGCGGATCGGCTACGCCGATAATTGTGAACGGCACGTTGTTTAGGCGAACTGTTTTTCCAATTGCTGAACGCAAGCCGCCGAACTGGCGTTTCCAGTAGCCGTGGTTCAAGACGACCACCGGTTGCGCGGAAATTGAATCGTCGCTGGGCGCAATCAGACGTCCTGCAGCAGCACGGACGCCGAGCAACCGGAAGAACCCGCCGGAAACCATCTGGCCCCTGAGCACGCTCGCCGTTCCATTGCCGCTCAGGTCAATTTGTCCGGCGTTCGCGAATGCTGCGACGCTGGAGAACGCGCTCACCTGGGAAGCTACGTCGTTGAAGAAGGGCATAGAAAGGGAGCAGCCGGAGGATTCGCCGTTCCGCGATCCGCAGTCGCCGTAGCTGCTTTGGCGGTGAATATCGGGGGTTTTGCGGGCGCTCCAGCGGAGAACCAGTAGGTGCTGCGGATCCTGCACAGGCAGCCCTCGCATGAGGATGCCATCGATCAGACTGAAAATCGCCGTATTCGCGCCGATGCCGATCGCCAGCGTAAGGATGGCCACGGCGGTGAAACCATGGGAATTGAGCAACATGCGTAGGCCATAGCGTAAGTCTTGAATCAGCGCACCCATACTGCCTCCTTTCTCTACGCCAAGGAGCACGAGGGGGTAATCGTATCGCAAGAAACACGCATCACTCCAGCTCTTCCGAAGGTCTAACGAATGGTCGGCAAAACGGGAAGTAGTCCCAGGCTGTCACCTGATGGGTACTCACCTCAGCTAGTGAAAATCGCCGTTGCGCTCATCGACCTTCGATTCCGTTCTTCTTCTGAGCGGATGGTTTTGCGGCAGCACGACGTCTGCCTTTTTCCTCTGTTCGCGCTTTATCGCATCCCGCCTGGAGACCGGCATTCTCATCCCATCTGGTTACAATAGTTACGTGTTTGCTTCGCCGCCGCCGTTAGCGGTTGCGACGTCGAAGGGATCTCGGCTGCCAAAATTTCCTGGGCGCATCCATCGGGCACTCCCTCGCTGCATTACCTCAATACGCTATACGTCCCGTAACTAACTCTGATTGGCGATTCGCCTCGAGCGCATGTTCAATTACATCGGCGGCAACTTCCAACCCTGGCCGCCTGGCAATAAGGTTCTGGAAGGCGCGGGCCTTCTCACGGTAAGCTCGCTTCCTTCTTACCATCTGAATCAATTCTGATAAGCGTTCTACTGTCAGCTCATCAAATTCGACGAATTCGCCGACCCCGTGATATGCAATCCTGGCAGCTACACCGGGTTGATCGTACCCTATGGGGATGGCGACCATTGGCACTCCCTGTGCTAAGCATTCCAGCGTGCTGTTCAGTCCGGCATGGGTGATGCAAAGCAGTGCCCGCTTCAACAGTTCGATTTGCGGCGCCTTGCGGACGACGATCGCATTGGCGGGAAAAGGTTCCAGTTCTTTGAGATCAATGTGGTTGCCAGCCGAAAGTACAAGTTGAATTCCGGCGAGCGGCTCAACTGCCTGGAGGATGGTCCTGTACACGTTCCCCAAGCCATTCACCACGGTTCCCAAAGACGCGTACATGAAAGGTTGACCGGTCAGTTTTTCCCATGGAAACGGTGTTTGCTCCCGCCCCTCGTCGTCGTGGAAAGGCCCCGCATAGTGGAACTGTGGAGGCCAACTGGAGATGGGGAAATCAAACTCTTTGGGCAATTGGCTTATGACGGCCTTGGCGGTAGTCGCCGTCGGGCCGCTAAAATCGACTTGCATTCCGTGCTTTTTGACGTAAGAATTTGCTACCTCTACCATTGGGCCAACAATCTCACCGAAGAATTTCATCCCCTCGGCTTTTCTCGCTGCAACTTCCCATTCCGGGGTTTTGTCGTAGGGCGGCCAACTAAAGAAGGTAGGCGGGGTCGACCCGGAGAGATCCATATTTAGGGCATTCCAAATATGGATGTAAGGTATACCGAGACGCATCGGTACAAGTTGGATGGCGGAATGTCCAGTGTCCAATATTAATGCCTCAACCCCAGTTTCTGCTATTTTCTGGGGGAGATGCTCCAAGGCCGATTCGAGGAGGCCAGGCATCAATTCGCGGCAGGTATACCGCACCACTTCGAGACCATGCAATGTCGCTGCCTTAGCCCGCTGTTTGTTGAATTCGCCCGGTGGGTATTCTTTTTCACAAAACGGTACGAAATCCAGATTGGCGGCACGAACTGCCGACTCGGCATCCCGAACACCAATAAATATCACCTCGTGGCCGCGCGATTTGAGCTTGCGCCCCAGCGCGGTCATAGGGTTTAGATGGCCGGGCAAAGGCAGACTCACAAAGCCAATTCTCATTGTTCACTCCTAGGGGGGCTCTGAGATCGTGCCTTGGCTCCCGAAGCGAGCCGATAGATTGTCCTCACGACCAAAAGAACGTAATTCACAGCGCCTGCTTCGCCCGTCGCCGCTACTTCGCTACTTCGATCAGATCGAAGGGTTGCGCACTTAGATAGGACACGGAGAAGCGCGATTTATTCCCGCCGAACATTACCCCGTTGGGCATGACGATAAGCGTGCCGAACTTCCGCAACGCTAGACAGTCATCTATCAGGATCTATCCAGAGGTTCCACCTTGTTTCGAGCCGTCATTGGTAAGGGGAAAGGGGCATCGCGCCACGGATCGGCGGCTCGCCGGAAGAGTCAGGTGATTGGAGTGACGCCCATTTGAACGAGGCGCCAAAGCGGCGGATGACACGCTCATCGCTTTCACGATCGCTCACTGTAGGTGAGTACCACGATCACGTACTCACGAACTTATCTGAAATGATCCATGAGAGAGGAGGGACCGCCATTCAGGCCCTGGAGCCGGCGGTAGAGGGCATGGCTCCTGTAGTTGAGGGCTGGGGTCCAAACGACGGGATCATCTTCGCCACCTGCTTGAGTATGAACCCTGGAGCAATCCGACTCAGAATCTTCGTCACGTTAGCAAGGCCTGGACGGACGTCCAGCTTTCCCGCTTCGATGCCGGCAATGGCTTTCTTGGCGA
>Ga0123355_10001190_pt1 | contig 36182 bp, 18 predicted proteins | sample TergutEmb28metaG_3_FD_89872 | JGI IMG/M metagenome (GOLD analysis project Ga0123355, IMG submission 89872) | Embiratermes neotenicus P1 segment gut microbial communities from Petit-Saut dam, French Guiana - Emb289 P1 | ecosystem: Host-associated > Arthropoda: Insects > Digestive system > Gut ...
AGTTGGGATGTTACAAAAAAAAAAAAAAAAAAAAAAAAAGTTAACAGAGTAACAAGTGATAGGCGAAGTAAGGTACGCATTTGGTAGCGAGACAGACCGGTAACTAAGATATAAATGAAACTACATATGGGATTCAATTCATGTAAATATACTGCACATGATTAATATACAACAGGATGAAACACGTAATGTACTGCCGGGGCTGTATAATTATGTATTGTATAATAGTTAGGTACCGTCAGTTCTCACAGAAACTGACCACCTTGGTGATAAGAAATAGACGCCACAGTAGTATTAAAACAAATTCGGACTACTCGGTACAGTGACTAGTCTACGGGCTGGAAGATTCGGAATTCAAGTCCCGGCAGAGGCGAGGGATTTTTCTCTTCTCCCAAACATCCACACAGGTTCTGTGGTCCACCCAGCCTCCTACTCAATGAATACCGTGGGCTCTTTCTCGGGGCTCAGACGGCCGGGGTGTGAATTTGACCACTCAATTCCATGTAGTGCCGAGATTCGGAATTAGTGGAGCTATACCTTTACTCCCCTACACGCCTTCAGGGCACACAGAGGGACAACTTTACCTAAGCTGGCTCAGGGCATGCCTCACTAGCGGTCTCTGTTTAATCGTTTTCACTGGAGACAGCAGTTAATAGACGTGACTGTAAGCGTCGAACGAGAAAGAAAACAGGGCGACATCGTTACATCTTGTTTCTTTCGTTGTTTTCCGACGCCGACCGAACAATCTGGCTACATTAACAGTCCTTCTGGTTCCTGTTCCGGAGATGCCTGGTTCGGAACTCGGCCGGAACACCAACTTGCCAACTCAGGATTTTTTTTTGCTTATCCTCAATTCCTCCAGCAAATTCCAGGGTAGTATCTTAAATACGCACCACCCCTTTCTTCCATATCCTCGCCATTTCACTTTGCATGTATTCTGACGAAAAGTATCCAAGTTTTGTACGCCCTTAACTTTTGAAGGAGGAACCGATAAGGTGTCCCTAAAGTCCGTAACTAACTACCAACTTATGTTGTGGAACACCACAGAAGAGCGAAGGGCTCAACTATACGGCGGCCGAAGCCTGTAACTCGCATTCATTACCAGTTTTCCACCTCCGTTCTAAGCCGTATGGTCGCTGGACTGAAACAATGTTGTTAAATAATCTACGAAACTATAAATCCACACACGACGACTGAATTGGTTGGCAGCCATAGTAAAAGTGCCGGACGTATTTTGAGTTAACAACTACTACGTTCAGAGTAGCCCTGGAACCCCCACCCCCCACCCCCACCCATCCTACCGAGGTCTCCTTCCACACGTAAAGCGGCCGGAGTCCAAAGCCTAAAACTCACCCTTATCTAGTATAGAGCTCCTAGACGTCGTTAATATTTACCCCCACGCCCCCTCCATTTCTTCGTAGCTTAGTGGAGAGGCACAGACTTAAATTTATTAGATACAGTCGTAAGAAGGCCATGGCTCTGTTGTCAGGGTCTCCTTTGTTCAAACAGTATATCAAATTAAAGTTTAATGTTACAGGTAGGACAAGCTGCACGCGGCGGTGGGTGGAGCGATGAGGCTGGGCCTCGTGTTCTGCATCGCCGCCATATTGGCCAGTCACTCAGGTAGGAATGTGGGGCACTGCACCGTTACGACCTCGCGTGCCTGTATCCCGACAGTTAACCCTGAACACTGAAGGTCTGCACTTCCAGAAACATTTAAACTAATGAGGGCAGAAATTGTATTTGACAGAACAAGATAGGGTCTGTTATTCTGAGGGAGCGACATATTAGGGTGTTGCATATAGGTTCCGAGCAGAACTCCCAAAGTCTGCTTGTCCTACTGCAAAGATTTCTAGTTCTGCAAATGTTATTATTCTGTACTGCTTCCAATAGTTGTATTAAACGATTTTCTTAATTTCATGTTTATTATTACTGTTGTTTTCCTTTTTTGTGGGGTGCAAACTCTCTCTCTCGCTCTCTCTCTCTCTCACACACACACACACACACACACACACACGTACACGCACACACGCACCATGTTAAATTCAACGGATGTAACTTTATAGTTTCGCATTGTCGCCATGTTGGCTTAAAACAGTGTTTCATAGGCGTGCCTATCATCTTTCGCCGCACCCAATACACCTTACCTAGCTCAGTGGTCCACTAGGTCGTCATCAAAGGAAAGCTACAAATTTCCTACGTTTGCCATGCTGTGTTACATTCGACAAAAATATTCCATCAAAAAAGATGCTAACCTTTCCAATCTCTATAACCATACATCATTTTAGGACCCAAAATTATTGACGTAATATCGCTCCCATCTCACAAGTGAGCGTATGAACTCTGCTGTTATTATGGTTTGCAGGAAATTAAAAGGCCTACAACTCTATAGTGGGGTTCAAGGGAATAACATTCATACCAGTTTTCGTGAAAATCAATCAATTTTTAAGCGTCTGGATGGTTGAACATCATCATAGTTAGTTTAATGATCCCGTAACCTTAGTTTCCTTCTTTTTTAGGAGGAAGAGCTAAAATAATTTCAAGAATAAATTTGTCCTAAGGATAAACTCCATCCAGCCTCCTGTAAAATGGGTACCGGGTCTTTCCCAGGGGTAAAGTGCGGCCGGGGCGTGCTACTGAACACTCACCCCCTTCTAGTGCCGCGGTCATGGAAGAGTAGCGCTATACCTCTACCCACCCTCTGGGCCACACCGGGCCTGTAACGGGATCACTTTACTTTAAGGATAAACTATGTGTAAGATAATTTTGGGCGGTTGAATGGTGAGGAACTTCGTAATTTGGACACGTTACCCAGAACGTTTAGAATAGTAAAATCAAGGTTCCAAAAAACTGGATATACACAGGTGTGTCTAATATGCTTGGACAAACTTCCAAGAGTGAGTTCTTCATATCACACTGAGAAAAATTCGCGTTATCATACGTCCGAAGATGAGTGGGTTTTAAATGTACTGCCATGGTTACATTCATCAAGAAGTACATTAACTATGTAACATTTCACTTAAAACTGGCGTAATGCATGTACTATATACGTTCCTAATTTAATGACTGTCGATTTCTTGTATATGGAGCCATAATTCACAACAAATACTCACAATGTCCCCTGCCTAATTAAATGGACACATGGACACTTCTGATCATGGACTGTCGTACCCTTCGTTAGTGCCGGAGCGGTTGCGAATGGCTTAACAGGCATCAAATGTCGTTGATGAAGTGTATCTTCATTTTCAACTGGACCTTAATACACTAGGGGTTTTAAGTGTCCCCACGGGTATAAATCTAAAGGATTCATGTCAACACGTTGCTGGTCTGTACCTCGAAGAATGTTTGCGGTAATATACTGTTACGAATTTTAAGCTCATGGTTCCGTGCATCATAAGTCAATGTTAATAAAAATCCAACTAGATGCAACAGTATGCAGGTATTTATTTACTGCAAAGTCACTCTACATATTTCGGGTGTCACAGCACCCATCATCAGGAGTACTAAAAACTGTAACCGCAGCCTCCGGTACAGGTCATAGTATCGGTACAGCTACTTCCCTCCAACGTGGCCTGAGCGGGCCACGTTGGAGGGAAGTAGCTGTACCGATACTATGACCTGTACCGGAGGCTGCGGTTACAGTTTTTAGTACTCCTGATGATGGGTGCTGTGACACCCGAAATATGTAGAGCGACTTTGCAGTAAATAAATATCTGCATAATGTTGCATCTGTTGGATTTTTATTAACATATTGTTACGAACTTTTTTCCTTGTTTTAGAGTGGGGAAAACACTCCTAGAGTTTGTCCAAGTATTTTAGACACATCCTGTATATACGGAATTTTTCACGCCAACAACAGACTCTGTACTCTTCAGAATGAGTTCCGTTTGGTAACTGTCTTCAGATGCCTTTAACACAAAGCGTTGCTAAGACATTCAAGGGACATTATTTTATCTGACAACTGTAACCCGTAATTTATAAAACTTCGATGTGCAATGGACAATGTGTCGGGTGTCTGCAAGCAGAACAGAAACATTTCCAGCACTTTCTCTAAATACGGTAAGTAAAAAACTAACAATAACTGCCGTACACTGAACTAAAATGCCGACCTGCGGCAAATGGAACAGCTTCGAGAGCTGCAATGCCTGCCGACATGCGAAATGGTCTGCGGAAAGTAGTGATGCAAATTGTCAGATAAAAAAGTCCGGTCTAAGAGTGCACATGAAGGTCGTTCACATTTTGAAACACGCTGAGTCTGCATTCTTTTCCCCCCTTTTTTGGCCCTGATTGGTATATTGCTATCAAGTTGGCGATAATATGACAAACACGGTACTCAAATTCAATGTTGTTATAGATCGTGTAGGTATGTGCCGCCTTCAATATTAAGAATTTTGTTGGTATGTTTGAAGAAGTATCTACGAGAATCCACGGAATGGAAAATTCAGAATGAAGAGACTGGTTACAGTAAAAAGTACATCCAGCCCACAACCACTAGCTACGTTTCATATTCAAGCAGCACCACAATAGGTCGAGTTGCATCCAGCGTCATGAGGCTGTGTGTTGTCATGTGTGTTTGAATCCCGTTAGAAACCAAGTGCTGAATTAAATTTCATGGGATCGGAACACATGTAGGACTACACATGCAAAACCCCGAGTGTTATATGCAATTGTAGTTACGAGGAAGAAGAGAATCTGCAATAACACATGAAGCAGAGTCAAAGATGTTAAATTAATCCACTGAATATCAACATTCATCTCGATGACATACAAGACTTGGTCGTACCACACAGAGAACACCGTCTGCCTTAAGGATCAGCTAGTTAATGACATCAAGGAAATTATCGGCATTTGTGAGAATGACAAAACGCATAAATACTCTGTGGCAAAATACAGAGCTTCTTAATGTTACTACATGTGGTGCGCTAAGGCTTATTATCACTCCACTCTAAGTGGTTAATGAGAATCAAAAGAAATTATTGGCCACTGAAATGAGTTTCTGCTATAGATGTGTACGAAAGTCATCCCAGGAAAAAGTACGGAAAGATATAATTACAGAGGCCATAAGAAACGACGATAACAGATCAGATAGATGGACAACGACAGCAGCATTGATACCCACAGGCACTGGAGTGCAGCCCAGTGGGACGCCGAAGAGGCAGACCACGACGAATATGGAGTGAAGGTACCGTGGAAATAATGGCAGAATGTGGCCTGGCACAAGTGGATGTAGGAAACGGAGAAAGGTGGAAATCTGGTGCGAAGAACTCTTAAGGAAAAACCAACAATGATTATTATTATTATTATTATTATTATTATTATTGCTGTTGTTGTGGTGATGGCGGTGATACGACAATACAGTTGTGTTTTCTTATATTGTGCTGTAATTTAAGTTTCTTCTCCTATAATGTGACAGTAACAGGAATTCGCGATTAGAATATTACTGTGCTCTGGGACGTTACACCTGTCTTGTGGTAGACAGGTGCCAGTGTTTCGGAGGAAAATGCTGCCCCAATCTTCAGGGAATAAAAGATTGAGGGAGCAGTTTCCTCCGAACCGTTGGTATATACGCATAGCTTCCAGACTGTCACATCCCAGCTGAATAGTGGCATTCAGTCATTGTCGTTGGAAACCCCACCATAAAAATGCATCATTTATTCCAATAAAATTTGTAACGTATGCTTTAGTGGTGGTATGCATCCTTGTATTCCGGTTTTAGAGGTCTTCCCATCAATTTATAAGGTAATTCACAACCATAACCTGCACTACAGACTTCGATAATACGTGCCTCGTGTTACAAATATTAAATAACACATCAATTTAAAATAAAACGTATCCAATGTTGGAAAGAACACGGATATGCAAACCTAATTTGACTCTACTTCCAGCTACAAGAGAAACCTTTAATATGAGAGTTAGTGTGTTTTCAGCGTTTTTGTTACAATGGAAATCAAATCACCGGTTCCGTATGAAAGAATTAAGTCTGTCTCGAGGCAAGCCATGCGTTTCAGAAAACTAACGATGAAAATTCGAATTAAACAATGGTGAATGAAACAGCGCTGCCTTTACTGACAAAGAAAGGTTTAGCGTAGTGATTGAGCTCTAATTCGTAATCAAGAAGTACGCGAAGTGGATCACAGCCGGAGTACCCGTTGGGAGTACATATGAAGGCTTCGGCCGTAGGAACAGAGCGAAATTCCGGAATAGTAAGCATACCCTGTAACATGCCAGTACCGTAAGTCTTCCCATCTAACCGCCAACAATCATTTCCCATCTTTAAATAATGTGAAATGCCAACTTGATGCAACAAGGTAATTTTATTGACGTATTATTAGCTCGACGTGTTTCGGGTACATGCGCCCATCATCAGGAGCATTAGACGTTGAGTTGCAGCATATGGTTATATGCACCGAGTTTTTGGATGGGTGGTAGTCTTGAGAGCCGCTGCGTAGGTCGTGTGTACGGTGCGGATGGTGCGGATGGTGCCGTGCGACCAACACTCATCCAAAAACTCGGTGCAGAAAACCATATGCTGCAACACAACATCTAATTCTCCTGATGATAGGCGTATGTACCCAAAACATGTCCAGCTAAGAATACATCAATAAAATTACCTTGTTGTATCAAGCTGGCATTTCAGATTATTTCATGAGGAAGATGCACGGTCAAACAACCCTCAAATTTCCCATCTTATTTGAGGCTGTATAAGTACATATGTTGGAACAAGACCGTTGGTGATTTACCCTATCAGTACTCGGCTACAACACTCTACACGTATGATTAGTTATCGTAAATATCAAGAAAAATGGGGTAACGTAATGTTGGCCTACCCTTCTCTTCCAAAAGCGTTCTTTGCATTTTTTTATCATTCATAGCTCTGATGCTACACATGCGATGTTGCAAGTCGACGCTCACCACAAATCCCATGCTATGTAGAATCAAAACAAAGAATAAAGTAAAGGTATTTTTTTTTTCCCTGAGCACGCCATGCAGGGACAAGGAGAAGTTTGTTTCTATGTAGTTAAATATACTCAGTAGCGAAGAATGTTTCGAATATAATTCTCATGCCCAAATTGGAGCTATAGGTGACATCATATGCCAACTTTTCGTGGGATGAGCAATTTAAAAAAAAAATCGATAATATTTGTTTATAGTTTCACGTAGGCCTGAGTGACGATATGTTTTACACTGGGCGAAATGAAATCAAATTTAAATTCACTAAAGAAACTGTAAGTGTATACCCCAATACGAAGTTTTATTTAAATTCTTTGATGCTGTTTAGCAAATGAAACATACGGCAGACGGCCGGAGAGGATTTCCGCTCTGCGCAAAGCACGCGCTAGTACAAGAGTTTCGAAAGAGAAGATCGCAAAACGGCAAGGAGGTATAATAGAGCCATGATGAAACAGTGCCTTGTAAACCACGCATTAATATCCCTTGATTGTATTAATTTGTTTAAAGAAAATTTTCTAAGCTGCGTAGGTCATAATGAGAACTGAAAGCGATGCTGGAGGTACCAGTCGTTACCGCAGCCACGGTACCATTCGGACAATTTTCTAGTGCCAAAGAAAAATACGTAAAGCCTGGAGGCTGTCGTTGTGTGGCTGCATGGGGCACCAACTTTTGGGGGAATCCCGAAAATACTTGTATAGAAGATTTGTGTGTGTGTGAGTGTGTGTGAAACATATTTTATATGTATCGTCCATTTTCATTATCTGTTCAGGACTACGCGTCTAGATAAGGCCCCAAATTTATTTTCTCAGTGGGTCCAAATACGTCTTAAACTGGTTCTGCTCCCGAATACGGAAAACTGCTTGGAAAAACACACAAAATCTTTTGGTAGATAAATCTTGAAGGCGTTTTTTGGTATAAGTTTAATATTATTAAAAAGGAATCCTCGACAGGTTTAGTTTGATTGTAGGCTTGTGGAATGAGTAAAAGAGGAAGACAAACGCCATGTGTATGGGAAATGGGGTTCATGTTCTAACTGCGTCAGTAAAGAAGGCGAGGGTTCGACTCCCTTACACCACCACGGTCCCGAGACTTGTGCCATACCATGACCCGACTGGTACAGAGCACGATGCACTTTCACTACATCGATTACATTTTTCAACCGAAAACCCAAACAAGGATTTATATCCCACTGATGACAGACACCAAGACAGATCTGCGTGGCACGTAACAGTAATCTGGACGGCAAGCAGCACGTAACACGTATCAGTCATAAGGCGTGCGTGATTACGTGACAAACACGCGCGTTGTTTTCAACAGACCACACACACATAAGCCCATCAGTCAACTTCTGCGCGATTATGTAACAAAGCACCACGTTTCACTCAGTCATGTATGTGTTGTCCTTGCAAAACAAAGTTGAATGGGTACCACCATCTTCCCGGGGTAAAGCGGCCGGAACGTAAAGCTGAATTCTCACGTGCATCTAGTGGCGAAGTTAAGAATGCGTGGAGCTATACCTACACTTCTACACACATACGCATGGCTCGTCTTATATTTGGAACATCATTAAAACCTTTAACTACGGCAGTATATTGCAGTCACCAAACTGCACATACAAGAGCTACTGAGCCACCGAACCCGACCTCTCAGTGTACATATACGAATTTTACTGGCATCTTGTTCCTACACCTAATTCCTAAACCCAGAACACAGTCATTACCTCCTCACACACACCGTCCTGTGTGTCTCTGTCCCTTTTAACCACAGGCGTGTAAATAACCCTTAAATCGACAGGAACTGCGTGGTCTCGAACTACCGATCCTTGAATCCAGAATCACAAATATCAACTACTAGACTACAGAAGCGACATACGAAAAGAAGTTTCGGATTACACTCATACGACACCACTGTGACATATAACACAGATAACAACACGAATTACACGGCAGGTACACATCAACTCTGATACTTTAACCAACCGTTACATCGTAACATTTTTTAAAAGCCAGCTTCTTGCTACGCCACTGTACTGGGGCCCATCGCACCTCGCACCACTTAAACATGGAGTCTTCGTCTGCAAGTGCACTTAATATTCACAACACGGTAATCAGAAATTCGAATAAGTCGGACAGGAGCGTAACAAACTTGATTCCAAATTTGGCAAATTTCCAATTTCAGTGTTCAAGGGCACCTATGGACAAGATTTAAAGTTACTGGCATGTATTTACATGCTATAATAAAGTAAATCACAACATTTTGCATGCACATTTCTTCTAAATTAATTTAAATGAGTGTGGGTTATATCGTGGCCACATTAGACGAAACAAAAGTTTCTCTTAATAACACCGGCATGGCTACCCCTGTGTAACTACGCATGCGTATAGTCCAGTTGAAACGTGATGGCACACGGTGACGCACAGGAGGGGTTGTGAAGGGGAAACTGCCGAATGGAGTGGGTAGCTAGTACCCTTCACACTACCTCGGAACATGGTGTATCTAGCATTACTACCATTACTACCGCTGATGCGCACACCTCGGCTGCTAGTAGTCGACTGAACTGACGCCCCTGCCGATTTAAGTGGACTCGTCCGTTTCGCCGAAAGATAAAATCTGTTTTCCGCGCGTGTGCCATCACAGTTCAAAAGCAGTCTACTACTGCTGCAGCTAACGATACCTTATTTTGATGTCGATTTTGCGTCGCAGGAGTTGCGTTGCCAGCACGTGGTTGAGCAGTGGTTAGGTTAGAATCTTCCTTTACTTACATTCCTGTTACAGGCAGATGGCGTCACATAACTAACTCCAGACTATTTTGTGAGTCAGGTTACTCTGACTTCTTACTTAACTGTCAGCAATAAATCGACTACTTGAGCACGTTTACACTCGTCACCGACTTCGCCACTCTACCACCAGCGGCTGCACATGTTCGCCATTTGCATACAGCCACTAGCGATCTCTATGCATAAATGCCACCCAGTTGAAACCGCCATGACCAGAGATTAATGACCTATCGATAAGAATCGAAGAATAAGTGTATTCGTATCAATGCTACTGACATCTTTGGACCAAAAATTATTGATGGAAAACTCATCAACGGTATTCCATATCAGAGAGTGACGTGCCTCGTTGGTTCAATGGGTCCGGTAACGGTAACTGTTTTTTAACTAAGAGTTCAATTGCAAGAATTTTAAGCACAAAAGCAATTTAATCACCTCTGAAAATTCTAATAGATAAGAAGAAACATGCTGCATATGTCATAGAAGGCTCCTGAAAGATGGCTAGTAAGTCAGGCCGAAACATGTCGGAGGATTAACTTATAGTAGAAAAAAAGCCTATTGCAGCAAGCTGGTGTTGAACTTTTGTAAATATAATACAGCTGCACGGAATGTGTATAATATTAAATAAACGAGGCATGTTTTGAAACAATGGCCCGGTATGAAGAACACCATGCATCGACAAACTGTTGAGGGTGGCCAAATCACGACGCTGTTGATACTAAATCATTGAGTCGAGAAATGAAGATAATAGTCGTACGTATTTGACGGCAAAAAAAGCAGATTTTATGGTCAATGATACTATGGTATGACAATGATACTATGGTATGACAATGATATTATGGTATGACAATGATACTATGATATGACAATGATATGGTATGACAATGATACTATGGTATGACAATGATATTATGGTATGACAATGATATTATGGTATGACAATGATACTATGGTATGACAATGATATTATGGTATGACAATGATACTATGGTATGACAATGATACTATGGTATGACAATGATGCTATGGTATGACAATGATATTATGGTATGACAATGATACTATGGTATGACAATGATATTATGGTATGACAATGATACTATGGTATGACAGTGATATGGTATGACAATGATACCATGGTATGACAATGATACTATGGTATGACAATGATATTATGGTATGACAATGATATGGTATGACAATGATATGGTATGACAATGATACTATGGTATGACAATGATATTATGGTATGACAATGATACTATGGTATGACAATGATACTATGGTATGACAATGATATTATGGTATGACAATGATATGGTATGACAATGATACTATGGTACGACAATGATATTATGGTATGACAATGATACTATGGTATGACAATGAAAGTCAAAGTCCACTGCATTTCGTTAAATATGAACACACAGGAAACTGCGTCAGGCAAAAGTTGTATATTTAAAGGACGTTTATACTTTATTGTATACTGTTTTATACTATTAATATTTTGAACACTGAATTTAATTTGAATTTTACGTAAAGATTAAGTTCGTACCGCACAGTAAACAACTCCCTTCTCGGTTGTAAAAACCAGTAAGTAATGCTGTTCAAGGGAATAGTTGCTTTTTCTTCCCACAACCGTACAAAACGCATAAATTATTTCTGTAGGCAAAATGTAGACTTTCTGAAAGTCGTGCATGGAGCTATGACTAGGCTTTAAAAGGCTTGCAAACACGGAACTTGTTTTGAAAAGACTGAAGGTGTTGGCTTTCATCTTCACGTTATATGGAGTTTATATTCGACAGGTACAAACTGCAGTAAAACTCGCCCGACATTTGGCGTAGATTCTTAATATCAGATTTCGTCAAAATCCGGTTTGCAGTTGAGAGATGAAATATCGTGCCGGGCACCTGCAGTAATGACGTGGGCTGTACAATAGTGGCAGCCTAATGACCTTGGCAGCATTCCTAATGTGTGACTCATCGTCACTATGAAGACGTAATCAGGACACTTCTGAGAAGTACCCGGGGTGTGGGTCAAGAGGTCAGCCTACGCAGCCTAACTTCAACTGGAGCACCCATTCCACATCTTAACAACCTACTTCGTAAGTTCCATGGTAATGTTATCCTCCAGTCTTCCACCATCCTCACAGTAACAAACTCTCTCGCCGTCGTTGTACCCGCATGTCTCTCGTCGACTGAGCCGGTCTTGATCAGCCTCAATTCAGTCAAAATTGAACACCTTACTTACTTAAGAAATACTTTAATGCTCTCTTCCCGTTTGTGCCCCACTCCCCCAAAATTCCTTATTTCAGGACCTCACGAAACGTGTGCATTTATTTCGCCTAGGCCAGATTACGTGCAGGTCGAACGAGGATTCGTGATTCGACATCGCTTTACTTCAAAGCGTCCAGTCCATCTCTGGAGAACAACCATCATCACACTCAATTGGTAATGGGGGTTGTTTTCTCGTTGGTAAAACGGACGGGGAATGAAGCTGACAGGTCTCCACATATGCCTTTGTGGTTTCCACAGGGACAAATTTTCTTTGGCTACTACACAGTGGCGCAAAAAGAACGCATTTTTTTTTTTCAAATAATTGTAACTGTTTTTATTTTCAATATAAAAAATTATATTAACACCAAAACAACCTGTAATAAATGCAGTTTTGATTACTTACATTGATTACTCAATTACGGAAAATTATATCGGAAAGTTGGCGTCCTTCTTACCGTACACACGTCTGGAGCCTCTCCTCAAAGTTCTGCATCACATTTACTAACGTTTCTTGTGGCACAGTTGCAATTTATTCGCGAATGGAAACTTTCAGATCGTCGACTGTAAGAGGTTTTTGAACGTAGACTTTTGATTTGAGGTAACACCAAAGAAAGAAACTCTCCCGACTACTACCCATTTCACAAACATGCTTTCTTTTTGCGCCACTCTGTATTTCGCCTATGCCGGATTACGTGCAGTTCGAACGAGGATTCGTGATTCGACACCGCTTTACTTCAAAGCGTCTAGTCCATCTCTGGAGAATAACCATCATCCCACTCAATTAGTAATGGGGGTTGTTTTCTCGGCGGTAAAACGGATGGGGAATGAAGCTGACAGCTCTCCACATATGCCTTTTTGGCTTCCACAGGGACAAATTTTCTTTGCCTACTACAATCCTCGTCCATCCATTTTCATTAAATATTTTTTGAATAATAAACATTACTAAACTTCTTATTGTGTCACTGCACGCTCCCTTTTTCCCACATCGAAATAACCTTCCCAGCAGAGTGCTGCGCATTTTGCAGAAGCACAGCACACTTACACTCGCTGCAAGACATTCATTTACAAACAGGTGAATAATCACTGGCACATGAAGAATCCACTGAGAGCTGTTCCCATGCTTAATTATCGCGAGTCTTGTATTGTACAGAATATTCGTTCCGGCCTCCTCGACCCTTGGCGTAAGCGTCCTTGATACCTTACGGGCCACAAGAGACGTAACACGGGTTCCGAGAGTCGATTCCTGGTCTTGTGCTGTATATGACGCTTGTAAAATACCTGAACAATTCACAAAATACAGAATTCGAAATTACAGCGTCGCGAATTCAGCTGTTTCTTATTGAAGGTCATGTCAAGGACGTCCAGTTTTGAAGGTTGCACTGACCTCCGCAGGTGCTGCAGTCCAATGGTCTAAGTATAATACCTGCCTACATCCTTCATCTTCACCACATCTTTCTTATGTACTTCTTTTCTGTTTTTTTTTTCTCTCATCCTTTGTTCATACTTTTCACTCACTTCTTCGCTCTTTGTTTTGTTACTCGGTTCATTATAATATTGTGTCATAATCACTTTAATCTTCTCTGGATGCTTTTTCCTTAATTTCTTCTTCCCATTTCTCACCTGTCATCAATTTATTTTTTCCCTTTATATACTTTCCTGTCTTCGGCTGTTTTTTTCATTTTTTGTTTCGTTTCCCTCCCCTTTTCCATTGTTTGGTCTCTAAAGGTTTCATATATTCGGAATTTCTTCGTAATTAGGTCTATTGCCTTTTCTTTCTCTACATTTCTGTTTGCTTATCACCTTTTCTTTGTATTTACTTCTACCTTCGTTCCCCTGAGCACCTATTTCTCATTGTTTTTGTTGTCTTTCATTCTGGCAGTGCAATAATTTCAAATGAACCCATATTAATTCTCTCTGCTTTCCTCTTGTCTCCGCATTTATTATTTAGGGCCATCTTCCTCTATTCTATATTACGCAACCTTCACTTGTGATCAAGTTCCGATAAATCTGAAATGAATGTAGATCAAAACACTGTACCAGATTTTCTTGCCTAACCTCGCTCGGGCATCTCGAAGTGCAAACTGGCGGACCTATTTAATGACTCGTAGTAATAATGTGTTTGAAAGGGAATTCATTTTACGTTACACAGTTATGTTTGCCTTTTACCATAGTAAAACATTATTTCGATTATCAATAAAGAATATAACATTTGCCGAATTTCCAGTTGAATGCCTGCCTTTCTCAGCACGCTCTTCCACCAGAAATAAACCGTCAGTAAAAAAAAATCAGAGAAGCAGATTGTCTCTGGTCTTTAGAGGTATGCGGATGGAGAAGGAGCGGTATTGGTATTAAACGTTTAATTGGAAACTGGTACAGACAATGTTAGGAACTGACCAATTTAATGCATAAATTCTTGTTTTATAAGAAGTTTATTATATTCCTCTAAATGTTTCGAGCACTATTGCGCTCATCATCGTCACACTCTATAAGTGACCGTCCGGTGCGCAGGTTGCAATCTGCACACCGGACGGTCACCTACAGAGTGTGACGATACCAGATGCTGTATAATACAATTTGACCTCCTGTTGATGACCGCAATAGTGCTCGAAACATGTAGAGGAATATAATAAATTTATTATAAAACAAGAATTTGTGCATTAAGTTGGCCAGTTGCTAAGATTATACTGAGATGCACGGTCAGCAAAACATAAAGAAAATGGTACAGACAAATTTTCAGTGTTTTTAATAATCAGTTTAAAGGGATGCTGTGAACATAAATGAGGTTTGGGGGAGGGGGGGGGATTTAAATTATTAATAAAGGATATAGCGGCTCTTTAGTACGTTTTAAATGTTAGGAGTTTGTTAGGGTGGAAGTTGTGAAGTCTGATTACAAATTTTTGAGTTTCCATACACAAGCTCAGACATGACCCCCTGCTACTTCGCCGCATTTGTGTGTAGTATCGACAAATATTTCAGCGGAGATCGGGATGCGCCTGCGTATCTGTATGTGAAATTGTACTGCTTTAGATTCACATTTGTTTTATTTTTTTCATTTTATAACAGTTCGTCCGTAAGAAATTGCTCTTACATAGTTGGAGGAATTTTTAACACTGGAACAAAATATTTCATACTATGCGAGTGTTTATGTGAGATTTCAGGTTCCCGCCGCGATGTGACTGAGGCCTTCGCTCTTGTTGGATGTTACGTGGCATATGTCGGTAGTTGGTTGCCACCCTTTGAAGGTGGGACCGGTAGTTTATCCTGCACCGTCAGTAACCAACCAAATTCCAGCCTACTCCGCCGAACGTCCCAGAGGAGCCGAAGTGTCTTAGTTTTTTTTTTTTCTTTCAACGGTATGGCTGAATTTTCTGTTCTTCTGGAATATGACGCCGTGTCACTGGTAACCTGATCCTGAATTTTCGAGACATAGGAGTGGTCTGATCTTTAAGGGCCCAGATGTCCATTGAAGAGTTCGACTCTTGATGACAGGGAGGTAATCTTTTCCCGGCTTTTCGAGACACCGACGTTGTCCGCCGGTAAGAGATTACCCAGCGACGCGGCGACATATCCCAGCAGAATGGAAACCTCAGTTTAACACTATGTCTGGTTTCTTAGCTATGCATTTTGTCTCCAAATGTACAGGAGAGCCCTTCATATCTTATATTTTATGAAGAGACCCTCGCCCTTCCGCCTTAGCCCTTGGGCGGTGCCCTATGATATATAAAAGATCTTGGGCACCTCCCTGGATAGTCATGGTTCAGCTACAGCCCTGCTGCACGGAAGGTAGAAAACAGTCGCAATCCGACCTGGCTTGACCGTCTTCATGACTGACTCGGTTTAACGACGTCTTGTCAAATATATTTGTTGGTGCAGTCAAACCGGTTTATAAGAGAGACCTAGACAGGAAAATGTTTTGGCTATTAGTGAACATTTGGAGCATTTTTTGTAGAGAAGGCATCACGAAGTGCTCTAATGACGTATATAATAAACTCACAAATATACGTCAACCCAACAAATATTAATTGGAGCAATACGCTACGTGTTTCGACCTGTTAACAGGTCATCATCAGGCCTCAGAATAAGTCAAAGGTGCTGCTAAGAGATTGGGATCCCAATGTTTTGTTTATAGTTGTAAACAAATATAAAATCTGGTACTGATATGACACATACATACATTGTCTATATTGTCTATTTAAAATAGTTAAAACATTAGTAGGTATCTGACACCTAGGACAGTGATTGTCATCATGAAATTCTGTACTGTGGGTGCTACTGTATTTACACTCGGTAGTACCACATGTTTTAACTATTTTAAATAGATAATGTACGTATCGTATTTTATCCAGTACCAGATTTTGTATTTGTTTACAACTATAAAAACATAGGGATCCCAATTTCTTAACAGCACCTTTGACTTATTCTGCTGGAGGCCTGATGATGACCTGTTAACAGGTCGAAACATGTAGCCTATCGTTCCAATAAATATTTGTTGTGCTGACGTATATTTGTGAGTTTATTATATACCTATTTTGGAGCATGTTTCCAGGCCTTACTATAAGCTACACACATACTGATAACTTTGTGTAATGATTGCTTGCATTTTTATTTAACATATTTGTAGGAGTGTTCTTCCTGATATTTATGCTAATACAGTAGGTGGAAATGTTTTTTACTGCAATAAGATGGTAAAAATAGAGAATAACTGGTTTAATTTCTTGACGGATTGTGATTTATTACATTTTGGATTCTTGACCCTCGAAGATGGGGCCCATAGTTTGTCCCGAAACGTCGGCGAGGAACTGCCACCACTCGCTGCGTAATAATCCAGAAGAGCGCAGACCTCATCTACTGTTATGTTCAGCTGAAAAAATCATTAAAATATCACACCAAATTTGGCCTTATCTTAAGAACAGGTAAACTGCTTGTCCCCTCCAGGTTCTCTATCATATATTTCCATTTTCTTCTAGAAACAGAGTGATAAAAATACACACAAATATAATTTTGCCTGTCACCGTATATGAATATGAAACTTCGTGTGCTACATTAACGGAAGAACACTGCCTGAGTGCACTCAAGCATAGGGTTCTGGGGAACCATGTCTAGACGTCAGAGGGAGGAAAGAACAGGTAGCTGGAAGAGAAACTTATGGGGAGCTTTATGATGCGTACTTATTTCCACACCTGGCATGGTTGGTTGAAGCACTGTGCCATAAGCCGGAAGGTCGCGGTTTCGATGCCCCATGGGGTCATCGGGATTTTTCATTCACTAAATCCTTCCGGCCGCACTATGGCCCTGGGGTCGGCTCAGTCTCTAACAAAAATTATTACCAGGGGTATCTCCTGGGGATAAAGGCGGCCGATGCTTACGGCTGACAACCTTGCCACTTTCGTGTACCTAAATCCGGAAGCCTTAACCTCCTGGAGCTCTAAGGGCCTGTCCAGGCCTGTAAAGGGATAGTTTTACCTTTATTAAAATTTAGATATATTTTGCTGTGAACCACAACAACAAAAAAATTAAATTTACCTTTACTCATTGCCACACCATGTTAAGGTGATAAAATCAAGCAAGATGAGACGGACAGAAAACGTAGCAGGCATAGGAGAGAAGAGGAATACATATACAGGACAGTATTTGTAAATGTGAAGGAAAGAGTCATTTCAGAAAACCGAACTATGGATGGGAGAGTAATATTTCAATGGATCATAAAGAAACATTATTAGAAATCTTACACTGTGTTCGTATTGCTCAGGACAGAGATAAGTGGTGAACCCTATTGAAGTCACCCAGAACAGGCTGCAGCACACCTGGACATGACAGAGTGTGTTTTCCCATTAAACTAAAAAAAAAAAAAACTATCTACATTTACTGTGAAGGCTACTTTTCTGTGAGATGCAACGCCACGTAATCTGGCATACAGGCACCAGTGTTTCCAAAGAATTGCTTTCTCCGTATTCAGGGTGGAAGGGTAAGCAAGGGTGGAAATTGTCAGTGACATAAGGAAAAAGGACTGACTCTCAGAAATATCACTGTTTGTTAATAGTCTATGTATAGCTCTACTCCCAATGTCCCTCCCACTTCTTCACTTCTTCCCATGCTGGTTTATTCTTCTATCCTGAAGGCCAATTTTACACTTTCTTCCTAAATGACTACATTTATCCACCATGCTGCATAGCATTTTATCTCAGAAAACACTAATCTTTGTCACTGGTTCCCCAAGAACATAAAATTTTACACATTTTTAGAGTGTGCAGAAACTTGAAAGCCTGGTTGTCTGACAGTTGTGTCTGCATTGCAGAAGGGGAGAGGCCACGCTTCCTGCTAGCATCATTGCTAGGTTATCCATCTACATGTATGCACAACAATGCACTGCACAGCTGCACTTATACTTTCACCTGTTGGATTGTTGGGGGACAACTCACCAAAGGTACATACATCTTACACACTTTCTGTAGCATTATAAGTAATTTTAGTAATGTACTGATTCTTTAATGTCATCTATAGTTATCCAGCCAATACAACACCATAAATGCTGTAACATTCATATATACCTCACACACACAAGTTGCGGTCGACAATTTTGGCCATCGTCAGGCTATACTACAACACTCTTAAAGGTAATATGAAAAAAAAATCTCTTCTTTATGTTACTATTCAACCTGAAATAATTATATTATTATACTGCAGAAGGAATAATAAAATATTTAAAATAGGCATTTTAAATATTTTCTTACAATGTTACCTGTTACTATTTATTAAACAAATACAATTGGATCATGTTATCCAAATTTACTGATTATTTGTTCATAGCAACTCCTTGCTGTCATGTGGTTATATTTTACAAGTTCATATACCCTTTCTCTGACATTGACCTGCTTCATTTAACTTCCTGAACTGTATCCACTTCTTTAACATTTCTTGGAAAAAATTCTGTTTTTTTTTTTTTAGTTTTTTTTAGTTTTTCTTGTGTTGTTATGATGAGACCATAGGGTAGGTTGACTTGTAGTTTCCTTCACCAAGATAAATTAAATCTGATACTCCACATTTTTCTGTAAAGGCTGCAGCGAGGGAGGTGGAGGACTAGACCTGATGGCCGATATACTATTCACATGCTGTGTGCACGTGACATCTCCTGCTGCTACAGTCAGTCAGGTGCTGCCAGTTCGCAGGGAAGACATCGATCACAGAAACAACGAGATTTTGGGTGCCTCCAGAACAGGTATATATCTCAGAATATTTAGTTTATGCTATAACACATATATAAATATGGACTGGTAAGTTAAAATACAAAGCCTTCCAAGAAAATTATCAGTAATTGAATCCATCAAAACACTTTCCCCACTAAAAAGAGTCCAGCGAAATTTCAAATTAATTATTATATATAAGCAAATGGATTTTTCATTCATGCCAACCCTCATATTGAATGTTGTATCGCAACTGAAGTTGAGACAGTGTTATTAAATTAACTAAGAAACAAACACAAGTACAACAGGTGGAAATCAGCTGTTTGTTCTGCAGAGTGTGGAGTGCCAAGGATTGCTCTGCAGAAGCGGATTATTGGTGGCAATGAAGCATACTTTGGGGAGTTTCCATGGCAGGCCCACATTCGCATCGCAGGGTACCAGTGTGGGGGCGTACTGGTCAGCAGGTGGTATGTGGCCACTGCAGCACATTGCATTCACAGGTGAGCAACACAGTACTACGGTAATATTATCGCTTTACTGTGAAATACTGTGTTAGATGTTATAATTATACAGTCCACATTAATTATTTTTCAGTTACTGAATATTTACTACTATAAGATGACATCCATATTCCAGCCTTTTGTAATTTCTAATGCTAACAACTTCTAAGACTGTGAATGAAAGTTTTAGCATAAACTCTTATACATTCATAAAATTCTGACACTTCTTTGCTCACGTTATATTTATCTTTTGTTATCACCCAGTATGATGCTTAATGTTTCAGCTGTGACTTATTGCAGTACTGTTATTTCGCTTTCTATGGCATCAGATTTGATAACACTTTGACCTGTATTTTCTATCTTCAGTTTGAAATGACCCATTTCGCATTAATTGAAAAATTAATTGTGACAAGGTCATGTTGATCAACAGATTAGTCTGTAAATATCTGAGAAATCCTTTCTTCTGACATATTGCACTCTATCATTGTTTACGCATTGCTTAATGTCCAAAGACTGAGTAGAGGCCTCATATTCAAAGGTCAGTGTTGTGATTCTTAATTGGACCATTTATGTTGAAGATGAGGCCACTATATGGTCTTGAAATGCTGAGCAACAGACACACATTAACACAACATTATTTGCCAGAAAAATGGACTGTCAACTGCAATGATTCAACAGTCTAAAGACTCATGCCATAAATGGTTAATTACTTAAAACTAAACCCTTTTTAGCCCTATTTCAGTTTCTTTTATTTCTGTGTTAATGTACCTAATTCCAAAGCCAGGTTAACAACTGGGATAAAAATATCATGTAGTAATAAAAGGAAATTTTACGTATTGTATAGGGAAAGCAATGATCCTAAATTGAAAATATATTATTAGAATTATTGCAAAATACTATCTAAAGTTATTATATTAGCCAAAAAAATACTATAACAATAAATTAGCGAACTCCACCAACAAACCTAAAACAACATGGAGCACTACAAAAACAATCACTAACAACAAAAAGAATATTAACAATATATTAATGATGGATGTTGATGGAAAGATCACAACACATCACCAAACTATTGCAGAAAAATTGAATAATTGTTATGTTTCTGTTCTGACAACATTACTAACAATAATCCTATAAATAATACTGATGGTGATTTAAATAAAATCAACCCGTTTAATAATATATATTCTGCGTTTAAACAATCTTTCACAAATATTAAAATAAAAAATACAACTACTGATGAAATAGAAAAAAATGACCAAAGAATTAAAAAGCAAAAAGTAATGTGCATATGATGAAATAACTACGAAAATCTTAAAAATTAGCAGTCCATTTATGGTATCACCCCTAACATAGATATATATATATATATATTCTATTACATATATATATGTAATAGAATGCTCTCAACTGGAACATTTCTGGACAGAATAAAATTTTCAGAAATCAAACCTATATATACAAATATAAAGGTGACAAAACACTTATTACTAATTACAGACCAATTTCATTACTTCCTGTATTTTCAAAAATTCTTGAAAAGCTTATATATAAAAGATTATATCACTGTTTAACCTTGAACAATATATTAGTAAAGGAGCTGTTTGGCTTCAGATGTAATAATTCAACTGAAATAGCAATATATACATTAATTAATAATATATTATCATCTCTCAATAAGAAAATAATAGTTGGTGGGTTATTTTGTGATTTGCAAAAAGCTTTTGACTGCATAAATTATGACATACTATTACCAGAAATGAAATTTTATGGTATATCAGATGTTGCTAATAAGTTAATGGAATCCTACTTAAGAAATACATATCAGAGAATAGTTATAAATGCTAATAATAATTCAAATGGCTATTTTTCTAAATAAGAAGAAGTACAGAACAGAATACCATAGGGTTCAGTTCTTGGATCATTATTGTTTTTAATATATGTTATTGATCTTTCTAAAAGTGTAACTGACAAATCCAGCCAGATCTTATTTGTTGATGATGCAAGCTTCATTATTGCAAATCATGATGAGACCAAATTTAAGTTTAATACTAATGAGATATTTAATGAAATAAATAAATGGTTCCATAGTAATTTATCAATGTTAAACGATGACAAAACATAATTTTGCAATTCCTAACTAAAACTGACCATGAAATTAATATGCAAGTATCGTTCAGTAACAGAAAAATTACTGCTACTCAAAGTCTAAGATTTTTAGGACTGACTATTGACACTGCTTTGACTTGGAAACATCATATTGGGGAACTAATATCTAGACTGAATAAGACTTCTTATGCCATCAGATCGATTAAGCCGTTTATGTCCCTAGATGTACTGAGAAGTACATATTTTTCATATGTTCACTCAATTATATCTTATGGAATTATATTTTGGGGGAATTCACCTCATAGTGAAGACATATTTAAAATTTAGAAAAGAATAATTATGAATTCAAATAAGAATGCCTCTTGTCGGCAAATATACACGGAATGAAATATCCTTCCAATTCAATCCTATTATACATTCTCAGTACTTTTATTTGTTACTAAATATGAAGAACAATGTCTGTTTTACTCACAAGTACATAAAATTAATACAAGGCAAACCTACAACAAACTTGGCAGTATACCAAAAGGGTGTTTATTACTCAGGAGTTAAGACCTACAGTCATCTACTTACAGCCATTAAAGATTTATCTGTTGATAAGAATAAATTCAAACTAGCTCTAAAAAGATATCTCTTACATAATTTGTTTTATAGTCCGGAGGAATATTTTAATACATAATTAATTATGATATTAATTTTATTCATATTATTACTTATGCTTATCCTAATCATAGTACTTGTAATTGTTAACATAGCTATCCTATGACACTACAATAAGGCACGTCTTATGCTGAATGTACTCCTGCTTTTTTATTATGCCTAAAGTATAAAGGACTAGTTCCACATCTGTATAAGATCAATGGAATGTGAAATAAATGAAATGAAATGAAACCATTCAGTTTTAATTCTCTCATACACTGTGACTCTGCATATTGTGATCTTAGTAACCCCATACTGCACATTTCTGAAAGCATGTAGTTGCAATGTTTTCTCGGTCTTGTTGCAGGGCACGCCTAAAGGATATCACAGTGTACCTAGGGGAGTATGACACACAGAATACAGGCCACTACCTTGAACCACTGCCAGAGGAGATTTTGAGGGTTGTACATAAGATAATTCATCCAAATTTCCAGTACAGGATCACACAGCCAGACAGATTTGATCTGGCACTGTTAAGATTATCCCGACCAATCAGTTACCGGGAGAACATCCTACCTATATGCCTACCACGACATGATGCATCATTCTGGGGCCAGATGGGTGTGGTGGCAGGCTGGGGCAAGACAGACACCACTTATGGTTTGTAAAACAGCCCTTTCCTGCTGGAAGGATCCTCGTTCTGACACATTCCTTTGTTCAGTGCTTAATTAAAGTTTGTGTTACAGTAATTCTATAGCAGTTAAAATAAGTTGTTGGGACGAACATGTCTACTTTCTTCAAATATTTACATAAACAGAGAAAAGTTTTACTTACTAATAAGTAAGACAAATTGTATAGCATATTACAAATAGTGGAATTCAGTATCTTCATAAAACATACTCTTCACTTTCCAGGTGCACTTTGTGATGGAAGATAATTTGAATGATTTTCAGATTTCTTTTTTACTTGCTGTCTGATAATTCACCACAAACACATTTAACTCATTTCCTAATATTTCTGCAAAGTGCTGCCTAAGAAGAAGGGTATTTCATTTCAAGTTTGCCACCATCTTTTTTGCTGAGTTTGTTAAATTTGTACCAGATGTCACTAGTATGTGCTGTAATACTAGGAACAAGACTGAAATACAACCAAATTGCAGCTCATTTTGAAAGTGAGAGATGATAATCTTTGAGTTTAAAAGTAAAATCTGTTTACAAATAGTTAGACATATATTTATATTCATATTCTTCTGTAAGAAATGAAACCTTTGCTGCCTAGTTACTCAAAGCATCTTTATTCACATATCCTGCTACTCTGAAATTGATGATGGACTTGTCTTCAAAATTTTCAATCATGATTCTGCCACTTTCTTTATGGTCAACAATGAAAACGGAGGCAGCACGTTCATCTGAAGCATAGACAACAAAGCCCACATTAAAAAAAAATATATACTGTGTTAATAGTGTGATTTTATCTGTGTTTATATTACCTCTACACATACCTCCATACAAACATTTAACAGAGTTCCAGTGCATGTCTTTAGTTTATTTTTGTGTTCAGCTAATAGATAGATAATAGATACTGCTGTCTGCTTGCTAGCAAGCAGACAGCAGTATCTCGTTTGACAAATGCCTGTTGCTGTATGTACAGTCTTGAACTACTGATGATGGATGGAAAGACCATCTGAAACATGTAAAGTATCATTCCAAAATAAAATAAATTTGATACATTGGTGCATCTTGTTGGTTTTACTATAGAAATAATATTACAATGCATGGCTCTATGAACGTCAAAACTGAAGTTTCTCTTTCTGTTATTCAGGTAAAACAGGGACCAACGTATTGCAAAAGGCAACAGTTCCTATTCTGAGTGATGCAGAGTGTCTGCAGTGGCATGAACACAAGAACATTAACTTAGAGCTCCACTCTGAGATGTTCTGTGCTGGTCACAGTGATGGTCATATGGATGCCTGTCTGGTGAGTCTGATGAATCATGATTTGCTTGTTAGCATCCCACAACTTTACAGAAACACTGATGGCTGTGTATGATGATAAAGATTATCCATACATGGGAATATTTCTTTATTCGCTCCCTCTGTCCCTCCTGACTAACTGATCAGGTAACTGCCACTAAGCAGGTTAGCTCACATTTGTGGTGAAAAAGTACACATTTTGTATTTCAGCTAATGAAAAGTCTACCCAAGCACACAATACTTGGTAGTTATCTTTAATTCTTGCTTATATAATGTAAAAGAATATATTAAAACAAGCCTGACTGCATCTTTCCTACACCTTTCTAAATATTAAAAATCATCATCATCATATCTTGATCAACAGCGCGTAATCAGTATATCTGATACAGCTTTATTTTGTCTATGAATCATTCACTCTATTCAGCTTATTCAAATTCCCTCCAACATGGTTTTCTCTTAGCATACTCTTTGGCTTTCAAAAAATATTCAGCCATGCAAGTTTTGAGCTTCTCAGAGCAGTCTTTTTGAAGTTCCCTGTCTTGTGGAATGTGACACTGTATCACTGGGTGAATAGTTTCTTACATTTTGAAGGAATGTGGTGCCTTCATCTTCAGTAACAAGCAGCACCCACACAGAGGAAGGCACCATGATTCTTCAAAACACTGGGAACTACTCGCCCAGTGACACAATGCACATCCCAGAAGATTTGAATCTGCATTCAGTTACATGATCTAAAGGATTATCACCATCATCATTAAGGTCCATTGTATCATGAATGAGTTCAGTAATTTTCAGATGTTTGGTATGTTTCACAGAAAGCGTCAATGAGAGGTAACACTTAACAGTTATATCTAAATCTCTTCATGACTTGCAGTGCACTTTTTTAGATTGTTGACAGATGGAAGAAAAATTCATATGTAGAGATAATGATCCCTTCCCTCCCTTTGCCAGATGTAAGGGATAAGAATTTGCTGAAAATAGCAGGTTTTTGTGTGAATGAAGTAGGTAACTAGAAGAATGCTAACTGTTGCAGGGAGATTCTGGTGGACCACTGATTGTACAGCAAGATGGCAGGTGGATGCTGGCTGGTATTACAAGTGCTGGATTTGGTTGTGCAGTGGACCATCAGCCAGGAATATACCACAAGGTGGCAGACACAGCCGGCTGGATTGCAGCACATGTAAACACATGACTATTTCAATCCAGTACAAAAACACATGGTAAAAATGGCACCCACAATATCATCTGGAAACATAACCACACATTTGGAACCCTTTTAACAATATCCTTTTCGATTAATTTTCAACTGTTTGAAGATTACTTCAAGTAGCACCATGCCTGCCTTTACAGCTACATTTCCATAGCAGCAAGATCTTGTTATTGCAGTGATATCTTATTTTTATATTTTGGTGTATATAGATGAATAAAATAAGTCTTTGTGTGAAGAATCATCACACAAAAGCAAGTGTGTCATCTGTTGATGACAAGAGAAAGTACTAGCGCAGTCTAAGCATCAACTGCATAATGTCTAGGCTGGATGGACAAAAAGAGTTAAATGTGTCTTGGTGTCAGTACAAGTAGAGAATGGGTTAAATGAAATTAATATTTCAAGCTTGTTTCCCATATAGAGTAACAAAACTGTGATAAACACATGTTGAGAGCATTAGTTAATAATGTTCCTGACTACTGTAATTGAACGTAAGTGATTAATATTTTTCAGTGTTTATTAACAAATCTGAAACTTAGGAAGAGGTGACAATGCTGAGCAAATAACTGCGATAACTAAAGAACCAAATGAGATCTGCCAAGATTTGTGGCAGAGAAACATCTAGGAGTATGTCCACTTAGAAAACTGAGGAAATGGTAGGATAACCTTAAGATGAATATTGGGGGAATAGGTTATGAGGATTGGTGGCACATGGAACTGGCTCAGAATAATGCTCAGTGACAAGCTTTTATACAGCAATACTGCCCCTTTTACTACAACTACTGTTTCAGCAGAATCTGTAAATTAATAAATGTTGCAGTTTTAACTTCACTGTATTGTTTCATGTGATGATTTGCACAGACAGACATACATAATGTCACATTCATTGAAGTTATTGTGAACAAAGGCAACAGCATAAAGTTAAAATTTATACCCTTAAAATAAAATGTTTTTTTTTTTATCAACTGTATTTCGTGTTGCCTAACCTTAACAGATGCCTGTAAAAGTTGTTTATTCACCAAAAACCTTAAGTCTCATAAATCCAACTGCAAGCATTTCTCAGATACAACAACCTCTTATCCAGTTACATGTATTTAAATATTTAAATAGGTTGTTTTTCCTTTCCAGAACAGTTACAACAATGTGCTCTGGTAATGAAGGATTTACTGTGGCGCACCAAACTGTCCCATGTATATAGTGGGTATTATTTTTGAGTGCCAGTATTGCAGAATTTGGTACCTAAAAGTGAAAGGCCAATGTATTACATGACACTTATTAAAAGACTTGATTGAAGTCACATTCAGTCCCACAAATTGTAAGGATGATGGCACACATGTGTTCCACATTTCTTTATAGTATGCATTCTGCTCCAAGTCTCTTTGACCTAGGCTAACCAGCCCAAAGGGCTAGTCACTGCCTAAGATTATTACATACTTATTACTACCAGCCTTCTTGGGAAAAGAATGTGTATGCAACTAGAGAGGAATATGGAGAAGTATGCTGGACAGAAAATCATACCAGCTAATTGAAGATGTGGAACAAGAGAATCGATGGCATTAAATTGCATGAGTAGATCAGGTATCATACCACTGCTTACATAGATTTTGTGTGGCTAATATAGAGACTGCAAGTAATGTATGATTCACAAGTGCAATACTGCTTAATATAATTCACTGTTACATTACTGAAAATGGTTAAACTGGGTATAGCTAATAGATTCAGATATTTGTGGTAAGGTTATAAACTGCAGGTAAAATCTGAAGTCTCTAACAGGTGAAAGAATTACATAGAGCAAAATAGTTTAGATGGGGTCTGCTTTCTCTCTTCTTATGCAAAATCTTTTGCAGTTTAGGTAAAATGGTTATAATGTGAGATATGCAATTCTCAGAGTAGTGTTAATAAACATACAAGTTTTGTGGAATGCTATGCCATGCTGACTGATAAACAGCTACCTATTTACCAGTGGCAACAGCATAACATCTCAGAAGACTTGAATCTTTAAATATGGTATACTTTTACTTATTACAAAAATTATTTCAACCAATTCTGGTATGACTCCAGTGATGTATGTGGATAAATTGCACTGATAAATGTAACGGGTAAAAAATTTTTGATTCTACGGTACAAGATGGAAACCATGGAAAATGAAGCAAATTAAAATCAGTAGTTAATATAGGGAAGCAGTTCATTCACTGCCATTAACAGAAGTTTCAAACTCAAATTTTAATACTTCTAAGTAGAAACAATACATATAAATTTTCTCATAATATTGTAATTAAATATCTTGTAAGATATTTGACAGTGCAACAATGTTTGACCTTTCCAGTACAAAGGGTTAGCACAGACTTGGTTCTGTATGGATATACTTTATACTTACATACCTGCTATAAATATGGTCTCATGTAGTCACTCTCTATGCAAGATCTACAGTTGCAGGGAAACGGATAATGGCAGAGTGTGATTTAACAGTACATCTTGAAACAAACTAATGTTAGATCTCTGACTGTGTTGTTACTAATATAAAAATACTGAAAATCTCAGCATTTTCTACAAGCTGATATACTAACTGTTTAAAATTTTTTATATGAACATGTAACACAGTGATAAGTTTGGGATATTCTTGTACAGTACAGCCAGTATCAATCTGGACAGGAATATGGAAAACTGTCTGTGAGTTCAGATGTCTTCAACTTCAGTCACAGTGTGTCTCTGAAATCACACACAAAATCAGTGGGCTGAGTAATAATATTTCTTTTAATTAAAAAGTAAACAGGATGAGAATGTTCTGAGATGAATAAACTCAATATTGGCACAAAACCAAGCTATCTACCAGACCATAATATAGGAAAACAAAACAATAATTATCCAACCAATCCAGATCCAACTGATGGATACACCCATGTGGCTGGACGGTAGTGGTTCAGTGCAAAGAGTATGATGCATGTTTCTATAACATCATATATATCTTGTTGAAGAACAATACACCAAATATCATCACACAATAGGTAGCATGCCTGCTTCATATACAAGAAGTTCTGAGTTCGAATCTCAGTCTAGAGATCATCTCGCTTACGTTTTTCATTGTCTTCCTCAGTCTCTCCAGGCAGGTGCCAACACACTACCTCAAATTTTGCCAATACTGCTTCCTTCCATATCTTCTCAAAGTCATTACTCATCACCATACTACCTTTTGATACTAAGGGCCATGGGTAACCACAATGTTGCTTGTACTAGCTGGATTCTTTCAGGCATCGAGCAGTGTTGCAACATTTGACTTGATGAATATTACGTAGCTATTGTTTGTTTTGTCTCCTAAATTGTGGCTCCCATGTCTCGTCTAACTGTCCACTCCTGTTAGAGGCCACAGTCCAAGCTCTTTTGACAGTGTTATCAAACATATCACAACATAAACAAAAGAATTAAATGTGGAACTCATAATATATCTTACATGGTACCGAGATCACTGCCACAGACAGAAGAGGATTACTTGTTTCTGTACTAAACAACTCATGACAACGCGGTAGAAATTTGTCTCAATAATGACCAAAGAGTTCACGTCTTGTTTCACATCCCACTAAGAGCCTGACAAACACTGACAGTTTAAACTGACACATACCTGTACAGTATGTATATATAGTCAATACTGGATACAACTGACTGTTACAGATGGAAGGAGAAAAGATTGGATCTTAATTTTAAAGTAACAACATTGGTTGTTTTGAGATTACCATGGAAATGAATATGAAGATTACAGTCATATTGGATGTGATGCCATGTAGTCTGGTAATCAGAAGCCATTTTTGGAGGAGCCTCCAAAATTGCATTAACTTTATGCCAGACTACTCAGTGTTGCATCACACAATACACTGTTCTTCATAATATAAAATAATGAATGCCAGCAAAGTCTGGTATAGCACATTCGAAACGTGATGGCACATGCGCAGAAACCAGATTTGGTCTTTCAGGGTAATGGACGAGTCCATTTAAATTGGCAGGGGTGTCAGTTCAGTCGACTGCTGGCAGCCGAGGAGTGCGGATAAGCGGACAGCAATTGTATAGACCGTGTTCTGATGTACAGTGCAAGACTACTGGCTACCCACTCCATTTGTATCTTTCCCCTTCACTTCCCCTCCCGTGCGTCACTGTGTGCCATCAGGTTCTGAACGCGCTATACCTGACACGAAACACAGATCTCATTAAGATGTACATTTCTGTGTGGCATATATTTAATAAAAGATCAAGATTCTTTGTATCATAATATCTTTACCAACCATAATGTTTTCATGACTCTGCAGTATCTGTCTTGCTGATTTAGAATAGAACAAGGGGGTAAGTATCAGTGGCATACCCAGGAATTTTGTTTGGTGGGGAGGGGTTCAACAAATTCAGTTGAGGACAGAGAGAATGGGGATCTGGGGGTGGTAGCCCCCTAGTCAGGGGTTCTGGCGGCAGCTGTAATTTGGTACAAGAAATTTCATTTCATATAGTAACATTTTCTTAATTTTTGGTACTTCAAGACTATTTATGATGACAACCAATTAATCTGTCATTGCTAATGTAAAACAATTGCGAACCTAGGTAGTTTAGAATTTTACTGCCTTTTTTCTGAACATCTTGGGGTGTTGGCATCCTAAATTCAGCAATTTTTAACAGTTTTCACAATCAGGTTGAGTTTGGCATGATTTTGGAGGGCCTTCAGAATTTCGGGGGGGGGGGGGTTTGAACTCCCTAAACCCCCCCGTCGGTATGCCACTGGTAAGTGTGGAACTGTGGCAGGTGGGCTCAGAACTTCTTCTGAATATAGAGTAGAGAGGTGAAAAAAGAAAGATCAAGCATAACAAATTACAATACATAGGGTAACTATTAATATATGTGCACAACACTATGTAGCTGTCACACATGCTACACACCTCTGCTGACTGATCTCATTTATAATCACCAGATGTAAGCATTATTACTTACTAACAATGTATTACTTATTACTGTTACTGTTGTTGATTAATAAACATTGTGAAATGTTTTAACTTCATTTCTTCACTTTCAGTTTTACAAAAAATTTAGAACATCAGTGAGCCATTTTACCCATGTACCTAGAATATGTATCTGTTGTTAGAATTTTAACATTTTTCAACATATAACAAGATCCTACACAAAATGGCAAATTTATAAATAATAAAGTCCCTCCTTCGGTAGTAAAACCTTACAGGGGAACACCAATAAAACTGGAGCCCAAAGTTCTGACACAGTCCTGCACCAATACCATTCACTTCTTTTTTAATATTATTGTGACAATACCTCCTCAGACTTGTAACTGATTTACTTTCAAAGTGGTTTCTTGATAAAATTTTTGTATTTATTCCTTTTCAAGCGTCATGTTCAGCTTATCATAACATCCTAGACACCACTATCCTAAAAGCACTACATGTTAATATAAATCACAGAGTCCTTCATTATGCAAACCAATCAACTTCCCATTTACTTAATCTTTCTCAGATTACAATGAAAAGGAATTTTGATAAATATTGTGAAAAACACTGATGCAAAAATGGTATACCCACTTCAATGCATATGTGTCACATATGTAGCAGATGGTACACATCAGACCTCCACACATTTACCATTGATGTATAAGCATCTGTCCCACTGTGGCATGAATGTTTACAAACTGGCACAGAAGAAATCAATGTCAAGTGTTTGAAGCCTGCAGGTGACCTTGACATCTGCAACAAGTTGTTTTCCAGCCTGGTGTTTCTTAAGGGGCTCAAAGTGGTAGAAGTCCCTGGATCCACTCCCTAGCCAGATGAATCCAGTCCACATTCTCACACCATACTCGTTTAAGATCCATTCTCAGTGTATTATCCCATTAACTGCTATGCCTGGCAAGTGCTCTTTTCCTGTCTGGTTTGCAAACTAATATTCTGCCAACATTTTTCATGTTCCAATTATCACAGTCTCCTTCATTTCATCAGCATAATAATATTTTGTGGCAAGTACAGTTTATGAAGCTCCTCATTTTTCTGTCTTCTTCATGCTCCTACAACTTCCTGTACCTTGAGTCCAAATATTCTTCACAGCAACCTGTTTTTAAGTACACCCAATTTATACGAAAGAGTTCATATTCACAATGTGTGCTTGTTACAGTTCAAATTACTTTACATGCATGTATTAACTTTCAGTCACACCTAATCTATGTTTTTCTTCAAAGTCAGAGACCAAATTCTATACCTGTACACGACAGGTAAAACTGATTTCATTTTGAAGTTCAAGGATACAAGATAGCAGACCACCAAAGTTACACAGTTTACATAATATAAGGCAAAATTGAAAGGGATGTGGGAAGATAAAGAAACAGATGGTATAGTACGTTTCAAAACTTTGAACATCAGGAGAGGCTTTCAGGGCCGACATCCTGAGTTACAGCAACAACAGTAATGACTAGGACTAGAGGGAGCAGGAGGAGGAAGAGAGGAGAGGGCAGTAGGTAGGCAATTGCTCATTGACTGGGGGACATTACCAAATATAATCACATGCTGTTTATGGCAGCGACAGTACAGAACGAAAGTTATGAGAAAGAAATTGCGGAATGTCATTCGTAACTTACATGTTAATGAACAGTTATTTTAAACAAAGCGTAACAATACGTTAAATCAGTGGATATGTCGTATTCACGTTGGTATTCAAGACCCTAAGCAAATGCCGGAGACATACACTACGACCACGAAATGACATTCCGACCATACAGAAGAGACGCGGATACAGCGACATGACGTCACTGGTTTTGCCTCTCAGTACATGTGATTGAGTAACAAAGCAAGCGACAATACACTTGTGTTGAACACATTTATTGTTCTATATTTTGTCATCATAATTTAGTGTCAGGTGTGGCGGGTCATCCCTGTGAGCAACTAGGCCGACACTTTCACTGCAGGCAACTCAGAGTTCGGTCGATAAACGTCTCCTTCTCGATACCTTGTGACGACGAGAAGGAAAGTTATGTGGTTCAGTAGGTCAAGTGCGGGGAAAGTGTACGTTATGGCTGTTACTTTCCAAGTGTGACGTCACGCAACAGTGTGTGGGATGTCGTTAATTACAGAGACAGCACATCAATGGGTTGCATTAGTTAATTACTCGTACATTTTATTAAATTGTTGACAGTGTTGTACTTTTGCTTGCCAAGCACGAGATGTCTCCCAGAAAATTAGTGTCTTTTCTGATCTGAATTTACTTGTGTGTCACAAGATTAGCGCAACGAACAAGTCTTGAAATTTGTAAATAATTTACGTTATTCAGTGGTTCAAATGATGTGTGTCTATTTAAATGAACTAACAAAGGACCGTGCATCATTGTGATAAATGGAGAATGAAAAACCAACTAGATGCCACTTATTATTTTATTGTACTTCTTATAGGCTCAACATGTTTCGGGCATTACTATGCTCGTCATCAGGAGCTCGTGACTATGTTGTTGATTACCACATTAGTCGTTTCGTTCTTGGTTTGCTGTATGTTGGAGGTTAGGTGCGGTAGGCTGGAGTAGTGTCCGGGCTGCAGTCCGGACACTACTCCAGCCTACCGCACCTAACCTCCAACATTATTTTTCTTTATTTGTTTATTATGTTTATAGGCATACTTTCTCCCGTGATAAGCGGGTCCCTTTCACCAGGGCGTGGGGCGTCCTCGGGTTGCGGATGGAGGAACGGCCGCCAATATGGAGGGTAGCTGCGAATATATTGAATAAGCGGTCACGGACAGCCGACAAGGTGTGGTCCTCCAGGTTGGGGGTTGAGCGAGGTGCTAACAACTCCTCACCAAGAAAACGTAGCATGTTACGGAACATTTACAAAGAAAGCCTCGGACCTAGACTGATATTTTGGTACGACCTAAGCAACGGAGAAGGGACATTAGATTTGGTACTTGGAATGTTAGAAGCCTGTATAGGGCAGGTTCACTTACAGCAGCAGCCGCCGGGGAATTAGCAAGACATAAATTAGATTTAGTGGGTGTGCAGGAGGTTAGGTGCGACAAAGGGGGCACAGTAAGAGCAGGGGATTATAATTATTCCTATGGAAAATGTAACGAAAATAATCAATTTGGAACAGGATTTTTGTATTAAGATGGATCTTAAGGAAGTGGAGTGTGGGGGTATGGACTGAATCGAGCTGGCTCAGGATAGGGACAGGTGGCGGGCATTTCTAATTGTGGTAATGAACCTCGCGTTCCATAAAATGAGGGGAATTTCTTGACTAGCTGAGAACGGGTTAGTTTCTCAAGAAGGACTCAGCTCCATGGAGTAATTAAGCAAGTAAGTCATAATTTCTCATGTTCTTTAGTTCCAAATACGACCCCCAACCCTTTTGCTCCGAAAAGAGCTCAGTGAAATTTTTTCTATAGAAGACACCACAATTTGTTCTAATACAAAACTTTTAAGTATGGATTCTTGTAAAGTGTTTATCAAGGATACGGAAATATAACAGACTCTAAGCTTAACATATTTCCCTAATTTAAACCTTATCCTGCTAATGTGGAGAATATGGTGAGCTCCTAATAATGCCAGCAAATGGCAGATGGGATTTAATTCGGCGTTTAAAGGGTTAATTTATTTTTATGTTGTCAATCAATATAATTCGGATTTCAGAAAAAACCAAACTCTTCAACTTTGTGACATTATTAAATGATGTTTTAACAATACTTTTCACGATAAAGTGTAATTAATAACGACGGCACAACTTGCAGTTGTCCACAAGCAGTACCAGTTCCAGTTCCACCCGTTCAAAATTTTGCGCGAAATTTGAAGCACATACGCTGTACAAGAAATGATGGAATTAAATGTTAGATTACGTCACTACACATCTTAGAGCGCCAATGTCACTTACACCGGCTCCTTTTGTTACATCCGAAAGGTCGAACCTGCTCCACCAAGCTTTCTCCGGAGCCACAAGCTGTCTCACCGGTAGTTATATTACGGATGTCGTGTTGTGGAGGCCAAATGATTAAAAACTGTAAAAGGTATATGGCTGAGGTATTCCCTCTTCTGTGATGTTACGCGGCGTAGGTTGGTGATTGGTTATGGACGTTTCGGGACAGCCTACAGGTCTCATCTTCTAAGGTCAAGCAACCCATCGTGGAAGCTTGAAATCTCGCAACGTATATGGATGTACTGATCGAGGTTCTTCGTGGTGTTTCTAGGCACTTCAACGGTTATTCCTGGATAGAATCTTAGAATATATCGTCATCACGCAAGCCGTCGTCCGCTCCAGTTAGCCAGTCCTGATCATGGGATAATATTAAGATGGATCTTCAGGAAGTAAAATGAGGGGGTATGGACTAGGTCGAGTTGGTTCAGGATAGGGACAGGTGGTGGGCACTTGTGAATGCGGTAATGAACCTTCGTGTTCCATAAAATGCGGGGAATTTCTTGACTAGCTGAAAACCGGTTAGCTTCTCAAGAAGGACTCTGCTCCATGGAGTAAATAAGTAAATAAGTAAGTAAGTAAGGAAGGAAGGAAGTGTTTCATTTAGCGACAGTGTCTCAGCTAGGCTGTACAAAATAAGGTGTCGAATGGGAGAAATATTCAGAATATTAAACACACAAGAAGCGGCCGAGGCCTAACATTGAATGTCAGAATTTGCCTTGACGGATAAAGAAAGACGGCATAACCTTCAACAGCAACAGATATTATCTCTGAGAATAAAACTGGAAACCTCCATAATACGGTAGTTTCAGCAAATTCCCCTCCCCCCCTCCTTTTTTACGGGACTCCGAAGTCTCAGTATCGTACTCACAATGCCTGACACTGGATCCTACACTGAGTCACCTAAATTCAGTCTACAGTCTCTCACCCTTTTCTTTAAGAACCAGCTGCATTCCAACCTAAACATAGGCCCTCCAAACAGCCTAATGTGTTCAAACTTTGCAACTGTAATTTTGTAAGCAACTCTTCCATTCTCAGTGCATGTATCTGTCATCACGTCTGTGGGTATAGTGTAGAATTTAATGTTAAACCTGGCGGAACCCAAAGTTAAACTAGGGTCTTAACGTATATTTTAAAGGTTTAAGATGCAAAGGGCAGAAATAAGCAGAAGCGATAATCGTCGGATTCTACCTTACTCTCATTTGGTGCTCCAATCAGGAAAGTTCACGGTAGAGACAGATGCCGGCCTATACATGTGCGACTTGTGGTCATTCCCTGTACCTACTCTCATAAAGGAGAGAAAGCACATCTCCAAAACCTTGGCTTTTAACATATAATTCAACCGAATGACAGTAATAGAGGATTTAGTGTGCTTTTTTATGTTTGTGTGACCGTGCGTAATAGATACAGTTCCATCTCATCCTGGTCACCAGCAGGCAGCATCGTCGGTGCATTATACCACAAGCTTTAAACACAATCTAGTGCTCCTAAGGATGGGCGAAATTATCGCCCGAAACATGTCAGCTGATTGAAGTTATTAATAAAATTATTATTTTTCATCTAGTTGGCTGTTTATATTATTGATTTAGTATGCATTTATCAATCTTCCATATCATATCCAATAAAACTAAAAAAAAAAAAAAAATTTAAAAAAATAATTAA
>Ga0123355_10001191_pt1 | contig 36176 bp, 31 predicted proteins | sample TergutEmb28metaG_3_FD_89872 | JGI IMG/M metagenome (GOLD analysis project Ga0123355, IMG submission 89872) | Embiratermes neotenicus P1 segment gut microbial communities from Petit-Saut dam, French Guiana - Emb289 P1 | ecosystem: Host-associated > Arthropoda: Insects > Digestive system > Gut ...
CAAACCGCCGGAAGAAAAACCGGAAGAACCAAAACCCATAAAAAAAGCCATCCCGGCTGATATACAGAAGGCATTGGCGGACTGGGGCAATTTCATCAAAGATTTTGAGCCTAATTTTGCCCCATTTATCGCGAAAACCAAGGCGGGATATCTGGAGGACGAATTTCTATACATCATCTGCCCTGACCTTTTTACCGAAAGCCATCTGCGCAACCGCACGGAATTTATACAGGACAAGCTGCGCGGTCGCTATGGGGTGGATTTTTCCATCAACGTTTTGGCCAAAAACTTTTATGACGACCGGCATAGACGCAAATATAATATTGAGGATGATTTTGCCTATGCGTCCGATATGGACAAGTTGCGCGGCATGATAGATTACGATATCGAGGAAGTGTAGGGGTTTGTAACGGGCGGCCGCGAGGGTCGCCCCTACTGTCCAAATGTAATATGCATCGTCATTGCGGGCTCGACACGCATCTCCGTAAGCCGGCTAAAGCCGGGAGATCACGGATCAAGTCCGGAATGACGATGCAATTATTGTAGGGGCGAGCTGCGCTCGCCCGGTTAATTTGGTATAAAACATACAAAAAATGGAAAAACTTCCCATAAACATGTTAAAGGAAGCTGAATTATATGAAAAGATATCTACGTATTTCTGTGGTGATGATGATTGTGGCTATGGTAGGCTTTGCCGCAGGGCTTGTGATGCTTTATGGCAGTGGCGGTGGTGGAGACAGGGCCGGGGCTGCTGCTTTCAGCGTTGCCCAGCCGGAGGTTATTGATATTCCACAGCAACACCATCAGGATATGGACGAAGACGTCATGGAACAAACAGACGATGTCCCGCGTATTTCTGAAAACACCCTGATGATTTACGACTATCATCAGCCGGAGACAGGCGACCACGAGAGGATTGTGGAGCATCCCTCCCGCATCTTACTTAATATGACCGAGGAGGAGCTGGCCGCCTTGATGGTGGACTGGCAAGTGCTATCTTTTACTTCTGATGAGGTGCATTTGCGTCAAAACGAAGCACTGGAACACCGGGAGTTTACAATTGGTGTGCACGAAGGGTATATCGCGGTTTTTTACAACAGTGATTATGGTATAAAAGAGCTAACTGGCCGGCCAATATCTGCTTTGGCTCCGGAGGAGCAAGAGCGATTGATGGAGGGCATAAAAGTTGTGGGCAATGAAGAGCTGATGCGCGCCCTGGAGGACTTTAGCAGCTAGCCATAGTGGTCTTTAAGCTAAAAGATGTGGGGAATTTATCGTTGTTGAAGCTATAATTCCATTGGGCATCGCCCACCTGCTCCATGCCGCCCATATCACACATATGTTCTTTGTATTCGTTGAAATAGTCTATGCGCAAACCCGCCGACGCAAGGGCGTTTATTATATCCGACAATGTGTGCATCCAAAAATAAGTCTGGACGCCGCCCTTTGCCGGGGACGCGTAACCGCCTATCCATTGGTCGATATCGGGCTGCTTACCAAAATATGGATATTTCACCTCCATGATATTATCCGCCATTTTCTGTTCATCCAGCATCATGTAAAACGGATGGGCTTCAAAAATATAGAAAAAACCGTCGTCTTTTAGTAAATGACGTATGGTGCGTCCCCATTTTTTTAGATCAGGCAGCCAGCCAATGGCCCCTTCGGAAGTAAACACCACGTCGTATTTTTCGTTATGTTTGTCCGTTAGTTGCATAATATCGCACTCTATAAAATCCACATTGGTGATACCCAAATCCGCCGCCAGCTTTTTGGCGTACATTACGTTATCTGGCACCAAATCAACACCAACGGCCATATCTCCCATTTGGGCCAGCAAAATAGTGTCTGCACCTGTGTTGCATTGCAGGTGTATTATTTTTTTGCCGTGCAAACAGCCAAGCTCGTTTTTTATGTGCGGGTTTAGGTGGTGTGTGCCTTCCAAAAACTTTTTCTTGAAAGAATGGTAGTGGTCTTGGGACACCTGGCTCCATGCATGTTTGTTTGATTCTATTTCTTTCATTGTTTGCCTCCTTAAAACGGGCGGCAAAATGCCGCCCCTACGGCCTGCCGGCCAAAAACTCTATGACATACTCTTCCAGTACCATATCTTCCTCGAACATACGGGTGGCGTGGTCCACCCCTACATATCTAAAGTGCCATGGCTCGTATATGATATTGGTGATGTCCTGCTTGTGGTAAGGATAGCGCAAAACAAATCCGTAGCGATGGCTGTTTTGGGCCAGCCATTGCCCTTCCGGCGTTTGGCCGAAGCTGGCTGTTAGGTTGCGATAGTGGTATGCAACAATATCTACAGCCAGGCCCAGGTTATGCTCGCTGCTGCCCGGATATGCCACCACGCGACGGGCGGCTTCGCGGGCCTCTTCGTATTCCAGGCCCGTGCCCATCTGGCGGTTTACTTGATTATCAAACAACGTGCGCTGGCGGGAAACCGAGCGATGAGAGGAAATAACCATAGGGGCAAGGCCATAATATCTGGCACTGTCCATCATATCATGCAGGGCTTGGGCTGCACGGGCATCAAAATAATGCCCGCCGCCTATTGCTGTCAGCGTCGGTGCAAAATAATATGGTAGAAAGTTATAGCGGTTTACAAGGGCAAGATACCAGGGCAAAAGACTGTTGTTCACCACATTGCCGTTTTCATATACCCCCTCTATATGTATGTCTGTATCATCCGGGGATGTGTCTGTATTGCCTGGAAGTTCAGGCGTATATTCAGGTTCTGTTGGTTCTTGATTTTGCTGGGGTGCATCGCCTATTTGAAAATCCACCGGCTCTGCTTCTGTCACGGCTATGGGCGGCGAACCAAAAAAGGTGTCGAATACCAAAAAAACACCATAACCAATGGCGGCAAGGGCCAAAACACTGACAAATCCCACCAAAAATGCCCTAAACGGCCTTATTTTCCCGTGTCTTCTTCTCTGCATGTTGCCGTATTACCTCCCCTAATTGCTAATAATTCTGGATGATGTGCTGGTATGGGAAACCAGGCCCAGGTTATGCACTTCGTCACTTATATAAACAGTTCCGTCGGTAATTATGCTTATGGCGTCAAATTCCCAGTTTTGCGGCAAAAACACGGTCAGTGTGCCGGTATTTCTAAGGCTAACAGAGCCAATGTTTGCGTCACGCACCTCTATAATCCCGCTGTTGGCGTCCCATTGGATATGATATGTGCTGCCCCAATCACCCATAAAGCGCAAGCGATTATCCATGTTAAGAGAAATATCGGCACCATTGTCGCCGATGAGAATAGGGCTGCCATCGTGCAAAAGAATTTTTACGTCGCTGTGGCCAAGGGTGATAAAAATGGTGTCATAGGCTTCGGCCGGCATGGTAAAATGATCGGAAAAACTGGTAGAACCATTGTTGACAAAGTTTTCTGCCCATGCCTCAATTTCTTCTGTAAAAGACTCTGCCCATACCTGTAAATCTGTTGCCCAACCCATCTCAATTTCTTCTGCGAAAGACTCGCCCCAGGCTTGCATTTCGCCGCCCCATTCTCTCCATCCGCCTCTTGAAAAAGGAGAAGCGGGCATTGGTGGTATTGAAGGTATAGCCGGTATGGCCGGCATTACAAAGGTATCAAAAGCCGGTATCTCTGCAAAGCGGAATTCCGTCTGGGGAATCCTCATGACATGTGAATCCATAGTCACCACCGAGGACGATTGCATTTGGTTAACAGCGCGGCTAAGAAATATGACGCCGGGTATGGTGACAGCTGCAACCAATGCCAAAAACCCTGCCAAAATTATGATAACAATAACCATGGTGCGGCTTTTTTTGGCCACGGGCGCGACGAGTACGGCTGGTTCGGGAGCCGGGCCGTTGCTTATTGGCTCATCCCTTAAGTCTTTATAATCCATAAATTACCCTCCTTTTATTTGGTAACGCAAAACACGCAACTCTGGTTCCATATACGGCGGCGAATGGGAAAAGTTTGTGTGAAACAGGTTTAATGCACGCCTTTTGCGAAAAATGAAATTTTTTCGGGGGTTTACTTGCGAGTATTATGCGCAAAATAATGGCGGAGGGGAAGACGATTGAAAATAATTTCTGACAAAAGCCTTGTGTGCTTTTTGCATGACCTGCGCCGTCTGCTAGTGTATTTTAAAAGCCAAATGCCGGAGCGCATAGACTTTATAAACATAGAAAGCTTTTATTTTTATATGTTTTTGGGGTTTCCCGACAAGGGCCGGGAGCTTACAACCCTGATGGGCATCATAGACCCCTATATCCCCATGATAATTTCGCCACAAAACCTAGAGGAAGTGGTAAGTGCATACGAGGAGGGAGACACAAGCCATTTAGCCAACCTAGAGGAGAATTTTATGGGTCGGTCCAAATTTATTTTTATGAATTCTGTTATGATGGCCCAGGGGGCAGATTGGGATAATATTGTGGCCATATGTCTTAGGATACGCGAGGTAAAGTCGCAACAAACCACATTTGCGTAAAGTCATTTATGGTTTAATTTTATAGTGTTCCAACACCGGCTGTCAATGTGTTTTTTATTGGCAGTTTTTATTTTACTTTTTTGGAAAATGTGTTATAATGAAGGATATGCGTTTTTGGGAGGTAGGCTTGATGGAAAGATTTAAGATAGTATCGGATTTTAAACCAACGGGAGACCAGCCACAGGCCATTGATGCCTTGGTGGCGGGCCTTGAAGGCGATTGCAAATTTGCCACGCTGTTAGGTGTTACCGGTAGCGGCAAAACCTTTACCATGGCTAATATCATTGAGCGCATACAGCGGCCTACCATTGTAATGGCCCACAACAAGACCCTGGCCGCCCAACTGTACAATGAGTTTAAAGAATTTTTTCCGAATAATGCGGTGGAATATTTCGTAAGTTACTATGATTATTATCAACCCGAGGCCTATGTGCCCAGCAGTGACACATATATCGAAAAAGACAGCGCCATTAACGAAGAAATTGACAAACTGCGCCACAGTGCCACGGCGGCTATTGCAGAGCGGCGAGATGTGGTTATAATCGCCAGTGTGTCCTGTATATACGGCCTGGGCAGCCCTATTGACTATAAAAATTTGGTAATATCACTGCGGCCGGGTATGATGCGGGATAGGGACGAGTTGTTGCGGAAGCTGGTAGATATACAATACAACCGTAACGACCTTAATTTCCAGCGTGGTACATTTCGCGTGCGCGGCGATGTGGTAGAAATTTTTCCCGCAAACTCTGACGGGACCGCCATTAGAGTTGAGTTTTTTGGCGACGAAATAGAACGTATTACGGAGATAGATTCGTTGACCGGCGAAGTTATGGCCGCCCGTACCCATGTTTCTATATTTCCCGCGTCTCATTATGTCACCACCAGAGAGAATTTGGATCGGGCCATAAACGACATAGAAGAAGAGTTGGCAGAGCATATCACTTTCCTGCGCGGACAGGACAGGCTGTTGGAGGCCCAGCGCATTGCCCAGCGCACCCACTTTGACATAGAAATGATGCGCGAAATGGGCTTTTGCAGCGGCATAGAGAATTATTCACGCCATTTGGCGGGCAACAAGCCCGGCGACACGCCCCATACGCTGTTAGACTATTTTCCTGAGGATTTTTTGATAATTGTGGACGAAAGCCATGTGACACTGCCCCAATTTAGAGGCATGTACCTTGGCGACCGCAGCCGCAAGCAAACCCTGGTGGAATACGGCTTTAGGTTGCCAAGCGCTATGGACAATCGCCCCTTACGTTTTGATGAATTTGAAAGCAAAATAAACCAAATGTTGTTTGTGTCCGCTACACCGGCGGTGTATGAACGAGAGCACAGTGGCCTGCTGGCGGAGCAAATTATACGTCCTACGGGCTTGGTTGACCCGGAAATAACCATAAAACCTATCACCGGCCAGATAGACAGCTTGATGACGGAAATTAAGGCAACCACAGACGCGGGCCACAAGGTGCTGGTGACAACCCTAACCAAGCGCATGGCCGAAGACCTAACGGATTACCTAAAAAACAGTGGTGTTGCTGTGCGCTATTTGCATTCTGACATAAAAACCCTGGAGCGGCTGGAAATTATCCGCGACCTGCGCATGGACGTTTTTGACGTGCTGGTGGGCATAAACCTGCTACGTGAAGGGCTGGACATACCCGAAGTGGCTCTGGTGGCCATACTAGACGCCGATAAAGAAGGCTATTTGCGTAGCGAGACCTCACTGATACAGACCATAGGCCGCGCCGCCCGCAATTCTGCCGGACGTGTGGTAATGTACGCTGACAATGTCACCAAATCCATGCGCCATGCCATCAGCGAAACCAACCGCCGCCGCGGTATACAGCTTGAATATAACAAAGAACACGGCATAACCCCTCAAACCATCATCAAAAAGATCCACGACATCATCCAGGCCACCCTATCCGTAGAAGACAACAAAAAGAAAGGCCCGAAGCTGGACAAAGACCCAGAATCTATGGACAGAACAGAGCTTATCGCCCATATCAAGTCCATAGAGAAAGACATGAAGCAGGCCGCGGGGGATTTACATTTTGAGCGAGCGGCGCAGCTACGGGATAAATTGTTTAAAGTAAAGAAATTATTATGAGGGACGAATTATGTGGAGAGCTTCGCCGCGTAAGCACAATCGCTTAAAAGGGTATGATTATAGCAAAAGCGGCGCGTACTTTGTGACCATATGCACAAAAGGCCACGCGCAATTGTTTGGTGAAATTGCACCGCGTCTATCTGCAACCAATGTAGGGGCGGCATTTTGCCGCCCGGAATTGTCGCCAATTGGAAAATTGGTGGAATCGGAAATATAGCACCTGTCCAGTACATATGACGGCATCTGCGTTGCCTATTATGTCATCATGCCGAATCACATACATATGATAATCGTCATCGACAATATAATCGGGCGGCAGAATGCCGCCCCTACATTGTCTCGGATGATGAATCAGTTTAAGCGGGCTGTTTCGATGAAAGCCGGCTTCTCCCCCTGGCAAAAATCTTTCCATGACCACATAATACGCAACGAAGCCGATTACATACGCATTGCCCAATACATAGAAAACAATCCGGCCAAATGGGAAGATGATAGGTACTATGCGGGGCAACAATCCGCAACCAATGTAGGGGCGGCATTCTGCCGCCCGAATCAAATATAAAGTGAGGTAAACACGTGCCACAAGACAAAATAATAATAAAAGGCGCAAGAGAAAACAACCTAAAAAACATAGACCTGGAGATACCGCGGGATGCCCTGGTGGTGCTGACAGGGGTATCGGGCAGCGGCAAGTCGTCCTTGGCTTTTGAGACATTGTATGCCGAGGGCCAGCGGAGATATATGGAGAGTTTGTCCAGCTATGCCCGTCAGTTTTTGGGACAGATGGAAAAACCCGATGTGGACAGCATTGACGGGCTGTCGCCGGCTATATCCATTGACCAAAAGAGCACGAACCAAAACCCGCGGTCTACCGTGGGTACGGTGACGGAGATTTATGATTATCTGCGGCTGTTGTACGCCCGGGTTGGTATACCACATTGTCCAAAGTGTGGCAGGGAGATTGCCCGCCAGACGGTGGATCAAATTGTTGACCAGATAATGGAGCTGGCGGAGGGTACGCGGCTACAATTGCTGGCCCCGGTGGTGCGCGCCCGCAAAGGCGAACATACAAAACTGCTGGAAGACGCCAAGCGCAGCGGATATGCCCGCGTGCGGGTAAATGGCTCTGTGTACGAGCTTACCGAAGAAATTAAGCTGGAGAAAAACAAGCGCCACAGCATAGAGATTGTGGTTGACAGAATTGTGGTGAAAGAGGGCATAGAAAAGCGTTTGTCGGAGAGTGTGGAGACGGTAATGGGCCTTACCGACGGAATATTGCTGGTGGATGTGGACGGGCAACAGGAATTAAGCTTTTCTCAGAATTTTTCTTGCCCTGACCACGGCATAAGTCTGCCGGAAATAGAGCCGCGGATGTTTTCATTCAACAATCCTCAAGGGGCCTGTGGGGAATGCAGTGGCTTGGGCTTTAAAATGGAATTTGACCCCGAACTTATTGTGCCTAACCCAGACCTTTCTATCAACCAGGGAGCCATAACCGCCCCGGGGTTTAACCAATCCGGCAAAGAAAGTTCTTGGACAGGCAATGTTTTTGCGGCCCTGGCAAAGCATTATGACTTTAGCACCACGGTGCCTTTCAAAAAACTGCCCATTAAAATACGCGACATCATTTTTTACGGCAACGATGGGGAAAGCTACCCCACATACTACAAAAGCCAAAGCGGCGAACAGCGGGTATATATGCACCATTGGGAGGGTATTGTGCCTGCCCTTAACCGCCGATATAAAGAGACAGGCAGCGAATGGAGCAAAGCCCAATACGAAGGATATATTACCAACATAGAATGTGGAGCCTGCGAAGGCAAGCGTCTACGGGAAGAAATGTTGGCAGTGACCGTGGGCGGCGTTAATATTGCGGATATTGCCGCCATGCCTGTGGTGCGCCTTAACGAATTTTTCGCTGCCCTAACTCTCAGCCCTATGCACACCACCATTGCAGAGCGTATACTTAAAGAAATTAAGGCGCGCTGCGGCTTTTTGGTGGATGTGGGATTGGATTATCTTACCCTGTCACGTTCTGCCGGTAGCCTTTCCGGCGGCGAGGCTCAACGTATACGTCTGGCCACCCAAATAGGCAGTGGGCTGGTGGGTGTGGTATATATTTTGGATGAGCCCAGCATAGGTCTGCACCAGCGGGACAATAGCAAGCTGCTAAAGACCCTAAAACACCTGCGTGACCTGGGCAACACCCTTATTGTGGTGGAGCACGACGAGGACACCATGCGGGAAAGTGATCATATTGTAGACATTGGCCCGGGTGCCGGCACCCATGGCGGTGAGGTGGTTTTCTCCGGCACAGTGGAAGAAATTTTGAAATTTGAAAAATCCATTACCGGCGCGTATATGAGCGGCCGCAAGGCCATAGATGTGCCGAAACAGCGGCGGCCCAAGGGCGGCGCCAAGCTGCGCATAACTGGTGCCGCCGAAAATAATCTGAAAAACATAGATGTAGACATACCACTGGGGCTTTTTGTTTGCGTAACCGGTGTGTCTGGCAGTGGCAAGTCCTCGCTTATAAACGAGGTACTGTACAAACGTCTTGCCCGGGACCTAAACCGCGCTAAAATAAAACCCGGCCGCCATGAGGACATAACCGGCCAAGACGAGCTGGATAAAATCATCAACATAGACCAAAGCCCCATTGGCCGCACGCCCCGGTCTAATCCAGCCACATATACCGGGCTGTTTGACCTGGTGCGGGATCTCTTCACCCAGGTGCCGGAAGCCAAGGTGCGGGGCTATCAAAAAGGCCGCTTTTCATTTAACGTGCGCGGCGGCCGTTGCGAAGCCTGCAATGGTGATGGTATAATAAAAATAGAGATGCACTTTTTGCCGGATATACACGTACCCTGCGAGGTATGCCAGGGCAAGCGGTACAACAGGGAAACCCTGGAAGTACGCTACAAAGGCAGCACTATTGCCGATGTGTTGGACATGACCGTGGAGGAGGCCCTGACCTTCTTTGAAAATCTACCCCGCTTGCGGGAGAAAATACAAACCCTGCATGATGTGGGCCTTGGGTATATCAAACTGGGCCAAAGCTCCACCACATTGTCCGGCGGCGAAGCCCAGCGTGTAAAGCTGGCCACAGAGCTATCCCGCCGCAGCACCGGCCGCACCATATATGTGCTGGACGAACCCACCACCGGCCTGCACATGGCCGATGTACACCGCCTGGTGGATATCTTGCAAAAACTAACCGACGGCGGCAACACCGTCATTGTCATTGAGCACAACCTGGACGTCATTAAAACCGCCGACCACATAATAGACCTTGGTCCGGAGGGTGGCGATGGCGGCGGCACCATTGTGGTGTGCGGCACACCGGAGGAAGTGGCGAAAAAGAGGAAATCATATACGGGGCAGTATTTGAAAAGGGTGTTGAAATAGGACAACTGTTCTCGGTCGCCCGATATAATTAAAAAAATAAAGAAAATAACATAAATGAGGGATAAACCATGATATTATCAGGACTGGAGATTGCGAAAAAGGCGCTGGCAGGTGAGGAAATTATCATACGCCCTTTTGACCCGGCAAAGGTGGGGCCAAATAGTTATGATCTGCATTTGGCGGACAAGCTGGTGGTGTACGAGGACGAGGTGCTGGACATGAAGCAACAGGCCAAGACGCGGGAGATTACTATTCCCGCGGAGGGTATTGTATTGCAACCGGGCAGGCTGTATCTTGGCAGCACTGTGGAGCATACCGAAACATTAGGTTATGTGCCTATGTTGGAGGGGCGGTCGTCTATGGGGCGACTGGGCATTAGCATACATGTGACAGCTGGCTTTGGCGACGTGGGTTTTAAGGGATTTTGGACGCTGGAGATACATTGTCTGCATCCAGTACGCATTTATGCTGGCGAGCGCATTTGCCAGATATATTATCACAAAATTGAGGGAGAATATGTTCCGTATCAAGGAAAATACCAGGGCAATACGGGTGTGCAGGCCAGCATGAAGTATAAAGACAGGTGATAGGAGGCAGGAAGATGAGGAAAGAGTTGGACACCAGATATGACCCCAAGGCTGTGGAGGACAGGTTGTATGCCCATTGGGTAAAGCAAAAATACTTTCATGCTGTGGCGGATGAAACAAAAACCCCATACACAATCATGATGCCACCGCCTAATGTTACGGGCCAGCTGCATTTGGGCCATGCCCTTAATCTGACATTGCAAGATATTTTGATAAGATGGAAAAAAATGCAGGGTTTTAACACCTTGTGGATGCCGGGGACAGACCACGCCGCCATTGCCACCGAGGTAAAAATTGTGGAGAAAATGGCTGCGGAGGGCATTAAGAAGGTAGACATTGGCCGGGAGGGCTTTATGGAGCGGGCCTGGGCCTGGTATGATGATGTTGGTGGGGTAATTTCTAATCAGTTTCGCAAGCTGGGTGTGGCTGCCGACTGGGACAGAGAGCGTTTTACCATGGACGAAGGGCTTTCCGATGCGGTGTTGGAGGTTTTTGTGCGCCTGCATGAAAAAGGGCTTATTTATCGCGGCGAGCGGCTGGTAAACTGGTGTACCCACTGCAAAACATCCATATCCGATGCCGAGGTGGAGCACGAAGACCAAAAAGGCGGCTTTTGGCATTTTAAATATCCCGTAAAGGACATGCCCGGCACATATGTGGAATTTGCCACCACCCGGCCGGAGACCATGCTGGGAGACACAGCCATTGCCGTTAACCCCAATGACGAGCGGTATCAGCACCTTATAGGCAAAACCGCTGTGATGCCCATTTTGGGTCGCGAAATACCCATTATTGCTGATGATTATGTGAAAACAGACTTTGGCACGGGCATGGTAAAGATAACCCCTGCACACGATTTTAATGACTTTGAAATTGGTGTGCGCCACAACCTGCCAAAGATAAATATAATGAACGATGACGGTACCATCAACGAAAACGGCGGCAAATATGCCGGTATGGATAGATATGAAGCCCGGGAAGCCATTGTGCTGGACATGGATATGCGCAATCTTTTTGTGAAAAAAGAGGTGTTGGAGAATTCCATTGGCGGCCATGACCGTTGCCGCACTGTGGTGGAGCCGCTGATGAAGCTGCAATGGTTTGTTAAGATGGAAGGTCTGGCAAAACCTGCCATTGATGCCTATAAAAATGATGAGTTACGTATTGTGCCGGAGCGTTTTGGCAAGGTGTATTTACACTGGCTGGAAAATATACGGGATTGGTGCATATCCCGCCAGTTGTGGTGGGGCCACCGTATACCGGCGTATTATTGTGCCTGCGGTGAGGTAACTGTAGCCAAAGCGGCACCCGATGCATGCTCAAAATGTGGCGCTGTGGAACTTAAACAAGACGAAGACAGCCTAGACACCTGGTTTTCTTCGGCATTATGGCCTTTTTCCACCCTTGGCTGGCCGGAGCAAACCCCGGAACTTGCGCACTTTTATCCAACAAATGTGCTTGTAACCGCCTACGAAATATTGTTCTTTTGGGTTGTGCGCATGGTCTTTAGCGGTATAGAATTTATGGGACAACTGCCCTTTAAAGATGTATTTATACACGGCATTATGCGGGATGAGCAAGGGCGCAAAATGAGCAAATCCCTTGGCAACGGCATTGACCCATTAGAGGCCATAGAAAACTACGGCGCAGATGCCTTGCGTTTTAGCCTAACCACAGGCAATGCCCCTGGTAATGACCTGCGTTTTTACATTGAGAAGGTTGAGGCGTCGCGGAATTTCCTTAACAAAATATGGAACGCCGCCCGGTTTATTATGATGAATCTGGGTGATGCGGAGCCCACGGCAGAAATTGATGACCTTACCGCCGCCGACAGATGGATTATAGCAAAAGCCAATCGTGTAGCTGCGGAAGTTACCCAAAACCTGGATAATTATGAGCTGGGCGTGGCCGCCGACAAGGTATATACCTTTATGTGGGATGAGTTTTGTGATTGGTATATAGAAATGGCCAAACCGCGGCTGTATAACGAAGCGGACACCACGCGTGACGCGGCCCTGTGGACCCTGCGCCATGTGCTTATATCAGGCCTAAAAATGTTGCATCCATTTATACCATTTATTACCGAAGAAATATTCACAACCGTAGGCGGCGGCGACACCATTATGACCGCCCAATGGCCGGTTTTTGCCGCTGAGCATGATTTTGCCGCCGAAGAAGCCGAAGTGGAGCAAATAAAAGAGGCCATACGAGCCATGCGTAATTTGCGGTCTAATATGAACGTGCCACCATCACGCAGGGCCAAGGTTTTTGTGGTGTCCGAAAGTTGTGAGGTGCGTGGTATTTATGAGCGCGGCGCAAAATACATTATGGCACTGGCATCGGCGGCAGAAGTAACCGTGCAGGCAGATAGAGACGGCATAGAAGCCAATGCTGTGTCCATCGTGGTGCCCGGGGCGGAGATTTTTATGCCCTTTGCAGATTTGGTGGATATAGAAAAAGAAAAGGAGCGGCTGGCAAAAGAAGTGGCGAAGCTGGAGCAGGAAGTTGGGCGCGTGACAGCAAAGCTTAACAATCCGGGTTTTGTTGGCAAAGCACCGGCTAGTATCATAGAAGAAGAGCGGGCCAAAGAAGCTAAGTATGGTGAGATGCTGGCGGCGGTGCGGGAGCAGTTAAAAGCCATAGGCGGTTGAGTAAACCGGGCGGCAAAATGCCGCCCCTACGGTATATATACTGCCCGGGCGACCGTAATGAATTTGCACAAGGACGTGAATAGACCATGACTTTTGATGAAGCGCATAAATATCTTATGGCCACATACGGCCCGGGCAAAAAGAAGGGCTTAGATGCCATGAAACAAGCCCTGGCACTGCTGGGAGACCCGCAAAAAGAGCTAAAAATTATACATGTGGCCGGCACCAACGGCAAGGGGAGTCTGTGTGCCATGCTGGGGTCGGTGTTGGTTAGTGCGGGTTATCGTGCAGGGTGCTTTACATCGCCGCATTTGCAAACCATCCACGAGCGCTTTGCCATTAACAACCGCATGATAACCGATGATGACTTTGCCCGGCATCTAGCCGGGATTGCGGGCGTAAGCCGCCAGCTTTTTGGCCCGGATGACACATTTAGTTATTTTGAAGTGCTGACGCTGATGGCTTTTACGTATTTTTGTGAGCAAGATGTGGATGTATTGCTGCTGGAGGTAGGTATAGGCGGCCGTCTGGATGCCACAAATGTGATAGATGCGCCTGTTTTGTCTGTTATAATGTCCATAGGTATGGACCATATGGAGATTTTAGGCGACAACATACAGGATATTGCACGAGAAAAAGCGGGAATTATAAAAGAAAATTGCCCGGTGGTATTGTATGATGACCAGCAAGTGGTGTATACTGTTATGGAAGACATTGCGGCTACAAAAAACTCCAAAATATACCGCGCGGCAGATGTTGCGGTAGATGTGCTGGAAGCCAGTGCAAAAAGCACAAAGTTTTTGACCACGGGTGAATATTTCGGCGGCATTTGCATAGAACTAAACCTAATGGGGCAATATCAGCTGGAAAACGCCCGCTGTGCCATTGCCGCCGCCGCCGCGTTAAATGACGCGGGTTTTAACATCGGTGCCGAGGACTTAAAAGAAGGTCTGGCTGGTGTAAAATGGCCGGGGCGTATGGAAATTGTGGCCGAAAACCCAATGGTTATACTGGAAGGGGCCCACAACCTGCAAGGTGCCGTGGCCGCCGCCCGTAATATGCACAGTCTTTTTGGCGGCAAAGATATTACCCTTGTGATGGGTATTTTAAATGACAAAGAATACACCGAAATTGTAAAAACCCTTGCCGGCCCTGCCGCAAAGGTGGTTTTTACCAAGCCTATATATGACTTTAGGGCCGTGCAGCCCACAGAATTGGCCCGCGCCCTGGGCAAAACTGATAAAGAAGTGCATGTGATAGAGAATTGCAAGGCCGCCATGGCTAAGGCCATAGAAATAACCGGCGCGGATGGGGTTGTGTTTTGTTCCGGTTCGCTGTACCTTGTGGGAGATATAAGAGACCTTTATAAGGGGGGACTGTTGATATGATTGATTTTAACGAAGAATTAAAAAAGTATAAACCCGTGTTGGGTGTGGAAGAATTGCAAGACGGCGTAAGCGGCAATGACGTGAAGGATATTATGGAGCTGTTGCAACATTTATCCGGAAAGGTGGTTGCGCCCGGAAAGGAAAAGGAGTGATACATATGGATATGTTGCTGTACAAAAAAGCCAGCGATATGTCCCGGGCATATTACAACAGGGGCCTGCGCTTTGCCAACGAGGGCGAGCTAACCCCGGCCATCCAGTGCCTGGTATCCAGCTTGCGCATCGACAAAAAAAATACCCAGGCCCGCAATCTTCTCGGGCTTTGTTATCACGCTATCGGCCGTGTGGGTGACGCCCTGCGGGAATGGGTGATAAGCACTAATTACAGCGAAGACGATAATCCGGCCAAAAGATATCTTGATAGTTTTCAAGAAGATATGCATGGCCTTGAACGATATTCCCAAGGGCTGCGCAATTACAACGAAGCCCTGCAATTTATATCCCAAAACAGCGAAGATTTGGCTACCATACGCCTTAAACGAGCCACGGAGCTTATACCTAACTTTACCGACGCCCTAAATTTGTTGGCTCTTTTTTATATGAAAAACGGCGATAAGATAAAAGCGGCGGCCTTGGTGGAACGGGTTTTGGCCATAGACAAATCCAATCCCGCGGCCCGGCAATATTATAAAGAGGTGTTTCAAAAAAGAGTCCCCGTGTTGCGTAAACCTGGGCCGGATTCGACCACAAGCAGCGGCCCCAACACCCAGAAACCACCCGCCAGGACGATAACACGCCGCGGCGGCCAGAGCAGCCCCTTTGCGGTGCAAAACCGGCGGGTTTTTGCCAAGGCCTCGCCTATTTCTGGTGTAGTCTCCTTTGTGGTGGGCTTGGGTGCTATGGCTCTGTTTATGTATGTGCTGGTGTTTCCGTCTTTTTTAGAGGAAAACCGGACAGAGATTGACGAACTTAACGCACGTATGTATGCCCAGCAGGTCGCCCACAATGCTGTATTAGAAGAGCGGGATCAAACCATTGCCGGTCTTAGGCAGGATATAGAAACAACCCAGGGTCAGCTGGATACACAGCAGGAGCACAATGCGCACATACAAAACGAGGCCAGGGTAAACACGGCCCATGCCTATATGCAACAAGACATGCATGCACAGGCCCTTGCAATATTGGATGATGTGGACGCGGGCCGTCTGTCATCGGATGTTATGGGCATATACACCCATGTGCGTCAAATATCCATGCCTGTTATGGAGCAGCATTATTTTAACGAAGGCCGTACCCTTTTTAATGCCAACGAATTCGGCGAAGCCCGTGCAATGTTAGAGCGCGCCGTCCACAATACCACCGAAGCATCTACCGTGGCCGACCATATTTACTATCTGCTAGGCCGTATTGCCGAAGAAGACGGCGAAATAGAACTGGCCATAGCTTATTACGAAATGATTATCGAAGAATTTACCGGCCAGCGAGTCACTTGGGCCCGCAGACGTTTAAATAACTTGCAATAAGAGCCTGTCTAAAATCTAATATGAACCGATTTTGGCGGGCTCTAACACAATAGAAGTTCGGCTTGTGAAAAAGATTTATAGCATGCTGGGCGGTGTTTTGCCGCCCATTTTTTGTTGGGCTTCGGCTGTAATGACTATATTTTCCGACCAAAGCGGACATATTGCAGGGTGCGTTGGTTCTATTCCTCCTTGGACTATCATAAATTTACTGTAGAAGCGCGTACAAATCGTTAACAAGGAGGAAGGATATGGAGAATTTTGATATCTACAAAGATATTGCGGAAAGAACCGGCGGCGACATTTATATAGGCGTGGTGGGGCCGGTGCGCACGGGCAAATCCACCTTTATCAAGCGGTTTATGGATTTGTTGGTGATACCCAATATCGAAAATGTTTATAACAAGGAGCGGACCAGGGACGAGTTGCCGCAAAGTGCCGCCGGGCGGTCTATTATGACTACCGAGCCCAAGTTTATTCCTAATGAGGCTGTGGAGATAAGCATGGATGGCGTGGTTAATTTTAAGGTGCGGCTTATTGACTGTGTGGGATATTTGGTGCCGGGTGCCAATGGCCATATGGAGGGCGAAGAACCCCGCATGGTAAATACCCCGTGGTACGAAAACAAAATACCCTTTGCCCAGGCGGCGGAGATAGGCACAAAAAAGGTAATTAACGATCATTCTACCATTGGCATTGTTATCACAACCGACGGCAGCATTACCGACATAGAGCGGGATAACTACGAAGACGCCGAAGACCGGGTGCTGGAGGAGCTTGCCGCCATAAACAAGCCCTTTGTGATGATTTTAAACTCTACCCGCCCATATGCTCCGGAAACGGAAGAACTGCGCCGTACATTAAGCGACCGCCATGGTGTGCCGGTAATTACCCTTAACTGCGCCCAGCTGAAATACGAAGACATTAACCTTATTATGGAGCGGATATTATACGAATTTCCCGTAAAAGAGCTGCGCATCAATCTGCCAAAGTGGATAGAACCTCTGCCCATAAACCATTGGGTAAAGCAAAGCATCCTTACCACCGTAAAAACCATGGCCCGGGATGTGGCCAAAATACGGGATGTAAAGGGCAATGTTGTTAGCCTGTCAGAAAACGAGTACATAAAAAAAGCATTTGTAGAGCGCATACATTTGGGTGTTGGTGCCACCGAGGTGGAGGTAAACGTAGACCCTGCTCTGTTTTATGAGGTGCTAAGTGAAACCACCGGAATGGAAATAACCTCCGACTACAAACTGATATCCACAATAAAAGTTCTGGCGGCGGCCAAAAAAGAGCATGACAAAATACGCACCGCCCTGGACGAAGTTCGCTTTAAGGGCTATGGCATTGTCACACCATCTACCGAAGAAATGCAGCTTGCCGCCCCGGAAATTGTGCGCCATGGCAGCCGTTATGGTGTTAAAATTAAGGCATCTGCTCCTAGCCTGCATGTAATTCAGGCGCAAATAGAAACAGAGATATCTCCAATTGTTGGCACAGAAAAGGAAAGTCAGGACCTGGTGGATTACTTTAACCAGCAAATGGAAGAAAACCCAGAGAAAATATGGGAGCTTAATATGTTTGGCAAATCCATGCATTCTATGGTGCGGGACGGCCTGCAAAACAAGTTGTACCGTATGCCCGAAAACACCCAGGTAAAGGTGCAGGAAACCCTACAAAAAATTATCAACGAAGGCAGCGGCGGCCTTATCTGTATACTTCTGTAAAAAAATGTTTGACATAAAATTAAGGATGCAATCCCCGTGTGATAGGTATAGCTGGCCGATCTGACTGGTCAGTAGCCCTATCGCATGGGGTTTTGGTTTGTGGCCAAGTGTACACAACCGGCTACTTCATACCCATGGCGCAAAATCATATCAAAATCAGCCTGTGTTGGTTTGCGCAGGGTTGTTTTATAGTTTCTTGCATATGTTGCCTGATATTCCGGCAGGCTCTCGGTGATAATACGTTTTTTATCCTCCGGTGCAAGGCCGGAATTTCTTAAAATACGCGAGGCACTGTCGCCTATTTGCAAGAACATACCATTGTTTTGCTGGCGTATATGGCCTGTTATGCTTCTGATGCGCAGCGCACCAACTTGGTCCGTGGCAATATCTAACAGCCGCCTGGGGCTGCCGGAAAAGGTACGCTGTTTAAATTTGCTTACTCCACCTGCGTTGCTGACAATGATATAATCTATGCCCTTTGAAAAATGCCCGCCCGCCGGGCTGTCGGAAATGTGGAAGAAGGCCTCCAGCCCCAAATTATCATACACGCCGCCGTCCCACAGGTGAAAATGCCTGCCATCCGGGATGGGGCTGTCGCTTATGGGTCTTTTGGGCTTGAAGCCAGAGGCATTCCAGCAATATCTGTCACGTCGCAAGGCATATGGGCCGATAAGAACAGGAAAACCCGCTGATGCTGCCATGGCGTCGGATATTGCCAGGCCATGGTCTTGGGCATGCCCCACCACAATATCGCCCATGTTGCTTTGTGTAATACCAAAGCGCTTGCCGGTTTCGAATGTGGTGCAATTTGCGCACCATGTGGGGGCTTGGTCTAAATCGGACATAATACCGCCTACGCCCCATTTTTTGCCGATAACCTTGGCCAAAAGATTTACCCTGCGGTGCACCCAAAAGGGAAACATACGTAAAAGGGCGGAAATTTGTATGTCGCTGGCCATTATTGTTTTTTCGATTTTTGGAAGCACCTGTTCGACATACCGGCTGCTGCTTGGCCATTTTTTGTCATTATGCGCATATATCAGGCCGGCACACAAGCTGCCGCCGGAAACCGATGATATATACGCTATGCTTTCCATCAGCCCATTTTCCGCCAGCCACTTAAACACACCCAGGTGATATATGGTGGCGCGTATGCCGCCACCGGAGAGGGCTATGCCGATTTTTCTATTCTTTAAGCTCATGCGCGCAAACCCCGCTTATTTGCTGTTGATGAAGTATATGTGGGTGGATTTGCTGTGTAGTCATATAGTTTTGTGATGAGCGCGCAAAAATACCGAGCCGGGGATTAAGTAGCCTGACTCGGTATTTTTTGTTATATTAGAACCTGTGTTCGGAACGCATTGTGTCAGCAAGAGCTTTGGCATTTCTACCAGCCCCAAGGGAAATCGAAATACATATAATGCGGATTGACAATTGCCCTAAAGCCATGGCTGTTTATCCAATGTAAAGTATCTGACCAGAAATCTGAGAATATGGGCGTGTGGTTTGCATAGCTGGTGATCAAGATTGATGGTACGCGTGTACAAAACCAATGCCAGCAACAGTTGCTTCTAAAGATATCAATTTGGTAGTTGCCGGGCTTTAGTATGTATTGGGTTATTGCTGCAAGATGGTCAAAAGGGCCATAGGGCCATAGGGGATCGGGCTCAAAGGGGTCATATGCTATTACATGGCTCCTTGTGGGGTATGCATGTATAGGCCGCAGTCTTGTTGTATGAGCTGATTACCATCCAGGTAGATGACAAGGTCGCCCTGGGCTTTTTTGGTGACGCCATAGATTTCTATGCTGATGTAGTAGCCGTTTTCGATTGTTTCGGCTTGTCCTGACCCAAAGGCGACCCATGTGGTGGCGACGAAAGTCATGATAAACACCAGCAGCAACGACACAATCCGCTTTGCAGTTGATCTTTTCATCTTTATCGCTCCTTTTTGTGGCAATATATGCCGTTTTTTGTTTGCTATTATATTGTATCATATTTTTTGCCATAATACAGCATAATGTTATATTTTTAATTAGGTTTTTGTTGCTAAATATCGACAATTAGCTACAAAAAATTTGATGGAAAATATAAAACGGCATTGCCTGAAAGAGCAATGCCGCTTGAAATGAAGAGACTATTTTATTTTTTTAAGGAAATCTGCCAGAGCATCTTCCATTGTGGGTGTGCCTATTTCTTGCAGGCTATAATCCGCACGCGTATAGGGCTTTTTAATTTCGATTATGCGTTTTAGGTCTATTGGGGTGGCGACAATTACAGAATCGCATTGGGTGGCCTCGATTGTCTGTGCAAGGTCGGCCATTTGTTTTTCGCTGTAACCCATTGCGGGCAGCAATGGGCCTATATTTGGATATTTGCGATAGGTTTCTGTGATGTCCCCAACCGCATAGGGCCTTGGGTCTATTATTTCGCAGGCTCCAAAGCGACGGGCGGCTACTATGCCTGCGCCGATTTTCATTTCGCCATGGGTTAATGTTGGGCCGTCTTCTATAACCAAAACCCGCTTGCCGCGAATTGTTTCGGGGTTTTCGACGGTTATTGCGGATGCGGCGTCCACAACCACGGCGTTGGGGCATACAAACTCTATATTTTTTCTGACATGCTGGATATTTTCAAAATCGGCACTGTCAATTTTGTTAATAACCACAATGTCAGAGATGCGCAGGGTTACTTCGCCGGGGTAATACCCAAGCTCGTGACCGGGTCTGTGTGGGTCAACCACCGTAACCATCAAATCCGGATTGTAAAATGGAAAGTCATTATTTCCGCCGTCCCATAAAATCACGTCACAACCATCCGGATCATTTTCCGCGGCATGGAGTATTGCTGCATAATCCACGCCGGCGTAAATAATATTGCCACGCTGAATATGGGGTTCGTATTCCTCCATTTCTTCTATGGTGCATTCGTGTTTGGCAAGATCTTCTATGGCTGCAAAACGCTGTACTTTTTGTGCCGCAAGATCTCCATATGGCATAGGGTGGCGGATAACAATGGTCTTTAGGCCATTGGCCATTAAAATTTCGGCAATGCGGCGCGAGGTTTGGCTTTTGCCGCAGCCTGTGCGAATGGCGCCAACGGCTATGACGGGTTTTGTGCTTTTAAGCATGGTGTTTTTTGGGCCAAGCAGTGTAAAATCGGCACCGGCGGCATTTACAACGGCACCGGCGGCCATAACTTCGTTGTAGGTAACATCGCTGTAAGAAAACACGCATTCGTCCACGTCAAATTCTTTAATCAGCCGTTCTAAATCATTTTGTTCGTATATGGGAATCCCATCGGGATAAAGAGCACCGGCAAGGGCCGCGGGATATTTACGGTCGGCTATATTGGGAATTTGTGCGGCGGTAAAGGCTATGATTTTATAGCTTGGATTATCCCGGTAAACCACATTAAAGTTATGAAAATCGCGCCCGGCGGCGCCTATTATAATAATTTTTTTCTGCATTTGTCATCTTCCTTCGCTGGAAATTATTTTGTGTAATATACATCGCCCCTTTAGCTTAATTTTTTTATATATGATAGTGTATGATATCTCTCAATCATTCCATTGGGGCTCATCAGATCGGTAAATTGGCACTCTGATCATGGCCAAGCCCTGACTATACGTAATATATATCAGATCTGTTCGGGAACCTTGTTGAAACAGTATCCAGATAGATCTATTCAGGGCATTCCATGGAGCGCCCTTTCCTTAACTTAGCACTTTCGTGCATATCATCAATCCTCCTGCCCTTAAACGACTTCTGCAAATTGTAACATGATAAAAGAAAAAATGCAATGGCTAAACCGCAAAAAATTTAGAGACGTTATTTTGTCTCTTGAATAGTGGACTGACTATAGTGAGATGCTATCCGGTTTTTTGGCTGAACTGTGTACAAAGACTACTTGGCTAACTTGCACAAAAAAATGCATAAAAATTGTGCAAACTGCCCTGTGGACATGGCGCAAAAACACATGTATATACATATTTGCTCCATGCAACCAAAAATTTTGTTAAATACAGACCATAGCATAAGGGTCGAAAATATTGTATCATTAGGATATGAATGCAGTGACTGGTAACGAAATAGTTTCGTTACGGGCTTAACTTCACAAGGAGGCAATATAAATGGCAGGACTGGTGTTAAAAAACCTTATTAAGAAGTTCCCAAACGGCGTTGTGGCCGTATCGGACTTTAACCTGGAAATTGAGGACACCGAATTTTTGGTGCTTGTTGGGCCGTCTGGCTGCGGCAAGACCACAACCCTACGCATGATAGCTGGGTTGGAGGAGATTTCTGAAGGCGACCTTTATATCGGCGACAAGCGTGTTAATGATGTGGCTCCAAAAGACAGGGATATTGCAATGGTTTTCCAAAATTATGCCCTGTATCCTCATATGAGCGTGTATGACAATATGGCTTTTGGTCTTAAACTGCGCAAAACCCCTAAGGCCGAAATTAAAAAGCGTGTTACCGAAGCCGCAAAAATACTTAATATTGAACCTTTGCTGGATAGAAGGCCCAAGGCCCTTTCCGGTGGTCAGCGTCAGCGCGTGGCCATGGGCCGCGCCATTGTACGCGAACCCAAGGTTTTCTTGATGGACGAACCGCTGTCCAATTTGGATGCCAAACTGCGCGTGCAAATGCGTACCGAAATATCCAAATTGCACCAAAAACTTAAAACCACTTTCGTATATGTTACACATGATCAAATAGAGGCCATGACACTGGGCACCCGTATTGTGGTCATGAAAGATGGTATCATCCAGCAGGTGGACAGCCCAATCAATCTATACACAAAGCCCAACAACATCTTTGTAGCCAGCTTTATAGGCTCGCCTCAAATGAACCTAATGGATGCAACTGCCCTGGAAGAAGGCGGCAATGTATATCTGCAATTAGGCGAATCTAAAATAAAGCTTAACCAGGAAAAAGGCAAAGCACTGGTAGACGGCGGCTATATCGGCAAAGAAGTGGTGATGGGCTTTAGACCCGAAAATATGCATGACGAAGAAGCCCTTCTTGCAAGCAATCCTGATAGCGTAGTCAGTGCCAATGTGGATCTAACCGAGCTTCTGGGTGCCGAGGTTTATCTGTATCTTACCATTGCCGGCAACCAAGCCACCGCCCGCGTTAGCCCCGACAGTAAAGCTAAAGTGGGCGACACCATCAAGGTGGCCATAGACGGCAACCAAATTCACATCTTTGACAAAGACACCGAGGGCGTTATTACAAATTAATACATGTTTATATGGCAGGTGCGGAAAAATTCCGTGCCTGCCTTTTAAATTTTGTTTTACTTTTTTTGGGCTTTGTGATATAGTGGAGGGTAATATGTTTGACGGGAAGGGGAGCTTGATTTTATGCTTAGCAGCCAAATACTACAAAACACCATCGACGGCCTTAAAAACATAACCCGCCGTGAATTTAGTGTGTTGGAACGTGAGGGCAAGGTGACATCCAGCACCGAGGCTGATATGCTTAACACCCAGGTGGACGCGGCGGCGGACTTTGTGCGCAGTGCCGCCGAAAGCCAGCTTGTGCAGGGCTACCAATACTTTAAGGTATTTGACAACGGCATTGCGGAATATGTTGTGCTGATAAAAGGCGAAGACGAAGAGACATACCGTATTGGTAAGATAGCCGCCTTCCAGATACAGGGTCTTATTGTGGCCTACAAAGAACGCTTTGACCGTGATAATTTCATCAAAAACCTGCTGCTGGACAACCTGCTACTGGTGGATATATACGGCCGTGCCAAAAAACTGCGCATAGAGAACACCGTGCGGCGTGTTGTGTATGTTATAGAAGCCAGGGGCGACGAAGACACCGGCACGGTGGAGATTGTGCGCAACATCTTCCCGGCAAAAACAAGGGACTTTGTCACTGTGGTGGACCAAGACCACATTATATTGGTAAAAGAGCTTAAAAATACTGATGCCATAGACGACATAGAGGCCCATGCCAAGGCCATTTGTGACACCCTGGCCACCGAGGCTATGAGCCCTGTGCGCGTAGCCATTGGCACCTGCATAAATGACCTAAAATTCGTATCCCGCTCTTACAAAGAAGCCAAAATGGCCCTTGAAGTCGGCAAAATTTTTGATGTTACCAATCTGGTTACAAATTATGAAACCCTAGGCATAGGCCGCCTTATATACCAGCTGCCCATGTCCCTGTGCCGTATGTTTGTAAATGAGGTGCTTAACGGCATAACCATAGACAGCTTTGACGAAGAAACTCTTGTCACCGTGGACAAATTCTTTGACAACAACCTTAATGTATCCGAAACCAGCCGCCAGCTTTATATCCACCGCAACACCCTGGTATACCGCCTGGATAAACTGCAAAAGCTGACGGGGCTGGATTTGCGCAATTTTGATGATGCCATAATTTTTAAGATAACCATGATGGTTAGCAAATACATGCGTCACAAGGAAAATCAGTTATTTTAGAGGTGCCAAGCAAATATTTGCAAATGTAGGGGCGGCATTATGCCGCCCATTTAAATTGGGGGCATAATTATGGGGGCAGTCAAAAGCTATTGGGGTTATACGGGCAAAATCTTCATGATGCTTGCGCTTATTTTCCCTGCATTTCTGCTTTTTGCCCGGCTTATTGACGGCCCGGCTATGGCAGGCGACCCCAGAGTTTATGCTTTGTACCTTCTTGGCATCGGCTATTTTACCATTGGTTTTGTTCTGTTTGTTGCGGGCAAATATGGCGACAGAAAGCTTAAAAGGCTAAAAAAGACCGGCAAAGCCCTAAAGCCCATAGAAACCACCGCGCTGCCCAGTTTTATATCGCCACTGGCATTTGAAGGTACTACATACAATTCATTTCATATCAAGTGTGTGCTACGCAATGCCAGAGGTGCCGAGACCGTTGTAAAAAGCCGCAGATTGACTGTTTGTGAAGGGCATTTTTTCATAATACCTCAGCCGGCTCAAATATTATGCGATGCGGTGGTTTATGTTAACCCGCGTAAACCTTATGATTTTGCAATTGAAGTTTGGATTTGTTGAATACGGTTGGGCGGCAAAATGCTGCCCACTTTTTGTGCAAAACCCCGAAAATGTGCCCAATTTATGCCATATTAGAAAAACGAATGTGCGAACATGCTTATTTTATGTTGATTTTTCGTTGCGGCTCATGTATAATATTAAATATCTATTGTATTTCTGTTAAATCTTTCGTAACAATTATGTTTATTGTTACAGAAAAAAGACTGCCTGTATGGGGTGTACTTTGGCCACAAACGGCCATATATAATGTTCGGGAGCTAATAGACCATGATAAAAATAACCAATGCCACAAAGATTTACGAAAACGGCGCACGGGGCATACAGGATGTGTCGCTGGCTATCGAAAAAGGAGAATTTGCCTTTATTGTGGGTTCTTCCGGCAGTGGCAAATCTACCCTTATACGCCTTTTACTTAAAGAAACTGACCTTACCGAAGGTGAAATTTGCATAAACAACGAAGATATCACGTATTTTACAAAAAAGGAAACTCCCTTTTTGCGGCGCAAGATGGGCGTGGTTTTTCAAGATTTTAGGCTTTTGCCCAACAAAACGGTGTTCGAAAACGTGGCCTTTGCCATGCGCATTACCGATGCCACCAACAGGGAAATACGCCGCAATGTACCCATGGTGCTGGCCATGGTTGGGTTGCAAAAAAAGTCCAAGGCGTATCCCAACCAGCTTTCTGGCGGCGAGCAGCAGCGGTGCGCCTTGGCTCGTGCCATAGTAAACAACCCGCCCCTGCTTATTTGTGACGAACCCACCGGCAATCTTGACCCGGACACAGCCTGGGATATTATGAATTTGCTTAACGAAATTAACGACAGGGGCACCACCATTGTTATGGCCACCCATGCCTGGGATATTGTTGACGGCATGAAAAAAAGGGTTATTGCCCTTAAAAACGGCTTTGTGGTGAGGGATGTGGAAAGAGGCGGTTACAGCGATGAGATTTTTACGGAAAACTAAAAATAAAAAAGACACAAACGGCGGTAGGCCTAAAAAAAGGGTCAAAATTGGTGGCCTTAGGCCCCGCAATTTAAAATACTATATTGGCGAAACCCTGCGCAGCATTGTGCGCAACAAAATAATGTCCCTTACGTCCATGGCCACGGTGGCGTCCTGCCTACTTATCGTCATTTTCTCCTACGCCATTGCTTCCAATGTAAACCACCTGCTGGCCTACATCGAAACCTCTGTAGGCATCACTGTTTTTGTGGAGGATGATCTTAACGACACCCAGGCGGATATTCTTTTCCGCGGTGTGCTGGCCCTGGATAATGTGGCCGACGCGCAGTTTATCACCCCGGAAGAAGCCCTGGAAAACATGGCATATATGTTAGGAGACACCGAGGGCATTCTTGCGTCATTTATATATGATAATCCCCTGCGCCGCTCTTTTACAATACAGCTGCACGACATACGCCAGCAACGCCAGGTTGTTGATATTATATGGTCAATGTACGGTGTGGGTAATATTGTAGAAGCATCCGATTTTACGGACTTTTTGGTAACAACCAATAACTTCGTGGGCATTTTCAGCTTTGTGATAATCCTGATACTCGGTGTGCTTAGCGTGGTCATCATCACCAACACCATCAAGTTAACCGTAGCCAGCCGCCGCAACGAAATTATCATTATGAAATATGTAGGCGCCACCGACTGGTTTATAAAATGGCCTTTTGTTATAGAGGGCATATTTATCGGCGTCATTGGTGCCATAATACCCTTGGCCATAAGCTGGGTCAGCTATGACAATCTTATTGGTTCCATTATGGGTTCCTCTCATTTTTTAGAGCAGCTGCCATTCCGCAGTGCTTCGGATATTTTCCCGATATTTACCCCTGTCACCATAATATTAGGGGCGACAATAGGCCTGTTGGGCAGCATTATGTCCATGCGCAAATACCTTAACGCATAAAGGAGCTGAAAAATCTTGAACAGAAAATTAGGCATAAAACATATTGTATCCATAGCGGTGGCGGTGATTCTTGTATTTGCCACGGGCATAACAACCCTGGCCTTAAACGATGTTAGGGATCTACAGCAACGCCAACAAAACATCCAAAGCAATATTAACCAACAAAGAGAAATTTTAAGCCAAGCCCAGTCAGAACGTAACTATCTTCTGGCCGAAATTACCGAGATGGACATCGAGCTTACAGAACTAACCGAAGAGTACTATGAAACCCGTGAACAACTTGACGCCGTAACAGCCCTGCTTTATACTGCCGAAGACGACCTTATAAGTGCGGAAATACAACGCCAAAACCATTATTATACCCTGCGCAACCGCATACGCTTTATGCATGAAAACAATAGCCTGACATACATAGAGCTGCTCTTGTCCAGCAGTAGTATTGCTGACTTTTTAAATAATATGGAGCATGTTAACAGGCTTATAGAACACGACAACAGCATACTGAACAACCTAATAGAATCCGAAGAACGCATAACCCATCACCGGGACGAAGTGGCCCGTCACCACGCCGAAGTAACCGCCATAACATACGAACTTGAAGCCCAAATAGATGATATGAATGTTATGCTGGACCACAGAGCCCAGCGCATAGACCAATTGGAACAAGACGAAGCCCAGGCCCAAGCCATGGCCGCAATTTTGGAGCAAGAAAGCCAGCAGGTGCGCCTTCTTATAGCCAATGCCGAAGCTGCGGCACAGGCGGCGGCGGACAGGGCCGCCAGGTCTGGCGGCGGTAGCCACACCGTTACTCCATCGGGCGCGGTATTTGCCTGGCCCGTTGACGGCCCCCGCGGTGTAAATTCCAATTTTGGCACCCGCACCCACCCCATTACAGGTCGCAGAGATTTTCATAGCGGAATAGACCTGCGGGCCGCCCACGGCGCGCCCATACTGGCGGCAGAGGCCGGCACGGTCATCGCCAGCGAGTTTCGCCGAGGTCATGGCAACACCGTCATAATAAACCATGGCAATGGCGTGCACACCCTGTATGCCCACAATTCCCGTAACCTGGTCACTGTAGGTCAGCAGGTGGAAAGAGGCCAAAGAATAGCCCTGGCCGGCAGCACCGGTTTTTCCACCGGCCCGCACCTTCACTTTGAGGTAATTATAAACGGTCAGCATGTTAACCCCCGTAGACACTTGGGGATTTAAATCAAAATATTAAACGGGCGGCCATGGAGGGCCGCCCGTACTTTTTGTCAGATTGTGTATCTATTTTTGTTTATCCAGAATAATCCAGCAGACAATAAGGCTAACAATGCCTGCCACAACAAAGGCAAGCCAAGAAAACTGCATAACCCACGGCACCGCCCGGCGCAGGGGTGACATAGGCATTATCATAAAGTAATATGCAATTATCCCAAGGCCAAAGATTATTGCTGTTGCCGCAACGCATTTTATTATAGGTGCGCGCTTTGGCTTTGGCTCAATTTTGGCATCATGTATTGTGTGCTTGCGGGATGTCGCGCTTTCTTTGCCTAGCAGATAATCAATGCTCACATCAAAAATATTGCTTATCTGAACAATATTATCCAAATCAGGGTTTGTTTCGTCCAGCTCCCATTTAGACACCGCCTGACGGGTCACGGACATTTTCTCGCTTAATTGCTCTTGGCTAAGTCCTTTTTGCTTGCGCAGTGCTTGGATTTTCTCGCCCAAGGTCATTGCAATCCCTCCGTTTCTGTGCATCAATTATACACCTGATGCATCCGCAAAAGCAAGCAACTATTCCTAGCGCAGCCAGCAACCACCGCTAGCGGCAGGTGCAAGGCAAACCAGCCAGCAATTAAGCTATCAGTTCATCCAACTCCTTCTCGCATAAACTTTCTTTATCCAGCAATGCTTCCGCAATTTTATCCAAGGTATGTCGATGCCGTGCCACAAGCTCCAGTGCTCGGCCATACAGGCTTTTCATCAGCCCGTGATGTTCCCGCCGCTTTTCGTCCTCTGATAATTCCGCCAGTCCGGCGGTTTCGCTCATACCAAACTTTGTCACATATTCTCTGATAATATGATTAGCCCGTTGTATGTCATTGCTGGCTCCGGTGGTGATGTTTTCGGCCCCAAAGACTGCTTCCTCGGCGGCGCGCCCTGCCAGTAGAGTAATTACCTGATTTTCCAGTTCCGTCTTGGTGAAGTACATCTTGTCCGGCGGCACATTTACACAAAAACCTGCGGCCCCCTTGGTAGACGGAATGATGGTTATTTTGGGTACAGTATTTTCCGGCGACAGCAGCTTAGCGGCCAGGGCATGGCCCCCTTCATGATACGCCGTTATACGTCGCTCCTGTTCTTTTATACGGCTGCGGTCTTTTTTTTCGCTGCCGGCAATGATGGTATAATATGCGGTGTCAATTTCTTTTTGACCAATTTTGCCAGCGCCGCTTTTGGCGGCCTGTATGGCGGCTTCGTTAAGCAAGTTTTCCAGCATGGCACCGCTAAAATACACTGTCTGGCGGGCCAGTTCTTCTAGGTTAATATTATCAGCCAGCGGCTTGTTTTTGCGGTGTGTTTCCAATATGCTTTTGCGGCCGTTAAGGTCTGGCAGACCAATTTCTACCTGGCGGTCAAAGCGGCCGGGACGCAACAGGGCTTCATCCAGGGTGTCCAGCCGGTTTGTGGCGGCTATAACAACAATGCCCTCGCCGCTGCCAAAGCCGGACATTTCCGTCAGCAGTGCATTTAGGGTTTGGTCACGTTCGTCATTGCCCCCTTGCACACTGCCGCTGCGGGTTTTGCCCACGGCGTCAATTTCGTCAATAAAAATCACAGCCCGGCCTGCCGCACGGGCTTTTTTAAATAGCTCCCGCACGCGGCTGGCACCTACGCCCACATACATCTGTACAAAATCCGACCCGCTGACGGCAAAAAAAGGCACGCCTGCCTCTCCTGCAATGGCCTTGGCCATTAGGGTTTTGCCTGTGCCGGGCGGGCCGTAAAATATTACGCCCCGGGGCATACGTGCACCATATTTGGCGTATTTTTCGGGATTTTTAATAAAATCCACCACATCCTGCACACCTTCTTTGGCTTCGTCATTGCCTGCCACGTGGTCAAAACCCACATTAACCCCATTGGCATCCGCGGCGGCCACATTAAGGGCCATAGCACCTTTGCCGCCGCTACGGCCAATCATTCTTATTATAAGAAAAAACATGCCGCCGATGATGGCGATAGAAAACACACCGGACATCAGGCCGGATGCGGAAAGACCGTTGTGTTCTGTCACGTAAATGCCCATCAAAAGCAGGTTCTCCTTCAACGCCGGGTTGCGGGGGTTGCTGGTTTCGTATGCTATGTCAGAATTATGTACATAAAACTGCACCACAGGGCCATCCGACAGCACCACGCGGGCCACATCACCGCTTTCTGCCATGATTGCAAACTGGCTGTAGGTTACAAATTGTGTTTCTGCGCCGTCATCGGCAAAAAACATAAACAAAACCACTACGGATGCGGCAATCGCGCACAAAATTCCTATTTTATAAAATCGCCTAAATTTTTCCATACCGGGCCGTCACCTCTCATTTCGTGTTCATATCTTCACATATATACATACTATCATGCGGCGGATAAAAATACAATGAGTAACATATGGATGAACTGGATATTGAAGGTGGACGGTGTTTGTGATAATATAGGGGTAGGAGGGATGCACATGAGCAGCAGGAAAAATAAGAAAAAAATGAGTGCAAAAAGTGCGACAAACAGGGCCGCCGCGGCCAATTTTATATTTTATTTCGGTGGAGTTATGTTGGGCTTTGGCGATATGCCGGAAAACTTTACCATAGGTTTGCCCGCAATGGCCATCGGCCTTTTTATGGCCGCCACAACATATCCGATGGCGCTAAAGCGCAACTTAACAGGTTTTAAGACATGGGCCACGGTTTCCGCCAGCATCCTGGCCATGGCACTGCTTTTTAGTTTGTTTGCTTGGGAGGGTTTTGTGGACTATATCGGCCTGGTAGGCAGTTTTGGCATAATAGGCACCGCTGGTCAGGCCCTGGTGCTTTTTATGATGCGCTCTGTTGGTAAGCTTAGCGGTGGCACGGATGCCGTGGTTTTTAAAACAGACTCTAAAGACAGCGGTGTAAAAAACCTGTTGGCACAGGGACGGGCCAATATTGCCCATTTGGACGAACTTTATGCAAAAATCCCCACCGGCCGCAGCCCCATAACCAAGCAATTTCACCATATACGCAAGGTTTCGGTCCAAATTTTTGAATACATAGCCCAAAAGCCCCATCTGGCAAGCCGCACCGGCACTTTGATGGACTATTATTTTCCAACTGTTTTTAAGTTGTTGGAAAACTATGCCCAGTACAACAGCAAAAAGGTGAAAAGTGTCAGCGTGCGGGAGATTATGCAGGGCATAGCGGAATCCCTTACGTCCGCAAGCACCGCCTTTGGCCACCAACTGGATAATCTGTACAGCGACAAAATGCTGGACCTAAAGACAGACCTGGTTGTGTTGGAACAAATTATGAAGCAGCAAAATCCGTAGGGGCGGCATTTTGCCGCCTGTCCAAAGAGGAGGACTATTTTTATGACAAAAAAACGTATTTTCTTAACTGTATTTGCAATAATCCTTGCCGTGGCCGCTGCGTTGGGTTATATGTGGCACATAAACCGTGGCGAGCTGCCCGATGGCCATTTTAAGGCTTTTGGGCCGCAACTGGGCAACGGCCATCTTGATCTGTTGCTTGTCAGACACGGAGGCATGTATTTTAATCATTTGGGCCAAACCGTTAATGTTTATATGGCCCAATACCACGGGGAAGAGCTGGTTTTGCACCAACTTGTAACCAGTCTGGCTATTGTTGGAGATGATGCTGTGCTTTCTGGCAGTATGTTTTGGGGCTTGACCACAAAGGCAGGTGTACCCGATGAGCTTAGAGTGCAATTGGCGGCGGGTGGCGGCGCGTCATCAGGCTACTTTGATTTTTCCCGGCTGGGCTTCGGGCCTACGGCTACAGCCGGCCCGTTTATCACTGATGGCCCTATAGAGCCGGGCGTGCGCTATGTAATGCATGTATGGCAAACCGGCAACACCATGGGTGCCGGCGGGGATGCTTTTCACCCGGAAGCTTTGCGGCGTGGTGAAAATACCGCTATTTTGTATTTGGTGTTTTATTAGGGGCGGCTATATGTAGGGGCGGCCCTGTGTGGCCGCCCGGACGTTACACTGCGTTAAAGCCGACCAGGCGACCGCAAGGGTCGCCCCTACGAAAAAACCGGGCGGCGAAACGCCATTCGCACAAGGGATATTTGATTCATGTGCTTTGTAGGGAGCACCGTCTCGGTGCTCTGCTAAAATAGACACAGACAAACCACCAAAGACAAAGGAGGCCTATCCATGAGTACCATTTTCTTTAGTCATTCGACCAGGGACCGGGACATCATCCTTCCAATCAAAAATAAGATTGATGAAATTACCGGAAGCTCGTTGGACATCTTTCTATCCAGTGACGAAGGCGAAAGTATAAATGCTGGGGTGAGGTGGCGAACAGCCATCGAAAGTGCCCTAAGCAACACTAAAATCCTTTTCGCCTTCGTTACGCAAAACTCTGTCAATTCCATCTGGGTGAATTATGAAATAGGCTATGCAAACGCCCTTGGCGTGCGCATTGTGCCGGTTGGCATAAAGTTTGATATAGCGCAACTTCAAACGCCATTGGAGGGCTTTCAAGGCTTCAATATAAATTCACATAATGACCTCAATAGACTGATAACCACTTTAAATTCTACTTTTGACAGAAAACACCCCAAATCTTTTTCCGAGACAGACTTTGCGGAATTTGAAAGAAATTGTGATACGACTTTGAGCAAAAGTGCAGAAAGTAGAGAGACTGTTGTTGAAGTTTTGGCGGCATCTCTTATCACAGAAGAAGGAAATAAATGCGAAACAGATATAATTTCGCATTTTTATGGCATAAACCTTGGCTTTGAAGAGAGGGCATTGTTGGCCCTTGCTTATTACTATAGTTTTGATGGTGGTTTCTCAATACTCGAAAGAGGCAGGGAACATTTGGAGTTTCGCTCGTATCCTTGCAAGAAAGACGTTGTAGACCGCAAAATTCTCTCTGATGACCCTAAAACCGAAGTCAAAAAATGGAGATTTGCATTGTTGGATCTGTGCAAAAAAGGCTTGTTGCGTGAAGAGCCAGATGAATACAGTGATGACTACCGCCTTACCAATTTAGGTAGGAAATGCGTGAAGGAAATAAGAAAAGACATTTTATCAATTTTTGAAAAGGTAGCAGATGAAGATGAATAATTCAAACAAATGGGACATACACGCACCCTTGGCTGCCCGCCTGCGCCCACAGGGGTTGGACGACTTTGTGGGGCAAAAGCATTTGGTGGGCCAGGGGGCTTTGCTGCGCCGCCTCATTGATGCCGATAACATCCCATCCATGGTGTTTTGGGGGCCGCCGGGCAGCGGCAAGACCACCCTAGCCAGCATTATTGCCCGGCTTACGGCGGCGGAATTTGTTAATTTTAGTGCCGTGACCAGCGGCATTAAAGAGGTGCGGGCGGTGATGGAGCGGGCCGAGACCACCCAGCAGTGGGGCAAGAAGACCATTGTGTTTGTGGACGAGATACACCGCTTTAACAAAGGCCAGCAGGACGCTTTTTTGCCATATGTGGAAAACGGCAGTGTGATTTTGATTGGGGCCACCACGGAAAATCCGTCTTTTGAGGTTAATTCGGCCTTGCTGTCACGGTGCAAGGTGTTTTTGCTGTACGGTCTTACCAATGAGGATATACAGCAGTTGTTGCGCCGGGCGGTGGATCGCTTTGCTTATGATATGCGCGTTGTGGTGGATATTTCTGATGAACTTGTGGCTATTTTGGCGGACTTTGCCAATGGTGATGCCCGTATTGCTCTTAATACCATAGAAATGGTGCTTAATTCTGCTGACATAACAGACGGAAGGGCGAGTATAACACCGGAGCTGGTGCAGCAAAGTGTAGCGAAAAAGCTGGCCTTGTATGATAAAAAGGGCGAGGAGCATTATAACATAATATCTGCCCTGCACAAGTCCATGCGCAACAGTGATGTCCACGCATCTATATACTGGCTGACACGGATGTTGGACGGCGGCGAGGATCCGCTGTATATTGCCCGCCGCATTGTGCGCTTTGCCAGTGAGGATGTGGGTCTGGCAGACCCCAATGCCCTGTTGCTGGCGGTGGCGGCATATCAGGCCTGTCATTTTAATGGTATGCCCGAATGCGGCATAAACTTGGCCCAGGCCGCGGCGTATTGTGCCCTGGCACCAAAGTCCAATGCGCTGGACGCCGCATATGCGGCCGCTATGGAGGACGCCCGCCGTTTGCCCACCCTGCCGGTGCCACTGACCATACGCAATGCGCCAACCAAGCTGATGAAGGAGCTGGACTATGGCAAGGGATATAAATATGCCCACGACTATGACGACAAGGTGACGGATTTGCAGTGCTTGCCGGATAATTTGGCGGGCAAGACATATTATAACCCCACAAACCAGGGGCGCGAGGCGAAAATAGCCGAGACCATGAAAAAACTGGAGGAGCTGAGGCAAAATGATAAATAATGAATTTTTGGTCGGTCTTGGACGTGATGTGCAGGCTATTTTTGCGGAGTTGATAGAGACCGCAAGCCTATCTACCGGCCAAATTGTGGTGCTTGGGGCATCCACCAGTGAAATTGTGGGTCAACACATAGGCCGGGCCACCAATATGGAGGTGGGTCGAGCTGTAATAGATGCCGCCCTGGCCGTTACCAGCCCGGCGGGGATATTTTTGGCTGTGGCTGCCTGCGAACATATAAACAGGGCCATTGTGGTGGAGGCCGCCTGTGCCGCCGCATATGGTCTTGATGTGGTAAATGTGCGGCCTGTGCCGGAGGCGGGCGGTGCGGCGGCCGCGGCGGCCTATGATGCTATGACTGCCCCTGTGATGGTGGAGCATATTGCCGCCCACGCCGGTGTGGACATAGGTGACACCGCCATTGGTATGCATGTGCGCTTTGTGCAGGTGCCTTTTCGTCCTGCCATCAAACATGTGGGCGATGCCCGTGTAACGGCGCTTACCAGCCGGCCCAAGTATATCGGTGGTGGGCGGGCGCGGTATATTTAGTAGGGATGGTTCCGAGTGGGTTGGGTTCGGGCGGATATGGAATCCGCCCCTACGTATCGGCTCTATGTTTCTATGATGGCAGAATTGACCGCACCGCGTAAATACTAAATTAAAGAGGGGATTACATATGACGAAAGACGAGAAGGATTTTGCGGGTACACCGCATTTTATTGCGTATTTGGATATATTGGGGTATGAACAGCTTGTGAGAGAGTGTGGGATAGCTGGATTGTCGAAAATTATCTACAAGAGAATTTTAGCTTCCGAAGGGACAGCTGCTACTGCTAGAGAAGTGTTTGCAGAAGGGCGAGAAGAACACCTTGAAGATTTTAAGATTAAAATTAAAGTATTCTCCGACAATTTCTTTTTCTGTACACGAAAAAATTGGAAAGGTTTGATTACGTTGATATTAGCTTTTCAAACTTCCATGGCCTATGAAAATATTCTCATGAGGGGCGCGTTGTGCCATGGTGATATTTATTTTGGGGAAGAATTTATTTGCGGAGATGGCCTGATAAGGGCACATAAGCTTGAAAACGAGATAGCTATCTTTCCGCGTGTGATAGTGGATGATAGCTTTTTAGCAAAAGCAACACCAACAGAATATTTAACCGGGCTAGAGCTTTTAAAAGCAGCTGGTAATTTGAAAATAGATTTTGATGGCTATCATTTTATTAACTATCTTTCCATTCCGCTAATGCGTGAGAAAGAAAGAGATGCGCTTCTTAAATCTCATAGAGATTTTGTGGCAGGGGGACTCGAAAATGAAAATATTAGAGTGAAGCAAAAATACCAGTGGGTGAAGAATTACCACAACAATTTTTGTGAAGAAAACGGGTTGCCGGAAGAATTCTGGATATAGCAAATGCGGTTGGTGGTCATCCTGTCTTGTCATCCCGAGTAGCAAGCGAAGGATCTTGAAGATTCTTCAATCGTTTTGCTTTTTCGGAATGATGGGGTCTGTCTTTGGGCGTAGTTGATAGTAGGATAAAAACCGGGCGGCCACATAGGGTCGCCCCTACAAAACATGCCCACAGGCCAAATTGCCCGGAAATAAAAACAGCCCGGCGGCCTAGAGGCCATCAAGCTGTTTTGCGTGGAAACTAGCTGAGCTGGAAGGATTCGAATTATACAACAAGCAAAAACATGAGCAAATTTAATGTGGTAA
>Ga0123355_10001192_pt1 | contig 36164 bp, 40 predicted proteins | sample TergutEmb28metaG_3_FD_89872 | JGI IMG/M metagenome (GOLD analysis project Ga0123355, IMG submission 89872) | Embiratermes neotenicus P1 segment gut microbial communities from Petit-Saut dam, French Guiana - Emb289 P1 | ecosystem: Host-associated > Arthropoda: Insects > Digestive system > Gut ...
CTTTAGTATATCAAAAGGAGGTTTTTTACTGAACGCTATCGCTCTTTGATTTCTCACGTGCATAGCACGTGGTTTTCCTTGCGCGACGTTTAATCGTCGCGCACAATAAAAACATCGCTTACCTTTTAAAATAAGCGATGCTTTATTTATCTTTTACTAGAAAACTATCAGTATAACCTTGTTCTAGCTTTTATATTTTTTATTATGCCTGTATAAGTTTCTATAAGACATCTGTCTGTATTACACCTACATGTCCCACATTTCTGCATTTTCGTTGATATTAAGGATTTGTAACTTATTCCCTAATCTTTAGTGTGCTTTTTTTACTTTTGTGCTTAATCTATTATAGATTGTAATTGGTCGAGTAGTTTTCTTTATTAAAAATTAATCAATGCATATTAATTGCGTATTGTATGTTTTAAAATTATATTTATTATAGAACTTTATAGCTTTATCATTATTAGATAGAGTAGTTACGTTAATATGGTGTATATCTTTTGATAAACAACTCTTTCTAAATTCGTCTATTAACAATTTTCCTATTCCGTTACTCCTATATGTTTCTACCACATATAAGTTGTATATATATGCAATTTGGACATTATACCAAGGTTCATTTTCGTTAAGATTTCCACTTATATATCCAATACATTTATCATCTATCTGTGCTACATATACAATGTTACTTAAGATTTGATTTTCAAAATACTCCTTCCCTTTGTCATTCAAGGACCAATCCAAATCTAATATACCATTATCTAAATTAGCAACCTCATATTCCATAAGTTCTTGGCTCAATGACTGAACATTCATCAAATCTTGAATTTCTGCTTTTCTTATTACTAAATTTTCCATAACTCCCCCCTTACAACTTACTAGCTATCTTTTTTCTCTTCTTTAAGTTTCATCACTTCTTCACCGGTTAATTGCTTATAGTTAATTTTACTAACTACTGATTTCTTTACATTGGATTCTAATTTTTTTCTAGCAACCTTTGTAACTTCTCCTGCTAGTTTCATGTCTTTCTTTAAGTTGTTGAACCCTTGTGTTTTATTCTCATTATGTATTTCGACTGCTGATGCTTCTCCTAGATTTGTTAACGCCAATTCAATATTTGTCATTGAATCTCTCAAATTATTGTGTTTTTCGATTTGTTTATGTTCTTTATATTGCTTAGCAGTTAAACCAAAACCTTCTTTATAAATCTCATTAGTCAGTATTGCATATTCTAGCCCTTCTTTTGCACCTCGTGTTTTCCATTCATCAGTTAATAAATGTCTTGTTATAATTCCACGTTCTCTTTGCTCAATCCAAGCTTTAGAATATCCTTTTTGTTCATATAATTTTTTCATTCTATCCATTGCTAATTCCGGATTATTTATTTCTTCTATCCTTTCATATCCTACTTTTGCAAGCCATAGTTTAAATGGTTCTGCTTTTGGTGATGGAATTGCTTGTATAATACGTAATAATTCTTCTGTGTTTGCCACATCTGTCAATCTCATTTTGCCATCTTTTGCAAGCATTTTCAAAGCGTTACAATTTGTAACGGTTTTGTTTCCTTCAGCTATAAGCCTTTTTTTAGTTACTCTCCAATACACCGCGGGATTACCACTTTCTGTTAAAACTTCAACCGCATCAACAATAGCAAAATACCATTTACCATTATGCCAAACCTTTCTAATTTCTTTTTGCTCAAACAGAGCAATTTTGTTATCTTTTTCCATAATGCAATACTCCTCTCTGCCCCCGTATTTGTATTTATTTTATATTGTTTTACACAAATAGTCAATATTTTTTGCGAATATTTGTTTTGCGACTTCTGTAAATTAAAATTAGAATTTCCCCTACCAATTTCCAATCTATTATCAGCATAACTTTGTTTCAACTTTTACAATTTTAAAACTTCTTATAAATTGCTTTGTATTAGGCCCCAGTTTGGCACACTATTCCTTGAAAGGATATATCAACCTTTGTAACTTGCAAAAAGATAATATACTTTTCATAACAAAATACAAACCTTAGTAGTAATTATGCTACTAAGGTTTGTATTTTGTTGTCTAATATTTTCTTTTATCTCTCCATTCCCTCTTCCTCTAAATCACTATCACTCTCTAATTCATCTCCATACTCAATTTCATCTCTTGTCTCACCAGTCTCTAACATTAATTGTCTCTTTCCTTCTAGAAGACTTTGCTTATCTCCTTCAATCTGATAGGTCTTCTCATCAACTTTAATTTTTCCACTATCACCTACAAGCTTTAGCATATCCGATGTTATTTTTCCAATTATCTTTTCCATATCTCCTTTTGCTCCTGATACATCCATTCCAGATTCTTCTGCTGCTTTTATAATTTCCAAATTCGATTTTATTAATTCGTGTTTAGGCATTTCTGTTTTTACTTTCAGAAAATCTTTAATAACTATAGCTTTAATAGTATTATCAAGAACCAGTTTTAGCGTGTTAATTATTTTTTTGTCTCCTAACATTTTATTAAACAAAGACCCCGATTCTACTTTTATAAGCTTGCTTTTTTCATATTCCTCACCTTCTCTATATATAACAGAGGCAATATTCTCGTATATCTCATCTATAAGAATTAACTTTTTACCAAATTCTGTGATTCCGTACTCTGTTCCCAACAACTGTATACTTAATATTTCAACTGTTTCCTCGTTAATGTCTGCTATCTTATCATCTGATAAATCATCAGAAAATTTTGAATAAAATCTTATTATACTTTTATATGTATTGCTTATACTTTCCCCTCTGAGCACTATTTCATAAAGCATCTCTATGGGATATCCTGTTTGCTGATGTCTATCAAGAACTTCTAAAAAGTCATCCATTTGTGAAAACAAGTCATTTACAATTAAATCTTGATCATCTATTTCTTCGTTGTAGTCATTAACTCTCACCTTTAATTTTTCAAAATTTTTCAGAGCCTTCATCAAGCTAAATTCATTTGGGTCTGAAAAAATACTTCTAATTTCAGATGCTAGCGGATGTATGGCTCCCAAATATGTAAGATTCTTCACACGCGCACTGCCATGGCCTCTCGATTCTATTGCTTTACCAATCAATCCCTCAATGTAATTACCTAAAATTTCTTCTATTCTAAAAATCACTTTAATATTCGACTCAAATTCTCTTAATTCTTTTAAAACAAATTTATAATATTCTCTAGCTTGGTATGATAACATCTTTTCTCCCCCTTTTTGTTCGACATTATAATACCATATTTTTCAAGTTGGTTCAAGCAAAAGACGTTAACTCTATTTTAATATAGTCCTGTTTTAAGTTTTATTATTTCCGTTTTATAGTCTTGCCTTCAGAATCCATTCAAAAAGCTTACTAACAATTAAGTAGTTAGTAAGCTTTTCTTAATATATTTCATTAAAATTATAATTTGTTTGTTACAACTGCAACCCTTAAAAGTTTTCAATTGCTAAATCTGAATTTCTACTTACCACTCATCGCCCTCTAATTGTTTTTTATTTTGATATTCTTGATAGTCTTTATACTGTGGAGAATTCAATGCTTCTTTGCAAGCAAACTTTCTTCGGCAATATTTACAAAAACCTGTTTTTTCTTTTACATTTACTTCAACGGGAGCTCCGCAAGACGGACACTCAAGAGAAACAAAATTATCAGTCATAATAACTCCTCCTTACTTTGGCATCGGAATACTTCTGGAATTAGACTGAACAATAATTGAACCAACACCAGAAAATCTCGCTCTAAATTCATTCCACACAGTATTTCTCTCAAAAAAAGTTTCATATTTCAAATCTTTTGACCAAGCAACCAAATGATTTGTATCTACATCTATAATTCTTTGGCCATTTAAGTTGAATTTTTGAAGAACACCACATGAATCAACTATACAAGAGCCTGTGCCTGAAGTTTCAAGAATAGGAATCATAAGCCCTCCTGAAAGCATTCCTGTCCATGAACTTTGTTTTAATTCAAAATTAACATCCATATCACAAGCCAAAAATGCTCCACTTATTATGTGCCATTGCTCATTTGTACTGTCATTACAAGATAGCTCAATGATATCACCTGGTACACATGGTGCAATCGCAACTCTTGCTGGCTGTTTTGCACTCACAACACTTATCAATTTATTTCCTTGGCTAAAAAATCCTATCCTTTTGCCACCTGTTCTTTTTTGTCTTGTGGAATTATGCATAGTTTGAAATGTTAAATGAGGATCAGAATAAACCATTGTTCCTGGTTCAATACAAATTGATTCATTTTGTTCAAGCGAAACTTCTATAACTGGAAATGGTGTTGTATGTTTCTTCTCATATTTCATTTAAATAACTCCTTTTATATAAAATTTCTTACTTTTTCATTATACCTATATTACTTTAAAAACACAACTATTATTTTGAGCGATTTAGCATAATATTTTTCTATAATATCTAATTCTATCCAAGTCGTGAAATTTTACTTTTTATGTAAAATATGGTATAATTAAGTGTAAGCACCAGTGAGTGCGTTCAACATTTCTCTTAATTTAGAGAAGGGGCAGATACAATAAAAAAATATTAAACAAACAGGAGGAATACATGTGAAAAAATTCACATACATCTTTGTGGTAGCCTTAATTGCTTTTATATTTTTTGGCACTGGCAATACCACTAGTTACGCCAATGAAACTCGGGACTGCGACTCGCACATTGAAATCGTAGAAATGCTTCAAGGCTGGGAACCAGAGCAACTTCATGAACTCCTAACGTTTTTCGAACAATGGGATACTGAAGATTTGCTCTCTATTATCTCAATCACTCGTGATTGGGAACCCGAATTGATACGAGAGATGGAGCAATCCATCGAGCAACTCCCTTACCAGGAAGATCCTCTCCCTGGCAGAGAAGCTTCGTTTGGATGGACTATGGATCAACTATTGGACTATGCTAATAGCTCGGTAGAGGAATACTGCTCTAAAATAGATGTATCTCTCCCACATATAGGTAGAGATGAATATGGAGAGCTTTTCATAGCTGTTCCAATAAGTCCTATGCGTATGGCAGGATTTGAGTCTAACCCTCCTCTCATGTTTTTTTGCATGATCTGTAATCCGATTCCAGAGGAGGAGTACCATGCTCCGAATGAATTTACTGAATGCTCTTGTGAAGATCATTGGTTTCATGATCTGCCATTCATTGAATTTGAGCATATGACCCAAATAACAGACGGTCCATATTTCTATCTTTTTGAGCAGGCAAAAGAAGATACTATTTTGCTTCTCAAAAATTTAATAAATATCGACGTGTCTGACTTGCTAGAAGATTTGCTGCTGTTTGAGGAATGCGAATCTGCCGACTTTTTGGGAGCATATCTTGGAGGAAACAGAATTTCTATTTCTGTAGGAAAGCATCTGTGTGATGTACATGCAAAAGTAACTCTGATGCATGAGATACTACACTATCTCCTCGCAAGAATAAATCACGGAGTAGAGGGAAATCTGTTTATATGTGAAGAGGGAAAAGGAATGAACTCTCTCTTTAACGAAGGTCTTGTCACAATGCTCTCAGAATTTTTCTACGGTGTTAGCAATACTAATGTCTATGGGACTGGTTTACACGCAATAAATATTCTTCTGATAATTTACGGGGAAGATTTGTTGCTAGATGCCTTCTCAGGAAGAAGTTCTGTAATTAAGCATGACATGATAACTCTTTTGGGAAATGATCGATATAATGTATTCAGTGCTTTATCAGACCATTATGTCTATGATTTCATGCAGACAGGCGTTCCAAGAGAGATTAGCTCAAAGTTTTTTGGATTCTTACAAGAGTTTGTTTTCTTAAAAGGGTATTACTTCATTGTAGAACCCTCTATGGCATTCTGCTTTTATAGCGAATACTTCGAATACAACTTTTGTGAGTATTGCTCTGAGTATACCTTCTGCGACACCTGCTTTGCTATCGTTAATTAGATAGTAAGACAGATTTAGCTTGAAAAATTAATGTAATAAAAAAAGATTGGGGTCTGCCCCCCTCAATCTTTTTTTATTGCAATACCATTCTTGTATCTGTAATACTCTTCCGTTTCTACCTCTTATACCATCCCTATTTAGCTCTCTTTGCAATTGTGTCACCCCTAACTTCATCTGCTCCACAATGCGATCGGAATTCATGAAGATGAAAGTTTGTAGCTAATCGTACATTTCCGTTCTAAAGCTTTTTGAACCTCACGTACAGTGTAAATTTTTGCTATGCAACAAAAAGCCTTATAAGTATTGTACTTATAAGGCTTTTTGTTTGTGTTGAAGTAAAAAACAAACTTACGAAGCTTCGGCAAATTCAATGCCTAATTTTTTTGCAGCAATTAGAAGCGGGTTGTCTGGAGTCACTACTTTACTACCAGTAGTGGATACTTCCTCGGGCCCAATTACATCCTCAAGAGATATATAGCCTATTTCCCCATTTCTAATGTTTACCATGTTGCCAAACAGCCCTCTTTTTATCAGGTCTGCTGCTCCAACGCCGTATTGCGTTGATAGCAAACGGTCAAATGCCGAGCTGTTTCCGCCTCGCTGTATATGCCCTAGTGCGACGTGTCGCACTTCATTTTGGACTAACTTTTCCAATTGAGCAGCCAGTTTTGCTGCGACACCTCCGAATCGTACTGAATCGGGGCTATCGTCAACTACTCTGCCTATAACAGCTTCTCCACCAGCTTCTATGCAGCCTTCTCCGACTACGATGATGCTAAATGGGTCACCTTGACTATTCCGTTTTTCGATTTTTTCAGCAACCTTACGAACCGAATACGGAAACTCGGGCAGTAATATTACATCTGCCGAGCCTGCAATGCCTGCGTGCAGGGCAATCCATCCTGCCGAGCGGCCCATAACTTCGACTACAATTACACGGTGATGACTTTCCGCAGTAGTGTGTAGGCGTCCAAGCTCTTCCGTAACTATGCCCACTGCAGTATCAAAACCAAAGGTCTGATCTGTTCCTGGCAAATCGTTATCAATCGTCTTTGGTATGCCTACCACGTTTACTCCCTTACGCGTGAAGTCCCTCGCACTAGTCAGCGTACCATCGCCACCAAGCACTACGAGAGCCTCCACCCCTTCTTTCCTCATATTTTGGATAGCTATGTCGGAAACGTCCTTTATTAGCTTTTGGCCGCCCTCCATAACTTGGTACTTGAACAGGTTGTCTTTATTTGAGCAATATAGCATCGACCCACCTGTATGCAATATACCTGACGTTGTACGCAAGTCCAGCGGCATAAAGTCATTGTTATATAACCCTCTATACCCGAACTTGTAGCCAATTAGCTCACACTGCATTGTGTTGAGGCAAGCCCGTGTTAATGCGTGAATTACCGCATTAAGTCCGGGGGCATCTCCGCCACCGGTAAGAACTGCGATTCTCTTTCTTGACATAAAGTCCTCCTTCTGTTTTTTACTTACTTTTAGTTAATTACTAACAACACTTCTCCTTTCTTTAATCTTTTCTACATAATATTTATGTAGAAAGAAAGTACCTCATATAACGTTGTTACTTATGCCATATTAACATAAAATGTTGTGTTTTTCAACCAATTATCACTTTTTTGTTAGAAGCGGGAATTATTCCCGCTTCTTCAATCTTATATCATGCAATATAGTTCATATTAATTGAGCTATTATCTGCCATTCCAAAGCCAGTTCAATGCTCTTGATGTGTTTGGACCAACTATTCCATCTACAACTAAACCTTTAACTCTCTGAAAGTTTCTAACTGCGCTATCAGTTAATGGACCAAATATACTATCTTCAATTAATACTCTTCCGTTTCTATCTCTTATACCATGCCTGTTTAGCTCTCTTTGCAATTGTGTCACATCATTGCCTCTCTGCAGAGGACTTAGTAATCTCAGCAACCTTGTTAGATTAAATCTATCTACATTTCCACCAAACGTGCTCACATTTGTATAAGTTCCATCAGGATTTTTCCTAGCAAACCATTTTGTAGATCTTGTATCCATATGCACATAGCCTTGATGCACTGATATATATATTCCATTAAACTCTGCAGTTTCAGATAATCTTGCAAGTACCACTAAGTCGTTTGGATTATTAGTACGAATATCAAATGCTCTTCCTTCTAAATGCAATGAATTAGAAGCACCTCCAATATTTCTGTTATGAGTGGCTGTTCTAAATGCACTTGTAATTATAACGGGCTTTCCTATTTGTGTCCTTATTTTTTGTAACATTTCAACAGCATTCATATCAACTCTGACTTCGTCTGCTCCACAACGTGAACGAAACTCATTAAGATTAAAATTTGTAGTTAGACGCACGTTTCCATCTCTTCTTAAGCTGAATATTCTAATCATCATTCTTCCTCCTTTTCCTTATGCTCACTGTCTGCTGATTTTCTAGTAAAAAAATATGTGCTTACAGCAGTGACCACATTTGTAAATAAAGTAAATATTATTGTAAATACCTTCAGTAATATGGTCTCATCTCTTATAGTAACTAGCATAGTTATAACTACAGCTAACGTTATAATATATAACGTTAAAAGACCACTTGCGGTAATTATTGATTTTATATTAAGATTCATACATTTAACCTCCAACAGCTTCTTAAATATCCTCTTTACTTTCCATACTATTATTATATGCTTCATAGACAACTTATTTTACAACACAATAAAAACCTTAGAAGTTTAATGCTTCTAAGGTTTTATACTGCGATTTTTATCGCCTTACAATTTAAATTGACTAGCTAGCTTATCTATTGTGATTCCTCCCTCGTTTTTCCAGTCAATTTCAATATCGTTAAATCTTTTGTCTTGAAAATTATTTAACATTTCTAAGTCTTGTTCCTCCATTACAAAGTTTTGAGAGTCCCAGTTGCTATTTATTTTGTCTATTGAATTTGCTTTTATAATTGTACTTAACTCCTTCTCTTTCATTATCCAGTTAAGTAATATTTGGTTCTGAGTCTTATTATATTTTTTTGTCATCTCTACTAAGAACGGATAATTCATTGAAGCTATATTATTTCTTCTTAATGCTTGATAACATATGAACTCTATATCATTTTCTTTACAAAAATCTATTAGCCCTGCATTTTCGTAATATTTACATTCTAAATTATAGACACCTTCAAAACTGAATATTTTAAAATTAGCTTGTAATTCTTTGAGCTCTTCTAAGCTCGTATTACTTGCTGATATATGTTTAACCTTACCTTTTTTAACTAGCTTATCTATCTCTTCATATGTTTCCAATAATGGAATTTTAGAGGCATAAGAAACATGAATCTGTAATGCATCTACATAATCTACTTTCATTCTTCTCAAATACTCATCTAATTGCTTTTCTACATCTTCTCTTTTTTCTATATATGGTTCAACATGACACATTAAAAATATTTCATCTTTGTGTGCTTTTTTAAAAAACTCACATAAGAAATTTACTACCTCATAATTATCATAAAGCAAACTTGTACTCATAAGGTTCTGTCCTTTACTGACAGAATGTAATAAGGCTTCTAAAGTCTTATCTTTGTTTTCTAAATCTAGATTATAGGTTCCTATTCCTATTGGGTTAATTCTACTTATCTCCATAATCAACATCCTCTACTATTTTTATGATTATTCATAATTTTTCTCAACGGAAAAAATATGTTGTTTACAACTAAATAGATTTATAAAAGAATAAAACGCTTTAGCTGTTTCACTAGGTTTTTTCGACACTTCCTTAAACCTCTCTAAGTCTTCCATTGTTTCAAAAGTTGCAAAATCTGCCCACGTATTACCATCAACAAGTTGCTTCCATGAAATATATCCTTTTTGTTTAGATATAAATTCATTATTTAATTTTTCTGCCGCAAGCAAAAACTCTGATATATCTGCTCCTTTTTTTAGCTTATATGAAACATAATAAACTGCATTAGACATACGTACTATCCTCCTTTAAATTGTCTTGCCTTTTCTCAATCGCCTGGTATCGTTCCATCATCTGGGTCTCCGCCGTTTCCAGGTTCTCCTCCATCACCTGGGTCTCCTCCATTCCCAGGATCTGTCCCGTTACCTGGGTCGGTTCCACCACCTGAGTCTCCCTCATTTCCTGGTTCAACAACTTCTCCTGGTCCTGGGTCTACTATTTCTGGAATTGGCCCTGTACCTATTAGTACAATTCTATTCATTGGGATATATGAATCTCTAGATAGTACATGTCTTGATACTTCTACCCCATTCAATCTACGTATTCTATAAGTTACACTACTAACTCCATATCCTCCTTCTTGAAGAACATAATAGCTGCCCATTGGTATATCGTAACTATATTCATATATTGTACTCCACGGAGTAGTACTAATAATTCTTGTGAAAATACTTATATCATATTCTCTAGCTTCTCTTATACCCATAATACTTACTGTATGCACACCATTATGAACAGAAGATCTTATCATGATCGGGAACTCTCTTGTGTTTGTAAATCTAAAATCAATTGAACCATAAAATACAGTCGCATCTCTTCCCGGATCTAAGTATGATACTACAAACATGTGATTCGCTCTTGATGCTATGCCTAAATTAGCGTATAGCACAGCATTATATAGTGTTCCTGTAACTTGGCATATACCACCCGCTAACATCGGAACAACTCTTCCTCCGGAAAATCCTTGGCCTACTTGGTATCCCGCCGCCGCTGTTCTTCTTCCCGTTGTTCTATTAAATGAAAAAGTTTCTCCTGGTAACACTATTACTCCATCTATTGCTCTTGATGCTAATCTTATATTATTCGCTCTCGGTGCATTCCCTTCATAAAAGCTTGTTGAAAATGTAGCCAGTGTGTCTGGGAATATTCTTGTCCCTAAGTTGCGGAGAGTAATTGCTGGCACAGTTATTATCAATGGTATTAAATATTCTTCTTTATCTTCATCAAGTATTAACCTAGCCGCTTCTAAATCAAATCTCACCCCATTTACATGAGCTACTACTTGAAATGGATCTTCAGTATAATATGCATTTTGTGGTTCACTAGATATTTCGTAATATATTTCATCTATATCTATTGGATCAGGTTCAACGGCAACTAAATTTAATTGTATATTTTCTTCTCTATTGTTTTTTATTCCATATAGAATAAGGCTTTTTGTTTCTTCTAAATCTAGTGAGTCACCTTCTGTTCCTCTTAAAATCACTAAGTTGTTACCTTCTATAAAGTGTTCTGGGTGTATTACAACTCTTGGCAGTTGCTGCTCCATCATTGTTATAAGATCTTCTAAACCTTCTTCTTCATATAGAAGTTCTGGTTCAATATCATGGTCATCCATAAATGTTCTTATAATCTCAAAATTATTTACAAAAATGTTTCCGTTCCTTCCTACTGCATATGCTTCTTCCACTGCTCTTTCTATATCAAATCTTGCATCAATTTGGAATGGCTCCATATATGCTTCGAATTCTGCAGCTTCTAAAATAATCTTCCTATCTAAAATGTCAGTTAGCTGCTCTTCAACTTTTTGAGTTGCTTCTTCTTTACTAAGTCCACTTACATCTATTCCTCTTATTGTTACTCCTGAAACAATTGTACCGCTATTTGCATTTAACAATGCAAATATAACTGACAAAGTTACTAAAGTAAGTAATATGATAATTGCTACTATCGAAAATATAATTATCTTTTTCTTTTTACTTTTAGGACTTTTTTCTTTTTCAACCTTTTCTACATTCTTTTCATCTGTCGATTCTTCTAAGGTTTTTTTGTCCTTGATCTCTGTCTCCATTTGCTCTCTCCTTTCATACGTTCATTACTATATACTTAACTCTAATATATCTAAAAATATATAAAGTTAAGAAAGGATATATTCATTAATTTATCATAACATTTACCAATTCACAATAACTTTTTACATAATATGTTCTCAAAACTTCTTGTTTTTTAATAGTATGTTTTCTATATACAATAACATCCACCCGCAGAAACGGGTGGATGTTTATTCTCTCTAAAACATGAACACAAAATTGCCCTAAATATTTCCAATTTGTACTATCTCTCCTATTATATATCTATCTTATAGATATATATATTCTATATGAATTAGGGTCTATATATCCCAATGCCTCCGCTTCTTCTAATGAGATAAGTACATATCCTTGACTAAGCAAAGAATCTATTGCTCTTAGAACTCCATCAACAGTAGTTTCATATAAATCATGGAGAAGTAAGATCGCTCCATCTTGAGCTCCATACATAATATTTTGATACACAACATCATCATATCTATATCTCCAATCTAGTGTATCAACATTCCAAAAAATAAATGGCATATTAACTAGTTCACGAATATGTGGATTACTACTTCCATATGGTGCCCTTATAAATCTATTCTGTACCCCAAGCAAATTATATAGTAATATATTGGTTTTACTTACTTCATACAATATTTCTTCATCACTTAAAGTCGTAAACTCTCTATGCGAATATCCATGAGAAGATACTGTATGTCCTTCTCTATGCGCCCTTACGGCAATATCTGCATAATAATTAAGCTTGGTCCCTAAAACAAAGAAAGTAACTCTTATATCTCTTTTTGCTAATTCATCTAATAATCTACTAGTTGTATCCCCTGCTGGTCCATCGTCAAATGTTATTAGCATTACCCTTTGATTCCTTAAAGTTTCTATGTCTCTTGTATTTCTTTCTATACTTGGTAGTTCTACTATACCACTATTACCATCATGGACAATTTCGTTATGGTCAATTGCTGCAAATTCCGTACCTAGTCTTTCTGTTCTATTTTCCTCTGCAGGATTATTTTCTTGGATATCATGCATGTCTCTAGGTTCAACCACTAAAGCATTAGTTGTCTTGTATAATGCCACAACATGTTTTGTTACATCATCACTGCTAGCTATCCTCCACGAGACAAAACCAAGTGATGCTAGTAGAATGAATAAAAAAAGTATGCGAAATATCTTCACTTCTTTTCTATAAACAACTAATGCTGTTCTATCATTCATACTATCACCTCTTTTTCTTCATAATTTTTTCTCGTATACTATTACATAACTATTAAACATATTGTATAACATTTTTCCCTAAAACTCAACCTTTTTCATTGCATTCCTCTCATACAAAAAACCCATATGCAAATTTAAATTTACATATGGGTTTTTAAAATTATACCTTTTCACAACCACAAGTATTTGAAATAGAAAGATTTAATACAAATTTAGTTTCGGTCATTTCGTTTGTGATTTTCTTAAGAACTGAAAATACTAGCTCAGATTCTCCTTTTATCACTGTCGACATTTCATTAACCTCATAAGCAATACCAGCGTCTTTAATTATCTGAATAACCTTATTTATTTCTTCTTCATATTCTACTTTTCCTATAGGGTAATAAGCTAACCCACATGATATCATACTATTTTTTTGAAGCTCACACATACAAACCCTCCTACTCCGTTTTCTTCTTTATATTTTCCCTCATTTTCTATTGTATATTTGCTTTCTTCAAAGTTTGGTGGAACATATAAACATTCTTCTAAAGAAATGAAATTATCTTTGTCTAACGAAATCAGTTCTTCCTTTGACTTGAAGGTAGCAAAAGAATATGCACTCCCTTTAAAGACATCTGATGAATATAGCTTTTGCCATTCTCCACCTTTTTGAATTGTTCCGATAACAATTGTGCCATTTGGTTTCAAGACTCTTAACATATTTTTATATGCTTCTTGCTCATTTTCAATAAACTCAAATGTAGCCATAGAAATAATGCTGTCGAATGTATTATCTTCAAAGTCCATATTATATACATCCATATTCTTAAAGCATATATCTAAATTAGCTTTCATTTTTTCTTCGGCATACTCAAGCATTTTATCTGAAATATCAATTCCTGTTACATCACATCCAAGTTCTGCTAATTTAAAACTAAAATTACCAGTACCACATCCAATATCCAATACCTTTTGCCCTTTGCTTGGATTCAAGAGCGAAAACGCCGCATCAGTTTCTACTTTGTCAACAAATGCCCCTAATGCTGTTTGGTACCAATCATCATATCCTTCTGAATAATTATCAAAAACAATTCTCATTTTCACTTTTCCCTCCATGTCTTAAACTACATTATCACTTTTTGTACTCTTCCTACTATTCCAGATTGCAATCTTACTTTTATCCCTCTATGATGGTTCTTGCTATTTGTTAAAATGTCTTTTACAATTCCTTCAGTTAGCTCTCCTGTCTTTTGATGATGTTTTTGTACTACTAAAACTTTTGAACCTGGATTTATATCCCCTCTTTTCGTGTTGTCCTGTCCCACTTCTTCATTAGAGACAACTTTTTTTTGCTCTACCAGTTCTCTTACATCTAAACCATCTAAAAATTCTTTTCTTTTTTCATCAGATTGCATTGCTCCTCTTCTCTCCTTTTACTTCTCAAATTTATATATTGTCTTTTCCCTTTTCATACTATCCACATTATAGTCCAGGGCAATAAATTTATATCTTTTACTTACTTCATTTGTACTGAGCTTACTAAGTTCATCACATTCTCGTATATAGGCTGATATTTCTTTTTTTATATCATACTTGCTATACATCCACTCTCTTATAATTTTGAAATTATCTACATAGTCATAAGTTAAAGTCTGAATAAGTATTCCATCATCATTGAACATTTTAATGAGGTGCATATATATAGTATCATATGACAATTTTATATCAATTAATTTATTTTCTATAAAGTAATTTGTTATATATTCATACATCTCATAATAGCTATCAAATTTTGTTTCCATGTATCTTATACTTACTAAGAATTTTTTAGAGTTATATATGTAATCAAAAACTGTTTCAAACTTCTTCAAATATGCAATTTCTTCATATGTCATAAACTTATTTTTTAGCACTTCATATGGTGGATAATTTGAATACACATACTCAAATTCATCTTTTCTATCATATATATCTGTTCCTTTAAGCATCTTTAAAAATCCTAGTTGCATCTCATGTGGATACAACTCATATAAATCATTAAAACTCTTTTTAAATATGTCAGTTGTCTCATGCGGCAAACCTATAATTAAGTCTGCATGTATATGTATATTCTGCATGTTCATTAACTTCTTCATAACTTCTTTTTCATACTCAAAATTATATCTTCTATTAATTTCTTCTAATGTTTCTTTATGCGTAGACTGTACACCTATTTCAAATCTGAAAGTATCTTTCGGTACGCTTTTTAAAAATTCCAAAGTCTCATCATCTATGAGTGAAGCACATATCTCAAAATGAAATTCAGTATCTTTCCCATTATTAAGTAAAAATTGCCATATCTCTATCGCTCTTTTCCTATCTGAGTTAAACGTTCTATCTATGAATCTAATTTGAATTACATTTAAATCTAACAAATGTTTTAGATCTGCTTTTACTTGATCTAAATCGAAATATCGTACAGTTTTATCAATACATGACATGCAATAACTACATCTAAATGGGCATCCTCTACTAGTTTCAAAATATACTACTCTTTTATCGTAATTATCAGCTATGTCTTCTGAAATTGAAGGAATATCTGAAGCCTCTACTGGTAGTTTATATATTCTTTGTATATTTTCATTTTTCGCATCTTGTATGAATTCTACAATGTTTCTTTCACTCTCTCCACATAAAATGCTATCTATGTAGTCATATTTGCTAAGTAACTCTTCTGGGTTATATGAAACTTCTGGTCCTCCAAAAGCTATAATAATATTTGGATTTATCTTTTTAATATCACAAGCCAATTTCAGAGTTTCTTCTACATTCCAAATATATACTCCAAAACCTATTACGTCTGGAGTATAGCTTAGTATTTTGTTTAAACAATTAGATAAATTCTCATTAACATTCAAATTAAGAACAGATACATCTGCGACATCATCAATCTTATTTTTTAGATAGTATAGCGCAATGCTAGTATGTGTATATTTTGAATTTAACGTTGTAAGTAATACTTTCATTGTATCTAGCTCTCTCTTTCTCATTATTAGAATTATTGCGGATAAACTTCATTACAATCGCTCATAGCAACAAGCTTTGATACTCTTTGAAGTCTTTCTGCGCTTATAGCTTCATAAATTTTTTCATTACAAACATTAATGGCTTATGTCCAAAACCTTCTAAAGCTTTTTTTACTCTAGTTAATTCTTCTCCTATTTGTATTCCTTGAGGACAATATGCTTCACATTTTTTACACTTTATACACTGAGAAGCACTATATGATTCGCTTCTTATACTAGTATTCATTATATATTTAACTTTAGCTTTCATCTTACCTTCTACCTCTATATTATTATAGCTAGTCAGGCAAGTTGGTATATCCACTTTTTTCGGACAATATGGTACACAGTAATTACATCCTGTACATGGTATTTTTAGCTTCTTATGTATTAGGGTCTTCATTTCTTCAAACATCTTAAAATCAGCTTCTGTAAAAGAATCAGCTTCTGCTGTCTTTGCTACCTTTATATTCTCTTCTACCATTTCCTCCGTACTCATTCCTGAGAGCGCTACTGTAACTTCCTTATGATTCCACACCCATCTAAAGGACCAATCAGCAAGAGTTCGTTTAGTGTTCGATTTTCTAAGGATCGCATCTACATCTTTTTGTATCTTTGTAACTATTTTTCCCCCTTTGAGTGGTCCCATAACCATTACAGGTAATCCTTTTTTAGATGCATACTCTAACCCATTTTTCCCTGCTTGATTATTCTCATCTAGGAAATTATAGTAGATCATACAAAATTCCCAATCATAGGAATCTATAACTTTTATAAATTCCGATTGTCCTCCATGGTATGAAAAACCTATATTTTTAATCTGTCCCGCTTTCTTTTTCTCTTCTATCCATTTAAGAATACCTAGATCTACAAGCCTATTCCAAACTTGAATATCAGTTATCATATGAATAAAATAGTAGTCAATATATTCTGTTTGAAGTCTCCTCAATTGTGTATTAAAGATCTTGTCCAAATCTTCATACTTCTTTACTAAATATGGCGGTATTTTTGTAGCAATTTTAACTTTTTCACGATAACCTTTTGCAAGGACACGTCCTAATCTTTCTTCACTACTTGGATATATATATGCAGTATCAAAATAATTTACGCCATTCTCTATAGCATAAACTACTTGTTTCTCTAAATCTTTATCGTCTTTTGGAAATCTCATACCACCATAACCAAGCTGTGATAATTTATCTCCATTTTTGGGGTTAGTTCTATAAATCATATAGACCTCCTACTTATATTTTTTCATTTTTCAAATTGTTTTAATGTATTAATAATATTACTTATACCTTGTTCTATATCCTCACAGTGCATAACTGCTTTTTCTATAAAACATATATCTGTTTTATCTCTATTTAAAATGTTGTTTACCAATATATTGTACTCAACTTGTATATTGTTTTTCTTAAGTAGTTCCAAAGCTGATTTACTCATCATATTAGCATATACACTTGTTATCCTACCGTCTACTGCAATTAATGCTGCTGCTTTCCCTATTACTTTATCTGCTAGAAATGCGCCTACCATCTCTTCCTTATTGTTAAGATAAAAGGTCAGAAGCGGTTTAATCCCTCTTCCGCTCACAGCATAAATCAGCTCATCATTTTTAACAATAACACAGGAATATTTATTATCATTAATTAACTCTTTTATTTGATTAAGCATCTTGCTCCTTCTTCCTTTTAAAATACCTAAATAGGATTGGAATTAATATAATTTGTATTGCTATGCCTGGAATGCCTACTATAACTGCATTTACTACATTGTTTACTTGTATAACTGGCGTAAAGAATGAGTATATTGCTGTAAAAGTAATAGCATATGCAATTCTTCCTGCAAGCATTGTTAATATAAGTTTAGGTAACATTTTAAGTTTTGTATATTTAGTAAGTAGTCCTGCAACTAGCCCATATGTACCAAGTTCAAATATCATTATTGGCATCATTGGAAATGCTACAGGCATTCCTGTTAAAAATGTACTTATTATTGGAGATGCCATTCCGGGTAACTAGTCCATATTTGGGTCCTAATGTAAATCCAGCAAGTAATACTGGTATATGCATTGGCAAAAACATTGGCCCTCCCATACCAAACAAGTGAAATATTTGCGGCAGTGCTATAGCCGATACAACATAAATTATATTGATTAAAATCTTAACATTTGTCTTCGAATTTGAAATAGCTTCCATAGTATTTTCTCCTTACTTTTTTAATAATGTAATAAGTATATCGTTTTTATAGATCAATGACAAGATATATAAATAAAGAATATTTCATAGAAATTTCTGTTTGCCATCTTTACATTTAGACAATGTCGATGCATGCTTAGGTATAGAAAATGAGAATAAAGCAGATGTGGTTGCCACCATACATAAACAGCTCAGGTTGCGGAAAAGACGGTGGTGCTATGGTAGAACAAGCATTATTAACTACAATACATTTACTTTTCTTCGGATTAGTAGGCATGACTATTATAGCAATTTTTTTAGCTATTGCTCTTGTAGCAATAACTTTTAATAACAACAAAAAAACACATCTGTAAACTTGCCAGTGCGGAGTCATCGTTTTAAAGGCTGAGAAGAAAGAGACTTAGAATTCATGTAAAACCGCTCCGTTTATCTCTTGATAATACGAAGCGGTTTTACATGAATATTTTTTATTCTTTTGATCTTTGCTTATTACTTACTAATTCCTCGTGATAAAAGAAATTTGTATATTTGATATCATTCTCTTCGCAATATTCTTTTATCTCTTTGCTAAGTTCTTCCCAATAAGTTTTATTTTTTTTGATATAAATATCTACATATTGATCGTAATGTTGTGAATGTTTTTCTTTTATATAATCAAGTATAATCTTTTTATAATTTCCTCTTAAGTTTAAGTTTTCAAACCAATATTCATCAATATATTCTTTTGATTTTTGTATTATCTCTTTGAAATCCGTTATGTATGGAAACATTGGCGACATGAATAATACTGTCTTTATTCCGTTATCATGTAATGTTTTAAGAGTCTCCAATCTTTCGTTTATAGATGAAGCTTTATCCATATCATTTTTGAAATTTTCGTCTAAAGTATTTATCGACATTGATACCTCTAAGTTTTTCATTTGCTTTAATAAATCTAAATCTCTTAAAATCAATTTTGACTTAGTTGATATATTTAATCTGCAATTAGCGCCTATTAACTGTTTTAAAATATTTCTAGTTATTCCGTATTCTTCTTCTATAGGGTTATAGCAATCTGTAACCGATGATAAAAATACTGTTTTATTTTCTATTTTTTTCAGGTTAATCTTTTTATTGCACCTTTTAACATCCACAAAAGTTCCCCACTCCTCAGTATGACCAGTAAATCGCTTCATAAAACAAGCATAACAATATATACAAGCATGAGGACAACCAACATAAGGGTTGATTACATAGTCACTTGCCGGCAATTTGGATGCAGTTAAATAATCAGGTGTATTTATTTCTTTTACTATCACACTTTTTAATCTCCATTTATTTTCTTCTATTACTTCTATATTAGGGAACACTATCTACCTACATTTGTTCTAAACTTTAACTTCTTGGATCTAATAGTGTTAGTGCAACTTTCCCTTTGTCTAGGAATATGTTCTCAACATAGCAATCTACTATGTCTCCAACTGCTACTACTTCCATTGGATGTTTGATATATCTATCTGTAAGTTTAGAAATATGTGCTAGCCCATCATTTTTCAGCCCTATATCTATGAACACACCAAAATCAACAACGTTTCTAACTGTACCTTGTAATTTCATTCCTGATTTTAAGTCTTCTATTTGCAATATATCACTTTTAAGCAGCGGCTTTGGTTGCTCATCTCTAGGATCTCTTAATGGTTGTTTTAAAGATTTTATAATGTCTTCTAATGTATATATATCAATATCCAATTTATCTTTTAACTCATTAATATTAGTTCTATCTAATGCTTCTATTAACCCACTACTTCCTAAATCTGCCGTTGATAATCCTATCAACTCTAATAGTTTTAAAGTCTTGTCATAACTCTCTGGATGTATTGAAGTTTGATCTAGTGGCTCTGTTCCTTCTGTTATTCTTATAAATCCAATGGCTTGCTCATAGCTTTTATCTCCTAAAGACTTAACTTTTTTAACTTCTTTTCTATTCGCAAATTTACCCTTAGTATTTCTATGTTCTATGATGTTGTCAATAGCTTTCTTATTGAGTCCTGAAACATATGATAGTATAGACGAGCTAGCTGTATTTATATTTACTCCAACTAAGTTAACAGATTTAGAAACAACGAAATCTAAACTCTCATTTAACTTCTTTGCTGATACATCATGTTGGTATTGTCCTACTCCTATACTCTTTGTATCTATCTTAACAAGTTCCGATAGTGGGTCTTGAAGTCTTCTCCCTATACTTATAGCACTTCTTTCTTCTACAGCTAAATTAGGAAATTCACTAATAGCCAACTTGCTTGCAGAATACACAGAAGCTCCCGCTTCATTTACAATTATATATTCTACTTTCTTATTTGCATCTTTAATTACATCTGCAATAAATGTTTCGCTTTCTCTAGATGCAGTCCCATTACCTATTGCTATTATATCTATATCACATTTCTCTATAATATTTAGAATAGCTTTTTTGCTTTTTTCATATTCATTTTTTGGCTCATGTGGATATATAACTTTTATACCTAATGGCTTTCCTGTTTTATCAAGTACAGCAAGCTTACATCCTGTTCTATAGGCAGGGTCAAATCCGAGTACTGTTTTTTCTTTCATTGGCGGTGTTAAAAGTAACTTTTCTAAATTCTTAGCAAATACATCTATCGCTACTTCTTCTGCTAATTCAAATAACTCTCTTCTTATTTCTCTTTCAATACTAGGTTCAATTAGTCTCTTATAGCTATCCTCTATAGCTCCTATAACGTAGTCATATACAAAAGAATTCTTATTCTTCACATTTTGCTCTTCTAAATATTCTAGAATCTGTTCTTTGTCCACATCTAAACTAACTGTAAGTATCTTTTCATTTTCTCCTCTATTAAGAGCAAGATATCTATGTGGTTTCATACTTCTAACATCTTCAGCATATTCGTAATACATTTCATACACTCTTTTCTCATCGTTAGCACCTTTTTTTAATTTGCTTTCTATTCTTCCTGTTCTAAATGTATAGCTTCTAATCCACTTTCTAAATGCTGCATCATCACTTATCCATTCAGCTATAATATATCCAGCACCTGTCATCGCCTCTTCTGAACTTTTTACTTTATCAGTAATAAACTTACTAGTTATGCTCTCTACATCTCCACTAGACGGGAAAGTCATTATAAGTTTTGCAAGTGGTTCTAATCCATTTTTTATGGCATCAGTTGCTTTAGTCTTTTTCTTCTCTTTATATGGTCTATATAAATCTTCAACTTCAACTAATTTCACTGCATTCATAATCTGCGTCTTTAGTTCATCTGTCATTAATCCTTTTTCATCAATTAATCTGATAACATCTTCTTTTCTTTTAAGTAAATTAACTTGGTACTCATATACATCACCTATAGCTCTTATTACTTCTTCATCTAATCCACCTGTTACTTCTTTTCTATAACGAGCAATAAACGGAATAGTATTTCCCTCTTGTAGTAAGTTTAAAGTGCTTGTTACCTGACTTTCTTTTATATTTAAATCTCTACTTATTTCTTTAACTACTTGTTCATTCATTTGTATCTTTCTCCTATCATTTATGTATTCATTTTCCAAAGATGATTATAACGTGACCATTTGATGAAGTCAACTGTGTCTTTACAGGAAAACGTTTCAACGAACATAGCTCGTTATAACATAAGTCACACAAAAAAAGCAGTTATTATTTTTAAATAACTGCTACTTTACACTATTTTGATTTTGCATAAACTGTTTCATTCTATATTTTTTTGACTTATGGAAAAAACTACGCCCAGGAACCCCGAAAAGGGATTCCTGGACGATTTGAAAGGTACTTCAAAAAAACTTACTTCGTCAAACTATTTGTTCTCACCAACCAGAACGTTCGTAAACGTCCTAGTTTCACCGGCCTTTAGAACCCAACCCATTTTCCCAAGTGCTTCCACTGTTTCTGGCAGTGGATCAGTTGGTATCGTGAATTCTGCAGCATCGGTGCAAACTGCTAGTGTTGCCTCAAAGAGCTTCAGCTGTGCAGCAAATGCAGCTGCGTTATCTGCTATCTCTTTGACAGTAACCGGCTTTACTTCGGCCAGTTTAGCAGCCATATCCTCATCAGATATAACGCCACCTTTCAGGTCGAAGAAAAACTTTTGGAATAACGGCAGTTGCTCCTGTATCACAGTTTGCAACTGTTGGTGGCTCTCACCAGCCATAATGGCTTCTACTAGGGCTTTCGCCTCTAGCATTTGTGCGTAGATGCCTTCCAGTTCGTTGATGAAATCTTCTGGCTTCGGTACTTCAACAACATCAGATGTTAAAGTATTGCCGCTTGCCGTTTCATCGGTTTGTCTCTTTGCCTTTTCCTTGTTGACAAATGTCCTGCTATTATTATTCTGCTGAATCCAGCCGAAAGTAGCAAGAAACGCAACTGTTTCCGGTAATGGATTAGCCTCCAAAGAAAAGGTGATGTCTGGGATACTCGACCATGTGATGTTTTTCTTCGCATTGGCTACAGCTGTTGGAATGGTTCTTAGAGCTTCCTCCAGCTGTCCATTCAGTCGCTCTTGATACGCCTTTTGGTTTGCTCCCTCAGCTTCCGCTAAGAAAGTATTACAATGCGGTATTTCAATTGCAGCCGGCTCTAAGAACTGCTTTTCACTTGTCTTGCCAACTTGCCCTTTAGGGCTAAGGTTGTTCTTAAATCGTTTAGAGTTACCAGAATATTCTTTAACCCAACCCGACTGTTCAAGAGCAGACTGGACCTCTGGCAGGGCGTTTTGCGAAAATTCAAAGCTAATATTAACCGGAATGCTATTCCAGCGGATATTTTCCTTCGAATCTTCGATTGCTTTGCCAATTTTGTCTGCCGCCTCTTTCATTTGGTCGTCCAAATACTTTTGGTATTTTTCTTTGTTAGTTTCTTCAACCATGCTTGTGAATGAGTCACAACTAGGTACCTGAACTTCGCCTGGTGTTAACGGCTCATCGGCCGCCGTCCTGGTTACTTGCCCAATCGCTGCAGTTTTGTTCTTGAACTTTCTCGAGTTGCCAGGATATTCTTTAACCCAACCCAACTGTTCAAGAGCAGTCTGGACCTCTGGCAAGGCGTTTTGCGAAAATTCAAAGCTAATATTAACCGGAATGCTATCCCAGCGGATATTTTTCTCCGAATCTTCGATTGCTTTGCCAATTTTGTCTGCCGCCTCTTGCATTTGCCCATCCAAATACTCTTGGTATTTGTCTTTGTTGGTTGCTTCAACCATGCTTGTGAATGATTCACAACTAGGCACCTGAATTGTGGCTGGTGTTAATGGCTTACCGTCACTTGTCCTGGCTACTTGCCCAATTGCTGCAGTTTTGTTCTTGAACTTTCTATGGTTTCCATCGTGTTCCTTAATCCAGCCCAATTCCTCAAGGGCAGTCACTACCTCTGGCAATGCGTTTTCCTGAAGTTCGAAGGTAATCGTTGCTGGAGTGTTATTCCAGCGGATGTTTTTCTTCGCTTCTTCAATTGCCCTCTTTACTGCAATCGCAGCTTCCTCCATTTGGAGATCAAGCCGGGATTGATAGGCCTCTCTGTTGGCCTCTTCTGTGCCTGCAACGAACTGAGCGCCGCTTGTGATTGTTTTTTCTGACATTTTTTGTGTCCCTTTCTTGTGCTGTTTTTGCCCTATTGGCTTTGCACTATCTTAATTATAGCATATTTTACACGAAAAATCAAATAGTATATCACAGTTTTTACGTAAAGTCAATATGTATTTTATGGTTTTTTGCATTTAATCTATTTTTTTGTTTCCACTAATTATGAATACTAAAAAATAGACACCTGTTTAAGGTGTCTACTACATAGAAGATTTGTTTTGTGAATTTATGTCTTACATAACTGCTACCTTTATTATTTCGCACTTTGTATAAATTGTTTTCTATTTAGCACTGCTCCTACAATACACCCGGCAGTCCACAACAGATTTCCTATAACTGCTGCAAAAGCAAATAATATGTTGCTATTCATATTATACTCTAACACTCCAAACCCTATGATAGCAATAACATTTATTCCTAAAAGCATTAGTAAAAACTCTGCCTTTTCTAGATTACCAGAATGTTTTACAGACATAAAATAAGCATAAAGAGAATATCCCATAATAGCTATAAGTATTAGATTGTAATCATCCCATGACATCCCCATTGGCATAATTTCATCTAACTGTCTAGACCTGGAACCTGTCGCTAATCCTCCAATTACATTCAGTGCACTAACTAAAAACCCTATATTCCCTGCTATTTTTATAAGAAGTTTTCCCTTTACTTTTACCTTCATCTTTTTCTTCTGCTTCATAAATTTTCCTCTCAATTTCAATCTATATTCATCATAATACTTGAATAATATACTGTCAATACTTTAAATCCTATATTTTAAATCAATATAACCTATATCTGCAACATCAAAATAGAGGTCATTTGACCTCTATTTTAATCTATCTATTGATTTAAGTTTAATCTGTTTAATTCTCTATCTATATGTAAGTATGTATCTGGAACATCCCCCACTATTACTGTTTCAAGTAGTAAAACTTGATGACTAATTTGTTCATCAATAGTATTATATGGAGTGAAAATACTAACTTCTCCTGTAAGTGCTAAATATATTCTATACACTGTTTGATTAATTCCTCTAGATTCAAATTCAGATCTTAATTCACTTCTTACATTACCTCTAGATATAACCCTTATTCCAACTGAAGGTCCCATTCCTGATAATAGCGCACTCCCTGTAAATGCTCCTATAGGTATATCTATTTGCTCATCTCTTAGATCCTCCAGCCTTCTCTCAACAGCTAATACTATTTCTGTGGACATTTGATTAATTGTTGCTACATCTATTGTCAATATGTTTGGAGCATCACTCTCATTTCCTATGGGTGTTATGAGACTGGTGTAATTATAGTAGGAAAGAATTCTATTTGCCTCAAAATTAATTATATCTGTCGCAACATTTCTTGCTTTAATTCTAGACATCTCTACAAACATTGGATTTATTGCACTTACAGCCATAGCAAATGTAATAGCTGCAATTAGCAATATGATTAACAATTTAGGAAGCTTGTTCATTTTTCTATTGTTAGAATAAAATATATTTAGTCTTGGTATTTTAATCCTTTTTCTAGAGTATATTTTATCCATATTACTTCCCGCCCTTATATGCCTAGTCTAAATCATGTTTAGGCACTTTGTGTACTTCCACTAACATATTTGGGAACATATAGTTGCTGTCCCTGACGAACTTTTCCATCTTCTAATTCATTCACTCTCAGTATATCCGCCATTGTGCTTTTTAGCTTTTTAGCAATCTTCCAAAGACTATCTTCTGGTTTTACAAAATATACTACCATACTATAAATATTATTTTCTTTACTCTCTTCCACTTCAATTTCTTCTAATACTTCTAAATTCCTATCCTTTGAAAAGGCCAAACTAAAGTCTAGGTCTATATCCGTTTCTATATTTCCATCCGAAATTATTATGAAAGTTTCTTTAGTGAGCTCCATATGTGCTTCTAGTTCCATTCCGTCTATAGCCATCTCAGATTCTACCTCAAAAGTAAATGGTATAGTCATATCTTTTGTGTTTACACTATTTCCTGATTCAAACAGAAATTCTAATTTAGCGTCTCCTTCAATCATAACTTTTCCACTTTGTCTCTGCATTGTTATGATGTTTGGTTTTACATCTATATGATATATTTTACTTGCTCCTATTTCCGGAACGGCTAACTGCTGCTTTATATTACATCTTTCTTTCTGGTAATTCTTTTTCGTCATTGTCCTTACTTCTCTTTTTCTACATTTCAGGTCTGATGATATACTGTATAAGTCTTCTATGATACCTATACTCTTCTCTTCATACACAAAACATACCAGTTCAATTTCTGCTTCTATATATATAGAATGAGTTTCTCCGTTATTAGGTTTAATTATCAAATTCTTCAGCTTGCATTTTACATCACATATATTATCGTCGCTCACATTTGGTATATCTACAAATCCCATTATAGGTAATTTTGAACTTACAGTATTTATTCTATTGTCTTCAGTTAGATACATAGTATCAACATCTAAATCCGCTTTAACCAACACTTTATTATAGCTTACCTTTGCTTCTTTTCCTGTAATTCTAACTCTTGCTTGCATAATTTCTGCTAAGTCATCTGTTCCATCTACTGCTATACTCTCTTTTGCATACGTTCTGCTTGAACCTTGACCCATTAACGAGCTTATTGTTGCTTGCTTTTTTAGTACTTGTATATGCTCCAATTCCTCTATGTTGCTAATAATTTCTATATTCTCATTAGAATATATTTTTACATCCATTTCAATATGTGCTTTAACACTAATCTTTCTACTATTTAAAATATTACATTCAAAACTTTTAACCATTACCTGTTCATCTAGTATCATCTCAGGCTTACAATTATCTATATCTATAAATTTAGTAAAATCTAAAACTGTATTTAAACTTCTAACACTTCCATTTTCATCATCTGCTAAATACATGATATATGTGTTTATACTTCCATCTAATCTGATTTTCCCTTCTAATACTTCTTTCTTATATACACATGCTGTACCCGAAGAACTTATAATCTTTAATACATCTGGTTTTACATCATTAACAATAACATCGCCTTCAGCCTCTAGCATTTCCCTCTTTTGTCCTATTAACTGGTTTATACATATCTGATCTTTCGCTGTTTCTACTAGCATATAATCACTCTCCTCAAAATTCATTTTTTCTGTATTACCTAGTATATTAATAAAACAAAAAAAAATTCCTAATAACTTAGGAATTTTTAGATATTTATATTTTTTACTTCTTTTGTAATGGTGGAATTAGCGGACAATATCCTTCTCCATCGAATACTGAAACTTCTAAATCTCGTGTTAATATGTCTGTATATCTATAACTAACATTAGTATCTTTTTCTTCATACTTAACAACGAAAATATTAGGATAAGTTTCCTTTATTACTGCCGCTTCTTCAAAAGGCTTGTTTCTACCAAGTGATCCCTTTACTATTATCTTTTGTCCAATTTTCTCTCCGATCTCACTTTTTATACTTGAAATGTCATTTCTGTAAATCATCTTTATCACTCACCTTCATTTAGTCTTATTTTCTTGTGAAAGTATATCATTTTATATGAAAAATGTCAAAAAAGCGACTTTATTGTAACGCGCCTCTAGCCGTTGCAACTCTAGCGAAATTCTTTGTGCGGTTCGCAATGTTACAGTTTTGTGACAATAGCATGACAATGACGTGACAATGGCTTCGAAAGAAGATACCTGCTCTCTCCCTTACATTTGCTGAAATATTTTGCGCTTTCCTTTTGCTCCTTTTCCTCCTACCCCTTTTGCTCCTTCTTTTATTTCTTTTATAATTTCACGAACACTTACAAATCTATGTTCATCTGTTGTTGCAACTTTTTCTGCAACTATTATAGGGTCAATAAAATCTATTAATATTCTTCCTGGCGAAGAAGCAAAGTCTGCACCGAGCTCCGCATTATTGCTTCAAAAAAACTTTGACATGCTCCGTGCAAATATAACTAACTTGCTTGGATCCTCTCCCCATTTCCTGGCTTCTTGTACGGCCTTCACAAAATATTTAGAATTTCTATAGTTGTATAAATAATTATAGCTTCTTCCCTTTTTTAATATCGCATCATGTCCCGTCATTACTAATATATCTGGTTTATATCTAGTAAGCATCGGCACTACTACTTGTGGTTGCCTACTTTCTGGTATGTTCCTTACAATAGCATTTAGTCCAAGTTTCTTATAATATGCTGTAGATTTTTCACTGTATTTTCTGTCTCCATCTAAGTGGAGTATTTTACCAGTACGCATATATGGACTAGCCCATCTTGTTCTTGTAGTTTTTCTTAAATACTCTTCTGCTCTCTCGTCTAATCTGTTGTCTATTCTTGCGATTTTCCTTTTAGCTAAACATCTATCAGCAAATTCAAGGTCATGCAAAGGGCTATCTGCCTCTATTCTTTTGTCTAAACCTTTTAATATTGCAATGTTTTCACCTTCTTCTGTACTTATAATTCTATCTATTATAAACATAAGGTCTCTGCTATATGATTTCCTTTCAACCATATCACCAATCTTAAAATTCAATACTATCACCTCTGGCATAATACATCTTATGTCGAATTTTAAGGTTTTGTGATAGAAACACAAACGTCAAGTTCTGAGAACCTTCCTAGAACATAGAAAAAAAGCTACTCTCCTTCACACAGGCATAAATAGCTTTTTCGTTTTACGGCTAAACCCGAAGTATAATCTCATAGTAACAAGCTTTGAGGAATCTTCGTAGTTCTCCCTTCGCTTATATTACGTTTAGAATAGTAGCATAAAGAGCATAAAAAACATTCCAATTACTCGAACAATTCCTAACATTTGAAATCCTATTGGTGTAACACTTATCCCCTCTGTACCTGTTTGGTCTACAAACTCTGCCATGTCTCTAGGAGATATTCTCTGTCCATCCATATTATTTGCAAGCGACACAGTAGTAAGAAGTATGCATAATACTATTACCATTAATATTATATATTTACTTTTCTTCACTCTTTATCTCTCCCTTCACTTTATTTGTTTTATAGTCTTTCAGGTTTTTGCCTGAATTTCTTAAGTACTACAATTACTACTACAGCGATTACTATTGCTCCAACTACTGAAGCCGCTCCAATCATAATTGAATTAGCATTTGTTTCGTCATCATCTGCTTCACTATCTCTTTCTCCATTATTTCTATCATCTCTGACATCTCCGCCTGGCACATCTGTTCCGGTTCCCCAAGCTGTAACTATATCATTATTATAGTGTGTTCCATTAGAGTCTATTACTCTTATCCATAGAGCATATGTAGCTTCTCCTCTAAATGTATCTAAATCGAGAGTCACCTCATATATTGTACTTTCAAATTCACGTTCTCCTTGTCCTGTTATTTCCACCCAATTTCCATCAACAAACATAGGTATGATCTCTCTAATAGCAAGCCTATATTCTAGACCTCTTTCTCTTATTTCATCATTAATTACATCAATTTCACTTAATGCTATCATCCAATCTTCACGTGCTGCTATTGCCTCCTCAGATCCTCTATCATATTCATCTGCTTCCACCCAAATCTGAAATAATCTTTCAGCTTCCTCTTGCTTCATTTCAAGTTCTTCGGTAGTATCATTAAATAGTTCTCTAATTCTATCAGCAATTTCATCATATCTTTCCGCAAATTCTTCGTATACACTATCTGATATAAAAACCCATTGGTAATATATTGTATAATTATTAACACGTGTATTTCTAATTTCAATTTCACGAGACTCCGTATCTAAGAACCAAATTGATATGTTCTCTAAATCAAATCTCACAGTCCTTGCATAAATATTCCCACTAATTATTACTATTGCTAATATGAGTAGTATTGTTACTACAACTTTAATTGTCTTTTTCATATTTGCCTCCTACTTCTATTAAATTTTGGACATATCATATATGCTAAATGTCTTATCTTTTGTTATAGCTATATGCCATCCCCGGAATTTGTTTGCTATTTATTGTAAGTACCCCGTATTCTATAGTGTATGTCCAATGTTCTTCACTGTTAAATAGCCCACCAAGTTCTAATCTCAAATAATTATATTCTGGTGTAAACCAGTTAAATGATTGTCTGCTAAGGCCTCTTCCTCTTCTTCCTGTACCATCTTCGTTAAAAATATATTCATATTCTCCTTGTGTCCAATTCCATGTGCCAATCAACTCATGTCCAGGTTGTTCTATAGGCGTTCCAAACGGTGGTATTACCATTGCGACTAGCATAAGTATTGATAAAACTATTGTTACTATTCCAAGTACTACTCCCGCTGTTGCCATTCCACTCACTTCTCTTTTTTTAGCTAGTATTGCAAATATGGTAGCTAGCACTCCAATTATTAAAGGTAATATTGGTATGCAAAACATTACCAGTCCGCACTATACCTAATATCATTGACGCAATGCTCCAACCTCTACCTTTTGATTTAATTTCATATTGCTCTACTGCATTGAGTCCTATTTTTCCGTCTTCCACATTCGCCCCCTCCTAAATATATTCTATACTAATTTATTAGTTAGAATCAAGAAAAAGATATAGTTTCTAAAAACTATATCCTTTTGTGCTTTAATAAAGTTATTCTTATATAACCTTTTTCTTTTGTATTTTCTTTAAATATGCCAGTTTGCTTTTCGGTTCTAAGGCACCCGAACCACTACTTTTTGCATATTTTCTCCTCTTTAGTATTATGTATGCTTTAATTATACGATGCATATCTACATATGTCCATATATGTCGCTTATTTGTTTTGTATTTGTAATGAAACTGTAATATCTCTTCCTTCATATTAATTGCAGTAATAGTAAGAATCCCCGACGTATATTATACATCGGGGATTCTTACTATTACTATTTTATTACTATCTTAACTATTTTACTAATCCATCTAATATAATATCTTCATATTCTTTCTTGATTCTTGCAATATCTAAATCTTCATTTGTCCTTAACCTATAGCTTAAGTTACTACAAAGAAGTCCAAATATTTCAGCAGCAATAAGTCCTGAATCTCTTTCCTTTAGCTCTCCTCTTTGCTGTCCTTCTTTCACAATTTCTTCTATTTTATCAATATAACTAAAGACATTCTCTCTACACTTAATATGCCTTGGTTCATTCCCCCACATTTGACTTGCAATTATTGTAATAAAACTCTCATATTTAATCAAAATTTTAATTTGAATAAGTATTACTTCTTTTAGTTTCTCAATACTACTTTCTGTCTTTGCTGCTTTAATATCCACACTTGTTTTAAGAAGTCTCATTCCTTGCTCTACTAAAAAATTAAAAATTTCTTCCTTACTAGAAAAATGGTAGTATAATGTTCCTTTCGCTACACCTACAACTGCTGTTATTTCCTCTATGCTAGTAGCATCATATCCTTTTTTCGCAAATAGTTCCATTGATGTTTCAAAAATTTTTCTTTTTGTTCTGTTCATATTTCACACCTATTATAATCAAAATTATATTTTATCAATATCTTTTATTTATATACCAATTAGCCAAATTAATCAATGGTTTCAAATATATATAATTTATTTCCAAATTTTTCTTGTGTTTTAACAACCTATGTGTTATAGTGTATATAGCTGTTCAAAAAATAGCTAATTTAATTTATTTAAGAAACATTGTCCCCTTTCTTTTTAGAATGGATCATTTGTGTCAGAAAATAGTTAAATTATTATTCTAAAAAGGAGGATCCTATAAATGTCAGACAAAACATTAGTATGTAAAGATTGTAATGCTGAGTTTATTTTCACAGAAGGAGAGCAAGCTTTCTACGCTGAAAAAGGTTTCGAAAATGAACCACAAAGATGTCAAGAATGTAGAAGAGCTAGAAAACAACAAAGAAGAAATAATAACAACTACTAAGAATTAAAAAACAGTCTGTGAAAAATCACAGACTGTTTTTCTATCCAGCTTTATCTTTTCTATATTTTAATTTAGTAGCCATTCCTCCCCTTATATGCCTTTCTGCTTTATTTTCGTCTAAAATTTTTCTCACTTGTAAAGCTAGCACCTTATTAATAACTACTAATCTTTCACTTACATCTTTATGTACTGTACTTTTACTAATACCAAACTTTTTCGCTGTACCTCTCACTGTGTCTCCTGTATCTATAATATATTGTGCTAAATTTATTGCACGCTCTTCTATTGAAATACTCTTCACTTGCCAATACCTCCTATACAAATACGTCATTTTTTAACATTGTATTCGCACACGGGTTGTATTATGAACACGAAATAAAAAGTATGTTAGAAACTATTCCAACATACTCCAAAAATTAATATCTATTATTTTACTCTCTTTGCTCTTCTCACTTTATTTCGGAGGAAAGTATCGATGGCTATAAAAGTGATTGCTACGTTTTGTACTATTGGGAAAAACGATCTCCACCACTCAAAATTTATAATGGCTCTTCCATTTAATTGTTCGATACTGTATACGAAATATACTAAGGCAATTAATATATACATCTTTTGACGTAACTTTAGCCTTCGCAAAACATCATTTGCACAAACTTCAATTTCTTTTCCTTCTTCTGTTTCTATAATGCTAGTAAAAGACTTTACTATTTCTTCTCCAAAATAAACTATTGCTACTGTTACCATTAGCACACTAATAAATCTTATTGATAGGTCATTCACTTGAAAGGTTAGTTCATTTATAAAAGATAATGGAAATTCAATAATTAATATTAAAATAAATATTATTACCAATAAAAATATAGTTCCCAGAAGATTTCCAAAAATAATATCAGCCAGTTTTTGCCTCACATCACTAAAACTATATAATTTTTTAAAAAAAGTATTAAATAAAAGCATTGCAAACACAGCAATTCCAACAATAGTAACAGCAAGTAGTGGCAGGAATATGGCTCTACTCATTCTATATTCAAACGTATTTATTAACCTCGCTAATGCCATCATAGTCATTAATCCTAGAAAGAAAGTTAATCTCCACTTCCAATTCTTTCTTCGCTTTTTTCTTTTTTCAGTACTTTCTGTTTCTACTTCTATTTTCTCCAATTCTTATATTCCTCACTTGTTTTTCTAACTTTTTATTAATTAAGATTCTAGCATTTCTTCTATCCATGCATTAATATCAAAAGATTCTAGTAATTCAGGTTCTCTAAATTCTCTGCCAAAAGTATCTACAGTAACTCGTCTCATTACTGGCGAATCCGCTGGATTACTAGCAATTATTTCATCTACAACATCCATACCTTCTATTACTCTTCCAAATGCCGCGAAACGCCCATCTAAATCTGGTGCGTCAGTCGCCATTATGAAGAATTGAGCAAATCCTGAGTTATGCCCTTTTTCTATGAAAGTTGGGTCTTCCAGTAACATAGCAATCTCAAAAAAATCCAGTCTTGCTAATCCTACAACTCCTCTTTCAAAACTTAAAGTGTCTCTACTGCTTCTTCTAAAGTTATTATCCGTAAATTCTCCTACTACAGAATAATCATTTCTTCCTGCTCCAGTACCTTCCCAGTCTCCACCTTGTATTAATGCAAAAGCTCCTCTTTCTATTCTATGAAAAGTTAATCCATCATAATATCCTTGATTAATAAGACTTATGAAGTTTTTTACCGTTTCTGGTGCCGTTTCTGGATATAATTCTATCTTTACAGTTCCAAACTCTTCTATCTCTATAGTAACTACTGGGTTCGGATAGTCACCACTTGCTCCATTTTCTGTCTCTCCTCTTTCATTTCTGTTCTCATCTCTGTCTTCGTCCTCATTATTTAAGCATCCTGTTAATGCTACTAACATAAAAATCATTAATGTTAGTACTCCTATTACTTTAATCGATTTTTTCATGTTCTACCTCCAATATTTTTTATTATGCGAACTCACTTCGCTTATTATTCCTTACCTTCTTATATATAACATACTTTTCATATTTTCTCTATATATTTCCTTGTTTTTTAGTTTTCATAAATAAATTGGGAACCGTTTCCAATAAAATAATTGTTAATCACCACATTTTATGTGCTCTTTATACTCTGTTTCCAACATTTTCTAATCTTTTTAGCTTTTTTATATTGACATGAATTAACTCTACTAATATTATATATAGGTATATACAAACATTATTAAATTATAGCTTTGGCTACAAACATGGAGGTAATTTATATGGCAAAAGTTAAAGAACCAGTAAGCGGATTTTCACATGCTTTAGGAGGCTTAGCTTCTATAGCAGGTTTAGTTCTAATGGTTGTATTTGCTTCTATAGCTGAAAATAGAAATAGCTTTATGATTGTTTCTGTTTCAATATTTGGTACAACGCTAGTATTATTATATACTTTTAGCGCTCTATATCACTTATTGAATCTAGGTGAAAAGGGAACTTCTATTTTGAGAAAATTTGATCATATAATGATATATTTTCTAATTGCTGGTACATATACACCTATACTTCTAGGTCCTATGAGAGGAGGCTGGGGTTGGAGTTTATTTGGAGTCGTTTGGGGATTAGCACTACTCGGAACTCTTTTAACTATTTTTTGGATTAATGCTCCGAGATGGCTTACTACTGGAATATATTTAGGTATGGGGTGGCTTGTACTTGTTGCAATATATCCCCTTATAATTACATTCGGAGATTTAGATGCTATTTCTACTCTTTGGTGGTTAGTAGCAGGGGGATTATCATATACTGCGCGGAGCAATTATATATGGTCTCAAGTGGCCTAAGTTTGAAAATAAGTATTTTGGATTCCATGAGATATTTCACATATTTATACTGATAGGTAGCCTATGCCATTTCTGGTTTATATTCAGATATGTAATATATTTATAATTAGCAAATGATAGCAGGTAAAAAGTAAAAACAGAAGAAGTGTATACCATTTATGGTATACACTTCTTCTGTTTTTACTTTTCCTATCTTTCTTTATTCCGTTTCTTTTGCTATTCTTTTTCCTTTACATCTAGTTTTAGATGTACTTCTCTTAATTGTTCTTTTGTCACTAGCGAAGGTGCTCCCATAAGCAAGTCTTTTGCTTTTTGATTTTTCGGGAATGCTACTATTTGTCTTATATTTGTTTCGTTTGCAAGCAACATTATAATTCTATCTATTCCTGGTGCCGCACCTGCATGTGGTGGAGCTCCAAAGTGGAATGCATTCCATAGTGCTGGGAATTTCCCCTCTACTACTTCTTTATCATACCCTGCAACTTCAAATGCTTTTAACATTATTTCTGGGCTATGGTTTCTTACTGCACCTGATGCTATCTCATAACCATTACACACTAGGTCATATTGATATGCTGGTATCTCTAGTGGTTCTTTTTCATTTAAAGCTTCTAGTCCACCTTGTGGCATTGAGAATGGATTATGTCCAAATTCTACTTTCCCATCATCAGTCAATTCAAACATTGGGAAATCTGTTATCCAAGCAAATCTATATGCTTCTTTTTCAAATAAATCTAATCTATTTGCCAGCTCATCTCTTACCATTCCTGCTTGTTTTGCAGCTATTTTCTCTTGTTCTGCAACAAAGAATATGCAATCATTTGCTTTTGAACCAGTAATCTCAAATATCTTGTTTTTAGAATCTTCATCTATAAACTTAGCAATTGGGCCTATTAGTCCCATACTCTCATCTACTTTTACCCATGCCAGTCCTTTAGCACCACATTCTTTTATTGCATAATCTCCCATGTTGTCAAAGAAACTTCTTGGCTGGTCACTACATCCTGATACATTGATAACTCTTACTGTTTTTCCTTTAAATGCATTAAATTCTGTGCTTTGGAATACTTCTGATACATCTTTTATCATCAATGGATTTCTTAAATCAGGTTTATCAGTGCCATAATCTAACATTGCTTGTTTAAATGGAATTCTTCTAAATTCTGGGCCATCTTTTTTCCATGTAGATAATTTACTAAATGTATTTCCAATCATAGTTTCTACCACTTTAAAAACATCATCTTGTGTTGCAAAAGACATTTCAAAGTCTAACTGATAAAACTCACCAGGAAGTCTATCTGCTCTTGGATCTTCGTCTCTAAAACATGGCGCTATTTGATAGTATCTATGGAACCCTGACATCATTAGTAATTGCTTGTATTGTTGTGGAGCTTGTGGAAGTGCATAGAATTCTCCTGGATGTATTCTACTTGGCACTAAATAATCTCTAGCTCCTTCTGGTGATGAAGATGTAAGTATTGGAGTTTGAATATCAATAAACTCTAGCTTTTCCATTTCCTCTCTAATCGTCTTTATTACTTGACTTCTGAATAATATATTATTGTGTAGTTTTTCTCCTCTTAAATCTAAAAATCTGTATTGC
>Ga0123355_10001193_pt1 | contig 36162 bp, 29 predicted proteins | sample TergutEmb28metaG_3_FD_89872 | JGI IMG/M metagenome (GOLD analysis project Ga0123355, IMG submission 89872) | Embiratermes neotenicus P1 segment gut microbial communities from Petit-Saut dam, French Guiana - Emb289 P1 | ecosystem: Host-associated > Arthropoda: Insects > Digestive system > Gut ...
GCCCCAAGCACCGTCGCGCGATTGTATACATGGTGTGCGGGCATTATTCCGTTATGTGTACAGCGTCAAGGGGTTGCCTTTTCGCTTGAACACAATATAAGCGAACAATGTTTTGATGTCAAGCGTTTTGCGAAAATAATTTCGGTATATAATTTGCACTTTGAAGACAATCGCAATTACATCAAATTTGCCAACACGAAAATTCCCTTGAAAAAATCGCCCTTGCGTGGCACAATGAGCTTATTAAATACGCGAATCAAGAGTTCAAAACAACGCGCCGCTGCAAATGCCTTGTGGCGAGTGACCGGTCGTTTTTTCGGATGCTTTTCCCGAAAAAACGACATCGAGCGAGCCGTTTACAAGGCATCGGCGGAGCGTTGTTTCCTACCCTTGATTCGCGTTAAATATAGCGAACGGGCTTCTCAAGTACGTTTGCGATATGAGCGGAGGTTTTGTCCGTGGGTATAATAAGGTATGACGGCACGAGATTTGTTACCGAGGGTGATGTTGACCGTGAATTTACCGGACAGTGGGTTTTGGTGCGGATTCATGATGAAGAAAATCCGAGAAACGGGTATCTCCTTGCATCGGCAGCCGGTCGGGATGACTTGCGCCCTCAATTAGAAGATATAGGCATTACAGAATTTGATTCAAAAGCCAAGATTCTTTACGGCTGTAAATCGCGGGGGAGAAATCTTCATGTCGAGCTTCTCGGTTAAATTAAATGCAAGCAGACCTTGCCGTTACATATTTGAAGCAAATTTGTGGGAAACACGTAATAAAAAATTCGGACTGCCCGTAACAGTTCTCATGGCTTTCCAAGAATTTGATGACGGGGAATATGTAAAAAATTGAAGCGAACGAAAGCGCGCCGCGAAGGGCTGAAAACCCTTGCGGTGCGTTTTGCTTGCTTGGCGATTGTTGTGTTCATTTTTATGAGACATCAAAAAAAACCGCGCATCGCGCGGTTTTAAAATTTTTTGAGGAGGGAGTTCAGGGGGAGGAACTTTTTTATAAAAAAGTTCCTCCCCCCGCGACCTACTCCTTCAAATGAACATCGTGTGCGCCGCCCTCAATTATGCTGGAAGGTGAAACGCGGGTGAGGCGGGCGGTGTTTTGGAAATCGGCGATGGTTAATGCGCCGCAATTGCACATCGTTGCGCGAATTTTGCTTAATGTTATGGCGAGATTATCGCGAAGTGCGCCGGCGTACGGAACGTATGCGTCAACGCCTTCTTCGAAGGTGAGTCCGCCGCCGCCCTCGTAGCGTTGCCAGTTTCGGGCGCGTTCCGTTCCTTCGCCCCAGTATTCCTTCATATAATTGCCGCCGATGTTTACGCGCTTGGTGGGGCTTTCGTCAAAGCGGGCGAAGTAGCGTCCCTGCATACAGAAATCCGCGCCCATGGCAAGGGCCAGAGTGATGTGATAGTCGTGAACAATGCCGCCGTCGGAGCAAATCGGCACGTAAATGCCGGTTTCTTTGAGCCATTCGTCGCGAGCGGCGGCAACTTCCATGAGGGATGTTGCTTGTCCGCGCCCGATTCCTTTGGCTTCGCGGGTTATGCAAATCGCGCCGCCGCCGATTCCGACTTTTACAAAGTCCGCGCCGTTTTCGGCAAGAAAGCGAAATCCTTCGCGGCAAACGACGTTGCCTGCGCCGATTTTTACGGTGTCACCGTAGTTTTTGCGCACGAAGTCGAGTACGCGCTTTTGCCATTCGGAAAATCCTTCGGACGAGTCGATGCACAGAACATCCGCACCGGCCTCAACAAGCGCGGGAATCCGCCGTTCGTAGTCGTGAGTGTTGACGCCCGCCCCAACGAGATACCGCTTTTGCTCGTCGAAAAGGGCAAGCTGATTTTCCTTGTGGCTGTCGTAATCCTTGCGGAAAACGAACGACGAAAGCCGTCCGGCGTGGTCGGTGATGGGCAAAACGCTGAGCTTGTTATCCCAAATAATATCGTTGCATTGGGGCAGAGTTGTTCCTTCCCATGCGATGGTCAGGTTTTCAAGCGGCGTCATAAATTCGCTTACCGGTAAATCCGGCGACATTCGCGAAATTCTATAGTCGCGGCTTGTTACAAGGCCGATGAATTTTCCTGCTGCTGTGCCGTCCTCGGTTACCGCAACGGTTGTGAAGCCGGTTTCGTCTTTGAGGCGCAAAATGTCGCCGAGGGTATTGTCGGGGCGCACGTTCAGAGAACTCGGCACAAATCCCGCTTTGTAGTTTTTTGCACGACGCACCATTGCCGCTTGACTCTCTATCGACTGCGACACGAATATAAAAGAAATTCCGCCTTCTCGCGCAAGCGCAGTCGCCATCTTATCATCAGATACCGATTGCATTATTGCCGAAACCAGCGGAATATTTAAACTAAGTGATGGATTTTCGCCGCGCACGTGCTTCACAAGCGGCACTTTCAGCGACACATTCGACGAAATGCATTCCGCCGACGAATACCCGGGTACAAGCAGATATTCGTTAAACGTGCGAGATTCATGTTCATAAGTAAAAGCCATGATAATCACCCTCCGTTTATTGGATTTTCGGCATTATAACTATAGCGCGGGAAAAAAGCAAATATGGTATGCTCGGAAAAACATTCCGCAAACACACAAACAATTGAAGAGAGAGTTGAAAAAATGCAAATAAACCGGCTGTTTGAAATAATTTACACATTGCTGCACAAAAAAAGCGTTACAGCGAAGGAGCTTGCAACGCAGTTTGGTGTGTCTTCGCGTACAATTTATCGCGATGTTGATACGTTAAGCCTTGCGGGGATTCCCGTGTACACGGAAAAAGGCAAAGGCGGCGGAATAAGCCTGTTGCCGGATTTTGTGCTGAATAAATCCATTTTAAGCGAGAGCGAGCAAAACGCAATTTTAACAGCCCTGCAAGGTTTGTCTCATGTAAATGCAGACGAAGCCAACGGTGCATTAAAGCGGCTTTCCGCGATTTTCAACAAGACCGCCGCAAATTGGCTCGAAGCGGATTTTTCCGGCTACTCCAACGACTTTTTCAACGATTTCAAAACAGCCGTTTTGGAACGTCGCATTGTTGCGTTTGATTATTTTAATGCCGAGGGCGAAAAAATTTTTCGCCGCGTCGAGCCTTTGCAGCTTTGGTTCAAATCGAAATCATGGTACGTAAAGGGATTTTGTTTGAATAAGCAGGCAACGCGCCTTTTCAAATTAACGCGGGTGAAGAATCTTGTTGTTACGGAGGAAAATTTCGCGGTTCGCAACTTGCTTGAATCTCCCGATACCGAAGACCCCGAGCTTCCCGAAAGCGTTATTAAACTTCGCATTTCTCCCGAAATGACATACCGCGTTTATGACGAATTTAACGAAAACGACATAACAAAACAGCCGGACGGCAGTTTTATCGTAAGCGCGACATGGCCGGAGGATAGTTGGGTTTACGGCTTCATCCTCTCATACGGTGAATATGCCGAGGTTTTGGAACCGCTGCATTTGCGCGAAATAATAAAAGAAAAATCTCAAAAAATTTTACGAAAATATTTATAATATGACACGCTGTTGTCGTATTCGCCTGATATGCTGTCCGCGAAACAAAAAAAATTTTTCGGAGGAGAAATGTATGACTGAATCATTAAATGCACTTTGGGCGGATTGGAAAACTACGCGGAGCATTATTTCATGCTTCATCGACGAACTCAGCGATGCCGACCTCGACAAAATTTTGCCGCGAAAAGTCCTCAACACAATTCGCCTGCAAGCGTATGAATTAACTTTGTTCCAACGGGATATTGTTGATTCGTTAAGCACAGGCACAGTGGATTTCGGCACGGAATACATCTACGAAGTTTGGTCGAAAGACGCTCTCACAAAACGCATGGCGGAACTGGATGCCGCGCTCGAAAAAAAATTAGAAACCATGAACGGCACGGAAATCATTGATTATTACGGCGAAAAATACAACGTGCATCGAATCTTATCCATGCTGACGGGGCATGAAAATATGCACGTCGGCCAAATCATTGCATTTTGTTATGCAACGGGAATCAAAATTCCCGAAAGTATATCCGAGCCGATGGCTCTTGAAGGCTAATCCAAGTAAAACGGAGGTCAACATCCCATGCGAACCGTGATGAGCGCAATGTACAAGAAGAAAAGCGGCATTCCTGCTGATGTGCTGCCTATTTTTGAAAGCATTATTGTGAAATATGAAATACCGGGAAAGTCGAGTCTCGGGCCTGAATGCGATGCAGAATTTTTCAAAGCAATGGAGGAACATCTTACCCGCGAGCAGCGATTTAGGTTGTACGAGCAAGTCGGAGGATGTAAAGGCACAGGTGACGACAAAGTGCGTAAAGCCTTTGCGCAGGAACACGCCGCGTTGCCGCTTGCCGAAAGACTGGAGCTTTTTGCAAAAAAATTCAACAGGGACGGCAGGGTTTTGAATTCCGATAACACAATCACGGTCACATTTGCCTGTACGCACGGTTATTACAGATGTGCGTTGGCGGGAAAGCCGTTTAATCCGCCTGCGTCACTTGAGTCATATTTTGAACGTTGCGCAGGCGGTCGATTATATGAACTTGAAAAGGCACTGGGTATCAATCTGAAAATCAAATCGGTAGACATTTCACCGCTTGAAGAAAATCCCGCAAACCCCGTTGTATTCACATTTGAAGTGGTCTGAAAATTTTATATCACCCCGCACCGATTGCAATGATTCCCTGCAAAGGTTTGTATACGGATGTGTTTATATTTTCGCGCGAAACCTCGGTTCCGCCGATGTAAACGATTTTATACAGCTCGACATGATAGCCCATTTGCGACTCCAAAGTAACGCGGCGCACTCCGCGCGGTACGGCGGCGTCAACAACTTCGCGGTACGGCTCGGGCGGCAAAATTTCAACTTTCTTCGCCTCAAAACGCAGAGTGCGGTTTGCCGCGCGGGTTTCGTATCCGTGAATTTGTACATATAATCTGTTGTACTCAACACGGCTTGTAATTAAAACAGGACGTGTCGTTGTATTTTTGAATTTCAGGTCGAAATAATCGCCGGCAACCGTCGCGTCGAAGCCGACTTCAACATAACTCACCCGCGCAGAATGATTGTGCCGCTGAAGCACTGTCAGTTCGGCATGAAGCACTGCGTTGTAAAGTGTTGACACAACTTGGCACACGCCGCCGCCGACGTCTTCAACCGGCTGCCCGCGAACAAGAACAACCGCAGTTTCATAACCGCTGTCGGGCAAATTTGCCGCAATGATTGCTCCGGCGGAAAACGTCTCGCCGGGATAAATCACGCTGTTGTTAATTCGCTCGGCGGCGCGAGTTATATTGCGAACGCGAGGCTCGCCGCCGGAGCCGGCAATATACGTGCCGAAATTGCCCAAAACGGCAGGCGCGAAATCGAAATCGGCAGTGGTATGAGTCGGCGCGACAGCGAAAAATTCGAGCGCGACATCGCCGCTTTCAAGAGAGATTAAAATTGCTTGAGTGGCGGCTGCGGCGGTTTCCGTGTTGATGCCCGACCCGGTTCTTTCCGCCGAAACCGTGATTTGCCCTCTTGCGTCGGCAGAAAAAGAAGCGTTTATCGCCGGAGTGTCGAATTTTTTCGAAAGCCCGCCGATTATGCTTTCGAGCTTCTCCGCGTTAAAAATAAACCCCGGCGACTCGTTTAAATCGCGCCGAAAAAGTCGCGAAATACCGCGTCGCGGCGTTAATGCGGCGTCGATAAGCGGAGTAAAATCAAAACGCGCGCCGAAATCCGCAAAAGTGTATTGCGCCAAAACTTCGCCGTTTTTTAAATATCGAAGCTCTCGTGCTTCAAGCGGCACTTGAAAACGCTCGGCAAGAGCGGCTTCTGCCTCGGCGCGATTCATGCCGCCGACGGCAACATCATGTATGTAAACATTTGCGTTAATTGTGTCGGTTTCGTCGGAACATGCCGAAAAAATCAAAAATAACGCGACAAAACCCAAAAGCAGGTTCATATTTCGCAAAAAAAACGCCCCCTTCTATATATTTATAGAAAGGGGCGGCTGAAATTATTACAAGACTTGTTTAACACGTGAATCTAATTCTCATCCTATCGGGGGCTTGCCCCCGAACCCCCACCCGCTTTTTAAAAAAAGCGGGGCAAAAATTATCAAAAAATCGCGCGAAGCGCGATTTTTAAGAAAGTTTTTGTCAAACTTTTTCCAAAAAGTTTGCGGGGTTTGGGGCGAAGCCTCAAAATTGATTTTCGTGTAACTATTCGAATATTTTCTTAGCGGCACGTGCTTCGTGAAGGATTTTTTCAACATCAAGGGTCGTAAACTCGCCTTTTTCGTAAAGCGCACGCCCGCGCACGATTGTCATTTCAACATCGCGACCGCTTGCGGAATACGCGAGGTTCAACAGCGGGTCGTAGCACATTGTTTGGCGCGGCGTGTTGAAATCAAGCAAAATTACATCGGCATCGAAGCCTTCTTTTATTTGACCGCTTTCAGCCTCGCGGCCTTGGGCTTTCGCGCCGTTGACGGTGGCGGTTTTAAGCGTGTCACGCGCAGAAAGAATTGTGGGGTCGCCGGCAGCATATTTTTGCAAAAGCGACGCCATTTTCATTTCTTCAAAGAGGTCGTGGGAATTATTCGAGGCCATGCCGTCCGTTCCGAGGGCGACGTTTACGCCGGCCTGCATGAATTTTGCCACCGGCGCGAGTCCGCTTGCGAGTTTCAGGTTTGAAAGCGGATTATGCGCAACGGTTACACCCTTTTCGCGCAAAATTTCGATATCGTCGTCGGTTGCCCAAACGCCGTGCGCAGCAACGGTCGGCACATCGAAAACGCCGTGCTTGGCAAACATTTGCGCCGGTGTCGCACCGTATTTTTCAACGCAACCGTCGTGTTCCGTTTTTGTTTCGGAAAGATGCACATGCATCCGCATATTATTTTTTTGCGCGAACTCGACGGCACATTCCCATGTCGGCGATTGCGACGTGTAGCACCCGTGTATCGACGCCTCTATTTTTATGCGGCCGTCCTTCTTATCATATCCCGCCTCAAGCGCGCGCAAAGTTTGCTTGTACTCGTTGCAATTTTCAAAAATAAAATCGTCGCCGAAAGCAACAACGCCGTTTGAAATGTTTGCCAACATTCCGGCTTCGTCTGCCGCTCGCGCAACTTCATCCATGTGGCAATACATATCCGAAAACGCCACCGTCCCGGACGCAAGCATTTCCGCCATCGCAAGCTGTGTCCCGACGCGAACGAGCGCGGGCGTGAGTTTTGCTTCCGCCGGAATCAGATGATTAAACAGCCAGTCTTCCAATGCGCGGTCGTTGGCGAAACCGCGAAAAAGCGTCATACCGGCGTGGGTATGGCAATTGTACAGCCCCGGCATAAGAACTTTATGCGTACCGTCGATAACACGCGCCGCCGTACCCGCCGTGTCGAAGGTAATTTTTCCGTTGCGAATCCCCACATCCGACACAGTCGCGGCATCGGGAGTAACAACCGTTACGTTTTTGAACAAAATTTCCAATCTATTCACCTTCTTTGGGAAGTTCTTTGGGCATTTCTTTCGGTTGCGGAGTCATTTTGGGCGCGCGCACACCAACAACGTCCGATTTAAGCACGGGAATCCGAAGACTGCGATTCGTGCCGAACTCAACGATAAAGCAGTCGTCGCCGACGTCTGCAATTTGGCCGAAAAGTCCGCCGCTTGTTACGATGTTATCGCCGGTTGAAATTTGTGCCTGCATTTCCTTGACTTTTTTCTCGCGATTGCGCTGCGGACGAATCAAAAAGAACCACATTCCGCCGAAAACCACCGCCCAAAGTACAAGCACGCCCCATGTTCCGAAAAATCCGGGGGATTCCGGTTCCGGGACGTATGCAGGTGTTCCGGTTTCCGAAATAACTTGTTCGCCGCCGACGTTTTCGGTCGGGCCGCCGCCGGGAAACATGTCGTCTATTAAGTGTGTTGCGATTACCCATTCTGCCATTTTCAATCTCCTTTGGAAAAAATTTTCCTCCATTATATTGCCAAGCACTTGAAACAGCAACTTTTAACATTTTTGTAACAAAAACTTTACAAAATTGCAATGTTTTGATATTATTTGCGCAGGGGTGATTGGATTGCAAAAATACATAAAAATTTTTACTGCGTTTACACTGGCAACGGTTTTTGTTTTCGCGTCGTTTTTGTCGGCGGCGGCGAGTCCCGCCACTCGTGAGCGGCATCGTCAGCTTCAACAACAACACAGGGACGCGCAACGCGAACTTCAGGAGCAGCAGAATCTTTTGGGCAACACGCGCCACGAAATGTCGCAAGTTATGCTTGAAATGCAGGAACTCGACCGCCAACTCGCAGAAACCGCCGAAGCATTGGAAGGCATTGAGCTGTCGCTTCTTGATACGCAAATTCGTATAGCCGATGCGGAAGACGCTCTGCAAGCGGCGCGTGACGATTACGATTTGCAGTTCGAAACACTTCGGGCGCGAGTTCGCGTGATGCACGAAGAAGGTTCGCTCGCAATGCTCGACGTGCTTTTTCAGGCGGAAAACATCCGCGATTTTTTTGCGCGTTGGGAATTTATTCGTGTTGCGGCGCAGTTTGACCGCGATTTGCTCGACGGCATACAGGAAACCGAGCATCTGATTGAGTCGCATCTCGAAGATTTGGCGCGTTGGCGCATGATGGTTGAAACCCTGCTGTTTCAGTATTCGCGCACCCATGAAAATTTAGAATTTTTAATGCACGAGCGCACGGCGTGGTTTGAGCAATTGGCAGACGACGAAACCGCTTTGGAAGAGCTTTTGGCCATTGCCGAATACGAGGAACGCATGGCGGCGGCATCGTTTGAGCAAATCCAGACACAACTTCGCCGCGAAGAAGACGAACTGGCACGTGCTCGCGCCGCCGCCGCGCATAACGAGCGGCTTGCACAGCTTAACAATTTCGGCGGTCAATTCATGTGGCCGATTCCTTCCCACAGCAGAATTTCAAGCCAGTTCGGGATGCGCCATCACCCCATTTTGCGCCAAAACCGCCACCATTCCGGCATTGACGTCGGCGCACCCACAGGCACGCGCCTTTACGCCGCCGCCGACGGATATGTACGTTTTGCGGGTTGGAGCGGCGGCTACGGCAACACCGTGATTATCGACCACGGCGGCGGTTTCAGCACTCTTTACGCGCACAATTCCCGCAATCGCGTCGCATCCGGTCAATTCGTTACACGCGGCCAACACATCGCCGACGTCGGCTCAACCGGCATGTCAACCGGCCCGCACTTACACTTCGAAATTCGTATAAATAATCGCGCTGTTGACCCCATGAATTATTTTCCGCGATAGGCGGGATAAGAATCAATTTTCTCGGGGCTTCGCCCCGAACCCCACCCGCTTTTTGAAGGGTGGCGCGGGAAACGTTCGCTTCGCTCACTGCGCCCTTTAAAAGCGGGGCAAAAACTTTAATTATAGTGAATCAACTTGATTTGCGTCCCGTCGGCGTTAAGTGCATTGTGGTGAGCGACCGGTTGTTTTCGGGTGCTTTTCCCGAAAACGACAACGAGCGAACCATTTACAATGCATAGCCGACGGGACGCTCCTTAATTTGATTCACTATAAAATCGCGCTTCGCGCGATTTTTTTATAGCAACTTGGTTTTACGTGACCGCTTCTTTGAGAGAGTGTTGAAAAATAGCGTGAGCTGTGCCTGCATCGCAGGAAAATGACGGCTTCAAGTCATTTTTCGAGATGCGGCATATGCGAAAGCATAATTTTTCAACACTCTCTCCAAGGGAACGTTGCTGCAAAAGCGAAAATTTTTTCGCAAACACTTGACAGCAAAACATTGTTCGGTTATATTGTGTTCGAGCGAAGGGCGACACGCCCGGATGCTACACATAACGGAACGATGCTCGCTTTCTTGCGCATGTATACGCCCGGTCGGCAGTGCTTGGGGCAAAGTTTCGATTCGGACGTCCGAATTTTTTTCAATTCTCAAAAACAAAAAATCAAGCCACGACAGGCAGAATCGCACCGGAGGGCCGTATCCGGGATTCTGTTTGCCGTGGTTTTTAATGTCGGGAGCATATGACAGCAGCGCGAACGCACTTGAGAAGCCCGCTCAGGCAACGCGCAGAAGGGTGCGGGCGAAGTACGCCCGCCATTGCCCGCGATTTCCCGACTCGTCTTCCGCGCAAACGAAAACCCCCTCTTCCCGGTTGGGAGGAGGGGGTTTTTAACGCCGCTTACATATGCCCTCGGCGACCGAATCACTTTCTGGCTTCGAGGGAACGTGTCGCCACTGTCATATGTCCCCGGCGTCCGCCGTGCGCTTGGCGCACTAAACTTTGAAGAAGGAAACGAGTTGCTGCATGAGTTCTGCTTGGGATGTGAGTTCTTCGGAAGCGGCGGCGGTTTCTTCGCTGACGGCGGAGTTTGATTGAACGATTTGCGAAATTTGACCCAACCCGATAACAACTTGCGAAATAGCCTCGGCTTGCTCGCGGGAAGCGGTTGAAATCGCGGATACAACATCAAGAACCTTGTTTGCGTTTTCAACGATTGTATCAAGAGTTTCGGCGGTTGTGCGAGCGATTTCCGCGCCGGAATCAACCGTGCTGATTGATGTTCCGATAAGCGAGGTTGTTTCTGCGGCGGCTTCTTGCGAACGTGCCGCAAGCGAACGTACTTCTTCGGCAACAACGGCGAACCCTTTGCCGTGTTCGCCCGCGCGGGCGGCTTCAACGGCGGCATTAAGCGCGAGCAGGTTTGTTTGGAAAGCAATGTCCTGAATTGTGCGGATGATTTTCGAAATATTGTTTGATGCATCCTTGATTTCGTTCATCGCAACAAGGGTTTGCTGCATTGCTTCGTTACCCTCGCGAGCGTTTGACGTTGACATGCTTGAAAGCGAGTTTGCTTGGTTGGCGTTTTGTGCGTTTGCCTGCGTCTGTTGGTTAATCAGGTCGATTGATGCGTTAAGCTCCTGCACCGATGATGCCTGCTGTGACGCGCCGTTTGCCAAGTCCATCGCGCTTGTTGAAATTTGCTTCGCGCCGGAAAGAACTTGGTCGGACGCAGATGAAATTTCAGACATCGTTTTGTTAAGCGTGGCGGAAATATTATTGAGCGACTCTTTAATCGACGAGAAACTTCCCACATAATCGCGGGTAACGGAAATTGTTAAATTACCTGCGGCAAGGTGCGTAAGCACGGAAGAAATGTCCTTAATATACGCTTGCAGCGTGTTGATTGTGGTATTAACGGCGTTTTTAATGTCGAGGAAGTCGCCTTTGTAGTCGCCGTTTACGTTTTGGGTGAAGTCGCCTTGCGTGAGTTTGCTCATAACGTCGCGGATTTCAACAATCGGTGCGTCAACCGCTTCGGCAACCAAGTTAAGCCCCTGAATAAGCGTATACCAGTCGCCGCTGTATTTTGTTGCGTCAACGTGGAAGTGCATGTCGCCTTTGTTTGCGGCGGCGTCAATCATGGCATTTAATTCGGTGTTTACGGCGTTAAGATTTGAAGTTGTTGAGCGCATTGCGTTCGTCATAACCATTTTTTCGCCGACAAGGTCGGGAATATGCGGGTTGAAGTTACCGTTGTTGATTTCGTTCAGACCGCTGATAATCATGGCAACGTCTTTGCCGATTTGCTCAGGAATATTATTTACGCCTTCAACCATTTCTTTGAAGGAATTTCTGTACCTGCTTGCGTCGATACGATATCTGATATGACCCTCGGCGTTGTACTCGCGGTCGAGGGTGATTAAGTCATCAACGATATTGCGGATTGTGTCAATTAACGTGTAAACGTCGCCGGTTAATTCGCCGATTTCGTCGCGGGTTACGCGAGAGCGGTTGATGTTCATATTTAACTGACCGTCGGCAACCTGGCCGGTGAGTTTTACGAGGGCGGAAATGGGTTTTGTAATTGCGCCGGCAATCAGCAACGCCACAATAATCGCCAATGCTACAAGAATAAACATGATTACAACGACCATGATAATTGCCGCATTTGCCCGACCGGCGTTGATGACTACCGCATCATCCACAACGGCGGCGGCCATTGTTGCCATTTCGTCGGTTTGTTCAATAAGCGCGTTTACAATATCGCGACCGTCAAGGGTTGCATCAAACGCCGCTTGGTGGTTTCCCGCGCGGGAATGCGCCATTGCAGCCATGAGAACGTCGCGATACTGGTCAAATAAGTATCGCGCGCGCGAGCTTGCGTCGTAGCGTTCCTGCCGCCAAGCCGCAGTTTGACCCGGCTCGTTACGGGCACTTCTGTCGAAAGCGTCAAGCTGATACCAAATTTCGTCGCGCATAGCTTCGGCTTCGGCAAGCGCGTCGTCAAGCAACGCATTACGCTCGGAATAACTGAGCGGCGCAAACATAACAATATTTCCCACAATGCGGCGATACCCGCGAACATTCGACTGCACATTGCTTGCCGCAACTTGGCGCGCAACAGGCCCTTCGATAATTATAGTGTAATTTCCGATAATGGAACTCATTTGGAAAAGCGCAACCAAGCCCATGATAACTGCAAGCACGATTACCACGAAAAATCCCAACATCAGCTTTGAGCGGATTTTCATGTTTGACATTTTTGTTTCCTCCTTATATTTAGGTGACGCAGATTTAAGGTATATTTTGTGCGAAATTTCAGCAAATTACGGCATAACGGGCTGAATATCGCTCAAAACCCTTCAAACTATAACGGAATAGTTTATAAAAAGCAATACGCCCGCAAAAGAATTTTGGTGCGGCACACTTGTTAGATGTACGTAAATTTTCGGGGGCTTCGCCCCCGAACCCCCACCCGCTTTTTAAAAAAAGCGGGGCAAAAATTATCAAAAATCGCGCTTCGCGCGATTTTATAGTTTTTTGTCGAACTTTAAAGGGCGCAATGAGCGAAGCGAATGCTTCCCGCGCCACCCTTCCAAAAAAGTTCGTGGGGCGCGGGGCTTCGCCCCGCAATCCGTTCATCATATTTGACATGCTTTAGGCTCGGAATGTATACTTCACACATGGACAAAGAAAAATTTACACTTACTGCGTTTGCAAAAGTTTTAATCGGCGTCGCGATTGTGGGCGTTATTGTTTTGGCGCAAATTTTCCTTTGGCCGTGGTTGGGGTTCGGCAGCGAGCGCGAAATGGCACTTGTTGGTACGGGACGGGTTATTACATATGCTTTTGACGCCGGCGCGGCGTTTCATTCGGGCGATTCGCGCTTTTTTTACTTTGCAACAAGCAGCGGAATGCGCATGTTGGACTCAAACGAAGTTTTAATGTGGAGCGAAGCGTACAGTTTTAATCATCCGTGGCTTGCGGCTCGCGGCGATTTTGTTGCCGTCGGAGAAACTCGCGGCGGACGAAATATTCGCGTTTTTGACTCGGGCGGAGCGGTATTTTCCGTGTCCCTCGATACGCCGATTCAGTCATTTTGGATTAACGAATCGGGCTTTTTGTCCGTAATCGCGGAACATGACGGCGGATACATTGTGTATGTTTTTAACCGTTATCGCCCGACGCCGGCAGAACCGCTGTTTTCGTGGTCTGTATTTGACAATTTAATCATCCCCACCCACGCGGAAGTTTCCGCCGACGGGCGGTATATCGCAATCGGCGTAATGGATTTGAACTTTAATGTGCGCCACTCCGTGCAATTTCGCTACATGAGCCAGTGGGACGCATGGGGTACCGACCGCGGCTTGTTTGCCACAGAGGATTTCCCCGGGCAAATCATAACCGCCATGCGTTTTATGAACGGAAACAGGCTTGTTGTTTCAACAACGGCGCGAATCAGCGGGTTTCAGCTCGGTCCCGGTCATGCATCAAGCCGCCGAATTTGGGACATCCCCCTCGAAAACGAAAAAACCCACATAGAGTTCTACGACGGGACACATTTTGCATTCGCAACCGGCGCGCGCTTGCCCATGGCAACGGGAGAAGGCGACCCTGTAGGAACGGTGCGCATTTACGGCGCGAACGGAATTCCCACCGGAATGTTTGAACTCGGCAGACGCGCAACGCACTTGCGAATGGGGCGAAACGCCCTGATTGTCGGCGGCGACCGCAGCTTCCACGCCGTCAACCTTCGCGGCGACCTCTTGTGGGACCACACAACACTTTTCGACACCCTCGACGTTCTGTTTCTCGACGACACGAATACGATTCTCGTTGCCGGTTCAAACCAAGCCGAAATTTTCGAACGCCGACGCTTGCGCGAAGCCGATTTCCGCGAACCCGAACCGGATTTTGACTTCGATTTTGATTGGGATTTTGATTAAGACCTCGGGGTTGGGCTTCCGCCCCGAACCCCGAGAAACTTTTGAAAAAGTTTCATCAAAACTTTATAAAAAACCGCGCTTCGCGCGGTTTTTTTGCTTTCGGACTTCGCGGATTTTTAGCTTTACTGAAATCTAAAATCGCGCGAAGCGCGATTTTAATAAAGTTTTTGCCCCGCTTTTTTCAAAAAGCGGGTGGGGTTTGGGGCGAAGCCCCAACGGAAATAAAACTTTAAAAAAATTTAGCGTTGACTCGTCCCTTTTTGTCGAAAATGCGTAAAATTTCGCTTCCGTGTGCGAGGAGGGGAATTTTGTCGCGTTCCCGGCGGGGGATTTTTTCGTCGGTGAAATAGTCTTGCAGTTTTTTTGTGAAAAACTTTCCGTCGGCGTTTTTGAACGTAATTTTGTCGCCGGGGCGACGAGTACGCAAAAAAAGAGGGGAGGGGAGAGTGTCGGACGCCGTAAATGTTTTGCCGGTTTCAGGGATAAAAACGGGCGTCCCCTGCGACATTTCGTAGCAAAATCCCTCCTGCTCCGAATTTTTGTGAAAAACTAATTCGTCATATTCTTTGGCGACAATAATTCCGGGCAAATGCACCTCGCGTCCGGATTGCCCGGTCGCAAGCTCCAAAACAGCGACTACATGGGCTTGTGTAATGTCGGCTTCGTCGCCCCGCGCCCGCGAAATCGCCATGCGCGCAACCCGCCCGGAAATCGCGGGGTGCAGGGAGGCCAGTTTTTTTGTACATAAGCGGGAGTCGCCTGCGACGCAATTTGCAAAAGCCTCTTCCGCTGCGGTTTCGATAAAATCGGCGTCTGCGCGTAAAAGTTCTGCCGCCCGTGCAATTGCGATTCTCGCGTTGGGGTTAATTTCCGCTTCGATAGCGGGCAGAATTTTATTTCGCACACGATTTCGCGTGAAATCGTTGGAAAGATTGGTGGAATCCGTCAAAAACGGAACGTTTTTCAGATACTCCTCGATTTCAGCACGAGGTACATTCAGTAACGGGCGAATAATCCGCCCCCGCGCCGGCGGAATCCCGCCAAGTCCGCGAAGTCCCGCGCCTCGCGCGAGGTTCATCAAGACGGTTTCGGCGTTATCGTCAGCGTTATGCCCGACGGCGATTTTCTCCGCGCCGAAATCAATTCGCGCCCGGTCCAAAAATTCGTAGCGAAGAATCCGCGCGGCTTCCTCGATGCCTAGCTTCCGCTCCGCCGCAAATTTTCGCACGTTTGCTCGCTCAACCTTTAATTCTGCGCGGGCATTAAGGCATAAATTTCGCACGAATTGCTCGTCGCGTTCCGCCTCATCACCGCGCAAACCGTGGTTTACATGGGCGGCGAAAACTTCCGCGCCGGCTTCGCGCAACGCAAAAAAAAGCGCGACAGAATCCGCGCCCCCGCTGAGGCCAACCACGATTTTGTCGCCGCGATATTTTTCAAAAATAATCATGCGCCGCACCTTTATAGGAATTTTTTGCCGCTTTCGGGGGCTTCGCCCCCGCACCCCCACGAACTTTTTAAAAAAAGTTCGACAAAAACTCATAAAAATCGCGCAAAGCGCGATTTTTGATAAAGTTTTGATGAAACTTTTTCAAAAGTTTCTCGGGGTTCGGGGCGAAGCCCCGAGGTCTTAAAAAAATAAACTATACAGCATCAGCATTTGCGAGCATTAAGCGCAAGCGATTTTCCTGATTTATAATGCTCGCGCCGGGGTCGTAATCGAGGGTGACGATATTTGCGTCGGGGAAATTGTCCTTGATTTTGCGGCTCATGCCCTTTGCAACGATGTGATTCGGCAGGCATCCGAACGGCTGAACGGCAACAATGTTGTTTACGCCGATGTGAATAAGTTCGAGCATTTCGGCGGTAAGAAGCCAACCTTCGCCCATTTTTACGCCGTGGTCGATATAGCCTTCGCACATTTTTATTGTGTGCGAAAAGTCCGGCGGGGCTTCAAACGAGCCTTCTTTTTCGACGGCCCGAATCAGGACGCGCTGTTTTTTCAGAACGTAGTGCATAACGGCGCGAGAAAGGACATTTCGTGCGATTGAGCCGCCGTGTACGCGACATTCGTGAATCATGCTGTACAGGCGGTACATGGTAAATTCGAGCATTCCGGAGTTAATAACTTCCGCGCCCTGCCCGATAAGATACTCTTCGAGCCCGTTATTTCCGAGCGGCGAGTATTTTATATAAATTTCGCCGACGATGCCGACGCGCTTTTTTGTACGCGGGCTGCGCGGAATCGCAGCGAAATCGCGTAAAATGGCGTGGCAATTTGCCGCGACTTTTTTGTATTGCGAATGCCGCATCGAAGCAAATTGAGCAATCCATTTGTCAACAACTTTGCGCGATGCGCCGGCTTCCTGTTCATACGGAACGCACTGATTGTTAATGCGCATAAGCAAGTCGCTGTACACGAGACTTGTGAGAATTTTCAAAATTGAGCGTTTGCGAAAAAAAATCCCACCCTCGGCAGACGGGGTGGAAACATTAAAATAAGCCACAGGAATGTGACCGAAATTATTTTTGTGCAAAGCCTTGCGAAGCAGGCTCAGATAATTAGACGCGCGACAACCGCCGCCCGTTTGCGTAAGCAAAACGGCGGTTGTGTTGAGGTCGTATTCGCCGCTTTTAAGCGCGTCAATAATTTGACCTATCAGCAGCAAGGCGGGATAGCACGTATCGTTGTGAACGCTGCGCAAGCCTTCTTCGGCAATACCCGCATGATTTGTGCGGAGAAGAGCCGTTTTGTAGCCTTCCTCGCGAAAAACGCTTTCGATAAGCTGAAAATGAATTTCAAGCATCATCGGCACAAGAAGCGTGTGTGTTTCCTTCATTTCCCGTGTGAAATTTACTTGCGGTAAATTATGGTCGGTCAAAAGTAACAGCTCCCGGTTGCGGGCACGCGCCCTGAATTAAAACGGTATCGTGATACTTTGCGCGGTTTCGTCCCAGATGACTTCCGCGCCCATCATTTCGGAAACGAATCGGACGGGTACAAAGGTGCGCCCTTCGACGATTACGGGCGTTCCCATGTATTCGTCGCGAGAATACAGCGGCACGTCGATTCGGAGGGCGTGAGCTTCGCCGCCGTCCGATATAATGAAATACGCAGATTGCGTTTCTTCGCGCCAGTCAACTTCCGCGCCGAGCGTTTCGCCGATAAATCGGAACGGAACCATTGTTCGTCCGCCCGCAATAAACGGCGCGGCTTCGAGGAAAGTATCCCGCACAATTTCGCCGCAACCCAAATAAACGGATGCATGGCGGTCGTTTATGCGAAGGATGAGAACGTCGGGTTGGGACGGGGGCGGTTCGTATGTCCACCCCGGATACCCGTTGGAGAACGGCGGCGGTTCTTGCGTCAACGGCGGTTCAGTCGCGCCGGGTTCGGGCAGCTCTTGTACTGACGCTGCGGCAAGCCATGTACTTGCCGAAACGCGCTGCATACGATTGTCAAAGGCGTAAACCGTTACGTAGCGTTCGTCGCCGAAAAGCCCGTGCATCTCTATTGAAATTTCCGCGAAATTTTCATGCACGCTTGTCAAATAAAATCCGTCGAGGTAAATGTCAATTTTATCGGTGTTTGCACAAGCATCAAGCCATAAGCGCAAAAATTCGCCGTCATAGTCGCCTGATTCGATTGAAACGCGCGGAGGGGCGGCAAGCGTCAGGCGGCGACCGCCGGTTACGGGAATCACTCCGCCGAAATCCGTTCGCAATTCGTCAACGCTCGCGCCGAGAACAACGATGTTTCGCGAGTCCAAATTTCCGTTAAAGCCTGCTTGCGCCAGATATTGCAAGTGGTACACGGTGTCGATGTCCCAGTTCATTATATTTGTTTGCACGACATCGATGGCAAGCCCGTCCGACGATGCGAGAATCGAGCGCATGTTTTTTTGCGCGTCGCGAATGTCGCGAATGCCCGACATTGAATAGCTCGGCGTCGGCCCGTGGGCAAGCCCCTGAAGCGCGTCCATCACGACGAAATCCGACGGGCGAATCATGTAATAATCCGCGATGAATCGGTGCAAATCCATAACGCCGTGCGGAACGCCGAAGCGGTGGTTGTCGCCGGGAGTGTTGCTGTAGATGTTTGCGGGCGTCATTCCGATTCCGATGTTTTTTACCGCGCCGGTTGTCACCGTTTCCCAGTGATTTTTGAGGGTCGGGATGTTTATTACGGCGTTGGCTTCGAAGAAAAGGCGATTGAGATAGTATGCATCGCGGAAAAGCGGATTTTCCGGCTCGACGCGAACGATATACGGCGAGTCAAATTCGCGCCACCCGCCGGAAACTTGGTCGAGGGCGAGAATGTCATCGATTTCGGGAATGTGTTCGAGGGTGTAGTTGAGCCGCCGGAAAACATCTTCCGTCGGGGAATGCGCAGGGCCTTCAATTATATAGATGCGGCCGGTCGGGTTCAGCTCGCGAACCATTTGCGCAACCGCGCGGGTAACGCGATAGTCGGTGGAGTTGCCGTTTACTTCCGGCGGAAGCCAACGACCCTGCCATCCCGGAAGCGTGTTGCATCGCGCTGTTACGAGGTTCGGCTTTAAAATAACGGTGTCGCCGTCGCTTACGATACTTTCAAGCCCGCCCGCAAGAGCCACCGCTTCACGAACAAGAGCGGATACGTCCGCAAAGGTTAAATCCTCCGCCCGCGCGACCTCGTGCGCATGTACGATTGAAACAACGGAGTCCGATTCGCGGCGGAAGTAATCGCCGAAGGGCGAAGGCTCGAAATTGCGATGCACTTGTTGTTGCCCCGGCGGAGTGGGGGAGGCGGATGTGCGTCCGGAAGTAAGATTCGCGGAATTCGCCACCGTTACAAGACCTCCCGCAATAAACAGTGTAACCAATAGTCCGTATATAATTTTTTTCATATTTTATTTCCCCTTTGCTTCTTTTTATATCACAACGGCAACGCCGGCGCAAATTGCGGAAAAATTCTTGACAAAAAACTTGCCGAAAGATAAATATACCGAACGCACTTTACGTGCGAAAATTTGAGAGGAGAAATAAAATGAAGAAATTTTCAGCACTTTTACTTATGGTGGCACTGATGGCGATACCCGTTTTTGCGGAGGATGCAATTGGCGTTTCGATTAACGGCGAACCCGTTGTTTTCGACGGGCAAGGCCCGGTGACCGTTGACGGCAGAACGCTTGTTCCGGTTCGCGGAGTGTTTGAGCATTTGGGTTTTGACGTATCGTGGGACGACGATTCGCAAAGCGCGATTTTATACCGCGCGGATTTTTATGTAACCATCCCGATTGGCGACGACACATTTACCGTAAACGGTCAAAGTTTCGCGCTTGATGTTCCCGCGCAAACAATCGGCGGCAGAACAATGATTCCGCTTCGCGCGGTTTTGCAAAGCGTGGGCTACAGCCTCGAGTGGGATGATGCGACAAATACCGTTCTGATTAGCTCCGGTGTGATTGCTGTGCTTGATGTGCCGTCTGTTCTCGTTCCGATGCCCGGAAATATTGAGCCGCCGGAAACCGAGATTACAGCCTGCTTTGGTGAGTCGTCCGAAGGCGAGTTTGTATCTTGTTTTGTCGAGCCGGCATCCGGAGTTATTCATCTCGCCGAAACAAATGTAACCGGCGCGGCGGCAATTCCGATTGCTTACGATGTGTACAGGCAATTTTTGGAGTTGCTGCGCGATGGTTTTGACGCGGATTTTGAAAGGATTACGGAAATGGATGTGTCATTCAACATGCACACGACCGCCGTTTATATTGACGACTTTCCGTTTATGGGCTTACTTATCGAAGAACTCGGAAACATGCGACAAAACAGAAGCGGCGACCTTGTTCGCATGGCTGTGACCACATACGCGAACGTGCTTTTGGATGTGTTCGTAATTACTGAATCGCTGTCGCTTTTAATGGAAAAATATATAGAAATGTACGATGGCGAAGTTCTGTTTGCACACATGGTTGAAGATGGTCGAGTATTGGACGAAGAGTGGTACGAGGTTTTTTCAATGGGAGTTGATATTCCGACAATTGAAATCGAATCAATCAGTTCTGCCGAAATTTCTCGCGTCAACGACGAAATATGGGTTGAGATTGCCCTTAACACAAGCGATGCTATAGATTTCGCATCGAATGATGCAGCAGAACTTTCCGATTTCGCTATCTCTGAATTGCAGTACGCACTCGACCTTGTACTCGGCCCCGACACGAACTCAAATGTCGATTTCGCGTTTACGACTTTTAAAGTTGTGTTGGACAGCGACGGCATCCTTTTGTATATGAGCTTGATTACGGACATGGTTTTGTCAATGGAGTTGGATATTGGTGAAGGTAAAACCGCTAACCTGACAGCATATGCCTCAGTCCGTTTCAGTTATACTTTCAACTACATCGGCTTTGCGGAAATTGATATGCCGAGCATAGCTGTGTAGCAAATTTTCCGCACTGGAATCAAAATTGCCGTAATGCCTGCGTTTCCGAAAACAAAAACCCCCTATCGGTAGCCGGTTGGTTACCGATAGGGGGTTTTTTTTATTGCGACACGCCTCGGGGTTACGTCCGAAAATTTCAAAATCGCGCATCGCGCGATTTTTAGTTTTTGCCCCGCTTTTTTCAAAAAGCGGGTGGGGTTCGGGGGCGATGCCCCCGAAAATTTTTATTTAACAAAAAAAACCATCACTCAAGCAAATCTCGACCCGTTGTAAAATTTCGAAAACTCTCTTCCATCTCATCGAATTTATCGTTCAAAATTGCAAAATCGTTGCCGTCGATGAGTTTTACATATTTGCCCATAAATGCATTGTAATCTTGCATGAACCGGTGTAAAAATCGCCGCTGAGAACTTAACGAGCGCGTAAAGTCGATAAGCTGCCTGTCGGCGTCAAATTGCATTGAATGTGCTTGCCGTTTGGCCTCGTTAATAATGCCGTCGGCGGTGGCCTGCGCGGCCTTTGCGGAATTTTCGGCTTCGTGAATAATGCTGTCGGCGGTTTTTTGGGCGTGTTGCAAAATTTCGTTTGCGTGGGCTTGCGCGTTGATGATTGCGTTTTTGATTAAAGTTTCGCGTTCGCGATACTCTCTCAATATTTGCTCGGTGGAGTCTACGTAATCATCTACGGTTTCGGGGTCGTAACCCTTTTTTACGTAATTAAATTTGTCAGGCATTCGGTTTCTCCCTTGCTGAAAAGTGCCTAATTATAACACCCGCAGACAGTATTTCAACCGCCGCCTTTGCGCCGAACCCGCCGAACAACCTCATGTGCGATATTGCTTTGCAACGCGAGCAACAAGCCGCCGTACACAAAAATCCCGCCCGCAATCGGCACGAAAATAAGCAACAGCCCGTACCAAGAGCTTGTTGTGTACATAAGCGGCAGAGCATTCGCCGCAAAATAAACAACAACGCCCATAGCTCCGGCGGCAAAAATAATTTTTGCAAGTTCGTCGGAGTATGTTTTTATTCCGGTGCTGCCGATTTTTTTTCGCAAAAGCGCAAACAGCAGGCAAACAAGAATGATTCCGGAAATCGAGCCGGAAAGAGCTAATCCCGCTACGCCCATGGGGGATACGAATAAAAAATTAAACACAACGGATGCTGCCACAGAAATAACGCCGGCAGCAGCGGGGCTTTTTGTATTTTGCATAGCGTGAAACGCGCGAAGAAGCAAGGGTGTAATGCTTGCGGCAACAAGAATCGGCGCGTACATTTGCAGTGCGCCGGCGGTTATGAGAGTGTCTTCGGCGGTGAACGCGCCGCGATAAAGCAAAATTCGAACGCCGGGTGCGGCCAAAATAAATACGCCGATGCTTACGGGCAACATCAGCGCGAAAATATATACAACTCCCTGCGCAAGAGTTGCTTTCAGAGTGTCGGTGTCGCCGTCTGCCGCCATTTTTGACATGCGCGGAAAAAGCACCACAGAAAAAACCGTACCCATCAGCAACGTGAACAAAAATGTGATTTTCGCGGCGTAGTACAGATGAGATACAGAACCCGCTCCGATGGTTGCGGCAAAATTTCGGGCGATAATAATATTCAGTTGTGTTGCCGCAGAAGAAAGAAAAATCGGACCCGCAAGCACCGAAAGTTGTTGCAGGGCAGGGGAGCGCAAATCAAGATACGGCTTGTAAGTAAAGCCGTGCCGCTTGCAAGCTGCGGCAAGCACAATCGTCCCGATTGCGGTACCCGCCGCCGGTGCAACAGCAATCCAAATATCGAATCCCGTAACCGCCCCGAGAATAATTCCCGCAATTACAACGACGTTTCGCCACAGGCTGCGCATCCCGTTCGCGAAGAATGAGCCTTCGATTTCGAGCCGCGCACCGAAAACATCCGCAAGAAGCATAAACACCGCCGTCCACACCATGTAGCGCAAAAAAAACGACGCAGTTTCAAAAGTTTCCGGCTCGATGCGAAAGGCGAAAAGTCGCACAAGCGCACCGGGAAAAATCGTAAACACAATCGAAAAAACGAACCCCGCAATTAAAAGGCAAGTCATAATATTGCGGGTGAATTTTACTTTTTCTTCCACGCGATAGTACATGGGTATGTAGCCTCCCGCCACCGACGCGCTTACGAGAACAAGCAATATATCCGGAATGGAAAATGCCAAAATAAAAGCGTCGGAAACCGTACCCGCACCAAAAAAAGCCGCAAGAACAACTTCGCGGGCAAATCCGGATATTTTTGCAAGAAGAATCGCCGCGCTTAATATTGCGGCAGATTTAAACAATGTGGGCCTCTTCATGGCATACCTGTTAATTTTTTGTACACGCGCTTGAGAAAAGGCAGTGCAGTCGGCGGAATCATTCGCTTAATGCAGGATTTAATCGACGTTTTTTTCTTGTACGCCGGGCCGCTGAAAATTATTTCGCCGTCCGCATCGATATCGCGATATGCTGAATCGCGCAAACTCGGGCGAGGGGAGGGGGCGCGCAAATTGACATTTTTGAACGCGGCGTTCTCGAAAGAACTTTTGACGATTTCAAAACGGTCGCGCACTTTGCTGAAAAATTTTTCGCCTTTTTCGGTGTTAAGCGTCACGACGGAAACCCCGCGAGTGTCCGCAAATTCCGGATGAAAATGTTCCAGCCCCCAAAAATCGCCCAATGTAATATCGCCGACGCGCTGCGGTGAAGCATAGGGGCAAACATAGCAAGACTCGCGCTGTGTGCGCTTTTGCAAAAAAGCGTTGTAATAAGCGTCTTCTGAAAAAACAGTTTTTGTCGCCGTTTTTATCTTAACAATGCCGTGACCGTGCGCGTCCTTGCTGCGAAAATTGAAATAAGTAATTTTGTCACCGAGCTTTTTCTCCGACCGCGCCAAATTTTTTTTAAACAGCAACGGAGACGGAACGCCGTGACAAATCAAGTCTGCCGTAAGCAAGTTTTCGCGATTTTCGCCGAGATATGCATACAATCCCGCAATTTGACACGGGCAACCTGTGTAAAAAACCGTTTTGCCGGCGTTCAGCAGCGATTTCGCCTGAGCAAATGTATCGCCGGTGTCGCTTTGTACATATTTTGAACTTTGGCATTTCTCAATATCGCCGGAATCGGTGATGCAAATGTGCCGCGCAGTAAAATTTTCGTCAAATGCACACCCGAAAACTGCACCGCCCGTTGAAATCACCATATCGGCAATTCCCGCAAACACGCCGCCGGAAGCACTTTTTTTTAAAATGTCGTCATTTTTGTATCTCGCGCCGATTACTTTGTTGTTGCGAGCAAGGCCGATGTCGCAATCCCCGGTTTCAATCGGGGGGGCAACAGCATTGCCGGCGGTTTCGGGTGCGGGAGAATTTGCGGGGCAACGTTCCGCGCAAAGCCCGCAATCTGTGCAACGTGTTGCGTCGATTTTCGCAACAAGAAAGCCTTCATCGTCGCTTATTGATTCGATGCAATTCGCGGGGCAAAGCAAGCGACACGCGCCGCAACCCGTGCAATTAAAGCGAACGCCTTTGATAACCTCGGCGGCCGGGCGGGAAATCGCGGATACCCTCACTTCGCCCTTCAACGTGTTTTCCGGCGAAACCCGAACCGGCTGTGAGTTCGCTATGCCCGAAAATACTTTGCGCAAAAATTCATCAACGCGCTCGCGCTCGCGCGCCAGAATTTCATTTACGTGAGCGAAATCCGTGGGGCGATTCAGTATGCTTAAATCGGCGGCGTCCGAAATCATCCGATGTTCCGCGCCCGAAAGTCGCAAAAGGCTTAAAATTCGCCCGGGATTGTTTTTCGCAAATACAATAAACTCGGTGTTCAGATTCAGGGAAAAAGCGGTTCCGTGAAACGAATCCGTCAACACATATTTTGCGTTGTCGATGAGCGTTACGAATTCAAAATATGTCGGAATAATTTCGGCTTTGCCGGGTAAAAGCGCGTGAACTAATTTTGTGCATAATCGAACAATTTGCAGTCCCGTTTTTTTTGAAAGTTTTTTTGCAAAATCATCAAGTTTTTTGTTTCGAGCCAATGTAAAAATCAAAATGTAATCAGTTCTGCGCTTCGGCGATGCGTATTTTCGCCAGAATGTCGGCGGCATCGCAAGGGTCGGGTCAACGAGTTGCGTAACGTTGTGATAATTGTAGCGATTTTTTAAAATCTCGACGCCGGTATCTTCGCGAACGGAAATGTGTTCGAATTGATGCAGCATGTTTTTTGTTTCGCTGACGAAATTTTCATCCGGGATTTCTTTGCCGAAGCTCGAAGAAAATGAAAATTTGCGTTCCGTCTCGGGAACGAAACCTAAAAATCGCGCATCCGGAAGCATTTGCCGAACGCAATCCGGATTCCATATTTGGTCGCTGCCGACGCAGTAGATATCCGCATCCGATTCAAATTTTGCAAAATCAGTAATATATTTTTTTTCGCTCAAATTTAAATTTTTTTTAAAATCGCAAAAATTGCGCAAAAAACGTTTCAACGTTATGCGCAGCAAGAATTTTTTTATCGGATTTTTTGTGTCTTTCGCAAAATCAGCCGGAGAAGTATTTTGTACATAGTTAAATAATTCGGCTTCATCGGCGTATTCTTCAAGTTTTTTTTGCGTGGCAAAAGCCTGCAACACAGAACCGTAATTTTCGATGCCGATGATTGTCATAACAGAAACTTTCATAAAACTCATCCTCGTTTTCGTTCGGATAAAAATTCCTGAATTTTCATTGCAAGCCAATAAGGCAATACCAACCTGTGCCTCAAAAGTAAAACCAAAAATTTTAATCTGCGCGAAAGATGTTTCAGCGAAACATTTTTGAAAGCCGAATAATACGCATCGTGCATAAATGCTTTGTTTATGCCGTTTATTCGCTGAATCAGCGTATACGGAGAATTTTTTAATACGTACGTTAAGTTTACTGCAACCTGAAAAATATAAACCGCCCATACATTATAAATTTCTTTTTCATTTGGATAGTGGCGGTCGGTGAAAATCCGGACTTCCTCAAGAAATTTTAAACATGAATCAAAAATTGCTTCGTTGTAACGTTTGGTGATTTGTGATTCGTGCATCCTGTAATGATAAAACGCGCCTTTGCATAAAATCACGCTTTTCGCTTCCTGAAAAGCGTACAAATTAAACAGCGAATCTTCAGAAATAATAATTTCACTTGAAAACCGGATATTGCCGATAAAATCTTTCCGATATATTTTGCCCCACGGCATACCCAAGTCCGCAGATTCCCCAAAGCCGCGAATGCTCGTCGTTACCAAACGGTTTTTGAATAATTCGAACTTGTCGTTGTGTTCAAGTTTGTGCTTGTGCAATTTATCAAAATCAAAAGTTACTTTGAGTCCGCTTGAATATTCGTTGACGTATCCGCACGCAACTATGTCGGCGGAGTCCGACAGCTTCATCATTGCTTCAATCATTTGCGGATTTATCCAATCGTCGCTGTCCGCAAACATAATCCGGTCCCCGGATGCGGCTTCAATTCCGATATTTCTTGCAACGGACGCCCCCTTGTTTTCCTGAAAAAAATATTTAATTTTCGAAGGGTGTTCCTGTTGATATTTTTCGCATATTTCGCCGCTTTTATCGGGGCTTCCGTCATTTACGAGAATAATTTCAATGTTCGGATATGTTTGGGCGAGCAAACTGTTTACGCATTGCGCAAGATACTTTTCGGCTTTATAAACAGGCACGATAACAGATACTTTCATGCGCAACCTCCCGTTAAAAAAATGCGGTATACGGCAAAATGCCGTCCCACCAAGGACGGAAAATTAAAGTAATGTAAAAATGAAATATGCCGAGCGCGATTACAAATGCATAAATTATGTGCCTGTTTCTTACGTTTTGAATGCACATAATTGTTTGAGGAATCAAAAGCAGCAACCAAACCTCAAAATATTCAACAATTCTGTGAAAAATAAGTGCATGAACAGTCATAACTGCCATAAAAAAGCAAATTACCATAGCAAAAACATAAAAATGTGACCTCGTGCGAAAATCGTCGTTTTCCATAAAGCCCAAATATTGCACGGCAGATTTCACATTTTTTATATATTTGCTTTCCTGTTCTGCGGTGATTCTTGTTCGATACATAACTGCGGCGGCAAAAGTTACAATAATGAAATAAACTGCGGCATACATTTGCGACGCAATAAGGGTTGTGCGGTCGAAAACGCTGCCCAAATAAAGCCCGACACGCGGGTGAAGTTCGGCAGCAAAGCCGAAAATCGCTGACGCATTAAGATAAATTACAACCGCAATCAGCGCAGACAAAACATATGTCAGTTTAGAAAATTTCACTCTTCTGAACAAAACCAACGGCAGCACCACAACGGCAGCGAAATGGAATGTACTCGCCAAAAAAACAAACACACAAAACCATAAATCTTTGCGCTTTTTCAGAAATTCGTAACCGATTAAAATAATTGCAATCGCAATAGCCTGCCGCATCATGTTCATGTAAAGGAAAAAAAATCGCATCGAAATAAACAAAAACGTGCTCAGCACAACATCTTGGGAATTTAAATAAACAAATCGACCTGCCGCCGCAAAAATAATTATGCTGCTCACGATAATAAGAATTTGAGGGTCGGATGAAATAAAGCCCAACGCCCTGCTGAACAGCACAAATCCGCCTTCTAAGCGCGATTCTGCGCCGGCGTTTATTGCAAGAAAGTGTCGCGAAAAATACATCGTGTCGATGCCGACGGTTGGCGCGCGAACCGCCGATAAAATCAGCATTGCGCCCCACATGATAAGCATATATGTTTTTTTCGCGGAGTCTGATTCATTTGCTTTGAGCAAATAACCCAATCCGAGTGAAGCAAACAACAAAATCGAATATATAATCATTCAGCGTCACCTGTTCTTGGGATTAAATCGCGCAAAAAATTTCAAAAATATTATGAACAGCGAATGCGGAAGCCGCGAAAAAATTACCGCCGCTCGCACTTTAAATCGCACACCATGCAGTAAACCCCGGCGATATTCCTTTATTTTTTTGTGCAACAAACGCCGAGTTTCGTCTGCATTTTTCATCGGCAATGTTGACAGCAGGAGATGAAAACACACCGATACAATTCTTGACCGAGCAGGTTTGCAAAGGCTTTGCTCTTTGTCGGATACGAAGTGATATATTTCTTCCGCAAAATATAAGTAATCCAACTTTGATTCGTTAAAAACGCCCGCACTGATACTGTCATCCCGCTGAAAATAGTAATATTTATTCACCTTACAATACACAATTTTTTTCGATGCATAAAATAATTTATAAATTGTACCCATATCTTCATATTTTTTTCCGACGGGGAAGCGAATATCTTGAAAAATTTTGGCTTTATACAGCTTCGCCCATGCGGATGTGTCAAATTCCGTTTGCAGCAGCAACAGGCGCAAAGCCTGCACGGAGTCCATAACTAAAGGCATTAAAGACTCCCGGCGGGAATATTTGCGCGACAAAGTTTTGCCGTTTTCCCACACATAAACAGGGTTGCATACAGATATATCGCCGTCCGCGCGGGCGAGAATCTCGATACAATCCGGCGACAACCAATCGTCGCTGTCAACAAACGTAATATACGAACCCGTTGCGATTTCAAGCCCTGAATTTCTCGCGGCACTGAGCCCGGCATTTTCTTGGTGAATGACGATAATTCGATTGTCAATGCCCGCGTATTCGTCGCAAATTTTGCCGGAATTATCGGTTGAACCGTCGTTTACCAAAATAATTTCCAGTCGCGTATACGTTTGGCTCGTGACGCTGTTAAGGCATCGTTGCAAAAAATTTTCGACATTGTACACGGGAATTATTACGCTGATTAAATCCATAACGTACCTTCTTTTTTTGCGTGCAGGTATTCTTTTGCGAACTGCTTGTTTTCCTCAGAATCCCGCGACCACGGGCCGTTCAGCATTGTGTCCGTCCGTAAAAAAAAATCCGGACGAATTTGAGAAAAACTAAAATAATTAAGCGCGGCAATTTTTATTTCCGCGCCGGGAAAAAATTCTTGCAACGCTTTTTTTGCCGCCAAAACAGTGTTGCCGGTGTCAACAGAATCATCCGTCAGCAGAATGCGGTTAATATTGGGCAGCTCGTCCCACGCGGCGCGGTTAAATCGAACATCGCGGTCGGCGTTCCGCTTATGATAATCGGAGCCGACCTCCGCGCTGCGCAATTTTTTTTTAATTCCGGCCGGAATAAGAAATAAAAACGGAGAAATCAGCGTTTTTATTTTGCCGGATTTTCTCGACGCCTGTATTTCAAGAAGCGGCACTTGAAAATGTTGCGCCATCGTGTGTCCGATTTTAAAAGCTCCGCGCGCAACGAAAACCACCGCATCCGGTCGGCCCCAACTTTCCGCCGCCATATTTGCCAAAATTAAGCTGTCGCGCTCAACGTCTTTTCCGGAAAGCTCGATATAATCCACCAAAGTCTCCTTTCCGAAGCATTCTTACTGCTCGGACGAATTTCGTGATTGTGTGCGGATATGTTCTGATTCGGGCGGTTACTCGGGTTGCGTGCGAAAGATTTTTTAAAAATTGCTCGGGCGTTTCAAACGGCAACAACCATGCGTAATTTCTGCCGATTTCAAAAAAAGTGTGCGCGTCGCTCCCGACGACTTTTTGCCGATTAAATTTTTCGCATATTTCTTCCTGAACGCGGTCGAATTCGATTTTGCGATTTCTTCCGTTGCTGCATTCAATCATATGGACATCTTCCGCGACGGAACTTATATTCGACAAAACAGTTTTTGCCCGCGTCGGGTCGAAGGGATGCGGTATACATACCAATCCCCCCTGCTTTTTGATTGCCCGAACCGTTTCTTCGGGGGACAAACCGGGGGGGATTACATTTTTCAAAAACAATCCGATTATTTCACCTTGCGAGGTCATAATTTCTTCGCCGATAATTACTTTGACGCCGTGTTTTGCAAAAAACGGCTCGTATTTGACCGCGCCGCACAGGGAATTATGGTCGGTTATCGCGATGCATTTAATCCCTTTTATTTTGCACATCAGCAACAGCGGAATTTTTGCAAGCAGGCTGTCGGGCGAATAAATTGTATGCACATGCAATTCCGTTTTCCAACGCATTACACCGCTCCGACTTTATTCAGCACAACAGGCACGGTTTTGAAAATTATTTTTACGTCCAGTCCGAGAGATGCGTTTTCCACGTAAAACAGTTCAAGATTTACTCTCTCCTCGTATGTAGTTCGGCTTCGACCGTTTACCTGCCAATATCCCGTCAGGCCCGGCTTCGCGCTCAGAAAGCGATATTTGTGAACCCCGTAATATTCCAATTCATCTTCAACAACGGGTCGCGGCCCGACGATGCTTAAATCGCCGCGCAAAATGTTAAATAACTGCGGCAACTCGTCCAAGCTGGATTTTCTCAAAAAACTGCCGAGTTTTGTAATTCGCGGGTCGTTGCTTAATTTATAATTTGTTGCAAATTCGGCTTGTTGCTCCGCTGTGAAGGGTATTTTGTCGGCATCCCGAACCATCGTGCGAAATTTATGAAGCACGAACGGTTTTCCGTCCTTGCCGATTCTCTTATGATGAAAAAAAGCCGGCCCTTTAGAATCAAGCCTGACCGCGACGGCGATAACCGCAAACACCAACGACAATGAAATAATCGCCGCCAATGAAAGCACAATATCCATTGCTCTTTTCACGAAGCGGTAAAAAAGTCGGCTTTCTTGCGTTTCTTCCGTCCACTCCGCCACGAAAACCTGAACGGTACTTTCCGCCGCTTCCGCTTCTTTTTTTGCCGTTATCATCAGAAATCCCCCTGTTGTCATACTGTCGAAAATGCGGATTCACATTATCAACGCGAATCAAGAGTTCAGAATAACGCCTCGCCGTAAATGCCTTGTGGCGAGCGACCGGTTGTTTTGCGAAGCAAAACGACATCGAGCGAGCCGTTTACGATAGCGAACGCCATTGAGAACCGTGAAGACGAGGCGGGAAACGCAGGCTTCTGCGCGTTTTCCGACGAAGTCTGAACGGGCTTCTCAAGTGCGTTCGCGACAAGGCATAGGCGAGGCGTTATTTCCTACCCTTGATTCGCGTTATCAGATAAAATCCAGATTGAAGGTAATCAGCTTTGAAAGCTCATCGTTGCTGAGCTTTTTTTTAAGGACTTTGTATGCAATATCCAAGTTTGGTTTGCGATTTTCGGTATTATGCGCATCGCTGCCGAAAACAACAGGGTAATCGTCCCGGATTAACGAAAGAACAAATTTTAAATTTCTGCGAGATTGTAACGATTCGCTGTTAATTTGGAACGCGGCTTTCGGTATTGCCAAAACATCTGATATGTTGCCCGGGGAATACCAATCCAAGTAGCGTTCGATATGCGCCAACACAGGCGTGAGATTGTATGTGTACGTAATATTGTAAATTTCCTCGACCATCCAATCCTTGAACGGCGTGTACGGCAATTCCAATAAAATTTTTCCGCCGACGGCAAGCGCGGGAAGTTCATTATTTTCGGCTAAGCCTCTTTCGATGCTTACTTCCGCTCCGAGAAAAACACCCGAATTCGCAGGCAATGAATCAAAGGCGCGTTGCCGCCGTTGCAAAAAACTCTGCACCGATTCCCTGTGCGCCATGAAATGCGGCGTGGCAAATACGCGCTCAACACCGGTGTCACGGCTCATTTGAAGCATTTGCGCACATTGTGCGATGTCTTTCGCTCCGTCGTCCGTGTTCGGAAGTATATGGGTATGATAGTCGTTTATAAACATAGGTTATCACTCGTAATATTTTGTGTACTTGTACTTGCCTTGGTTTTGATTTTCCTTTACGGCATTAAAAACCAATCCCAAAATATTTGTACCGGAGAACTCAAGTTTTGATATTGCTTTTGTCAGCTCGTTGTATGTGCTTTCTCTGTGGCGAGCGATGATAACCGCGCCGGCAGTTTTTCCGGAAAGCACCATTGCGTCGGAAACAAGATTAACCGGCGGAGTGTCGATGAAAATATATTCGTAGCGGTCGCTGAGGCACTGCAATAAATCCACCATTCTGTCCGAACCGAGAAGCTCCGACGGGTTCGGCGGAACGGAACCGGATGTCATAACGTCCAGGTTCGGATAAATATCCGCTTTGATGACTTCCGCCAAATCCCCAAAACCGCCCAAAACCGTAGACAATCCCTTAACATTATTGCACTTAAAAATTTGATACTGGGTGGGTTTGCGCAAATCCGCATCTATGAGAATAGCCTTAGCGTTTGTATTTTCCATTGTTTGCGCCATGGCAATCGCCAAGTTTGCGCAGGTGACGGATTTTCCTTCCGCAGACAACGGGCTTGTTACAACCACGGATTTATTTTCCTTCGTTGACAGCGAGAACATTAAATTTGTGCGCAACGTTTTATAAGCCTCTGTGATTTGAAAAGGCATGTCCGGCAAAAGCGATTGAAACTGTCGAGGCGTTTTCATTGCGAGTACCCCCTTTTGGATGAAGACTTGAAATCGGGGATTTCCGCCAAAACCGGAATTTTATAGCGTTTCAGCAAGCCCTCTTCGTCTTTGATTCGGTCGTCCAGAAAATGCACGACCAACACAACCAACGTTGTAAAAGCAATGCCCAACAGCGCACCGACCGCGCTGTTAAACAGCACTCTCGGCGATGAAGGCGCACCGGCAGGCCGTGCCTCGCCGATTACTTCAACCGAACCCGCACCGACAACGCGCATAATAATTTCCGGCGCGATTTCCGTCATGGCATTACAAATACGCGCCGATAATTCCGGCGAGCCGGTTTGCGCCTGAATCAGCAAAACTTCGGTGTTGTTCACGGAACTCATGCTAATCATGCCGCGCAACGACGCCAAGCTGAGCCGTGCGTCATCGCCGTACCCGATTACGTTCATATATCGTCGCAGGTACGGCAGCCCGAATTCCGCAACAAGTTTATCCGCCAATTCTTCCATCACAACGTCGTTTTGCAAAATTACGATGTACGTGTTGACCAAACGTTGCGCGGCGTTTATATCGGCAAGATGCACGGTGTTTCCCAACGGCGAATCCGGCGAATTGTTGACATGCAAATGCACCGCCGACCGGTACATCGGCGGAATAAAATTTTCGGAAACAAAATAAGCGGCGGAAAACCCTAAAACGCCCGCAATCACAATCATCCATGCGCGTTTCAGTAATACGCCGAAAATTTCTTTTAAATCAAACTCAGAATTTACCTGCATGATTTTCGCCGGTCGCCGAGCGTACAAATTAAACGCCCGCGTTCCCTTCTTCGAGTTTTCACACTTATTCCTCCGGATTCATATTTCGCATCTCCAAAAAGCGGTCAAGCCCCACCCGAAGCGGCCTCCCGGGTACAGGGTTCGCCGATAAAACACCGGGCGGTTCGGGTTCGAAAAACGGCATTGCAGGCAAATCAATATTTTCGGGAACGATAATCGGCTCGGGCGCGGGTTCCGGCTCAGGCTCGGCAGTTATAACGATGTAATCGCCTCGCCCTCGCAAACGCGCTACGTATTCCCGATAAAACGGTTGATTGAAAATAATTTGGTACGGCACAACGCCGTGATGGTCTGCGGATAGGGCATAATGATGAATGGACAGCCCGCCGACAACAATCGTAAATATCAAAACAGCAAACGTTGCGACGTATTTTTTTGCGGCTTCCGTGAACCGAGCCTCTTTTAATTCTTCCGCAAGGGCGACCACCAAAATCGCAATTCCGACGGGTACAACAAGTACAAAATTCAGCGAAAATCGGTCAAGTACGGAGTGCCGCGTTCCCATCAGCACAAAAAGGAAAGCAAAAAAAGCGTAGTTTACATACAACCGATTTCCCTTGCCGGCGCGTTCCAACGCCTCATGCCCGAGCAGAAGAATAAAAAACGCCGCGCCTGCCGCAAGCGTAAACTGCGGCGAAAAATATGTTCGCAAATGAACGCTGTCCAATGCGTATTGTTGATACCAAAATTGCGTTACAAACCTCAAAACATGGTGCGTGTTGAAATAAATCACTGCGGTTGCCACCGCGTACACGGCAAGCACATTTTTGGTAATCGGAATCAAATTTATGAAAAAAAACGGAATCAGCAGAAGCGCAGACATATGAATGGTGGCTGCCGCTGACACAATGGCGAAATATCCGGCGGAGCAGAGCAATATTTTAGGTGCGCCGAGTTCCCGACCTTCCTCAACAATTTTTTTCAGCAACGGGAACGCAAAAACAGCGATTGCAACCGCTAAAGTTTGCCGGATGAAATTCATCGAGCAGTAAAAATGGCTCAATGTAATGAACAAAAACACGCTTATCAGCGGATTCGGCGAATACAACCAAAAAAATAACATGATGAGAAATATCGTTAAAAAACTTGTAACTGCGAAGATAGTTTGAAAGTTTTGCGAAAAAATCATCATCACGCGAAGCAAAATTTGAAAACCGGGTTCCCATCGGGTGAATTGCAGGGACGCGCCGGTCGGGTCGTTAAGGATTTCATAGTAGCCGGGCGCGTAAATATAGCTGTAGTCGTAGCCGACATCGTAACGTATGGCGGACATCACGCCCAAAACCACAAAAGAAATTATGAGAAAAATGCCGTCTTTCAGGCGGCTGCGCTTATATATGCACAGCAAAGACCCGCACAGCACTAAGCCTGCGAGCATTGCGTAGTAAGCAAGCAAACAATCCGCCCCCTCTGTTCCTGTTCGTAAAAGGCAGGCTTTTTGCGCAGCCCGCAAATTTTCAGTTATGCCTAATAAAACGTTACAAACCTGCCGCTTTCATGCGCGTGTACCCTGTAGCCGAACAGCGCGGAAACCGAGTGAATCGGAAGCAAAATACGCCCGTCGTCATTAAACGGCGGAATCCCGTCGTTCAGTAACGCAGACCTCGACGCGCCTTGCGCAACCAAAATTCCCCGCCCGTCGCGAGCGAGGGTATAGCTTCTTCTTACGTTGACGGTGGGGCTGCCGGGTACAAATTCTACCGTCAGCCAAGAGCTGTCGGCGTGGCGACCTGTAACAGTGGCAGTCCAATCGGGTGTACTCCAGTGGATGAAATCATCTGTGTTTGCGCCGGGTTGAAGCACTGATGCAAATGCACGTATTGCCACGGTATCCGCGACCAAACCGTTGTAATTAAGCTGCCGAAGCGGCAAATGCACCCCGCCGGGGGTGTCGTGATAGTGAATCGTTATTTGCCTGTGCGACATCGGCATGTCGGTGATTATAATATTTCCGCCGAGCGGCGTCAAAAAGTGCAAAAATCCGTTGTCGTCAAGCCTGTATTCCGTTTGAAGCAGTACATACGCACCCAAGCGCGCATCAAATATATAGAAGCGCAACGGATTGGTAGCATTCAGGTCGGACAGGTCGGGCATCGCGGCGACCTGCACGAAATTTTGACCGCTCGAAGTTGAACCGAACGTACCGTTATGCCCGAGCGTGACAACAGCCAGATTATTATGAAAGTGCGATTCCGCCGTTTGAACGACCGATTCCACCTGCTCGCCTCTCGTGGAAACCGAAACATTAACACTGTCGGACGAACCGTTATACAAATGCGATGCGACCTGAGGCGTAATAAGCATTCGCGTTTCAACAACGCCGCTTCCGTTAATTGAATCAACCTGCACTATCGCATCTTTCCCCGCGTCGTAAGCCCGTCTGAACATGTGGCGCAAACAATCGGCAGGAATTTCCTCGCGATTAACAACAACGACAGTTACGTCGCTGACATTGTTCTCGCGAGCAGCAGAAATCGCGTCCTCCGTGAGTTCCGCAAACTCGCAAAAATGACCTCTCTCGGAAGCAGACCCGCCGTTGAGCGGGCGATTAAGATGCGGCGTACCCGGCGTAAACGGCGGAACGTTCGGCCTTGCTCCGTCCGGATATCCGGTAGCCCCGAAAACAAAAACTCCCGATGCAAAAACCAAGCTCAACAGGACAATCAGGACTTTTTTCAAATTACGCATGTTATGCGCCCCCTCCGATTTACAGCAATTTTACAGTCGGTGACTCGGCGTCGTGAAATGCAAAGCGCGAACCTGCTGTATGTTCCGTAAAATTCGAGTTGTCGATTTTCGTGAACACAACTTTTGTCTGTTTTAGGGAAATATAGCACACGAGACTGCTCATTGCAACAGGAAATCCTTGCGCACACACGATAAACGCATGAGTACCCGAAACCGCAAGGCTTCGCCCCGTACTCTCTCGCTCCGACCGTGCGGCGAAATACAAGCAACTCCTCGCATTGGAGAAGAGCTTGGTGAAACAGCCGAATATCGCGGACTCGGGGCATGATTTTTTTGCGAAAATAACGACGCGATTCCCGGAAAATTTCCCGGAAAAATTCCTGGAAAAATTCTCAGAACCGTTCCGGATATTTACGTAAAAAACCTCGTGTAAGATAAGGGCAAGTAACGAGGCCACACCTTTTCATGCGTCTTTTCATCCCGGCTCTGACGAC